>Ga0196970_1001211_pt1 | contig 19173 bp, 20 predicted proteins | sample S1v_513CmetaG_FD_148672 | JGI IMG/M metagenome (GOLD analysis project Ga0196970, IMG submission 148672) | Soil microbial communities from Anza Borrego desert, Southern California, United States - S1+v_5-13C | ecosystem: Environmental > Terrestrial > Soil > Desert | place: USA: California...
GCCGGGGTCGGCCCGCAACCCGTCATCGCTGCGCGCCGGGCACCCTTGCGGGGTAACCCGGCGGTGGCAGACCACCCCCTTCCCGCACCGTCCGCGCGGCGGCCCGCCGCGGTTGACAATCCCCGCGTGCCAGCCGAAAACCGGGTGAGGGCACAAGAGGAATCCGGCCATGGCGGGAGCATCGGACGAGGACGACCTGCTGTTCGCCGCCGAGTCGGAGGACGAGGCCGGCCGCGGCCCGGCGCCGGCGCCCTGGACCGTGCTGATCGTCGACGACGATCCCGAGGTGCACGCGATCACCCGCGTGGTGCTGCACGACGTCGAGTACGAGGGACGCGGCCTGACCTTCCTCAGCGCCTTCAGCGCCGAGGAGGCGCGCGCCATCCTGCGCGCCACCGGCGACGTGGCGGCGGTGCTGCTCGACGTGGTGATGGAGACGGACGACGCCGGCCTCAAGCTGGTGCACTTCATCCGCGAGGAGCTGGGCAACCGCCACGTCCGCATCATCCTGCGCACCGGCCAGCCCGGCCTGGCGCCGGAACGGCAGGTGATCGTCGGCTACGACATCAACGACTACAAGGCGAAGAGCGAGCTGACGGCGCAGACCCTGTTCACCGCCACGGTGGCGGCGCTGCGCTCCTACCAGCACATCCGCACCATCGAGGAGGGCCGCCGCGGCCTGGAGAACGCCCAGCGCGCCACCGTGCACGCGCTGGGCAAGCTGGCCGAGTTCAAGGACGAGGTGACCGGCGACCACGTCAAGCGCATCGGCGCGTGGGCGACCGCCATCGCGCAGCGCCTGCGCGCCGACGGGGTCTACGCGCACGTCGTGGACGAGGTCTTCTGCGCGCAGATCGGGCTGGCCAGCATGCTGCACGACGTCGGCAAGGTGGGCGTTCCCGACCACGTCCTGGGCAAGCCCGGCAAGCTCGACCCGCAGGAGATGGCGGTGATGCGCGAACACGCCGCCATCGGCGGCCGCATCCTGCGCGAGGCGTCGGGCATCGTCGGCGGCCCCAACCCGCTGTCGCTCGGCGCCGAGATCGCCGAGAGCCACCACGAGAAGTGGGACGGCACCGGCTATCCCTACGGCCTGAAGGGCGACGCGATCCCGCTGTCCGGCCGCATCGTCGCGGTGGCGGACGTCTACGACGCGCTGCTGCACCGCCGCCCCTACAAGGAGGCGTGGGACCACCGCGACGTGCTGGTCCTGATCCGGCGCGAAGCCGGCACCCACTTCGACCCCGCGGTGGTCGATGCCTTCCTCAAGGTGCTGGAGGAGCAGGGGGCGCCCTAGCCGGCGTTCGCCGCGGCGGCCTCCCGCTTCTGCTTCTCCATGACCAGGTGCATGTGCGGGTACGGCATGGAGATGCCCTGCTCGTCGAAGGCCTTCTTCATCCGCTTGTTGAACTCGCGCCCCACGCCCCACTGCTTGAGCGGCCGGGTCTTGAAGCGGGCGCGGATCACCACGGCCGAATCGGCGAAGCGCTCGATGCCCATCACCTCCAGCGGCGCCAGGATGTCGGTGGCGAACAGCGGGTCGGCCTGCAGTTCCTCGCCGATGCCCTTCAGCACGCCGCACACCCGGTCGGGGTCCTCGCTGTAGCTGACCGAGACGTCGAACACGGCGAAGGAGTAGTCCTTGGTCATGTTCTTGACCGTGGTCACCGTGTTGAACGGCACGGAGTGCACCGCGCCCGCCCCGTCGCGCAGCCGGATGGTGCGGATCGAGATCGCCTCGACCACGCCCGAGTGACCGCCTCCCACGTCCACCACGTCGCCGACCGAGATGGTGTCCTCGAACAGGATGAACAGGCCGGTGATGACGTCCTTGACCAGCGTCTGCGAGCCGAAGCCGACCGCCAGGCCGACCACGCCGGCGCCGGCCAGCAGCGGCGCGATGTTGACGCCCAGCTCGGCCAGCGTGATCAGCGACACCATGGTCACCAGCACCACCAGGAAGGCGTTGCGCAGCAGCGGCAGCAGCGTGCGCATGCGGGCCGAGCGCTCGATCCGCGTGCCCTGCACCTCGGTGCCGCGCAGGAAGCGCTCGATCAGCGCGCTGACCACCTCCCAGGCGACGACGGAGACGGCCAGCATGACGCCGATGGTGGCGACGCTGCGCACCACGCGGCGGCCGACCGGCGTCTCGATCCAGCCCGCGGTGTCGATGCCCCAGGCGTTGAGGATCATCAGCACCGCCACCGTCCAGATCAGCGTCTTGATCACCCGGTGCAGCACCGGGATGTAGCGGTTGGCGCGCGCCTCCAGGGTGGGGAACTGCACCGCCAGCTCCGGCGAGATGCGGAAGCCGCGGCGCAGCGCCCGGTTGATGCCGCTGACCAGAAGGCGGGCGATCACGAAGATGGCGACGCTGGCGACGGTCGCCCGCGCCAGGTACTCGAACCCGTCGTAGACGTTCAGCACCCAGGCGCCGAAGGCCACCGCGACGTAGGCGATGGCCAGCACGTGCCAGACGTCGGCCAGCCGCCGCCGGGCCGAGCGCATCACCGCCCCCTGCCCCTCCGCCTCGCGCGCCGCGGTGTCGGCGGGGTCGCCGTCGCCGGTCAGCGGGTTGCCGTGCATCCACTCGGCCACCGCGGTGCGGTTCTGCAGGATCAGGATGACCAGCATCGCCGCCATGGCGAGGCCGAGCAGCTTGAGCACCGCCCCGTACGCCCCCAGAGCCAGCCCGAAGACGAACGCCCCGTCCGCCAGGAAGTACCCGTACACCCCGACGATGGCGAGGCGCCGCGTCCAGACATAGGCGTAGGCCGCCGTCTCGTCGCGCATCCGGGTCAGCCGCAGCCCCGGCGCCCCCGGCGCGAACAGGAAGCTGGCGGCGACCAGCACGGTCTGCACCACCACGGTGGCGGCGATGATGTCGATCACCACGTGCCGCACGCGCGACCCCATGGACAGCATCACCGCCTCGCCCAGCATCAGGATGCCGTAGGCGACCAGCGCGAAGGCGACCACCGGCACCATCTCCAGCGCCGTGCGCATCAGAAGGAACGTCAGCTTCGCCGACATCCGCTCGCAGCGCTTCGCCTCGATCGCCCGGCGCGGCCGGCGCAGCATCCAGCTGGTGAAGCGGCTGACCACCGCGCCGGCGATGACGATCATCACCAGATCGACCGACAGCTGCGTCCAGCGCTCGCGCGCCGAGGGGTCGTCGATCTGGCGGCGCACCCACTCGGCCACCGCCGGCAGGTCGGAGAAGGCGTTGGCCACCGCCAGCAGTTGCCGGCTGGCGTCCTCGACGTGCTGCGCCAGATAGGCCAGCGTGCGCGAGCCCAGCGCGTCGGGCAGCAGGTCGCTGGGCGCCGCCGGCTCGGCCGGCGGCTGCTGGGCGGCGGGGCCGCCCTTCTGCGCGGCGATCAGGGTGCGCAGCTGGTCCACCAGCTTGGCCCGCGCCTGCGGGTCCTCCAGCGTCGATACCAGCCCTTCCAGCTGGTCGGCGCCGCCATTCTGCGGCGCGGCCTGCGGCGCGGGCGTGGGTGCCCCCTGGGCCGCGGGCGCGGCCGGGGCGGGCGCCGCCGCCGGCGGCTGGGCGAGAACGGGGCTGGTCAGGAGGAGGAGCAGGGCGGCCAAAGCGCCCGACCACCGGGCGAGCGAGCGGGGCATCGCGGATCCGTGGACAAATTCGAAAGTATGGAGAGCCCGCGAGACTACCGCGCGTCCGCCGGCTTGCCAACCCGCAGAGGGCTGCATCATTGTGGCATTTCAGCGGCTTTTCGCAGGGAGGCGGCCATGGCGGACGATGCGGACCACGACGGCGGGGAGAACGCCAGGCTCATCGCCGCCAAGGAGCGCTGGGCCCGCGAGGCGCGCGGCCTGACCGGCGCCCCCGGCACCGACCGCCTGCCGCCGGGCCAGCACGTGACCGAGGGCTGGCCGGTGCTCGACCTCGGCATCCTGCCGCGGGTGGACCGTTCGAACTGGCAGCTCGCCGTGGACGGGCTGGTCGGGAACCCGGTCACCTGGCGCTGGGACGACCTGCGGGCGCAGCCGGTATTCCGCGCCGTCTCGGACATCCACTGCGTCACCTCCTGGTCGCGCTACGGCAATCATTGGGAGGGGGTGAGCGCGAAGCACCTGCTGTCCGTGGTCCGCCCGGCGCCGGAGGCGCGCTTCGTGCTGTTCCATTCGTCGGACGGCTACACCACCAACCTGCCGCTGTCCGTCTTCGACGACGAGGACGTGCTGCTCGCCACCACCTGGGAGGGCGAGCCCATCGACCGCGACCACGGCGGCCCGGTGCGCGTGGTGGTGCCGAAGCGCTATTTCTGGAAGAGCGCCAAGTGGGTCAGGCGCATCGAGTTCCTCGCCGAGGACAAGCGGGGCTACTGGGAGGTCCGCGGCTACCACAACGACGCCGACCCGTGGAAGGAGGAGCGCTACGGGGAATAACCCCTCGTTGAACCGAGCCGAAAAGTTCTCTTTCCGCCCGCTTTCGGGTCGATGATTGCGCTGGATCAACCCGTCCGCCCTACGACCTCTGTATGAGAGAAGGCCTCGGGGTTTCGGCCAAAACCTCCGGACTGGGGTGGAAAAGGAACTAGCAATGACAGTGGACTCGGTCACGATAGCCTTTGTTGGCAGTGGCGGTGCCGGCGTCATGACGGCCGGCCAGATGCTGCTCGACGCGGCGGCGAACGTGGGGTGGTACGGCCTCATGTCGCGCTCGTCAGGCCCGCAGATCCGTGGCGGCGAAGCCGCCGCGTTCGTGCGTCTCTCGCCCCGGCCGGTGCACGCCCCCGGCGACCGCTTCGACATGATCGTCGCCTTCGACTGGCAGAACGTCGAGCGCTTCGCCGCCGAACTCCCGCTCTCGGCCGAGAGCGTCCTGGTCACCGACCCCACCCAGGGCGAGGTACCGGCGGTGCTGGCGGCCAGCGGCGCCCGCATCATCGAGATGCCGATCAAGGAGATCGCCGCCTCCGTCACCGGTGGCCGCGTCAACATGGTGGGCCTGGGCGCCGTGGCGGCCGTGGTCGGCCTGCCGCGCGAGGGCATCGAGGCGGTGGTCGACAGCGCACTCGGCAAGAAGGGCCCGGCGGCGGTGCAGGCGTCGCTGGCCGGCGCCGAGGCCGGCGCCAAGGCGGCGGCCGGCTGGGGCCTGGGCCTGGAGCTGGCGGCGCCCACGAAGAACGGCGCGACCCGCTGGAACATCTCCGGCAACGAGGCGGCCGGCTTCGGCGCGCTGAAGGCCGGCGTGAAGTTCTGCGCCGCCTACCCGATCACCCCGGCCACCGAGGTGCTGGAGTGGCTGGCCCCCAACCTCGCCAAGACCGGCGGCATCCTGGTGCAGGCGGAGGACGAGATCGCCTCCATCACCATGTGCGTCGGCGCGTCGTTCGGCGGCGTGCCGTCGGTGACGGCGACCGCCGGCCCGGGCCTGTCGCTGATGATCGAGGCGCTGGGCCTGTCGGTCGCCTCCGAAACCCCGGTGGTGGTGATCGACGTGATGCGCGGCGGCCCGTCCACCGGCATTCCCACCAAGTCCGAGCAGTCCGACCTCAACATCGCCGTCTACGGCCTGCACGGCGACGCGCCGCATCTGGTCGTCGCCCCGACCTCGATCGCCGACTGCCTGCAGACCACCCAGTGGGCGGTGCATCTGGCCGAGGCGATCCAGACGCCGTGCATCGTGCTGTCCGACCAGGCGATGGGCCAGTCCCGCGCGGTGGTGGACAAGCCCGCCGATGCGCCCTTCAAGGCCAAGCGCCTGCTGGCCGAGATCAAGGACGGCGAGACCTACAAGCGCTACGCCAACACCGAGTCGGGCATCTCCCCGGCCGCGGTCCCCGGCATGCCCGGCGGCGAGCACACCGCCGACGGCCTGGAGCACGCGGAGAACGCGCTGCCCTCCTCGCAGTCGTCCGACCACCAGAAGCAGCTCGACAAGCGCCTGCGCAAGCTGACGACCTACGACTTCGGTTCCGCCTGGGCCGACATCGAGGGCGATCCGCAAGGCGAGGTGGCGGTGCTGACCTGGGGCTCGGTCACCGGCCCGGCCCGCGAGGCCGTGGCGAAGCTGAACGCCGAGGGCAGGAAGATCCGCCTCGTCTCCATGCGCCTGATCGCGCCGATCCAGCCGGAGAAGCTGGCCGCGGCGCTGAAGGGTGTCAAAAAGCTGCTGGTCCTGGAACAGACGCACGGCGCCCAGTTCCACAAGTACCTGCGGGCCCACGTGGACCTGCCGGGCGAGGTGACGGTGTTCAGCCGCCCCGGCCCGCTGCCGATCCGCGCCCGCGAGGTGCGTGAGACGCTGGTTTCGCTGGTCTGACCCGGACAGGAGTTCTTCGCGATGGATACCCATATCACGGAAGCGGCGGCCCCGACGCCGCAGGACTACAAGTCCGAGGTCAAGCCGATCTGGTGCCCGGGCTGCGGCGACTATTCGGTGCTGGCGGCGATCACCCGCGCGTTTGCCAGCATGGGCCTTGAGAAGCACAACACCGCGGTGGTGTCGGGCATCGGCTGCTCGTCGCGCATCCCGGCCTACACCTCGGTCTACGGCTTCCACGGCGTGCACGGCCGCGCGCTGCCGGTGGCCGCGGGCCTCAAGTTGGCCCGGCCGGAGCTGACCGTCGTGGTGTTCGGCGGCGACGGTGACGGCTTCTCGATCGGCGGCAACCACTTCCTGCACGCCTGCCGCCGCAACGTCGACCTGACCTACGTGGTCATGGACAACCAGGTCTACGGCATGACCAAGGGCCAGGCCTCGCCCACCACGGAAGCGAACTGGTGCGAGAGCAAGCTCACGCCGGAGGGCACGGGCGTCAACCCGATCCAGCCGGTGCAGCTGGCGCTGGCCTGCGGCGCCAACTTCGTGGCCCGCGGCTTCTCGGGCGACCCGAACGGCGTGGCCAAGCTGATCGTCGAGGCGGTCAAGCACCCGGGCTTCTCGGTGGTGCACGTGATGAGCCCGTGCGTGACCTTCCGTCCCGAGCAGAAGGGCTGGAAGAGCACCGTGCACCCCTACGGCCGCGAGCCGACGGACGACCCGGCGCTGGCGATGCGCGCCGCGATGGAGGACGATGGATTCGGTCTCGGAATCTTCCTGGCCGGAAACCGCCGCCCGTTCGCCCCGGCCGGCAAGCCGGTGGCGACCCTCGACCAGCTGGAGCGGGAGTTCGCCGTATGACCGTCACGAAGATCGCGAACGGCGCCACCAGCGTGGGACTCTTCCTCGCCCACGCGGTGGAGCTGGAGTCGGAAGCCGCCGAGCGTTACGACGAGCTGGCCGACAGCATGGAGGCCCACAACAACCGCGAGGTGGGGGAGCTGTTCCACAAGCTCGCCGGCTACTCGCGCCAGCACCGGGACGAGGTGAAGCGCGTCGCCGCCGAGTACGGCCCGCTGCCCAAGGTGGAGCCGTGGGAGTTCCAGTGGGACAACACCGCGGAATCGCCCGAGGCCGCGGCGTTCGAGAACGCGCACTACCTGATGACCGCGCACCACGCGCTGAAGATGGCGCTGATCTGCGAGATCCAGGGCCAGAAGTACTACGCGGCGGTGGCCGCGGAGACCAAGGACCCGACCGTCGCCAAGCTCGCCGGCGAGTTCGCCGAGGAGGAGGGCGGCCATGTCGAGCTGGTGCGCCAGTGGCTGCAGCGCTACCCCGCCCCGCCCGAGGGCTGGGACGACGACCCCGACCCGCCGAACTATTCCGAGTGACGCGGGACCGTCGCCGCGCTAAACGCAAGGGGGCCTTCGGGCTCCCTTGTCGTTTTTGGACGTGAGCGATGCCGCTGGACGAAGACCACGTTCCCTCCCCCTGCACCCGCGTCTGCACGCTGGACGACGCCGGCGTCTGCCTGGGCTGCAAGCGCACGGTGGACGAGATCAAGGTCTGGCGCAGCCTCGATTCGAATGCGAAACGAGCCTTGCTGAAGGTGATCGAGCAGCGGAAGCGCTAACACAGCCGCTCGTTTCTTCATCGTCATGCCCGGGTCAAGCCCGGGCATGACGGTTTGGAGTGTATCCGGGCTTTTGCACGGCGGTGCAAAAGAGACCTTACGCCGCGCGCGTCACGGTCAAGCCCTCGGCCGCGAGGCTCTCGCGGATGTCCTTGAACTTGCGCACGTAGCGGCTGCGGTAGGTTTCGAAGTCGGCGGCGATCGCCGTCTCGGCGTCGGGGCGCTTGGAGAACTCGTCCACGCGGTGCGGGTTCTCGGCGCGGTACAGGGCAAAGGCACCGGCGTTCAGCAGCTCATCGTTCATCATTGTTTCATTCCTCGCAAAAAGCGACCCTTTCGTACAGGAATAGCCGCTCCGCAGCCGAACAGCAAGAGGCCTTGCCGCGCTGCACAATGCGATTAACGCCTACCACTTCGGATTCATGCCGCCGTATCGCGCAAGGCTGCCATGCGGTCGAGATCGGTGCGGATACGGCCGAGGTGCTGGCGCACCACGCCGGCGATGTCCGGCGGCAGGTCCTTGCCCAGCGCCTCGTCGTAACGGCGCACGCACTCGGTCTCGCCGCGCTGCACCTCGGCCAGGATGGCTTCGCGCTCGTGCCCCATCACCGCCGCGCGCAGCCCGAGGAAGAAGCGGTGGGCGCCGCCGACCAGCGTGCCGCCGATGTCCGGCGCGCCGCCCTGCTCGGCGACCAGGCGCTGCAGTTCGCGCACGATGGCGCCACGTTGCGCGGCGAGGTCGCTGAACAGCGCCTTGAGGTCGTCATCCTCGCCGCTCTCGGCCGCCTGCTGATAGCCCTCGTGGCTGTCCTGGACGATCCGGATGAGGTCGTTGAGGGTATCGACGATCTCGGTCTTGCCCATCATGGCCCTCCCCGCCCTGCCCGACACACCGAGACTCAACCCACGGTCCAGGCAGAGGTTCCCCGGCTGAGACGGAACCGCGCGGCGCCTGTTGTCAATCGGCACAGCCCGTTTGGGCATTCCGGGAACGAAACGAAGGAGGACGACGTGGCTAACGCCAAGGAGCAACTGACCGACTGGCTGCGCGACGCCTACGCCATGGAGACCCAGGCGACGGAGATGCTGGAGCGTCAGGAGGGACGCATCACCAACTATCCCGAGGTCCTCGCCAAGGTGAAGGAGCACATCCAGGTCACCCAGCGGCAGGCCGACCGCCTGAAACAGTGCCTGCAGCGCCTGGGGTCCGACACCTCGGCGATCAAGACCGGCATCGCCATGCTGATCGGCAACGCGCAGTCGATCTCCGGTGTCTTCGCCGAGGACGAGATCGTCAAGGCCGGCATCTTCAACTACTCGTTCGAGCAGTTCGAGATCGCCAACTACCGCGCGCTGATCACCGCCGCGCAGCACTGCGGCGAGACCGAGATCGCCGGGCTGCTCCAGCAGAGCCTGGACGAGGAGATGGAAATGGCCGGCTGGCTCGAGCAGCGCCTGCCGGATCTCACCAGGACCTACCTGCAGCGCAAGGAGCAGGGCGCCGCGGCGGAAGCCAAGCGCTGACGCGGTCCGCCGCGTCGACGCGGCCGCCGGTTTCCGCCGGCGGCCGTTTCGTTTTCAGGCGCCACAGGCTCCACACATGCCCGGACAGCGCCAGCGCGTCGGCGCCCAGCCCGAACATCGAGCCCGCCAGCGCGTTGTGCCCGGCGCCGAACAGCGTGGCGGCGGCGTAGCAGCCGCGCATCGCCCCCATCGAGGTCTGCCAGCGGCCGGCCGTTCCCAGAACGAAGCCGATGGCGGAGAACGCCGTCATCGCCCCATGCCACGTCGCCGCCGCGACGCACAGCCCGGCCGGCAGCGTGGCGAGGAACAGCGCGCGGGTCCACGCCGGCCGCTCGTCCGGATAGGCAGTGGCCATCTGCACCAGCCCCAGCGCGCACATCAGCGTGCCGGTGCTCGCCCCCAGCAGGCCGTAATGGGCCGCGAACAGCAGCGCGCCCGCCGCCTGCACGGCAAGGCACGCGCGCCGCGCGGCGATGAACGTCGATGTGGTTCCGAGGACGAGTCCGGCACACCCCGTCGCGGTGGTCAGCGAGAGCGCCGGAAGGACGTCGGACAGGATCACCATGGTGGCCCCCCTTGTTGGTTCCGGTTTTGCTGCGCCGCAGCAAGAGGCGCGGAACCTAGGCGCGGAGGGTTAAGCGGTTATGAACGCCGCGGTGACCAAAAGCGGCCCAACGGGAACGCTATGTCGTTGATTCGGATTGAGGAATTTCGGCACAGTCCGCGCTGCTGACGGTCTTCGCCCGTCGAAGCGCAGCGGCTTGGGTGAGGCGGTTTGCCGCTGGGCCTTGGCGCCCGGCATGAATACCGCCGCGGCCGCACAGGTGCCGGAAACGACAAAGGCCGCCCGGAGGCGGCCTTGCGTCGATCAACGTGAGAAGGAGGATGGCGCGCCCGAAAGGATTCGAACCTCTGACCCCCAGATTCGTAGTCTGGTGCTCTATCCAGCTGAGCTACGGGCGCATCCTGTTCTCCGGAACCGAGGAGCGTTGCTCCCCGTGGAGGCCGGCAACTTAGCCAAATCCCCCCACCCACGCAAACCTTTTTTTCGATTTTTTTTCGGTCGTCCGAAACCCAGCGTTTCCGCCGTTTTTCCGCGCCCATGGACGCGCGGGTGGGGTTGGGCTATATCACCGCGCATCGCAGAGGAGAGTTGAGCCGTGGGCGAAAAATCGTACGAACGTGGGTTTCCGGTGTCCTGGGAAGAGCTGCACCGCAACGCCAAGGCGCTGGCGTGGCGGCTCATCGACAAGGGGCCGTGGAAGGGCATCATCGCGGTGACCCGCGGCGGCCTGGTGCCGGCGGCGATCATCTCGCGCGAGCTGGAGATCCGCCTGATCGACACGGTGTGCGTCTCCACCTACGATCACCAGAACCAGCGCGAGGCCCGCGTCCTCAAGGGCGTCGAGGGCGATGGCGAGGGCTGGCTGATCATCGACGACCTGGTCGACACCGGCAAGACCGCGGTGATCGTGCGCAAGATGCTGCCCAAGGCGCACTTCGCCACCATCTACGCCAAGCCGGCCGGCCGCCCGCTGGTCGACACCTTCATCACCGAGGTCAGCCAGGACACCTGGATCTTCTTCCCCTGGGACGTCGAGCCGCAGTACGCCACCCCGCTCGCCAAGCAGCGCCAGGGCTAAGGCTCAGGCTCAGCCCAGCGTCGTCGTCTTGTGGCGCGGGTCGAGCAGGTCGCGCAGCCCGTCGCCCAGCAGGTTCAGCCCCAGCACCGCCAGCGCGATGGCGGCGCCGGGGTAGACCGCCTGCATCGGCGCCGTGAACAGGTAGGTCTGCGCGTCGCCCAGCATCTTGCCCCAGCTCGGCGCCGGCGGCTGGATGCCGAGGCCGAGGTAGCTCAGCGCCGCCTCGTTCAGGATCGCCACGGCGAACAGGATGGTCCCCTGCACGATCACCGCCCCCGCCACGTTGGGCAGCACGTGCACGACCGTCACCGCCGCCGGCCCGCGCCCCAGCGCCAGCGCCGCCCGCACGAACTCCCGCCGCCAGACCTGCAAGGCCGCCCCGCGCGTCACCCGCGCCAGCACTGCCACGTTGAACACGCCCAGCGCCAGCACGGCGTTGATGGCGCCGGGGCCGAGCAGCGCGGTCAGCAGGATCGCCGTCAGCAGCGCCGGGAAGGCGAACAGCAGGTCGGCCATGCGCGCCACGCCCTCGTCCGGCCAGCCGCGCCGCGCTGCGGCGATCAGGCCCAGCGGCACGCCGCCCAGGATGCCGATCCCCACCGCCGCCGCCGCCACGGCCAGCGAGTTGCGAGCCCCCACCATGATCATCGACAGCGCGTCGCGCCCGAAATGGTCGGTGCCCAGCCAGTGCGCGGCACTCGGCGGCTTGAGCCGCGCGATCACCCGCACCTGCTCGGCCGGGTACGGCGTCCACAGCAGCGACAGCAGCGCCACCGCCAGCACCAGCCCGGTCAGCGCGGCGCCCAGCAGCAGGCTGCGCGGCAGCCGCCGGCGCGGCGCGTCGAGGTCGAGATCGGGGGTCATGTCTCCACCCGCGGGCGCGGGTCGATGACGGCGTAGGCGACATCGACCAGGAAGTTGACGGCGACCACCAGCACGGCCAGCAGCACCACCACGCCCTGCACGACGATCAGGTCGCGCTGGCTGATCGCCTGATAGACCAGCCGGCCCAGGCCCGGCAGCGTGAAGACGTTCTCCACCACCACCGCCCCCGCCACCAGGAAGGCGAACTGCAGGCCGAGCACGGTGGAGATCGGGATCAGCGCGTTGGGCAGCACGTGGCGGACCATCAGCGTCCACCCCGACACCCCCTTGGCCCGCGCGGTGCGCACATAGTCCTCACGCAGGGTGTCGAGCACGGCGGAGCGGGTGACGCGCGCGAGGATCGCCGCCTCCGGCAGCGCCAGCGCCACCGCCGGCAGCACCAGCGCCTTGGCCGCCGGCCAGACGCCCCCCTGCCACCCCGGAAAGCCGCCCGCCGCGAACCATCCCAGCTGCACCGCGAATCCGAGGATCAGCAGGATGGCGAACCAGAAGCTGGGCACCGCGATGCCGACTTGCCCGAACGCCATCACCGCCCAGTCCCCTGCCCGGTCGTGCCGCGCCGCGGCGTACAGCCCCAGCGGCAGCGCGACCAACGTCGACAGCACCAGCGCGAACCCGGCCAAAGGCAGCGTGACCGCCAGCCGCTCCACGATCAGCGCCCCGACTGGCCGGGCGTAGGTGTAGCTGATGCCGAAGTCGCCGGTCAGCATGCCCGACACCCAGCGCAGGTAGCGGACCACCGCCGGCTGGTCGAGGCCCATCTGGGTCCGCAGCGCCGCCAGCGTGTCCGGCCGCGCCTCGGTGCCCAGCATCAGCAGCGCCGGATCGCCGGGCAGCACGTTGAGGATGGTGAACACCAGCAGCGTCGCCAGCCACGCGGTGACCGCCAGCGTCAGCAGGCGTCGGGAGAGGAAGGCGATCATGTGGGCGAACAACCATGTCCACACGGATTGCACGGATTGAGGCACGGATTACACGGATTTTCTTTGATGCTTGCGGCGCATCGGCGTCCCCGTAAGCCTTTGCTGCGCACGATCATATAGAATCCGTGTAATCCGTCAGAAAATCCGCGAAACCCGTGTGACTTCAGTTGTTCCCGGACGGTGTTATTGCCAGCGCACGCCGGTGACGTCGTTCACCTGGTACGGCCGGTTCTTCCACATGCCGGTTAGCTTGGCGTTCTCCACCGTGACGATGGGCAGCTGGAACAGAAAGCCGTTCACCGCGTCCTCGGCCAGCGTGCGCTGCAGGGAGCCGTACAGCTCCTTGCGCTTCGCCGGGTCGAGCGTGCGCTCCAACTCGGCGTTCAGCGCGTTGAAGCGGTCGCTCTTGTAACCGAAGTAGTAGTCGGGGCGGGAGTAGATCTCGATGTCCAGCGCCTCGGTATGGGCGACGATGGTCAGGTCGAAGTCCTTGCCGCGGAACACCTTCTCCAGCCACTGCGCCCATTCCAGGTTCTCGATCCTCACGCGGATGCCGGCCTCGGCCAGCATGGCGGCGACCAGCTCGCCCGAGCGGCGGGCGTAGATCGGCGGCGGCAGGCGCAGCGTCGTCTCGAAGCCCTGGGGATAGCCGGCCTCCGCCAGCAACGCCTTCGCCTTGTTGACGTCGTACGGGTAGACATTCGTAAGGTCAACATACTCCGGCCGGTTCGGCGCAAAGTGGCTGCCGATCGGCGTGGCGAGGCCGGACATGGCGCCCTCGATCAGCGTCTTGCGGTCGATGGCGTGCGCCAGCGCGCGGCGGACGCGGACGTCGTCGAAGGGCTTCTTCGCGTTGTTGGTGGACAGCAGAGTCTCGCCCTCGCCGACGCCGGTGGTGACGCGGAAGCGCGGGTCGTTCCGGAACTGCGGCAGCGCCTCGTAGGTGTTGAACTGCGGCACCGTGTCGACATCGCCGGCCAGGATCGAGGAAACCTGCGCCGCCGGGTCGGCGATGAAGCGGAACGAGACGCGCTCCAGCGCCGGCTTCGGCCCGTCGTAGTCGGGGTTGCGCACCAGGATCACGCGGTCGCCGGCGATCCAGCGCTCGAACTTGAACGGGCCGGTGCCGACGGGGGTCTGCTTGTTGGTCGGCTGCGTCTCGGCCGACTGGATGACCGCGGCGCCCAGGCCCATGTGGAACAGGAACAGGCCGTCGGGCTGCGACAGCGTGACCACCACGGTCTTAGGGTCCGGTGTCTGCACGTCGGCGATGGCCTTGAACCACGCCTTCTGCGGGTTGGTCGAATCGGCCGCCCGGGCACGGTCGAGGGTGAACTTCACGTCGGCCGAGGTGGCCGGCTTGCCGTTGTGGAACTTCGCCGTCTCGCGCAGCGTGAAGGTGTAGGTGGTCTGGTCGTCCGACACCGTCCAGCTCTTGGCCAGCCCGGGGCCGACCTTGCCGTCGGCGTCGATGCGCGTCAGCGCCTCGTAGAGGTTGACCAGCGTCACCTCGGCGATGGCGGCGGCGGCGCTGGCGGTGGGGTCGAGGTTCGGCGGCTCCAGCTGCATGCCGACCACGAGGTCGGTCCGCGTTTGCGCCTGCGCGAATCCGGGCAGCAGCGCCAGCACCGCCGCGCACGCAGCCCCCAGAGTCCAACCCCGCATGACCCGACCTCCCCCACATCGTGATTTGAGCGGATGATGCGGCGCGGCGGTGCCGAGTTCAAGGCCGCTGGAGCGCCGGACCGTGGAGTTCCCGGTATCCGGGAAACGGCCCCAGCCCCTCGGCGTGATAGATCCCGCGCCCAATGGCGCGCGCCACCACGTCGGCGGCGTGCGATCCGAGGCGGGCGAGGTGGTACGCCCGCGGCTCCGGCAGCGGCCGGGTGCCGGTGGCCAGCGCGTAGAGCGTGTCGCCGTCGAAGGGCGTGTGCGCCGGGCGGACGGCGCGGGCCAGCCCGTCGTGCGCCATGGTGGCGAGGCGCAGCGCCTCCGCCTTGGTCAGGTCGGCGTTCACCGCGACGACGCCGATGGTGGTGTTGGCGGCGGCGCGGGCGATGGCCCCCCTGGAAATATCAAGTTCCGGCAGGCCGGGGTCGGGCGGGATCGGCGCGGCGGGCAGCGGCTGACCGCCCATCTCCCCCTCCAGCTCCAGCGCCCAGGCCCACAGCGTCGGCTGCCCCGGCATGACGACGGAGCCGAACGGGTTGGCGGCGATCAGCGCGCCGACCTGCAAGCCGTCGTCGGTGACCAGCGAGGCGCTGCCCAGCCCGCCCTTGATCGTGCCCGCCTTGGCCCCGAACCCGGCGCCGACGTTGCCCAGCGGGAACGTCAGCGATACCGTTTCGCAAGCGGAACGTGCGAGATCCGCGAACGGCGGACGCTCCCCCCACGCCTTGTCGCCGCCGTTCAACAGGTCGAACAGGATGGCCGCCGGCACGATGGGCACGCGCACCGGCCCGACCGCGTATCCCCGCCCCTGTCCCGCCAGCCACGTCGCGGCGGCGCTCGCCGCCTCCAGCCCGAAGGCCGACCCGCCGGACAGGACGACCGCGTCCACCCGGTCCACGAGGCAGGAGGGGTTCAGCGCGTCGGTTTCCCGCGTTCCCGGCGCCCCGCCGCGCACGTCCACCGCAGCGACGGCCGGCGCGTCGGGCAGCACGATGGTGACACCGGTGCGCACCCGCGCGTCCGCCGCGTTGCCGACCCGCAGGCCGTCCACGTCGGTGATGAGATTGCGGGGGCCGGGGCGCATCATGTGTCTCCCAGTTCCGCAACGATCCTCGTAAGCTTCGCCATCGGGTCGGAAACGAAGATTGTTGCGGTGTCGTAGACCGCACGCGGGTTGCTGCCGATGTAGTCGTGCGCCAGGATGTTGCGCATGCCGGTGATGTGCCGCCAGGGAATCTCTGGGTAGCGGGCTTGGACGTCGGTAGGAATTCGACGCGCCGCTTCGCCGATGATCTCGATAGCGCGAATGGTCGCGAACCGTGTCTTTTCATCAGCCTGGAATTCGCTCCAGGTCATGCCCCCGACGAACGCCTGGACTTTGCCGGCGTGGTCCAGCATGTCGTCCAGATAATCGCGGTAATCGCGGATCACAGCATCCGCACTTCCGCCAGGATGCGCTGGCCGATGCGGCGGCGCAGGCCGGCTTTGTCAGCCAGGTCCACGCGCATTCCGAGCGCATCGCTCAGTTCCTCCTGCAGGCCGACGTAATCGGGAAGCGTCATGCCCTCCCCGACCTCGACCAGCACGTCGAGATCGCTGTCGTCCCGCTGCTCGCCGCGCACGTAGGAGCCGAAGACGCCCATGCCACGGATGGGATAGCGGCAGCGCAGGCCGGGCTGCATCGCCCGCAGCGTGTCCAGAATGTCGTCGAGGGTTCTCATGCCCGCCACTCCGCGTGAGCCCTCAGCAGCCCTCGGCCATGTCGTAGATGGCGTCCATGTCGGCGATCATGACCTTGTTGCCTTCCTGCAACGAGATCGCCCCGGCGGTCTTCAGCTGGGTGAAGGTGCGGCTGACCGTCTCGGTGGTCAGGCCCAGGTAGTCGGCGATGTCGGCCCGGCTCATCGGCACGTAGACCGGGTTCTCCTTGTGGCCGCGCCGCGCCGCGCGCTGCGAGAGCATCAGCAGGAAGGAGCAGATCTTCTCCTTCGCCGTCTTGCGGCCCAGCAGCAGCATCTGGTCCTGCGCCGCCGCCAGCTCGTTCGACGCCATGGAGAACAGCCGGCGCTGCATCTTCGGGAACTCGTCCATCAGCGCCTCGATCTTGCGCCGCGGGAACTTGCACACCGAGCAGCTGGTCACCGTCTCGGCCGTGTAGGCGTAGCTCTCGTTCACCGCCAGGCCGAGGAAGTCGCCGGTCATCAGGAAGCCGGTGATCTGCCGGCGGCCGTCGGGCAGCAGCTTGTACAGCTTCACCGTTCCGGAGGTGACGTTGTAGAGCGTGTCGGCGGCCTCGCCCTCGGAGAAGAGGGTGTGGTTGGCCTCGACGCGCACGGTCTGCAGGATCTCGGCGAGACGGCGCAGTTCCTCCGGGTCGAGCGCGGCACAGACGGTCAGACTCCGGACGGGGCACGCCCCGCAGGGGTTCATGTCGGGCGCCGCCGCGGAGTCGCGGGGCCGGCTCAGATCAAACGGAGGCATGGCAACTCGGCCCTAACCGTCCCAAGCCCTCATCATGGGCAGAATCCTACAACTTCGCAACCTTACTCGCAGCGCGGGTTTTTCCAGGTGCGCAATCGTCGTGCCCCGTCAGCGCCGCCCGGCCGGGGGCGGCGGGGGCTCGTCGTCGAACAGGATGCGGTTGGCGGCGCCGTCCAGGTCGTCGAACTGGCCGGACTTAAGAGCCCACAGGAACGCGATCAGCCCCAGGCCGCCCAGGCTGAGCGCCGCCGCGATCATGTACAGAAGCTCGGTCATGGTTCAGGTCTCCCGGCCGACGGGTGCGGGCCAGCCGCAGCGCGTTGGCGATGACGATAAGCGAGGACGACGACATCGCCAAGGCGGCGATCAGCGGAGTCAACAGGCCGGACACGGCCAAAGGCACGGCGAACAGGTTGTAGACCAGCGCGATGGCGAAATTCTGGCGCACCAGCACGCCGGACCGGCGGGCGACGAACAGCGCCTCGGTGATCGGCGACAAAAGACGGCCCTGGAAGATCACGTCGGCGGCGGTCTGGCTGACGTCCACCGCGGTGGACGGCGACATCGAGACCGAGGCGGCGGCCAGCGCCGGCGCGTCGTTCAGGCCGTCGCCGACCATCATCACGGTGCGCCCCTGGTCCACCAGCGCGTGCAGCGCCGCCGCCTTGTCGGCCGGCGTCTGCTCCGCCTTCCAGTCGTCGATGCCCAGGCTCTGCGCCACCGCGGCGACGGCGGCGCGGCGGTCGCCGGACAGCAGGCTGACCGCCTTGCCCTGCGCCTTCAGCGCCGCCACCACAGCCGCGGCGTCGGCGCGCGGCGCGTCGAGGAAGGTGATGCGCAGGTGCGGCTGCCCCGGACGGGCCAGCCACAGCTCGGGCCCGGGCGCCTCGTCCGTGGACTCCGGCGCGCCGGTGAAGCGGCGGCTGCCGAGGCGGATCTCGCCTTCCGGCGTGTCGACGGCGAGGCCGGCGCCCGGAATCTCGCGTACCCCTTCCGCCACCGGAACGTTCGGCACGGCGCGCACCAGGGCGCGGGCCAGCGGGTGCCGGCTGGCCCCGGCCAGCGCCGCCGCGGCGCGCAGCGCGTGCGGGTCGAGGCCGTCGAGCTGCGGCACCGGCCGCCCCTCGGTCAGCGTGCCGGTCTTGTCGAACACCACCGTGTCGACACCGGCCAGCCGCTCCAGCGCGGTGGCGGTCTTCAACAGGATGCCCTGGCGCATCAGGCGGCCCGACGCGATCACCTGCACCACCGGCACCGCCAGCGCCAGCGCGCACGGGCAGGTGATGATCAGCACCGCCACCGCGTTCATCAGCGCGTCCTGCCAGGTGGCGCCCATCAGGAACGTCCAGCCCAGGAAGGTCAGCAGCGCGGCGAGGTGCACGACCGGCGCGTAGTGGCGCGACACCCGGTCGGCGATGGCGACGTACTTGGCGCGGCCCTGCTCGGCTACCTCCATCAGGCGGACGATCTCGGCCAGCAGCGTCCCCTCGCCCACCGCGGTGACGGCCAGGCGCAGCGGGGCCGACAGGTTCAGCACGCCGGCGAACAGCTGATCTCCGGGCCGGACGGTGGCGGGAACGCTCTCGCCGGTGATCAGGCCGGTGTCGACGTCGGAGACGCCGTCCGACACGCGGCCGTCCACCGGCACCCGTTCGCCGGTGGCGACCAGCACGGTGTCGCCCGGCTTCACCTGCTCCGGCGGCACGATGGCCGAGCGGCCGTCGGGCTGGAGCACGGTGACCTGGGTGGCGCGCAGGCCGATCAGCTGCTCCGCCGCCGAGCGCGCCCGGCCGCGCGCCCGCTGGTCGAGGTAGCGCCCGATCAGCAGGAAGAACAGCAGCATCGTTGCGCCGTCGAAATAAGCATGGAGACCGCTTTGCGTGGTTTCGAACAGGCTCATCGCGGCGGTGAGGATGACGCCGATGGTGATCGGCACGTCCATGTTGGTGCGGCCGCGCCGCAGCGCGCCGAGCGCCGAGCGGGCGAAGGGCCGCACGGCGTAGGCGATGGCCGGCAGGCCGATCAGGGCGGACAGCCAGTGCATCAGGTCGCGCGTGGCCGTGCCCATGTCGTTGTAGCCGGACCACACGGACACCGAGAACAGCATGATGTTGCCGG
>Ga0196970_1001212_pt1 | contig 19157 bp, 18 predicted proteins | sample S1v_513CmetaG_FD_148672 | JGI IMG/M metagenome (GOLD analysis project Ga0196970, IMG submission 148672) | Soil microbial communities from Anza Borrego desert, Southern California, United States - S1+v_5-13C | ecosystem: Environmental > Terrestrial > Soil > Desert | place: USA: California...
GTCCTGGAAGAAGGACATGTCGAACTCATCGGCCATCAGCGAGGCACCGATGTGCTGCGCCAGGGCGGCGTGGCCCCGAACCGGAGGCAGGTCGCGCGCGCCGCCGCCTTCGTCCGCAACGCCGTATCGCTCATCGATGCCCAGCGTGAAAGCCGAATAATGGTCGAAGAAGAACGACGTGACATGGTCGTTGAAGATCATGAACAGCGCGTCGGGCTTTTTCTCCACCAGCCAGCGGCGGACCGGTTCGAACCCCTCGAAGATCGGCGCCCAGACGGGGTCGTTGCGCTTGTCTCCGTCCACGGCGAAACCAATGGTCGGGGTGTGGGAACAGGCGATACCGCCGATAATGCGTGCCATGGGGTGTTCCTCCTTGTGTTTTTGCTTCAGCTACCGGCGCGGGCCGGCTGACCGGGATTGTCCGAGCCCTTGGCCTGCCCAGAGCGCACAGACAGGCTGTTGACCATGATAGCGATCGCCGCGAGGATGGCTGGGACGGCGAGTGCCGAGAAAATCCCTTCGAACCCCCAGCCGAAGCCCAGCAGCACGCCGCCAATCGAGGACCCAAGGATGCTGCCGAGACGGCCGACGCCCAGCATCCAGCTTACACCGGTGGCGCGCGCCATCGTGGGGTAGCAGCCAGGTGCGAATGCATTGAGGCCAGTCTGAGCACCGCTCATGCAGAAGCCGACGGCACCGACGATCATGGCCAGCCACGCCGACTGGAGTCCGCCGACACCCAAGATCACCAGGGCAGCGGCGCCCAGGGCGTAGGCGAGGCCGATGGTGCGGTTGGCACCGAAGCGGTCCATTGCCAGTCCCACCAGCACCGCGCCAATCGTGCCGCCGAGCTGGAACATCGCCGTCACATTGGCTGCCCGGTCGATGGTCATGCCGGCGTCCTTCATCATGGTGGGCAGCCAACTGGTGGTCAGGTAGATGACCAGCAGACCCATGAAGTAGGTCACCCACAGCGTGAAGGTGCGCAGCGCAAAAGCCCGGGTAAACAGGACGGCAATGGGCTGCTTGACCGCGACCGCCTCCTCCTTGAGCGTGAAACGGCTGTAACCGCTCAGATCGGTGCCGGAGATGCGCGACAACACGGCACCGATCTTGTCCTGGGCCATGTTGCGGACCACCATGTAGCGCGCCGACTCCGGAAGCGCCACGTACAGCAGCGGGAACAGCATCAGCGGGATGGCTGCGCCGAAATACAGCACCGACTGCCAGCCATGGATCGGCAGCAGATAGGCGGCGACGAAGCCGATCAGGGCCGAGCCGAAGTTGAAGCCGGTGAACATCGTCGCCAGCAGGAACGACTTCGAACGCTGTGGCACGTATTCGGACAGCAGCGTCGTTGTGTTGGGCATCGCGGCGCCCAAGCCGAGCCCGGTCAGGAAGCGCAGGACGGCCATTTCCGTCGGGTTGCGGGCAAAGGCGGTCAGCAGGGTGAAGAGGCCGAAGCTCAACACCGAGGCCAGCAGCACGCGCCGGCGCCCGAACCAGTCCGAAGACGAGCCGGCGAAGATGGCGCCGACCGCCAAGCCGATGGGCGCGGCCCCCATGACCATTCCGAATGCCGGGCGCGAGATGCCCCATTCACCGATGATGGACGGGGCGACGAAGCCCATGATGGCTACATCCATTCCGTCGGCCAGCACGATGAGAAAGCAGAGAACCGTCAAGACCCACTGACGCGGGGACATGCGACGCTCGTCGATGAACGAGCGTATTTCGAGAGTGGCGGACGCACTCATTGTTTCCTCCCAAGACTCTGATTATGCGGCGGTGGCGGGCGGTACCAGCACATGCCCCTCGAAGAGGGGGCGGGCGGTGCGCAGCAGGGCAACCGAAGGCGCTTCGCCCTCCCCGCCGCCGCTCAGCCTGATGGTGAATTCGCCGGTGGGGTGCTCCACCGAGATGTCGCGCACGCCAGAGCCGGCGGGGCCGGTGGCGAGCGAGGCGCAGACGGTGCCTTCGTCGTCGAAAGCTGTCGCGACCGAGGCCGCCCCCAGGACGCCGATGGCGTCATGGCACTTGCGGGGAATGAAGCTGCGGGTGTTCAGGTGGCCGCTGTCGCGCGGCGGCGACACCAGGGTCATCTTCGGCACCACCTTGCCAGCCACGTTGCCCAAGCCCATCAGCGGACCGGCGGCGAGGCGGATGGCCTCAACGCGCGCCTTCACCTCGGCGTTGGCGTCGAGATCCGTCGGCGTCTCGTAGCCGGTAGCCCCGACATCCTCGGCGCGGATCAGCACAACCGGCATGCCGTTGTCTATGCATGTGACGGCAACGCCCTCGATCACGTCGAGGCGCCGGCCGGTAGGATAAAGGGCGCCGCAGCTCGACCCAGCGATGTCGCGGAAGCCCAGTTCGATGGGGGCGCCGGGGGTCGGCACGCCGCTGATGCGGGTTTCGCCGGTGTATGATACCCGCCCACCCGGTGTCTGCACCACCGCCTCGCAGAGCCCTCCGGTGTTGACCATGCGGATGCGCACGATGGTCTTGCCGTCCTCGGCTGGCACGAACCCCTGATCGATGGAGTAGGGACCAACGCCGGCCAGGATGTTGCCGCAGGTCGGCGCGTAATCGATGCGGTCCTCGCCGATCACGACTTGGCCGAACAGATAGTCGATGTCTGCCTGATCGTCGCCGGACGTGGAGATGATGGCGATTTTGGTGGTCAGCGGGGTGCCGCCGCCGATGCCGTCGATCTGCCGTGCATCGGGGGTTCCCATCGCCGCCAGCAGCAGGCGGTCGCGCGATTTTGGGTCGGTCGGCAAATCCTGGACCCGAAAGAATGCGGCTTTCGAGGTGCCGCCGCGCATCCACACACAGGCGATCCTGGTGAGATCGAACGCCGTCGCAGCGCTGTGATTCATCGGTCTGCTCGAATGGTGGGGCGATGACGGCCATTATAGTCGAGTCGCCCAGCGACACCGTTGCTATCCCCTGATCGCGCATCCTAATTTCGTGATGCCGCATTCCGGGATATCTTGCACGGGGATATGCTCCGGCTGCAGAACACCTTGCCGTCCAGCACGAGGAGCGGCGTCACGTTACCCAAGCGCAATCTTGCGCCCGTGTGGCGTGATGGTGCGTGCCACGGTCGCAACGGGGGGACTAGAATGCGTGGAACATCTCGCCCCTGTACGGGCCAGCGGCAAAGCGGGAACTTGCGATGACCGAGCTTGCGTCAACGCCGGAAAGGATCGCGAACAGCCTGCGTTACATCCGCGACTTCCTGTCGGTGGCGGAGACGGGATCGATTGCGCGATCATCCGAAGTGATCTTCAAGGCATCGTCCGCGATTGCCCGAGCCATCAGCGAACTGGAGCACAGCCTCGGCGTCGGTCTGTTCGAACGCAAGCCCCGCGGCATGCTGCTCAATGCCTATGGCGAGGCGGTGCGCAACCGGGCACGCCGGATCACCGACGAAATCGCCGGCGCGCTGGAAGAGGTCGCCCGTTTCGCAAAGCGCCAGCAGACGTTCGAGCGTAACGCCGTCACCAACCTGCTGCTTAACGGCCGTGGGCTCATGCTTCTCATCAGCGTGTCGGAGCTGCGCAACCTGTCGGCCGCCGCCGCCCACGTCGGGCTGTCGCAAGCCGGCGCCAGCATGGCGCTGTCACGGATGGAGAGCGCGCTGGGACAGCCGCTTTTCCAGCGTATGATGCAGGGGATGGTCGTTACCGACGCCGGCGCGCTGATCGTCTCGCGCGGCAAGCGCATCGTCGCCGAGCTGCGACACATGCAGTCCGACGTGGCCGCCATCGCCGGCACCATGCAGGGCCGCATCGCCATTGGCGCCCTGCCGCTGGGCCGGACACACGTCCTGCCGACCGCCATCGCAGCGACCCTGCAACGTCACCCCAATATCCGCGTGACGACTGTGGAAAGTCCTTACGAGGCCTTGGTGGCAGGCTTGCGCGACGGCGACATCGACTTCATCGTCGGTGCCCTGCGTGTGGGGGAACGGAACGCCGGTCTGATCACCGAAAGCTTGTTCGAGGACCGGCTGGGCATTATCGCGCGGGCCGGACATCCGCTGGCGGGCGCGCCGGCATCGCTGAAAGACCTGCTGCCGCAACGCTGGATACTGCCCCGGCCAGGGGCGCCGGGGCGCCGGCTGATCGACCAGTCGTTTCGCGAACTCGCCATTGAACCACCGATTTGTTCGGTGGAAACCGGCGATCTGGCCGTGCTGCGTGGCCTGTTGAAGAACAGCGACATGCTGACGGCCATCTCGCCGCACCAGTTGCATTACGAAATCACTGCGGGCGATCTCATCGAATTGCCTGTCACTTTGGGTAAGACCGTTCGCCAGATCGGCATCTCGTTACGCGAGGGGGCGATGCTATCCCCAGCGGCTCTGGCCGTGCTTGATGAAATTCGATCCGCATCCCAACACCTTCCAGGAGAACACCAGACATGAACACCGACCATCTTCAGACAATCTGGGCACCACGCATCCTCAGCATCCTGCGGATCGTCGCCGCGCTTATCTTTTTCGAGCATGGCTCGCAGAAGCTGCTAGGGTTTCCGGCGCACCCCAGTCCGCCAGCCGTCATGTCCCTATCGTGGATCGCCGGGGCTTTGGAACTGGTTGGCGGCGCGCTGCTCGTGTTGGGCCTCTTCACCCGGCCGGTCGCCTTCATCCTCTCCGGTGAGATGGCCTTTGCCTATTGGCTGTCGCATGCACCTCGCAGCTTCTTCCCGGTCCTGAATGGTGGAGACGCAGCAATTCTCTATTGCTTTGTGTTCCTGTATCTCGCCTTTGCCGGAGGCGGTCCCTGGAGCCTCGATACGCGCCGATCTGAAAAGGGCTAACGTCCAGGGGCGTGGTGGAAAAAGCGCCCATGTAGGATCGGGCTGGGGCCGGGCGAAGCCCTACAGAGCATGTTTGTAGACGTCATGCGCCGACGGTTATGTCAGGGCTCGCGCCAAGTTGCCGAGAGCTTGGCCATTTCCCAGATCTCCTCTCCCAGCGAGAAGGAGGAGGAGACGGATGCGTTGTCCGCACTGCCAGTCAGCGAGGACGAGCGAGCGTTCGGACCGGACGGCACACGGGTATCGGCGCTTCCGCTGCCGGGACTGTGGGCGCGGTTTCAATGAGCGCACCGGCTCGGCGCTGAACCGGCTGCAGCTGCCTTCCGACGTGGTCTTTCTCAGAGCTTGTTGGTGGCAGGCACGTCCCGGCTGGCGCTGAGCGGGATGCTACTTTAAGCTGAGTAGGAGTGGTGCGGCGGGGCGCGGTCTGGTAGGTCTGCGGCCCTCGTTCTGACTGCCTGGATCCGCACTCTATGGGCACTGCCGTTCGTCCCGCAAGCACCACGTCGGCGTCCTGGGATGCGTTCTGGGATGTCGATGCTTTTGTCGATGAGGTGCTCAGCGAGCTGACAGCGATGGCGGCCGACGGCAGTCGCCGAACCCGTTCCGGACCGAAGCCGGCGCTCACGGGAGCAGCGTTGCGCAAGGCGATCATGGCGATCTGGTGCGTGTGCTTTTGCGGCATGCAATGGCGCGCCATCGGTCAGCTCACCGGCATTCCGTTCGGCACGTTGTACACCCTGTTCGCCCGCTGGACCCGGCTCGGACTGTGGCGGCGCTTACTCGACCGGCTGTGCCGCACGTGGCGCATGGCATGCGGCGACACGGCCGAGCCGAGCACGGTGGTGATCGACAGCCGCACCTGCCCCTCGGCCCCGAGTTGTTTCGCGCGGGGCGTGGATGGCGGCAAGAAGATCCGCGGCGTGAAGGTCAGCATCGCGGTGGAGAAGTACGGCCTCCCGCTGGCGATCGACGCCATGCCGGCCAACGTGCACGACACCAAGGGCATCGTACCGGTACTGCGCCAACTCGCTGGACGTGGGTTCCAAGGCCCCGCCATCGGCGATCTCGGCTATCGGGGTGAACGCTTGGCCAAAGCCGCGGAAGCGCTCGGCATCACCGTCCGGCCGATCGCCCGCGGCCGTGACGGCGTGTTCATCCCTACCGAGATCGCCTGGGTCGTGGAGCGCTCCTTCAGCTGGATCAGCCGCTACCGACGATTGAACACCATCGTCGAGCGGAAGAAGGAGCACCTCGTCGCGTTCGTCGAAATCGCCTTCATCTCCATCCTCTCCAGGCGCCTGAAGCGGCTCACGCCCCAGGAGGTCAGCGCATGACGTCTACGAACAGGTTCTTACAGTCGGTTTCGCTCACTGCCGAGGGGATTGAAGAGGATGCAAACTGGGCTGCCGGTGTGTGCCACGGTCGTTGGCGACGCCAGGGTTCCGGTGCGGAGATCGATACCGAATCCGACGATTTTGTCGCTGTCCTCATTGGCGACGAATAGGACGTCGTCCGCCGGGCTGAGCGCGAAGAACCGTGGTGTCCGTCCGCCGGTAGGCTGCCATCCAACGGCTGTGAGGCGGCCGGTGGCCTCGTCCACCGCGAAAGCCGCAACACTCTCGTGCCCGCGGTTGGAAGCCCAGACGAAGCGGCCGCTTGCCGACACCGCGATCTCCGCCGCCCGGCTGTTGCCGACGAAGCTGTCGGGCAGGGCGCTCAGCACCTGGATGGGGACGAGCTTTCCGGTTTCCGCATCGAAGCGGCAGGTGGTGACGGTGGAGTCGAGTTCGTTGACGACGTAGGCGAAGCGGTTGGTCGGGTGGAAGGCGATGTGGCGGGGACCGGCGCCCTCCCGCGCTTCGGCCGCGGCACCGTCCACCGCGGACAGCTTGCCGGTCGCCGCGTCGAGGCGGAAGACGAAGGTCAGGTCCAGTCCCTTGTCGGGAACCGCGATGAAGCGGCCGCTCCGGTCGAACTCGACCTGATGCGGCTTGGGGAACGGCTGCTCGTCCCGATGCGGACCAATCGTCCCGGCAAGGGTCACGAGGTCGCACAGTTTGCCGAGAGACCCATCCGCCGCAATCGGCAGGACGGCGAGCGATGAGGTGATGTGGTTGGCGACGACGACGAAGCGGTCGGTCGGATCGACGCAGAGATGGACCGGGTTCCTGCCCCCCGTCGCTTTCCGGTTCAGGAAGGCGAGTTCACCCGAAGCGGGATCGATGCGGAAGGCGCTGATCTCGCTGCAGTCGCCGTGCACGGCGTAGAGAAAACGGCGCCGCCGGTCGAAGCAGAGGAAGGACGGGTTGACGAGGTCGCGCAGCACCTGGACCGGAGCCCAAGCTGCCGCGGCCGGATCGACCCGGTAGACGCTGAGCCCCTCCCCACGCGCATTGCGTTCCCGGGTCGTCCGCGAACCGACATAGGCGTAGTACGGGGTGAGGGACTGTGGCATGGTTTCCGGCGCCTCCCGACGCCCGTTGCGGTTCATGTCGGCCGGACGGCCTTCGTTCGCAGATTGGGGCGCAAACTTACTTCGCAAGCCCGAGATCGGTGAGGACGCCTTCCATCTTCGCGCGATCCTCCTTGATAAAGGCCGCGAACTCGCCGGCCGGCTGGTAGAGGTCGGTCCATTTGCGCTTCGCCATGGTTTCCTTCCAGGCCGGACTTGCGACCATCCTGGCGACGGCATCGGTCAGCACCTTCAGGTCGGCGTCACGGATGCCGGGAGGCGCCATCAGGCCGCGCCAGTTGAAGAAGGCGACGTCGACCCCCTGCTCCCTGAGGGTCGGGATGTCGACGCCCGGCAACCTCTGTTCCGAGGTGATGGCGAGCACCCGCGCCTTGCCGTCGGTCGTGAGCGACTGGTATTCCCCATAGCCGCCGATCCCCACGGTCACATGGCCGCCCAGGATCGCGCCCAGCGCCTCGCCGCCGCCGGAATGCGCGATGTAGTTGATCCTGGCGGGATCGACCCCGACCGCCTTGGCGATGAGGCCGGCAACGATGTGGTCGGTGCTGGCGATGGAGCCGCCACCCCAGGACACCGAGCCCGGATCGCTCTTCAGCTTGGCGAGGAGGTCGCCCAAGGACTTGATCGGCGAATTCGCCGGGACGAAGAGGATCTCGTACTCCCCGACCAGCCGCGCAACGGGGGTGATGTCGTTGAGGGTGACCGGCGACTTGTGGGTGATGATGGCGCCCTGCAGTGTCTGCCCGGCGACCAGGATCGCATCGCCCCTGCGCTTCTTGGAGGTGACGAACTGGGCCAATCCGACGGTGCCGCCGGCGCCTGCGATGTTCTGCACCTGCACGCTCGCTGCGAGGCCGGCCTGCTGGAGCGCCGTCTGCATCGCCCGTGCGGTCTGGTCCCAACCGCCGCCGGGGTTGGCGGGAGCGATCAGCTCAAGCGACTTGACCTGGGCTCCGGCCGGCGGCGCGGCGGCGCTGGTCAGAGCGAAGGCGGCGGCGCCGAGCAGGCCGGCGAGCATCCGACGAGAAATGGCGGTCATGGTTTCCTCCCCTTGTTGTCCGTTGGTTTCGAAAGCCGTGGTCAATCGGCGAGGGCACGCCGAAGGATCATCGGGATCACCCCGCCGGCCTGGATGAGTGCGACGTCGAGCGCCGTCTCCAGCAGGGCCGTCGCCTCGCAGGTCTCGCTGCCTCCCGATGCGCGCTGCAGGACCACCCGGACACCGGCGCGCGGCACCAGCGTGGAGAGGACGGCGTGGATCTCCACACGATCGCCCGGTACCAGCCCCAGCGCCTCGGGCCGCCAGGACGCCGGCAGGCGCAGCGGCAGGACGCCCATGCCGACGAGGTTGGAGCGGTGGATGCGCTCGAAGCTCTGCGCCAGCACCGCCCGGATGCCCAGCAGCTGCGTGCCCTTGGCCGCCCAGTCGCGGGACGATCCGGTGCCATAGCGCTCGCCGGCGATCAGCACCGTGGGCAGCCCCGCCTTCGCATAACGTTCGGCGGCGAGCCAGACCGGCAGACGCTCGCCGTTGGGCGCGAAGACGGTGTGCCCCGGCGGACCGTCTGGGGCGAGGTGGTTGACGACCGTACGATTGGTGAACAGGCCGCGCAGCATCACCTCCCAATTGCCCCGGCGCGAGGCGTAGACGTTCAGATCCTGCGGATCGGCCCCCCGCGCGATCAGGTGCCGCCCGGCGTCGCTCGTCGGCGGAATGGCGCTGGCGGGGGAGATGTGATCGGTCGTGATGTCGTCCCCCAGCACCAGCAGCGGATGCGCGGTGAAGGACGGGGCCGGCGCCTCCTGCGGCCCGAAATTCACGAAGGGCGGGCGGCGCAGATATGTCGAGTCCGGATCCCAGGGGAAAAGCTGGGTGTCAGGCGCCTCCAGATCACGCCACAGGGGCGACGCCTCCGCCTCGGCATAGGCGGCGGCGACGTCATCCGGATCGATGGCGGCGGCCAGCGCCGTTTCGATCTCCTCCGAGGTCGGCCACAGATCGGCGAGCCGGACCGCCTCTCCATTGCTGCTGATGCCGAGCGGATCGCGGGTGACGTCCAGCACCGCCCGCCCGTTGAGCGCCCAGGCGATCACCAGGGGCGGCGACGCCAGCAGGGCGGAGATCAGCTGCGGATGCACACGGCCGGGGAAGTTGCGGTTGCCCGACAGCACGACGACCGGCTTGATGCCGCGGCGCTCCATAGCCTCGGCCACCACCGGCAGCAACGGCCCCGGATTGCCGATGCAGGTGGCGCAGCCATAGGCGGCGATGCCGAAACCCAGCGCCTCCAGATCCTCCAGCAGCCCGGCCCGTGCCAGACGCCGCGCCGTCGCCGGCGAGCCGGGCGTGAGCGAAGTCTTAACCCAGGCCGGCGGACGCAGACCCAGCCGCCGCGCCTTGCGCGCCAGAAGCCCGGCGGCGACCAGCAGGCCGAGGTCGGTGGTGTTGGTGCAGGAGGTGATGGCGGCGATGGCCACCGCATCCTCCGGCACCTCGTCGCCCTCCTCGGCCGGTTCCGCTCCGGCGAGGAGCGGCGCCATCACCGCCGGGACCTGTGCCGGTTCCAGCCGGTCGTGCGGGCGGCGCGGACCGGCCAGCGTCGGGCGCAATGCGGCGAGGTCGATAGTGATCGTCGCCGTGTAGCGCGGTGCGGCGTCTGGCTCGTACCACAGGCCGATGGCCTTGGCGTAGGTCTCGACCAGCGTCCGGTGCGTCTCGTCGCGGCCGGTGTCGCCCAGATAGGCCAGCGTGCGCCGGTCGATCGGAAAGAAGCCGGTGCTGGCGCCATATTCCGGGGCCATGTTGGCGAGGACCGACCGCTCTCCCGCCGACAGGCCGGCCACGCCGGGACCGAAGAACTCGACGAACTCGCCGGAGACGCCCAGCTTGCGCAGCCGCTCCGTCACCACCAGCGCCAGATCGGTGGCGAGCGCCCCCTCGGCCAAGCGCCCGTCCAGCCGCACGCCGATCACCTCGGGAACCCGCAATGCCAGCGGCACGCCGAACATGACCGCCTCGGCCTCGATGCCGCCCACACCCCAGCCCAGCACGCCGAGACTGTTGATCATCGGCGTGTGGCTGTCGGTGCCGACCAGCGTATCGGGCACCGCCCAGCGTTCGCCGTCCCGCTCCTCCACGGTCACGACGGTGGCGAGCCGCTCCATGTTGATGGTGTGCATGATGCCGGTGCCCGGCGGAAAGACGCGGAAGCCGCGCACCGTGTTGGCCGCCCATTTCATGAAGCGGTAGCGCTCGGCGTTCCGCTCCATCTCGCGGGTCATGTTGTGGCGCAACGCGTCCGGCCGGGCCGATACGTCCACCGCCACCGAATGGTCGGTGGAGGTCGCCACCGGACAGGCCGGGTTCAGCCGGACCGGGTCGCCGCCCGCCTCGGCCAGGGCATCCCGCATGGCGGCGATGTCGACCAGCGCCGGGCCGCAGGTGGTGTCGTGCATCAGGATGCGGCCAGGCGCGTAGGGGATCTCCGCCTCGCTCCGCCCGCTGTCCAGCCAGCCGAGCAGCGCCTGCCGTCCGGCCTCTGCCACGGCCGGATCACGCTGGCGCAGCACATTCTCCAGCAGGACGCGATGGCACCAGGGCATCCGCTCCAGCGCGCCGCCGGCCGCCTCATGCAGATTAATGTGCCGCAGCGTGCCGAAGGGGCCGTTCAAGATGGAGGTGAGGGGCTGAACCATGGGTGATCCCTGGAAAGGATGGGCTGGAAGACTGCGGAATTCGGTCAGGCGCGCTCTTCGAGGCGCATCAGCGCGGTCATCAGGAACGAGACGACCAGCAGGCCGCTGAGGAAGATCAGTCCGGCGGTGGCGCTGCCGGTGGCCCCCTTGACCAGACCGATCACATAGGGTCCGGCGAAGCCGCCGAGGTTGCCGATCGAGTTGATGACGGCGATCGACATCGCCGCAGTCGAGCGGGTCAGGAACAGCGACGGCAACGCCCAGAACGGAGCCTTGAAGGCATAGAGGCCGGTCAGCGCCGCGCTGATCAGCGCCATCGCCAGCCACGGCGTTCCCACTGTCCCGACCGCGGCCAGCGCCACGCCGGCCAGCAGAAGCGGCAACGCCGAATGCATCCTGCGCTCCCCAGTCCGGTCGGAATTGTGCGACCAGACGATCATCCCGACCGTCGCCAGCGCATAGGGCACCATGGCGATCAGCCCGACTTCGGTGTTGGATAGGGTGCCGGAGAAGCCCTTGATGATCTGCGGCATCCAATAGCCGATCCCCAGGCTGCCGGTCTGGTAGACGAAGTAGATCAGCGACAGGAACAGCACCTTCGGGTTCAGCATCGTGCGCAACGTGCTGAGGTGGCGGACGTTGGCGCGCGCCTTGCGGTCGGCGTCCAGTTCCTGGACCAGCCACGCCTTTTCCCGCGTGTCCAGCCATTTGGCCTGCTCCGGCCGGTCGACCAGGAACAGGAAGGTCGCGATGCCGCCCAGAATGGCCGGGCTGCCTTCCAGGATGATCATCCAGCGCCAGCCGCTGAGACCCAGCCAGTTGATGTTGTCCATCATCCAGGTGCTGAGCGGCGCGCCCATAAGGTAAGACACCGGGATCGCCGCTGTGAACAGCGCGATGGTCGTCGCCTGTTCCTTGGTTCGGAACCAGTGGGTCAGATAGACGATGATGCCCGGGAAGAAGCCGGCCTCCGCCACGCCCAGAAGGAAACGCAGCACATAGAGCTGCTCGGCCGTCTGCACGAAGGCGGTCAACACCGACACGATGCCCCAGCTGATCAGGATGCGGGCAATCCACACGCGCGCACCATAGCGGGCGAGCATGACGTTGCTCGGCACCTCGAACAAGAAATAGCCGATGAAGAAGATGCCGGAGGCGAAGCCGAAGGCTTCGGCGCCCAGAGCCAGCTCATGGTTCATCTGCAACGCAGCGTAACCGATGTTCGCCCGGTCCAGATACGAGATCACATAGAGCAAAAAGGTGAAGGGCACGATCCGCCATGTCACCTTGCGCACCACCTGTCGGCCGAAGGTTTTAGGCAGCGCGTCCTGCAGACAGTCCGCCGTCATGGCGTTTCTCCCTCATCGTTCCGTTCGCGCCGCCACGGTCCCGCCGGCTCGCGCGGGCCGGCGTCGGCGCGAGCATGGGATGCCGGCGAAGCCGTTCGCGGTTTGGGGGGCGGTGCGGCCGTTTCTGCAACGGCCTTGTTGCCGGACGCTACGAAATGCGTGGTGCACGGACAATTGGTGTTTCGCCAACCGACCCTTCGTGGTTCGTGAAGCCTGCGGCCCTGGAGGGACGGCGGCCGTTGACAGCGGCGAAGCCGAACCCGATGCTCGGCAATCGCTTCAGCGCTCTGAAGGCCATTTGGGCCGCTGCGGCTGAAAAGCCCCAGCATTACCGAAGGTGAAGGTTCATGCGCTTTGACCTGATCACGCTCAAGCTCTTCGTCGCCGTCGGCGAGGAAGCCAATCTGACGCGGGCGGCGGAGCGCGAGAACATCGTCCTGTCGGCGGCCAGCAAGAGGATCGCCGATTTGGAAGCGAGCGTCGGCATCGCCCTGCTGCGCCGCCATGCCCGCGGCGTCACACTGACCCCGGCCGGCCAGACCTTCCTGCATTACTCATGGCAGGTGTTGCAGACGCTGGCCCGCATGGAAGGGGAACTGAGCGATTTCACTATCGGGGTGAAGGGGCATGTCCGCATGCACGCCATCGCCTCGGCGATCTCGGAGTTTCTGCCCCGCGAACTCAATGGCTTCCTGACGCGCTACCCGATGGTCAAGATCGATTTGGAGGAACAGGTCGGCCCAGCCATCGTGCGGGCGGTGGCGGACCGGTCCGCCGACATCGGCATCATCACCGAGAACACCGCCGCCGAAGGGCTGGAACGCCTGCCCTATCATGTCGACCGCCTGGTCCTCGTCGTTCCGGACGGCCACCCGCTGGCCGAAAGGCCAGCCGTCCGGATGATGGAGACGCTGGACTACGATTTCATCGGGCCGCATCCCGACAGTTCGCTGCTGGCCGTCATCATGCGGGCCTCGATGGAGACCGGCAGTTCGATCAAGCTGCGCATCCAGGTCCGCAGCTTCGACGGGATGTGCCGGATGATTGAGGAGAATCTCGGCATCGGCATCCTGCCGTCGATGGCGATCGAGCATCAGATCGCCGCCGGCCGCATCCGCGCGATCCCTTTGGCCGAAGCCTGGGCGACGCGCCGCCTGTTCCTGTGCGTGCGTGATACGGCGTCCTTGCCGGTGAGCGCCCGGCAGCTGGTTCAGCATCTCGCGGCTGCGGCCGAACAGCCGGCTTGATGGCCTGGAACGATGTGCCGAGCATGGCGCCGCTTCATGATGCGGTTTCGGCGCACGCTAAAAGTCCGATGCAGGAAATTCATCGTTTGATGAAATAATGGCATTTTTGGTCATGAGCAGCGTCTGCTACGACCTGAGGGAAGCCCTCTGAAGCGCCGCCTTGACCACGGAGCGTGCGTGCGCAGGGCTTCGGCAAAAATCGGGGGGACGAAGGATGACGGCTACCTATCGCGCCATGGCGGTCACCGCTCCGGGCCGGCTTGAGCTTGTCGAAAAACCTATCCCGGTTCCGGCGGCGGGCGAGGTGCTGATCGCGGTCGAGGCCTGCGGCATCTGCGGGGCCGACCGCGGCGATGTCGAAAAGGCGGATCCCGCGCTGGGCCGGGTTCCCGGCCATGAAGTGGTCGGGCGGATCACCGTCCTCGGGCTGCAGGTGCCGTCGATCTGGACGGTCAGCCAGCGCGTCGGCATCAGCCGTTTCGGCGGGCACTGTGGCGATTGCCGGGAGTGCCGCCGCGGCAAGTTCCATCTGTGCCGGCAGCAGCCGGTGATGGGAGCAAGCCGCGACGGCGGCTATGCCGAGATGATGACTGCTCGCGCCACCGGCCTCGTTTCCATCCCCGATGACCTCTCCTCGCAGGAAGCCGCGCCGATCCTGTGCGCGGGCCTCGCCACTTTCAACGGGCTGAAGGCAGCCGGCGCCGGACCAGGCGACACCGTCGCCGTGCTCGGCATCGGCGGCCTTGGCCATATGGCGGTGCAATATGCCCGCCGGATGGGCTTCCGTGTCATCGCCATCGGTCGCGGGCAGGACATCGCCGCGGATGCCTTGACGCTCGGCGCACACCGCTATGTCGATACCGAACGGGAAGACGCCGCCGCCGTGCTGACGGGGTTGGGGGGTGCCGCAGCGCTTCTATCGACCGTCGGCGACATGGGCGTGGTCGCGGCTGTAATGCCTGGGCTCGCGCCGGAGGGGCGGCTGGTGCTGCTCGGCATCGGCAAGGATCCGCTGGCGGTGTCGACGGGACATCTGGTGGGCGGCGAGCGATCCATCGTCGGCTCGATCACCGGTTCGCCCTGGGACAATGAGCGGACGCTCGATTTCAGCGTGCTGACCGGCGCCCGCCCGTGGATCGAGACCCTGCCGCTGGCACGGGCCGACGAAGCGTTCCGCAGGATGCTTTCCGGCGACGTGAAGTTCCGGATGGTGCTGACCATGGGAGATTCCGCCGTTGCGCCTCAATGACGATCTGAGCCGGTCGGTCACCGTCCAGGCCGGCACGCTCGATTGGATGCCGAGCCCCATCGCCGGTGTCGACCGCCGGATGCTCTACCGCGAAGGCGGCGAGGTCGCCCGCGCCACCTCGATCGTGCGCTATGCCCCGGGCAGCGCCTTTCCCGCCCACCTCCATCCCGGCGGCGAGGAGATCCTGGTGCTCGACGGCACCTTCCAGGACGAGCATGGCGATTATCCGGCAGGAACCTATTTCCGCAACCCGCCCGGCACGCGCCACAGCCCCGCTGCGGCGGACGGCTGCACCATCCTGGTGCGGCTTTGGCAGTTCCGCGAAGGCGACTGCAAGCAGATCGTCCGCCGGCCCAACGAGGGCGAGGCGGCACCGTTGCGCGACCGCGCGGCGGTGGCACGGCTTCTCTTCGACGACGGCACCGAGCGGGTGGTGATCGAGGACTGGAAGCCCGGCGCGGCGGTAACGGTCCCCAACCGACGTGGCCTGGAACTGTTCATCATATCCGGCCACCTGATCCAAGAGGGCGAGGATCTCGCTCCCCACGGCTGGTGCCGGCTGCCGGCGGGCCACGACTTCGCCGCCGTCGTCGGACCGGAGGGCGCCAGCCTGTGGATCAAGGACGCGCCGTTGCAGCACCCCGACATCTTGCCAATTCCAGAACGCTCCTGAGAGGACACCAACCCATGACAGAGACACAGGTCGTCATTCTTGGCGGCGGACTTGCCGGGCTGAACGCGGCGCGACTGCTGCACCGGACCGGCATCGACTTTCAGCTTTATGAGGCCCGCGACCGGCTCGGTGGCCGCATCCTGACGGTGAATGCCGCCGGGGAGCCGGATACCGACGGCTTCGATCTAGGCCCGTCCTGGTTCTGGCCGGAGATGCAGCCCGCCATCGGCGCGCTGGTCGCCGAACTGGGCCTCGCGAGCTTCGGTCAGCACAGCAAAGGCGATGTGGTGTTCGAGCGGATGTCGCGCGAACGCCCACACCGCCTCCCCGGCCTTGACCAGGACCCGCAGTCGCTGCGCCTCGCCGGCGGCTCCGCCACGGTCATCCGCGCACTGACGGACTCGCTCCCGCCGGGCCGGGTTCGGACCGGCGCCCAGGCGGTCGCCTTGCGTCTTCTCGAAGGGGGTGTGGAGGTCACGCTGCGCCATGGCGATGGGCGTGAGGAGATGGTACGCGCCGCACAGGTCATCGCCGCCCTGCCGCCGCGCCTGCTGGAAAGCACGGTCGGGCTTTCCCCCGACCTGCCGCCGGAGACACGCCGGCTGTGGCGGGAGACGCCAACCTGGATGGCGCCGCATGCCAAGTTCTTCGCCGTCTATGACCGCCCGTTCTGGCGCTATGCCGGCTTCTCCGGCACGGCGCAGAGCATGGTCGGCCCCATGCCGGAAATGCACGACGCCACCACCGCATCGGGACAGGCGGCGCTGTTCGGCTTCCTCGGCGTCGGCGCCGCCGAACGCGCCCGCATCGGCGAAGCGGCGCTGACCACCGCTTGCCTCGCCCAGTTCGCGCGCCTTTTCGGGCCGGAGGCCACCCACCCGCGTGCGACCCTGTGGAAGGATTGGGCCGCCGACCCGCTGACGGCGACCGCTGCCGATCCGTCCTCCGCCGGTCACCCGGCGCCGGCCGAGAGCTGGGTGGATGGCCCGTGGCAGGAGCGACTCACCCTGGCCGGCAGCGAGGTCAGCCCACGTGAGGCCGGCTATCTCGCCGGAGCGGTGGAGGCGTCTGAACGCGCCGTGCAGGCGGTGAGCCGGCGGTTGCAGGACCCGACGGGAGAGCGGACATGAGGGCGCTGGGCATGACCGCATCCCACCGGCGGATTGACCATCTGGTCCTGGCGGTCCGGGACCTCGATTGCGCCGCAGCCTTCTACGAAAGCCTCGGCTTCCAGGTCGGCGCCCGCAACCGCCATCCCTGGGGCACCGAGAATCGTCTGGTCCAGTTCCGATCCTCCTTCCTCGAACTGATCACGGTGGGGGACGGCACTCTGATCCCGCCGCATGCCCCCGGACGCTTCAGCTTTGGCGCCTTCGTCCGCGACTATCTGGAGAGGCGCGAAGGCCTCGCCATGGTCGTGCTCGACAGCACCGACGCGTCGGCCGATGCGGCGGAGTTCGCGCGGACGGGGATCGGCCGGTTCGAGCCCTTCCATTTCGAACGCAAAGGCCGACGGCCGGACGGCGGCGAAATCGTCGTCGCCTTCTCCCTGGCCTTCGCGCTCGACCCGCGCCTGGCCGACACGTCCTTCTTCGTCTGTCAGCAGCACAATCCGGAGGCCTTCTGGAACCCTGCCTTCCAGCAGCACGCGAATGGCACCGCCAATGTCGCGTCGGTGACGCTGGAAGTCCCCGACCCGTCGGCACACGCAGAGTTCCTCGCCGCCTTCACCGGCGTCGCCGGACAAACCGGCGGCAAGCCGGGCATCGTCTTTCCGCTCCAAGCCGATGGCCGGCTGGTGGTCGCTCCAGACACCGGCGCCCCCGGCCACATGAGCTATCGGGTCGCGGTCACCGATCCGGCTGCCGTTGCCGAACACCTCGGCCGCCTGGGTCTCCCGTTCCAAACCGCCGACGATGTCGTGACCATCGGTGCCGATGCGGCTTTCGGTGTGGTGATCCAGTTCGGCGCATCCGAAAAGCCCCTTTGACGCCCCGGCGGAAGGCAGTGGACGGGCTCAACACCCGCCCACTGCCCTCTCCCATTGCCCTCGCCTCTTCAAGAGGGCAGCATGATAAGTGTCATCCTCGGCTTTGCGCGCTCTGGGACGGCATTCCTTCCCTCATGCCCGGATCCAGAAGGCCGGTTCATCGGCGATGAAGGCGAGAGCTTCATCAAGGTCGAACACCGCCCCGAAGGGTCCAGCCGGTCCCCAAGCCCCGCGCCGCCACCACAGAACTTCGACGCGGTTGGTCTCGCCCAGTGGCCGCAAGCGGGCAACTGGCGCGCCGGTGCGGGCGCTGAACAGTGAGTAGCCGCGGTTGTTCTGGCGGACGGTGAGGCCGCCGCGCGGCCAGGGATAGGTGGCAATCCGCGCAAGGACGGGGTCGGTCGTGGGCATCGCGATCACGCGTGCCAGCGTGTTGCACGGATAGCCAAGCTGAGGTAGGCGGGGGCTTCGCAGCTCGTATTCGGGATCGTCGACCATGCCGCACAAGGCCAACGCCGCCCGCCGGCACCACATTGCGCGTCCGAAACGACGAGTGACGAACTGGGCCGAGTACGATGCTTCCCTGCGCCAGCGCGGCAGCTTGACCGTCTGGTTCACCGAGGACGCAATCGCCCACTGGAAAGCGGCGCCGCGCACCACGCCGGACGGGCAGCCCAGCTAATCCAACCTGGCGATCACGACGGGGCTGATGCTGCGCGCCGTCTTCCATCTTGCACTGCGCCAGACGGAGGGGCTTGTCGCTTCCGTGCTGCAGTTGCTCGGGCTCGACCTGCCGGTGCCCGATCATTCCACTCTTGCCCGCCGCGCCCCCACAGTGACGCTGCCGGAAGCGCCGCGCTCAACCGGCGGGCCCCTTCACCTGCTGGTGGACAGCACCGGGCTGAAGCTGCGGGGGCCGGGCGAGTGGCTGATTGAAAAGCACGGCACCAGGAAACGGCGCTCCTGGAAAAAGTTGCATGTTGGCATGGAGGCGGCGAGCGGCCGGATCGTCGCCGCCACGCTAACCGACCGCGATGTTGATGACGCCGCTCAGGTTGGCCCCTTGCTCGACCAGGTCACCGGCCCGGTGGCCGCGTTCACCGGTGATGGCGCCTACGACCGGAGCGCCGTCTACACCACCATGCACGAGCGCCATCCCGAAGCGGCTGTGGTCGCGCCGCCTCGGGCGGACGCCGTGCTCAGCAACACCGCCTCGACCGCGCCCACGCAGCGCGACCACCACATCCGGGTGATCGCCGAGACCGGGCGCATGGCTTGGCAGCGGAGCAGCGGCTACAATCAGAGGGCAAAGGTCGAGGGACAGATCGGACGCTGGAAGCAGGTCCTTGGCGACGGCCTGCGCTTCCACACCGATCAGGCCCAGACCACCGAGGTCGCCATCGGCGTGCTCGTCCTTAATCGCATGCTCGATCTCGGACGCCCGGAGTCCGTCCGCCTCACCTGAGCAATGGCAGGGTCAGGGCGAACCCTGACATCCGCCACCTCCATGCAACACGCTGCCCCTCATCTGAACCTTGCGCATTCGAGGGAATGGTAACCAAAGCTAGCAAAGTCCAGACAACCGCATTCATCTCCATCTCCCGAATACCAACGCAAGAAACGGAGTGTGGCGTGTGGAGGGCCGCG
>Ga0196970_1001213_pt1 | contig 19157 bp, 19 predicted proteins | sample S1v_513CmetaG_FD_148672 | JGI IMG/M metagenome (GOLD analysis project Ga0196970, IMG submission 148672) | Soil microbial communities from Anza Borrego desert, Southern California, United States - S1+v_5-13C | ecosystem: Environmental > Terrestrial > Soil > Desert | place: USA: California...
CTGGTTCGCCGCGATCGCGGTGCTCGTGGTCGCCTACCGACGTGCGCACGTCGCGCTGGGCGACGCCGTCGCAGGGCCGCCCACCGAGGACGTCGACGACGCCGCAGTGCCGGTCGTGCTCGGGGAGCTCACCGACGGGGGCGACGTGGTCGACGCCGTCGCCCAGGCTGCGCGGAAGGGCGCCGCGACCGCTCGGCTCGCCGGGCGCTGAGCACCGGCGGAACGGCCCATCCCCGTCCCCTCGGCTCGTGCCACCATGTGCGGTCGTCGCACCACACCGAGGAGTTCCATGCGTTCCGCCGCCATCTTCCGCCGCAAGCCCGTCGAGGACTCCCTCGCCTCGACCGAGGACCCGGAGCGCTCGCTCAAGCGTGACCTCTCCGCCTGGGACCTGGCCGTGATGGGTGTGGCCGTGGCCGTCGGCGCGGGCATCTTCTCGGTGGGCGCCACGGCGGCGGCGAACTACGCCGGGCCGGGCGTCATCCTGTCCTTCGTCATCGCCTCGATCGTGTGCGGGCTGGCGATCATGTGCTACGCCGAGTTCGCGTCGACCCTGCCCGTCGCGGGGTCCGCCTACACGTTCTCCTACTCGACGATGGGCGAGCTGCTCGCCTGGATCATCGGCTGGGACCTCATCCTGGAGCTGCTCCTGGCCGCCGCGGTCATCGCGAAGTTCTGGGGGGTCTACCTCGCCGACGCGTTCCGGCTCTTCGACGTCGAGATCGCCACCACGCTCAGCATCGGCGGGGTGGACATGGAGTGGGGCCCGATCGTGATCACCGCGGTCTTCACCACCCTGCTGGTCCTCGGCACCAAGCTGAGCTCCCGCGTGAACAGCGTCTTCACCGTGCTCAAGGTGGGGATCACGCTCTTCGTGATCGTGACCGGCTTCTTCTACGTGAAGGCGGAGAACTACACACCGTTCATCCCCGACGCGCAGGACGCGCCCGGCAAGACGACCATGGACCAGCCGCTGATCTCCTTCCTGCTCGGGCTCGAACCCAGCTCGTACGGCGTCTTCGGCCTGCTGGCGGGCGCGGCCCTGGTCTTCTTCGCCTTCATCGGCTTCGACGTCGTCGCCACCACGGCGGAGGAGGCGAAGGACCCGCAGCGCACCATCCCCCGTGGCGTGCTCGGCGGCCTCGCGCTGGTCACCGTGCTCTACATCCTCGTGACCGTCGTCGTCACGGGCATGGCGTCCTACCGCGACCTCGCCGCCGCGCCGCGGCCGTCACTGACGACGGCGTTCGAGCTCGTCGGAGCCGACTGGGCGGGCCGGGTGATCTCGGTCGGCATCCTGTTCGGCCTGACCTCCGTCCTCATGGTGCTGCTGCTCGGTCTCACACGCGTCGTGTTCGCCATGAGCCGGGACGGCCTGCTGCCGCGGGGCATGTCGCGGACCTCGCGCCGCTTCCGCACCCCCGCCCGCCTGCAGATCGCCGTGGGTGTGGTGGTCGCGCTGATCGCCGGCTTCTCCAAGGTCGAGCTCCTCGAAGAGATGATCAACATCGGCACGTTGTCGGCGTTCGTGCTGGTCAGCTTCGGGGTGCCGATCCTGCGGCGCGCGCGACCCGACCTCCACCGCGGCTTCCGCGTGCCATGGTCGCCGGTGCTGCCCGTTCTGTCGGGTGTGGCGTGCCTCTGGCTCATGACGAACCTGACCACGCTCACCTGGATCCGCTTCGGCATCTGGCTCCTCGTCGGCCTCGTCATCTACTTCGCGTACTCCTACTGGCACAGCGAGCTGCGTCGCGGCCGCGCGGTGCAGGTTGCGGCGGACAGCCGGGCACCGGAGGCCGTCGAGGCGTAGGCGCCGCTGCACCGTCGCACGCGGCGGCTCGGGGCCTCGCCGGACGGCGACGCGCGGCCGCCGGCACCCCTGCCCTTCGGGCACCTCGCTCGGGACCAACGGCCCTCGAAGGCCGCTCCGAGGCGTGCCCATGGTGGAGATCGGGGCACGGCGAGGAGGGGCTGTCATGAGGCGTACATCGGTCGTGGCGGCGGCCGCGGCGCTGGTCCTGGCCGTCGCGGTCGGCGGGACGGCAGCGGCACGGCCCGACGACGACGCGCGGGGGTGCGGCGGCGGGCCGATGGCGATGAGCGGCGGGCACGGCCGGATGATGGTGTCGAGCGAGGCCGAGTACCTCGCGGAGATGATCCCGCACCACGAGGCGGCCGTCGTCGCGGCGGGCGAGCTGGCCCGTTCGGAGCGGCCCGAGATGCGTGAGCTGGGCGAGGCGATCGTGACCACCCAGACTGCGGAGATCGAGCAGATGCTCACGTGGCTCGAGCGCTGGTACCCGGACGTCGAGCCCGCTGAGGGCACCCCGATGATGCGCGACCTGACGGACCTCGAGGGCGACGCCCTGGACCGCGCCTTCCTCGAGGACATGGTGATGCACCACATGATGGCCGTCATGATGAGCCGGCAGCTGCTCGCCCGCGGGCTCGCCGAGCACGACGCCGTCGCCGACTTCGCCGCAGAGGTGCGGGACGACCAGCGCGCGGAGATCGTCACCATGCGGACCTGGCTCGCCGAGTGGTTCGACGTGCGGGGACCGGGCATGGGGCGCCGTGGCATGCACGGCTCGCCCGGCATGCACGGTGACGGACCAGGGATGCCGGGGATGCGGGGCGGCCGGCTACAGCCGTAGGTCGTCGGCGACCCGCTCCGCCGCGAGCCGGCCGGACACGAGCGCGGTCGGCACGCCGGTCCCCGGCCGGGTGCTCGCCCCGGCGAAGTAGAGGTTCCGGTAGCGCGCGTGCCGGTTGGCCGGGCGCAGGTACGCGAGCTGGAAGAGCGTGTGCGCGAGCCCGTGCGTGGCACCGCGCGCCAGGTTGTGGTGGAGCTGCCACGTCGGCGGGGTCGCCGTCGACTCCACCGTGATGTGGTCTGCGACGTCGTCGAGCCCGATCTGCGCCAGCCGGTCGAGCACCGCCCGGCGCGCCCGGGCGAGCTCGCCGGCCCACACCTCGGCCTCACGGGCCCGTAGCTCGGGGTCGTCGCCGTCGTACCGCATGTGCCCGGTGGGCACGACGGCGATGAGCGTGTCCCGCCCGGGTGGCGCCGTCGACGGGTCGAGGCGGGCGGGCGCGTGCACGTAGACGCTCGGTCCGTCGGGCAGGGGCTCGTTCCGCTCGATGCGGTCGAAGTTCTCCTTGTAGGAGTCGCCGAGGAAGAGGGTGTGGGGGCTGAGCTCGGGGTACTCGCGGTCGGTCCCCCAGAAGAAGCTGATGGTCGAGCCGGAGAAGGTCTTGCTGTAGAGCCGGTCAGCCGCGGCACGGTCCGGGAGGAGGTGCCGGTAGACGTACGGCAGGTCCGCGTTGGCGACGACGACGTCCGCGTCGATCGTGCGGTCGTCGTCGAGCACGACGCCGGTCGCCCGGCCGCCGGCGACCTCGATCCGGCGCACGGGCGTGCCGTACTCCAGGCGCACGCCCGCGTCGGTGGCGGCAGCGGCGAGCACCTCCGCGATCCGGTACATGCCACCCTCGGGGTACCAGACGCCGTGCGCGAGCTCGCTGTAGGGCGTGAGCGAGAACGTCGACGGCGCGCTGAAGGGGCTCAGCCCCATGTAGACGTCCTGGTAGGTGAAGGCCGCCTTGAGCCGGGGCGTGTCGAAGAACGCACCCATGTGGCGGTAGTGCGGCAGGAGCGCCTTGATCCGCAGGGCGAGCAGGGCGTTCGCCGGGGTGACGAAGTCGGTGATGCTCCGGAAGTCCCGGTCCACCAGCCGCGGCATGCCGAGGTGGTAGTGCCGGCGCCCCTCGTCGAGGTACCGGAGGAAGCCGCCGAACGCCCCCGGCTCCATGGCCTCGAGCTGCGTCCGCATCGCGTGGAGGTCCGACGTCATCGCGAGCCGCGCGCCGTCGTCGAACACGACGTCGTAGGTGGGGTCGACACGCACCGGTCGGAGCGCGGCGTCCATGTCCAGGCCGAGGTGCGCGAGCTCCGCGCGGTACAGCAGCGGCATGATCAGCAGCGTCGGGCCGGTGGAGAACACGTGACCCTCGCGCTCGAACTGGCCGACGCGCCCACCGGGGTCGCGGTTCTTCTCCACCACGGTGACCTCGAGCCCGCGGTGCGCGAGGTGGATGGCGGCCGACAGGCCGCCGATGCCTGCGCCGATGACGACGGCCGTGCGCGAGGTCATCGCGCCACCTCCCGGGACGGTTCGTGGGAATCGTGGGGCTCGTGCTGGGCGTGCTGGGTGTACTGGGCGTGCGCGGAGGCGCCGGCGCGGCGCGCGGCCAGGGCCGACCGGGCGGCGTCGGCGGCGATCGCGAGGCCGCCACGCACCGTCGCGCGCTCCGGGTACGCGGACCGGACCCGGTAGCCGTCGCGCTCGATGGCGTCCAGCACCCACTCGAAGCGCGCGACATACGCGTGGCCGGCCAGTCGGCAGCGGGCGTTCTCGACGCGGGCCAGGTACGTCCGGCCCGTGGCGAAGCAGGACCGGGCCAGCGCCACGCGGTCCTGCACCCAGGCCCGGACCTCGGGCGTGTGCAGGTCGGCCAGGGACGTCGGCGCCTCCGCCACCGCGTCGACGGGCACGTTCGCGTAGCCGGCGCTGACGTCCTCGGCGAGGTCGCGCAGCATGTGCGCGACGTGGGCACCGGTGACGGCGACGTACCGGGAGGCGTCGTGCGGGCAGCCGCAGCCGTGCCCGATGCAGTGGTGCAGCGCCTCGGTCACGGCGACCGCAAGGGTGTGCGTGTAGTCGTCGAGGGCGGCCTGCGTGACGCGGTGCCCGCGGCGCCGGGCGTCGAACTCCATCACGTCGAGCATCGACGTGAGGGAGAGCAGGAGGCCGGGGTTCGCGCCCGCGGCGCACGGCCGCACCAGGCGGACCAGCAGCGCCTCCTCCGGTGAGATGTCGGCCGGTGAGGCGCCGTCGGCCGTCCGCGCCAGGATCGAGCGCTGACGGGCGATGAAGTCGAGGCGCTCGCCCGCGGTGGTCAGGTCCTCGTCGACGGTGTCGTCGAGCCAGCGGAACCACGCGTAGATGGCGAACGCGTCGTCGCGGTAGGCGCGGTCCGCGAGCCAGCGGATCGTGAGGTAGGACTGCATGCTCGCCGCCCTGGTCAGGGCGGCGGCGGGCGCGACGCGCAGCGCTTCGAGTGCCTCGGGCACTGCCCACCTCCCTCGGTGCTCCGTGCCCCGTCGGCGACGTTAGCGACCGGCCGTGCAGATCTCGCGGGTCTTGCGACCTACGTCTGACGCGCGGTGGGGCGGGCCACCTGCCTCCCGCGGGCGGGAACCCCGCCGCGGCCCCATGATGATCGCCACGGTCACTGCCCGGACCCCGCCGGGCGGCGACCCGTCAGGAAGGAGCCTCCCGTGCCGAAGGTGCCCAAGGTGGCCGTCGTCCTGCACACCAAGAAGGTGCGCCCCACCGACCGCGAGGCCGTCCGCGAGGCCCTCGCGGCGGGCGGCGTCCGCGACCCGCTCTGGTTCGAGGTCCCCAAGAGCCGCAAGGCCCGCAAGCGCGCGAAGAAGGCCGCCAAGAAGGGCGCGGACGTCGTCGTCGCGTGGGGCGGCGACGGCACGGTCCAACGCTGCGTCGACGCGCTCGCGGGGCGCGACGTCGCCCTCGCCATCATCCCGGGCGGCACCAGCAACCTGCTGGCGAAGGCCCTGCAGATCCCCGAAGACCCGGCTTACGCCATCGGCGTGGCGCTCGCCGGCCACCGCCAGGTGCTCGACACCGGGACGGCCAACGGCGAGCACTTCGCGGTGGTCGCGGGCGCGGGGCTCGACGCGCTCGTCGTCGAGGCCACGGACAGCGACCTCAAGGAGAAGCTCGGCCGCGCCGCCTACCTGATCAAGGGCGCCGGGGCGCTGGACATGGACCCCTTCGAGGTCGACGTGGAGGTCGACGGCGAGCGGGCCTTCAGGGGCCGCGCCACGTCGGTGTTCGTGGGCAACGCACGGGAGGCCGTCGGCGGGCTCTCGCTGTCCGACGAGGCGGAGCCCGACGACGGCGTGATGGAGGTCGGCGTGGTCACCGCCGAGGGTCCGATGCAGATCATCCGCACCGCGGCCCGCGCGCTGCTCCGCAAGGCTGAGGACTCCCCGCACGTGACGACGACGAACGGCACGTCGGTCGTCCTGCAGTTCGGCCGCGCCGTGCCGTACGAGCTCGACGGCGGCGAGCGGGAGCCCACCCGCCTGCTCGAGATCGAGGTCCGCCCGGAGACGCTCACGGTGTGCGTGCCGGGCTGAGGCCGGGGGCCAAGGTCCCTGGCCACGCGCAGGCGGAGGGTGTGCGCTGGGCCTGACCCAGGCGCCACGGTGGCGCCTCGAGGTCCTGGCGGTGGTGACGGTGTCCGCGACACACGCTCCTGCGTCAGAGGTCCGACCGGCTCCGGCCGCCGGCGCCGTCCGGAGGCGGCTCGGTGCCATCCCGTGGGCGGTGGCCGCCGGCATGGCCCTCGCCGCAGCCCTCGGACTGGCCGTCCCCGACCTGTACCGGGCGGAGGACGACGTCACCGCGATGATGCGCGGCTACGACGTTGTCACGCTCTCGCTCGCCGTTCCGGTGCTGGTGGCCACACTGCTCGGGCGCTGGCGCCGGTCGGCCCCGGCGGTCCTCCTGCGGGTCGGCCTCATGGTCTACGCGGTGTACTCCTACGCCCTCGCCCTGCTCGCGCTCCCCCTGACGGCCGTCTTCCTGCTGCACGCTGCGATCGTGAGCGCTGCCGTCGCCGGGCTCGCGCAGACGCTGGTCGTGGAGGCGCGCGAGGTACGAGGTGTCGCGCCCTGGTTCCCCGGCCGCACGGTCGCCGTAGTGCTCCTCGCGCTCGGCCTGGGTCTCGGCGGCATGTGGGCGGCCGAGGCCGTCCAGGCCGGGCCGGACCACGTGCCGGCGGGCAGCGCGCTCGCCGAGCCGGCCACCGTCGTCCAGCTCGGCATGGCGCTGGACCTGGTCCTGCTCGTCCCCGCCTACGGGCTGGCGGCCGTCCTCCTCTGGCGACGGGCGCCCTGGGCGGCGGCCGCCGCGGCGGCGGTGCTGGTCTCCGGGAGCCTGCACCAGGTGTCCTACCTGGCCGCGCTGTGGGCACAGCTCGCCGACGACGTCACGGGCGCGACCTGGGACACCGTCGAGCCCGTCATCGCGGCGTTGTTCCTGGTCCCGACCGCCCTGCTGCTGCTCGCGGTGCGGCCTACGGGACGAGCACCGTGGTCGACGCGGTGATGCTCGCCACCTGGCCGGTGAGCGAGGCCCACAGGCGGATGTCGTCCCCGGGCTGCTTGACGTAGCGCGCACCACGCCGGTCCCGGCAGTCGTGGGCGATCGTCACCTCGAACGAGGCGGTGACCGCGTACTGGCGCCCCGCCTGGACCTGCACCCGGGCGGCGAGGTCGTCGAAGGCGTGCCGTTGCGAGACGACGGCCGACCCACCCTGACCGCTCTCGCGGAACGCGAGGAGGGTCCGGGTGGCGAACGGCCGGAGCAGCTCCCACCGGCCGCTCACGGGGTCGATCAACCAGGCGGCCACGAACACCGCTGCACGGTAGGAGAACGTCGCGTAGCCGGCGTCGGTCCCGGGGAGGTACCACCAACGCGCCTCGGCGAGCAGGTCCACGTCGGCGCCGATCGTCAGGTACGCCAGCGTCGCGCTCGGGGTGATGCGGGCGCCGACGCCGGCGTACCCCGTGTAGCCGGGCTCGAGCCCCGAGGTGTTGACCCACGCGAAGAGCCGGCCGTCGGCGGCGTCGGCGGCGGAGGCACCGGGTGGGCCTGCGTAGGCGTAGCGGTACCGGTGGTCGTCGGGCGGTGGCACGAACCAGTACTGCTGGTGGTCGGCCTGGCCCGGGATGTACAGGTGGTCGGGCCAGGCGAGGGTGAAGACCGGCCGGGCCTGCGCCAGGGTCGTGAAGATCGAGTCCCGGTAGCCCGTGACGCCGTCCCCGCCCCTGACGGCGTGCCCGGCGTCGGCGCCGGCAACCGCGGGGCTCGCGGCGAGTTCTGCCTCGAGGCGGTCCCGGACCGGCCCGAGGGCGCCGTCGTCGATCGCGCCGATGGCGCTGGTCGGCGCACCAGCGTCGGCGCCGTCCCCGGTCTCGCGTCGCAGTGCGGACATCATCGTCCCCTCTTCCCGCGTGAGTCACCGCGCGACGAGCGTATTCCTCGGCCTGTTTGCCGTACAGGGCCGGGTCAAACCCCGCCGACGAGGTGTCAGCGCCCACCGGGCACGACGACGCCCGACTCGTAGGCGACCATCACCAGCTGGGCGCGGTCCCGGCACGCCAGCTTCATGAGCAGCGAGCTCACGTGGGTCTTCACGGTCCCGTAGCTGACCACGAGGTCGTGCGCGATCTCCTGGTTCGACCGGCCGGCGGCGACCGCGCGCAGCACCTCCAGCTCGCGCTCCGTCAGGGTCTCGAACCCCGGCGGCGCGCTCGGGGCGACCTGCGGTGCACGGCGCAGGAACTCCTCGATGAGCCGCCTGGTCACCGACGGGGCCAGCAGCGCCTCCCCGGAGGCCACCACGCGGATCGCCGCGAGAAGGTCCTCCGGCGCGGTGTCCTTGGGCAGGAACCCGCTCGCGCCCGCGCGCAGCGCCGCGAAGACGTGCTCGTCCATGTCGAAGGTCGTCAGGATCAGGACACGCGTGGCCGACGTCGCGGGGTCCGCCGTGAGGGTGCGGGTGGCAGTCAGCCCGTCCGTCCGGGGCATCCGGATGTCCATCAGCACGACGTCCGGCTTCTCCCGGCGCACGAGGGCGACCGCCCCGGCCCCGTCCTCCGCCTCGCCGACGACGTCGATGTCCGGCTCGAGGCGGAGCAGCACCGTGAGCCCACGGCGCACCAGGGCCTCGTCGTCCACGACCGCTACCCGGATCATGCGTCCGCCCCGAACGGCAGGCGGGCGCTCACGCGGTAGCCGCCCTGCGGGTCCGTGCCCGCGGTCAGGGTGCCGCCCCACACGGCGACGCGCTCGCCCATGCCCAGCTGGCCGTGACCGCCGGCGGCAACCACCGCTGGAGCGCCCCGTCCGTCGTCGGCGACGTCGATCAGCAGCGCACCGTCCACCTGCCGCACGGTCACCGTCGCGCGCGCGGGGCCGGCGTGCTTGACGACGTTGGTCAGCGCCTCCTGGACAACCCGGTACGCGGTGAGACCCAGGGCCGCGGGGACGTCCCCGACGTCCCCCTCGACGCGGAGCTCCACCGGCAGCCCGGCCGCAGTGACCTCGGCGGCGAGCTCGTCGAGCGCGTCCAGCCCGGGTGGCGGCGCGTAGCCCTCGCCCTCCCCCGTGCGCAGCGCACCGAGGATGCGCCGCACCTCCCCGAGCGCGCTCCGGCTCCGCTCGGACACGGACACCAGGCAGGCCTTGGCCTCCGCCGGGTCGGCGTCGATGACGTGGGCGCCGACGCCCGCCTGCAACGCGATCACGCCGAGCGTGTGCCCGATGACGTCGTGCAGCTCCTGTGCGATCCGCAGCCGCTCGTCCGCGACCGCGCGTCGGGACTCCTCGACCCGCGCGCGCTCCGCGAGCTCGGCGCGATCGGCGAGCAGCGCGACGGTGCGACGGCGCTCCGTGATGCCCCGACCGAGGGCGATCGCGCCCCCGAACAGCGCGGCGTTCGTCGCGAGCTCGCCGAACGCCATGGCCTCCGGCTCCACGACCACGAGGCCCACGAGGACCACGACGACCCACCCGGCCGCCAGCACCGTGCGTCGCCCGTCCGACCAGGCCGCCACGGAGTACGCCGCCAGGAAGAGGCCGGAGCCGATGACCGCGGACGTGTACCCCAGCGCGAGCACTGCGAGGACCGGGACGGACGCGACGACGAGCACCGCGAGGGGCGCCCGCCGGCGCAGCAGGTACGGGGCGGCCCCCGCGGCGACGAGCGCGACGTACGTGGCATCGGGGGCGCGCGTCTGCGTGCCGAGCGCGGCCGACAGCACCGCGCCGGCGAAGAGGAGCGCGGCGAGCACGGCGTCCAGCAGCCACGGCCGCTCGTCGTCGAGCGCCCGCAGGCGGGCCCAGGTCGCCTCCATGCCCGAAGGCTAGTGAGCGGCTGACAGCTGCCACATCGGCCCAGGGACCCAGGCCCGCCTCCGTCCGCAGACAGAGGCGGACGCCCGGACCCGGACCGCGGTGCGGTGCGAGGTCCGGTCTGACGCCCGACGACGGCGACCCCCTCCCGCGGACACGCTGGCGGCACCGATCACGCACACCGAAGGGAACCCCTGATGTCCACCACCAGCCGGACCTCCCGGCCCCCCGCCGCGCGCCGCGGCTACCTGCTCGCCGGCGCCATCGCCGTCGCCGGCCTCGCGGGCGCCGGCGTCTGGGCCGGCACGGCGCTGCTGACCGAGGTCGACCGGCCCACCGGGTTCCAGCGCATCGCGACGCCCGGGGACGGCACGGTGGAGCTCGACGGGGGCGACGTGCGCGTCGTCTACGCCGAGGGCGGCCTGCGGCCGCCGGCACCCGGCGACATCCGGGTCGCCGGGCCGGACGGCGCCCCCGTCGCCGTGCGCCCCTACGACGGCGACCTCCGGTACGACGTGCCCGCCTCGGACGGCGATGCCGTCGGCACGGCGGTGGCGACCTTCACCGCCACCGACGACGGCCGCTACGCCGTCGGGAGCCGCACCTACACCGGGACGCTCGCCGTCGGCCGCGACCTCGCCCCCGGCGCGGTCCGCGCGGTCGTCCTGCCTGCACTGCTGGGTCTCGCCAGCCTCGTCGCCGGCCTCGTGCTGGCCGTCCGCACCGCCACCCGCCGCACCGTTGGAGCCTGACCATGACGACCATCGACCGAACCTGGCTGCGCGGGGCCGCGCTCCTGCCGACCGCCGCCGCGGGGGTCACCCTCGGCCTCGTGATGCCGCGGGGTCCGATGACGACCGGCCAGTCCGTCGTCGCGTTCCTCGTGGCGCTCGCCGTGGGCGTCACCGCCGGGTGGTTCGCGCGGACCCGGTGGGCGGCCGTGGCCGCGCCGGTCACCTACGCCGGCCTCTTCGAGCTGGCGCGCGTCGGCACCGACGGCCCGACCGTGGACGGCCTGCGCTTCGACAGCATCTACGCCGTCGGCGCGATGGTCGCCGGGCGCGGCTTCGACGCGCTGGTCGTCGGCCTGCCGATGGTGGTCGCGGCCCTGTGGGGTGCGGCCGCCGCCCGACGCCGCACGGGCGTCGTCGGCGCATCGAGGGCATGGCGGCTCGTCCGCCGCGCCGGGCTGGCGACCGCGACCCTGGCCGTCGTCGCACTGCTCGCCGCACTGGTCCGGCCCGCGACCACCGAGCCGATCGTCGACGCCCAGGGCCGGCGTGTCGAGGGCAGCGTCGCCGAGCTGGTCACCATCGAGGTGGGCGGCCACGACCAGTCACTGATGATCCGCGGCGTCGATGCCGACGCTCCGCTGCTGCTCTTCCTCGAAGGGGGTCCGGGTGGCACGGCCACGGGCTCGATGCGCTACGCGGGTGAGCCCCTGGAGCGGGAGTTCGTCGTCGCCACGTGGGACCAGCGCGGCACCGGCCGCTCCGCGGACGTGCTCGGTCCGGTCGACACCATGACCGTCGACCAGGCCGTCGCGGACACCGTCGAGGTGATCGAGTACCTCTGCGACCGCTTCGGCGAACGGGGGGTGTACCTCGTCGGCAGCTCATGGGGCACGACCCTCGGGGTGCTCGTCGCGCAGCAGCGGCCGGACCTCGTGCACGCGTACGTCGGCGCCGGCCAGATGGTGAGCCAGGCCGTGACCGACCAGCTGATGTACGACGAGTCGCTCGCGTACGCCGAGCGGTCCGGCGACGAGGCGTTCGCCCGGACGCTGCGCGACATCGGGCGCCCGCCCTACGACGACCCGCTGCACTACCCGCTCGCGCTCTCCTCGAACCCCGAGTGGACCGACTTCGAGCCTGCGCCCGACCACGACTGGCGCGCGTCGTACCCGGTGGGCGTCTTCGTCAGCGAGTACACGCTGACGGAGCAGGTGCGGTCCATCGCGGGGCTGTACGAGACGTTCGCCGTCCTCTACCCCCAGCTGCTGGGCATCGACTTCCGCACGGACGTCCCCCGTCTGGAGGTCCCGGTGCTGCTGGTGCAGGGCGCGTACGAGGCCGACGGGCGCGACGTGCTCGCCCGCGAGTGGTTCGCCGCGCTGGAGGCACCCGACAAGGAGCTCATCACGTTCGCCCACGCCGGCCACACCCCTCACCTCGACGAGCCCGGCCACTTCGCGGACGTCATGGCCGCGCTGGCCGACCGCACCTATCCCCGCTGAAACCCCGCCCACGCCAAGGAGAACGACCATGATCGAGGCCATCGGTCTCACCAAGCGGTACGGCACGAAGACCGCCGTCGACGACGTCAGCTTCACCGTCGCGCCCGGCAAGGTCACCGGCTTCCTCGGCCCGAACGGGGCGGGCAAGTCGACGACGATGCGGATGATCGTCGGGCTGGACCGCCCGACGCGCGGCACGGTGGTGGTGAACGGACGGAGCTACCGGGAGCACCGCGCTCCCCTCGGCGAGGTCGGCTGCCTGCTCGACGCCAAGGCGGTGCACACCGGCCGGAGCGCCGCCAACCACCTGGCCGCGATGGCGGCCACCCACGGCATCGGTCGGACGCGGGTCGACGAGGTCATCGAGATGACCGGGCTGCGCGACGTCGCGGGCAAGCGCGTGGGGGGGTTCTCCCTGGGCATGGGGCAGCGGCTCGGCATCGCGGCAGCGCTGCTCGGCGACCCGCGGACGCTCATCCTCGACGAGCCGGTGAACGGGCTCGACCCCGAGGGCGTCGTCTGGGTGCGGACGCTCGTCCGCGCCATGGCCGCCGAGGGCCGGACGGTGTTCCTGTCCTCGCACCTCATGTCGGAGATGGCCCTGACCGCGGACCACATCATCGTCATCGGGCGCGGCCGCATCCTCGCCGACGCACCCGTGGCTGAGGTCGTCGCCGCGGCGGCGGGCTCTGCCGTGCAGGTCCGGACTCCGCAGCCCGAGGCGTTCGAGGGCCTGATGGCCCAGTACGGCGCGCGGGTGACGGCGTCGGGGCCCGGCCGCTTCGAGGTGCACGGCACGACGGCGCCGATGATCGGCGAGGCCGCCGCCGCCGCGTCGATCACCCTGCACGAGCTCACCCCGCTCCAGGCCTCGCTCGAGGACGCCTACCTGCAGCTCACGGCCGGCGAGGTCGAGTACCACTCGTCCGGCGACCCGTCCCCCCTCCGCGCCGCCGCGCCGGCGCTCCAGACCGAAGGAAGCCTCCGATGACCGCCCTGGCCGCCACCCCTGCCCCCGTCCCGCCCGTCGCCCCGGCCCGCACGACGGCGCAGCCCGTGACCTTCGGGCGCGTCGTCGTCGGCGAGTGGGTCAAGTTCCGGTCCGTCCGCTCGACCGTCTGGACGCTCGTCGCGACGGTCGTGCTCATGACGGGCTTCGCCACCCTCGCCGCGTGGGGCAGCACGCTCACGCTCGAGGAGCAGCCGGCTGCGACCGGCATGAACGTCGCCCAGCTGCTGAGCGCGGGCTACCAGCTGGGACAGCTCGCCGTTGCGGTCCTCGCCGTCCTCACCATCACCGGGGAGTACTCGACGGGGATGATCAGGTCGTCGTTCGCGGCGGTCCCCCGACGGGTGCCGGTACTCACGGCAAAGGCGCTCGTGGTCGGCGTCGTGGTCGCGGTCGTCACCGTCGCGACCATGGGGCTCTCCTACCTCGCGACGATGCCGTTCCACGACGAGCTCGAGGCGAGCTTCGACCTGTCGTCCGGCGAGACCTTGCGCATGACGGTCGGCCTCCCGCTCTACCTGGTGGCGGTGGCACTGCTGGCCTTCGCGGCCGGTGCCCTCCTGCGGCACACGGCCGGTGCGATCACGGCGGTCCTGGCGACCCTTCTGGTGATCGACAACGTGGTGCTGCTGGTGCCGCTCCGGTTCTTCGAGCTCATCAGCCCGTTCCTGCCGTCGGCCGCGGGCCGGCGGATCCTGTTCGACGAGGAGATGCTCGCATCGCTCGACGCGGTCGCGGAGGGTGCCACGTTGACGCCGTGGGAGGGGTTCGGGGTCCTGCTCGGCTGGGTCGCCGTCCTGCTGACGCTCGCCACGATCCGCGCTCGCACCCGGGACGCCTGAGGACCCGGACGGTCCGACGCCCGGCAGCGCAGACGCAATGTGGCCCAGGTCACACCCGCGGGCCATACATCGGTGTCGCCGATCGCCGATCGGACGCGGAGATATCCCCCGCCCCCGTGAAGGAAACTCATGAGCGCCAGCGACGACGCCATCACCCCTGCACCGCACCGCCGCAGCCTCGTCGGCCGCGCCTCCCTGCTCGGCAAGCTCGTGGGTCTCGTCACCGTGCTGTCCCTGTTCTCGATCGCGGTCGGCGCGTTCGCGTCGCTCCAGATCAACCAGCTGAAGACGGACGCCGCGGCTCTCGCGACCAGCCAGGCGACCGTCACGCAGTCGCTCGCCGCGCTCAAGGACGCCCTGTGGGGCGTCCGCAGCGACGCGAACCTCATGGCCGCCTACGTCGGTGAGGACAACCAGACGCAGCTCGAGAAGCTGCACGCGTCCTACGACAAGTTCGACGCCGCCGCGGCGGACTTCGAGCAGACGTTCACCGCCGCGTACGGCGACGTCCCCGCCGACTGGGCGGCGTTCACGGAGACCTATGCCGACTACACACCGCTCATCAACGGGGAGTTCATGGACGCGGCTCTCGCCGACGACGGCGTGTGGTGGGCGGAGGCGCGCAAGACGAGCGGGCTCGCCGAGACGGGCGCCGCGCTCGTCGAGGCCCTCACCGCCGTCGGCGACGAGGTGACGGTCGCCGCGGCGGAGGCCAACGCGCTCGCCGAGGAGAAGGCCCAGCGGGCGCTCGTCGTCACGGTGGCCGTGCTCGTCGTGGGCGTCGTGGTCGGCGCCGTCCTCGGCATCACCCTCGCCCGCTCCATCCGCGCCTCGATCCTCGCCGTCAAGCGCGCGGCCGACGCCATGGCGACCGGCGACCTGACGGTCGTCGCGGACGTGCGCACGTCCGACGAGGTCGGGCAGATGGCGCGGAGCCTCGGGACCGCCCAGGCGGCGCTGCGGGAGCTCATCGCCCGCACCGTGGACTCCGCGACCGTGGTGGCCGCGGCGTCGGAGGAGCTCTCCGCGGCCAACACCCAGGTCGCCGCCGGCTCGGAGGAGACGAGCGCGCAGGTGGGCGTCGTGGCTGCCGCCGCCGAGCAGGTGAGCCGCAACGTGCAGACGGTCGCCGCCGGCGCCGAGCAGATGGGCGCGTCGATCCGGGAGATCGCGCAGAACGCGAACGAGGCCGCCGGTGTCGCGGCGCAGGCGGTCGCGTCGTCGCAGGCCACGGCGGCCACGGTCGCCGCGCTCGGGGAGTCCGCCAAGGAGATCGGCAACGTCGTCAAGGTCATCACGAGCATCGCGGAGCAGACGAACCTCCTCGCGCTCAACGCCACGATCGAGGCCGCCCGCGCGGGCGAGGCCGGCAAGGGCTTCGCCGTCGTCGCCGGCGAGGTCAAGGAGCTCGCCCAGGAGTCGGCGCGCGCCGCCGACGACATCGCCGCCCGCGTGGCCGGCAACCAGATGCAGGTCGAGTCGGCCGTGGCCGCCATCGGCGAGATCAGCCACGTCATCGCCGCGATCAACGACTACCAGATGACGATCGCCTCGGCCGTCGAGGAGCAGACCGCGACGACGCTCGAGATGACCCGTGGCATCGGCGAGGCCGCGACCGGCTCCGGCGAGATCGCCGCGAACATCGTAGGAGTGGCCGACGCCGCCGCGAGCTCCACGATGGTCCTGGCGCAGATGAGCACGTCCACGGACGACCTGGCGCGGATGGCCTCCGACCTGCGGGTGCGCGTGGAGGCCTTCACGTACTGACCCCGCCTCACCGTCGTGCCTAGTCTTGGCCCGACGGAGAGGTGGGCACGGATGACGAGCGACGAGACCCCCTGGCTGCCGGCGGACTGGGCGCACCCGACACGGGTGCCCCTGGCCACCGGGCACCACCTGCGACCGATCCGCGCGTCGGACGTGGACCTCGACCACCCGGCGGTGATGGGCTCGCGGGACCGACTGTGGGCCACCTACGGCGCGGCGTGGGGCTGGCCCCCCGCGACCATAACCGTGGAGCAGGACCGCGCCGACCTCGCTCGGCACGAGGCGGAGATCGAGCGGCACGAGTCGTTCAACTACGCGCTGTTCGACGCCGAGGAGACCGCGCTGCTCTGCTGCGTCTACATCGACCCGCCCGAGAAGGCCGGCGCGGACGCGGAGGTCTCGTGGTGGGTGGTCGACCGGCTCGCCGGCACGGAGGTGGAGGCCGCCCTGGACCGGCTCGTGCCCGAGTGGCTGGCCCGCGACTGGCCCCTGAGCCGGCCCCGCTTCGTCGGCCGCGACATCAGCTGGGCCGACTGGCTGGCGCTCCCCGCCCACGAGTCGGCGGAGCAGGGATGACCGCCGTCCCGGTGACGCGACACGTCGTCGTCATGGGGGTGTCCGGGTCGGGGAAGACGACGGTCGCGCGCGGCATCGCGGAGGCGACGGGCCTCGTCTTCGCCGAGGCCGACGACTTCCACCCCGAGGCGAACGTCACGAAGATGCGGTCCGGCACACCGCTCGACGACGAGGACCGCTGGCCGTGGCTGGCCGACCTCGCCCAGTGGATGGCCGAGCAGGCCGCGCAGGGAACCTCGACGATCATGGCCTGCTCGGCCCTGCGACGCGCCTACCGGGACGTGCTCGCGGGTGGCCCCCCGTCCGTGTTCTTCGTGCACCTGACCGGGTCACCCGAGCTCATCGAGAAGCGGATCTTCGCCCGGACGGGGCACTTCATGCCGGCGAGCCTCCTCGCGTCGCAGCTCGCCGCCCTCGAACCCCTGGAGCCGGACGAGGCGGGGCTCGTCATCGACGTCGCGGCACCGCTCGCCGACATCGTGGCGACCGCGGTCCGCGCGATGGAGGCGCTGGTGCCCGGGGTCGGCTGAGCGCACGTCCCTACTCCGGCTGACGCAGGCGGACCGCCTGCCGGGTGAGGTGGTTGCGCTCGGCGACGCTGCTCGCCGACGCCGCGGCCAGCGTGTAGAGGTCCGCGGCCGCGGCCCGGTCCCCCGCGCGCTCGTGCAGCCACGCATCGACGGCGTTGCGGCGGGGCACCCCCGGCGGCACGTCCCGGAGTGCGGCCAGGCCGGCGAGCGGGCCGTCGACCTCGCCCACCGCGACCGCACGGTTGAGCGCGACGACGGGCGACCCGGTCAGCCGCAGGAGCTCGTCGTACCACTCGAGCACCTGCGGCCAGTCGGTCTCCTCCGCCGAGGCGGCGTCGCAGTGCAGGGCGGCGATCGCCGCCTGGGCCTGGTACTCCCCGATCCGGTCGCGCGCGAGCGCGGCCTGCAGGACCGTGACGCCCTCGGCGATGAGGGTCGTGTCCCACAGCGACCGGTCCTGGTCGTGCAGCGGCACGAGGGCGCCGTCGTCGGCCCACCGCGCCCGGCGCCGGGCGTGGTGCAGGAGCAGCAGGGCGAGCAGCCCACCGACCTCCGGCTCGTCGCTGACCTGCGCGAGCATGCGAGCGAGACGGATCGCCTCCGCCGCGAGGTCCACCTCGCCTGTGTAGCCCTCGTTGAAGATCAGGTACACGACCCGCAGGACGTCACGAAGATCGCCCGGGGTGCCGAGCTCGACCTGTGCCACGGTGCGCTTCGCCCGGCTGATCCGCTGCGCCATCGTCGCCTCGGGAACCAGGTACGCCTCGGCGATCTGCCGCGTCGTCAGGCCGCCGACGGCGCGGAGCGTGAGGGCGACGGCCGACGCCGGGGTGAGCGACGGGTGGCAGCAGAGGAAGAGCAGCAGGAGCGTGTCGTCCGTCTGTGCGGCCGGTCCGCGGGGCGGTTCCTCCGTGACGCGCTGCTCGCGCGCCCGCCGCGCCGTGTCCGCCCGTCCGGCGTCGACGAGCTTGCGCCAGGCGACGGTGACCAGCCAGGCCTTGGGGTCGGCCGGGAGCTCACCGGGCCAACGCCGGACGGCCTCCACCATGGCCTCCTGCACCGCGTCCTCGGCCGCCGCGAAGTCGGCTCCGCGGCGGACGAGGACGCCGAGCACCTGCGGGATCAGGTCCCGGAGCAGCTCCTCCACGTCTCGCCGACCGGTCAGTCGGTCACCGTGGGCGGCATCTCGAGGAAGGGGCGGACCTCGATCCACTCCTGCAGGGGCTGCCCGCCGGGACCCGGTGCCGACGAGAGGAACGCGGCGGCCTCGTGCGCCCGCTCGACCGAGTCCACGTCGATCACCATCCAGCCCGCGATGAGGTCCTTCGTCTCCGCGAACGGGCCGTCCGTCACGGGCGGCTTGCCGTCGGCGTCGAACCGCACGAACGTGCCCTCCGGAGCGAGAGCCTGGGCGTCGACGAACTCGCCCCGCTCGGCCAGCACGTCGGCGACGTGGTCCATGAACGCGATGTGCGCGGTGACCTCCTCCGGCGTCCACCCGCTCATCGGTGTGCGGGCGTTCGGCATGTGCTCCGGCCCGCCCCGGTAGTGCTTGAGCAGCAGGTACTTGGCCATGGTGTCTCCTCGGTCCGCAGGTCCCGTGACGCCATTCTCGGCGCCACCACTCCGGGGACGTAGCGGAGGCGCGGTTCTCGACGTCGCGCGGCGTGGCGGGCGAGTCAGTCGGCCACGAGCACGGCCCGGTGGCCACGGACGAAGCGGATGGCGGTCGTGACCACGACGAGAGCGGTGATCGCCACGGCCCAGCCGAGCGGGAGGACCCCGAAGGACGCGAGCGCACCACCGCCGAGCACGAGCACCGTCACGACGACCTTGAGCACCGGCACGTCGTATCTCGCCCGGGGTGCGGCGAAGAGGCCCCAGAGGACGACCGAGAGCGCGGGAAGGCCGAGACCGAGGGCCACCTTCGTCACCACGCCGCCCGTCTGGAAACCCCAGGCGGCCTGCAGGGCGAGTGCGGCCAGCTCCACCAGGAAGGCCGCGACGTCGTTCAGCGTGATCGTGCCTCTCTCCATGGGCGCGGACCCTACCGAGGAGGATGCCCGGCACTCCGGCGAGTCCGCGGGAGGGACTACTTCGGCGGGAGGGACCGCGCGTGGTCGACACCTCGGCGCACCCAGCGTTCGAGGTCGGCGTCGTCCGCCACGGCCGCGGCGTCCACCCGCA
>Ga0196970_1001214_pt1 | contig 19091 bp, 17 predicted proteins | sample S1v_513CmetaG_FD_148672 | JGI IMG/M metagenome (GOLD analysis project Ga0196970, IMG submission 148672) | Soil microbial communities from Anza Borrego desert, Southern California, United States - S1+v_5-13C | ecosystem: Environmental > Terrestrial > Soil > Desert | place: USA: California...
CTCGCCGGTCGACCGCGGCTTCCTGGCGGGGCTGGTCGAGCAGCTCGCCGCCGCCCGGGTGCGTGCGGTGGGCATCGACATCCTGTTCGACCAGCCGACCTTTCCCGCGCTGGACGAGCGCCTGCATACCGCGATGCGCGACTCCCCCGTGCCGGTGGTGGCGATCACCGCGCTGAACCATACGCCGCTGACCGAGCAGCAGCGCGCCTTCCTCGATTCCTTCACCGGCGAGCTGCGCCGCGGCCACGCCAACCTCGCCAAGGACCCGCTGGACGCTACCGTGCGCTGGCACGTCCCCTACGGTGCCGACGGCACGCCCAGCCTGCCGGCGCAGCTCGCCCTGCTCGGCGGTGGCACGGTGCCGGACGAACCGTTCCGCATCGACTGGCATGGCCGCCCGAACCCCTCCACGCCGCCCTTCCCGGTCTACTCGGCCGAGGCCGTGCCGGTGCTGCCCAGGGAGTGGCTGGCCGGGAAACTGGTGCTGATCGGCACCGCGCTGGCCGGCATCGACCAGCACCGCACGCCGCTGTCGCTGGCCAGTTCCTCAACCCCCGGCGTCGAGATCGAGGCGCACATCCTCGCGCAGATGCTCGACGGCCGGGTCAGTCCGCGCCTGTCGCTCGGCAGCGAGGCCGCACTGGTGGCGGCGATGAGCGCGACCGGTGTCGGCCTCGCCATGACCGGGTGGCCGCTGTGGCTGCTGGCCGGGACGAGCGTGCTGATCCTCGCCGGCGCCTGGGTCGGCGGCACGGCGCTGTACGCGGCGGGTGGGCCGCTGGTGCCGCTGATGGCGCCCTCCGTGGCGTGGCTGGTCGGCATCGCGGCGATGACGGCGCATCTGTCCCTTCGGGAGCGTGCCGACCGCCGGGTGCTGATGCAGCTGTTCGCCAACCACGTCTCGCAGCCGGTCGCCGACGAGATCTGGCGCGAGCGCGCCACCTTCATGGCCGGCAACCGCCCGCGCCCGCAGCAACTGACGGCCACCGTGCTGTTCTCCGACATCGAGGGCTTCACCACCATCTGCGAGGCGCTGGAGCCGGAGCCGCTGATCCGCTGGCTGGAGGGCTACCTGGACGCGATGGTGCGCATCGTCACCGCGCACGACGGCGTGGTGCTGCGCTTCGTCGGCGACGCGGTGCTGGCGGTGTTCGGCGCGCCCGTAGCCCGCACCACCCAGGCGCAGATCGACGCCGACGCCGAGCGCGCCGTGCAGTGCGCCCTGCAGATGGGCCGCGAACTGGTCACGCTGAACCGCCAATGGCAGGCGGAGGGGTTACCGGCGGTCGGCATCCGCGTCGGCCTGCACACCGGCCCGCTGGTCGCCGGCAGCCTGGGCGGGTTGCGCCACACCGAGTACTCGCTGCTCGGCGACACCGCCAACACCGCGGCGCGGCTGGAGGCGCACGGCAAGACGGTGGACGCCCGCTCGTCCCGCCACTGCAAGATCATCATCGGCGACCCGACCTGGCAGGCGGTGCGCGACCACGTGGCGGTGCTGCCGGTGGGCGAGGTGGCGCTGAAGGGAAAGACGAAGACCGTGCGCATCTGGCTGGTCATCGATGACGCGGAGCCAGCCTATTCTTCACCCGAACGTTGCGAGGATCCCGCGGCAAAGAAAAAGGGCTAACCCCTCAGAAGGTACGTGGCCGCTGTTATAGGGGTTAGACTGAAGGAACGGCTTGGCACGTCAAGCGCATCTCGATACGTTTCTTGCGTCCAGCCACCGTTCCACAGCTCTTTTCGATTCATCGGTTGTCTTTTCCGTAAAGCCGATCGATCGGCGCTGGGAACGACCCGGCGGGTCTCCTCGCGCACGGAGGCGGAAATGATCGGACGATGCGGACGGTGCCTCCTTGTTCTGGCGGTGCTGCTCGTCGCAGCCGGCGGGGCCTCGGCGGCGGGCGGCAAGGGCGCCGCGCCCCCCGGCCCGGAGAAGCGCATCGCGCTGGTCATCGGCGTCAGCAAGTACCAGTCGGCGCCCGAACTGGTGAACCCCCGCAACGACGCGCAGTCCATCGGCGAGGTGCTGCGCAAGCTCGACTTCGCCGTGGATGAGGCCTACGACCTCGACGCCCGCGGCTTCGCCACGGCGCTGCGGCAGTTCGGCATCCGCGCCGGCCAGGCGGACGTGGCGGTGTTGTACTACGCCGGGCACGGCATCCAGGTGTCGGGCGTCAATTACCTGCTGCCGTCCGACGCCCAGCTGGAGCGCGAGCGCGACCTCGTCTATGAGGCGATCCCGCTGAACCTGCCGCTGGGCGAGCTGGGGCAGGCGCGCAAGCTCGGCATCCTCATCCTCGATGCCTGCCGCAACAACCCCTTCGTCGACCGGCTGACCCGCACCGGCACCACCCGCATCCAGGCGCAGCCGGGCTTCGGCCGGGTGGACGACACGCCCAGCGACACCCTGGTCGCCATGGCCACCCGCGCCGACCAACTGGCTGAGGACGGCACCGGCGACCACAGCCCGTACACCGCGGCGCTGCTCAAGCACCTGCAGACGCCGGGGCTGGAGCTGAGCCTGTTCTTCCGTAACGTGCGCGACACGGTGAAGGAGGCCACCGACGGCCGGCAGGACCCGTTCATCTACGGCTCGCTCGGCGCCACGCCATTCTACTTCAACCCGCGCCCGCCGAACCGGCCGCCGGTGATCGCCGAGCTGAAGCCGCTCACCGTGCTCGACAAGGCGCCGGCCGAGCCGCTGCGCGTCGGCCGCCCGACCGATCCCGACGACGACCAGCTGTTCGCCCGCGTCACCGGCCTGCCCAAGGGCGGCACGGTGGGGATCGGCGAGCGCAGCGTGCTGATCGGCGACTACCTGACGGTGGACCAGCTGGCCGCCACCAGCTTCAAGCCGGACGCCAGCTTCCGCGGTGAGGCCGGGGCCTTCGAGTTCACGGTGATGGATGGCCACGGCGCCAACGTCCGCGGCGCCGTGCCGATCACCATCAAGCCGAGCAACCAGCCCCCGGCGCTGGTCGCCGAGCGCACGTTGAAGGCCGTGCCCAACCCGATGCGGATCGAGGCGCCGGCCGACCCCGACGGCGACCCGATCAACATCACCGTCACCGCCGTGCCCGAGCGCGGCAAGGTGAAGAACGGCGCCGCCGCCGTGAAGGTCGGCGACAAACTGAGCGTGGAGGCGCTGACCGGCCTGGTCTTCGACCCCGAGCGCGCGCCGCCCGGCCCGGCCGGTGCCTTCGGCTACACCGCCGACGACGGCAAGGGCGGCACGTCCACCGCCAAGGTCGCGGTCGAGGTGGCCGAGCCCGGCACCGTCCCGGTCGCCGAGATGGAGGAGACGGTCTGGAAGCGCATCCAGTCCAGCGCCGAGCACGCCGATTACGACTCCTTCCTGCAATTGTTCGGCCGCAGCGGCTACGCCGCGCTGGCCCGCCAGCAGCTGGAGAAGCTCGGCCCACGCAAGCAGCAGGGCGAGACCGCACCCGCGGCGAAGGCGCCGGAAATGGCCATGTCGGGCTCGTCGGGCGCTCCCGAGGCGCCCAAGGAGCCCGCCCGCACCGAAGTCGCGGCGCTGGGCGTGCCCAAGCTCGATCCCATGGAACCCGGCCGCTACACCATGACCGGCGACGGGGTGCTGCGCGCCACGCCGTCGAACAGCGCCGCCCGCGTCGGCCGCGCCGGCCGCGGTTCTTCCGTCCAGGTGCAGGGCAGGGTCCCCGGCGGCGCCTGGGTCCAGGTGACGCTGGAGGACGGCACGCAGGGCTTCGTCGCCGCCTCGCTGTTGAAGCACGAACCGCCGCCGCCGCCGAAGGCCGCCGCCGCTCCGCCGCCCGACCCGCCACCGCAGCAGGTCGCGGCCGCCGCGCCGCCTCCGTCGCCCGCGGCCACACCCAACGGCGCGGCACGCACGCACGGAGCGGGCAACAGCTTCTTCGACTGCCCCGGCTGCCCGGTGATGGTGCGGGTGCCGGCCGGCAGCTTCATGATGGGCAGCGACCGCGGCGACAGCTCGGAGCGTCCGGTGCACCGCGTCACCATCGCCAAGCCCTTCGCGCTGGGCGCCTACGAGGTGACGGTCGGCGAATGGCGCGCCTGCGTGCAGGGCGGCGGCTGTCCCGACATGCCGCGGATGACCAACGCCACCGAGAGCACGCCGATCTACAACGTCCACTGGGACGACGCGCAGGCCTACGTGAAGTGGCTCAGCCAGAAGACGGGGCAGCGCTACCGCCTGCCCAGCGAGGCGGAGTGGGAGTACGCGGCGCGCGCCGGCACCACCGGCCCGTTCTGGTGGAGCGGCGAGGCCGCGACCTACGCCAACTGCCAGAACTGCGGCGGCGCCTACGAGCACCTGACCCCGGCCGCCGTGGGCAGCCTCAAGCCGAATCCCTTCGGCCTGCATGACATGAACGGCGGCGTGGCGGAATGGGTGGCCGACTGCTGGAACAAGGACTACGCCGGCGCACCCGTCGATGGCAGCGCGTGGCAACAGGGCAGCTGCCGCAAGCGCGTGCTGCGCGGCGGTTCCTGGCGCAACAGCGTGGCGGAGATCACCGACACCGCGCGGAACTTCTACGACGTGGACGTACGGTACATAAACCACGGCTTCCGGGTGGCGCGGGATCTGAACTGAGGGGGGAGTTCCGCACTGCCCCCCACCCAACCGCCCCCCCCACTTCGCGCTACGGTGTGCACATGAGTTGCGGGACGATAAGTTGCTGAAAAGATAGATATTGTCCCCGTCATCCCCGCGAAGGCGGGGATCCATAAGCTCCACAACCGCATGCTTCGGGAGCCATGGATCCCCGCCTTCGCGGGGATGACGGTTAAGGTATTGAAGTGCTCGGCACTTTGCGCCGCATAATGTGTGCATACCGTGGCCGCGACGCGGGGGGAGGGTTGGGTGGGGGTCCGTTACGGGAACTCTCCCCCCTCACTTCTGCACCGTCCGCACCTTCTGCACCGCCACGTTCCCCGTACCCACCGCCATGTTGGTGGCGCTGTTGACGTTGTTGAACGTCACGCCGCCGTTCTGCAGAGCCGTGGGCAGGTGCGGCAGCGGGCCGAGGTTGCTCATCAGCGGGTCGGGCGCCGGCCCGGCCGGCACCTTCGGCTGCTGCGCCGCGTCCGGCGCGGGCGGCGTGGGAACCGCCGAACCGCCGGTCTGCGTCATGCCCTGTTCGCTGACGTTTCCATCGCCGAAGGTGAAGTTCAGCGCGCTGTTGACGTTGTTCACGATGAACGGCGCGTCGATGAAGGTGAAGTTCGGGACGAACTGCGGCGGCGGGGGCTGGCGGCTGACGGCCAGCGCCTGGCCCTTGTCGAAGCCGGCGAGGAAGCCGGCGTCGCCGCGGATCTTGGTGATCGCCTGCTGGTTCACCGCCTTGCGGCTGACGGCCGGGTTGGTGACCATGGCGCCCGGAGGGGCGCCGCGCTTCTGCGGGTTGGCGAAGACCGGGAGGCGGGCCGGCTGGGAGAACGCCTGCGCCAGATTGGCGGCCGAGGGGCCGCCGGGCGCGAAGCCGATGCCGCCCATGTCCTGCGCGGCGGCCGAACCGGCGGTGAGCAGCAGGGCGGCGGCGGGCAGGAGGAACGGGCGGATCATCGTGGTCTCCCTCGGTCGGTGATCGACGTCATGGGGAGAAGGCTACCGCCCGGCGCGGCGCGCGGCTGTGGCGTGGGCCACACTCAGTCGCAGGTTTCCGACAGCTCCTCCAGCGCACCGGCGTCGAGGATGGTGATGTAGCCGCTGGTCATCTGGATCACCCCGGCGCGCTGCCACTCGTTCAGCAGCTTGTTCACGCTCTCGCGCGACACGCCGACGAGGCAGCCCAGCTGCTGCTGCGACAGCTTGATGTCCAGCTTGACCCCGTCCGCCCCCGGCTTGCCGAAGGCGGCGCCCAGCCGCTTGAGCGCGCGGGCGAAGCGCGAGGACGCCTCGAGGAACAGGGTGTCCTCCAGGTGCTCGCTGGTGGCGCGCAGGCGCTTGCACAGCACGCCGATGATGCGGAACGCCACGTCCGGCCGGTCGGTCAGCAGCGGCATGATCTGCGTGCGGTCGAGCACCAGCAGGTCGGTTTCCTCCAGCGCCACCGCGTCGGCGGTGCGCGGTTCGCCGTCCAGCAGCGCGATTTCGCCGAACACGCCGCCCTTGTTGACGATGCTCAGCACCAGTTCCTTGCCGTCCAGCGAGTGCGAGCAGATCTTCACCCGGCCGCGGATCACCGCCATCATGCTGTCGCCGGGGTCGCCCTTCTGGAAGATCGTGGCGTTCTTCGGGTGGTGCGACAGCCGGGCGCTGGCGGCCAGCCGCTTCAGCTCCTCGCGCTCCAGGTGCTTGAGCAGGAAATGCCCGGCCAGGACGAGTTCCTTGTCGAACGCGATCCGCACCCCGGTCATGGCAGCCTCCGGCAGCGTATGAAACGCCGCATAGTACACCGGGCCAGGGCCGCCCCCCGAGCCGTCAAAGGCGTTACTTCGCCCTTCCGCGCGTGCTCCGTTCGCGCAACACGCGCCGTGTGTGGGCCGCTGCACAGCGGCGGCACGGCCACTCCCCCTAGGATCGCCGCACGATCCAACCGAGGGGGTTCCCGATGCGCCACCTGCTCTCCGCCGTCATCCTGCTGGCCTCGCTGCCGTGCGCCGGACAGGCGGCGGAGATGGAGGGCTCGGTCCGCCATACCCTGGAGGCCGGCCGCACGCTGGTCCGCGTCTCCGGCGTCATCACCCCGGACGTCGCCGCCGACTTCATCGAGGCGCTGGACGCCACCCCGGCCGCGCGCCCGGTGGTGGTCGAGCTGGACAGCCCCGGCGGCTACGTGAAGGCCGGCTTCGCCATGGTGGACGCCATGCTGCGCGCCCGCTCCGCCGGCCGCAGCATCACCACCCAGGTGCGCGCCGACGCCTCGTGCGAGAGCATGTGCTTCGGCGTCTACATGGCCGGCTTCCCGCGCCGGGCCGAGGCGGGCGCCACCTTCATGGTGCACGCCCCGCGCGACGAACGCAGCGGCGCACTGTCGCTGCGCACCACCAACGAGATGATCGCGCGCCTCATCGGCCTGGGCACCGCGCCGGCCTGGATCCACACGGTGGCGGAGCGCGGCGGCTTTTCCGGCCGCGTGGACTTCGTGGTTCGCGCCGAGGAACTGGCGCGCAGCGGCGCCAACGTGGTGACCGAGCTGGCCACCCTGCACTGACGCGCCCTTCCGCGCCTTCCCGAACAGGCCTAGAGTCACGGAGCCGATCCGCCGGCTCCGTTCCTGTTTGGGGAGGTCACGCCATGGGCATCGCGATCACGATGGAACAGTTCCTCGACCACAACACCGCGCGTTACGACCTGATGCGGCACGCGCCCACGGAGTCGTCCCTGCGCACGGCCGAGGCCAGCCGTATTTCCGGCGACCGCCTCGCCAAGGGGGTGGTCCTGAAGGACGAGATCGGCTACCTGCTGGCCGTGCTGCCGGCCACCCACCACATCCGCCTGACCGAGCTGGAGGCCCGCACCAACCGCCACCTGCACCTGGCGCCCGAGCCGGAGATGCAGGCGCTGTTCCGCGACTGCGCCCGCGGCGCCGTGCCGGTGATGGGGGCGGCCTACGGCATGGACATGATCGTCGACGACAGCCTCGCCGCGCAGCCGGACGTCTACTTCGAGGGCGGGGACCATGAGACGCTGGTCCATATGGAGGGCGCCGAGTTCAACCGCCTGACCGCGCAGGCGCCGCACGGGCGGTTCAGCGTGCATGATTGAGCGGGGCAACAGCCCCGCGCAAACGAAACCGGCCGGCACCGCTCCCGCGATGCCGGCCGTGATGGGGTGGGTGGGGGTCAGCGCTGGCGGGAGAAGATCCCCTGCGCGGCGCTGTTGCCGATGCCCGCCGCCACGTTGGTGCCCACCAGCACGTCCGTGGTGACCAGCGGGCCACGGCCGGTGAAGTTCAGGCCGACGCGCGCGCCGTTGCCCTGGATGCCGGTGACCTGCTGCCCGGCGCTGTTGCCGATGCCCGCCGCCACGTTGGTGGCGGTCCCGACGTTGGTGGTGACCAGCGAGCCCGGCCCGCCCTGCACGCCGGTCACCCGCTGCTGCGCCGAGTTGCCGATGCCGGCGGCGAGGTTGGTGGCGTTGCTGACGTTGGTGCCGGCCAGGCCGGCGACGCCCGGCGCCATCGGCATCGCCCGCGGCGTCAGGGCGTGGGGCTTGCCCTGGTTGATGCCCTGCGCCATGGCCGGGGCCGACAGCAGGGCGAGGGTCGCGAAACCGGCGAGCAGCGGGGTGCGGATCATGAGGTGTCTCCTTGGCTCGGGTCCGAGGCGCGCGGCCCCGGTGCGTTGCGGATGGCCGGACCCTAAGCCGCCGGCCGCCCGCCCGATGTGAGCCACCCCACAGCCGCCCTCACTTTCCCATCGTTCACTTGGGCCGCTTGGCGTTCAGCGAGGTCATGGCGGCGTCGCCCTCGAAGGCGGGCAGCGCCTGCATCTCCTCGCGCGTCAGGCCGGAGACGAACAGCGCGTCGCTGTCCGAGCGCACCTCGACCCGCGACAGCTCGATGGCCACGTCCCGGGCACCGGGGCCGGTGGACACGATCAGCCGCAGCGGTTGCCCGTCCGGGCCGAGCAGCACATCCTCCACGGTGCCGGCCGCCTGCCCGTCGGCGGTCATGACGCTCTTCTCCAGGAAGTTCTCGGGGTGCATCATGCCGAAGCTCTGGCTGGTCTCGCCCACGGCCGGGCTGGCCGGCGTGGTGGTGTCCGTCTGGGTGGTGTCCGTCTGGGCCTGGGCGCTGCCGGAGATCAGGGCGAGCGCCGCGGCGGCGGCGATGAGGTCGGTTCGCATGGAAGTCCTCCCCGGGGCGTGATGCCCCACCACCGTCAACAGCCCGGCCGCGGCAAAGTGGCGGGAACCCGGCGCCTCCGCCGGGGTTCTCCAGGATGGACGTCTATCGGAGGGAGTATGGGCAAGGCATTGGCGGCAGGCGCGGCGGTGCTCGGCGTGGTGATGCTGGCCGGGTGCGCCGACGGAACGCGGACGCAGATGGCGCAGCAGGCGCAGACCGGGCTGGTCGGCATGCCGAAGAGCCGGCTGCTGTCCTGCGCCGGCGTTCCGGCGCGGCAGGCGGCGGCGGACGGGCGCGAGTACTACACCTACGTGCACGGCTCGGGCTACGGCGGCGGGCCGTCGGCCGGCATCGGCATCGGTGGCGGCGGCGGCAACGTCGGGCTCGGTCTCGGGCTGGGATTCCCGCTGTTCGGCGGCGGCTCGGCGGGCTACTGCGAGGCGACCTTCGTCCTGCAGAACGACGTGGTGCGGCAGGTCACCTACCCGGCCGGGGCCAACCTGCCGGACTGCGGCAGCATCGTGCAGAACTGCATGGGCGCGTCGTAACGCGTCAGGCCGACACGCCGTCCAGCGCGACGCGGGCCTCGGCCAGGGCGTCGTGCACGGCGCGCAGCGGCGGGGCGAGGTCGGCGTCGGGGCTCTGCGCCGCCCGCTGCAGCAGGCGGCAGCGCGCCGACAGGGCGGCCAGGCCGATGTTGCCGGCCAGCGAGACCAGCGCGTGCGCCTCGAAGGCGATCTGCGTCCGCTCGGCGGCGCCGGTGAGGCGGGCGATGCGCCGCTCCACGTCGGCCAGAGTCTCGCGCACGAAGCCCGGCACCGCCGCGGCGCCGACGCTGTCGGCCAGCGCGTCGAGGGCGGCGCGGCGGAGCACCGGCACCTCGTCCCCGGCCAGAGCGGCCTTCGCGGGCGGGCCGCCGCCGGTCCAGCGGTGGACGGTGGCGAGCAGCGCCGCGGGGTCGATCGGCTTGGTGACGTGGTCGTTCATGCCGGCGTCGAGGCAGGCGCGCAGCTGTTCCGACAGGGCGTTGGCGGTCAGCGCGACGATCGGCACCCCGGCCTTGCCGTCCGGCAGCCGGCGGATCGCCGCCGCGGCCTCCAGCCCGTCCATCACCGGCATCTGCAGGTCCATCAGCACGAGGTCGTAGTCGCCCGCGCGCACCGCGTCCACCGCCGCGGCGCCGTCCTCGACGATCTCCACCGTGTGGCCCGCCTTCTTCAGCAGGGAGGAGGTGACGATCTGGTTCATCGGCACGTCCTCGGCCAGCAGGATGCGCGCCGGGCGCCCGGCCGCCACGATGCCGGAGAGGCCGGTGGCCTTGCGGTCCTCGACCACGGCGGTTTCGCGGGCCAGCGGCAGCTCGAACCAGAAGGTGCTTCCCCGGCCCGGCTCGCTCTCGAAGCCGATGCGGCCGCCCATCATCTCGATCAGCTGCTTGCTGATCACCAGCCCCAGGCCGGTGCCGCCGTACCGCCGCATGGTGACCCGGCCGCCCTGGCTGAAGCGATGGAACAGCCGCGGCTGGTCCTCCGCCGTGACGCCGGGACCGGTGTCGGCGACCGCGAAGCGCAGGGTGGGGCGCCCGGCATCCGGGACGGCGACGATGGCGGACAGCCGCACGCTGCCTTCCGCGGTGAACTTGATGGCGTTGCCCAGCAGGTTCAGCAGCACCTGCCGGATGCGCGCCTCGTCGCCGCGCACGAAGCGGGGCAGGTCCTCGGCCAGCGTCATGTGCAGCAGCAGGCCCTTGCCCGACGCCGCGTTCGACATCAGGTCGCGGCAGTCGCTGAGCATGCGGCCGAGGTCGAAGCCGCGCTCCTCCAGCTTGACCTGCCCGGCCTCCATCTTCGACTGGTCGAGGATGTCGTTGATGATCGCCAGCAGGCCGCGCCCGGCCTCGCGCTGCAGGGTGACGTAGCGGCGCTGCTCATCGTTCAGCGGGCCGTCGAGCAGCAGGTCGGCGAAGCCGATGACGCCGTTGAGCGGCGTGCGGATCTCGTGGCTCATCGCCGCCAGGAAGTCGGACTTGGCGCGGGTCGCCGCTTCCGCCTGCTCCTTGGACAGGCGCAGGTCGCGCTCGCGTTCGGCCAGTTGGACCGACATCCGCCGCATCGAGCGGGCGAGCGATCCGATCTCGTCCGGGGCCGGCCCGACGTCGAGCGCCACGTCGGCGTCGCCGGCGCCGATGCGCTCGGCCGCACTGCCCAGCCGGCTCATCCAGCGCAGCACCGAGAAGTGCGCCACCGCCCACGCCATGCCGAACGCCGCCAGCGCCGCGACGCCGAGCAGGGCCAGGCTGCGCATCAGGTCCCGCCGCCCCTCGGCGAGGATCGGATCCAGCGGCAGGCCGACGGTGAGGTGGGCCTCGGTGCCGGCGATCGTCCCGGAACTCCAGATGCGGCGCACGCCGTCGGCGCTGGTGGTTTCGATCAGGGCGGAGTCGCCGGCCAGCAGTTCCCGCACGCCGGCGCGGTCGCCCAGGTTCTTGCCCACCCAGCCCTCCGGGTCGGGGTGGCGGGCCAGGATGGTGCCGGCGCTGTCCAGCACGGCGACGCGCGCTTCCTCCGGGTGCTTCACGCGCCCCAGCAGCCCGGCCATCCAGGCGAGGTCGATGGACACGCCCAGCACCCGGCGCGCACCATTGGGGGCGGTGAAGGGCTGCGCGGCGACGATGAGCGCCTTGCCCGAGCGCTTGCCGACGATGTAGTCGCTGACCACGAAGTCGCCGGTCTCCACGGCGCGGCGGAAGTAGGAGCGGTCGCCGAGGCTGATGCCGTTGCCGGGGCCACTGGTGTCGCAGATGATCCGGCCGTCCATGTCGGTGGCCCAGACGCCGGTCGACCAGGGGTGCAGCTTCGGCATCGTGTTCAGGATGCCGACGCATTCCTCCACGTCGTCCGCGGCGCCGTTGATCGCCGGGACCATGGCGAGCACGGCGAGCAGGCTGCGCGCATCCCGGATGACCTCCTCCTGCTTGAGGACGCCGGTGTGCGTCAGTTCGCGCGCCAGATCCTTGGCTTCGCGGACCTTGGCGGCGACGCTCTGCTCCACGTACCAGACCGCCGCCGCGAACGGCAGCGCGAGCGCCGCCAGCACCAGGGCCGCCAGGTGCATGCGCAGGCTGTTCAATCGCAGGCGCCGGACAGTGAAGGGTGGCATCGGCAGGCGGTATTCCGAAAGTAGCAGGTCAAGTCATAGCACGCTGCCACCGGAAAGACGACATCCACCCGCTATGCGCGCACTTTGTCTCAGCGCCGGTCTTCCAGCACCGTCGGCAAGCCCTTGGCGGCGAGGCGGACGTAGTCGTGCACCTCGACGATCACTGCGTCGCGCACGCCGACCAGCCGCCATTCGCAGCCGACCTGGTTGCCGGCCGCGAGGTCGGCGGTAAGGCGCGCGGCGAAGCAGGCGCGCGCCTCGGCGAGGCTGTCGAAGGCCCCGCACAGATACCAGACGTCGTTCAGGTAGGTGGGGCCGCGATAGTTGACATGGTACTCGGTCGCGCCCGCGGCTTCGTCCGCGGTTTCGGCGAGCGGCTGCGTCATGTCGGGCGTCATGCCGCCTCCAGCATTCCCTGCATGGCCTCGTACGGGGGCAGCCGGTCGAGCACGCCGACCGCCGACACCGCCATCGGTCCGGAGAAGACGCGGTTGGCCATCGCCGCCACGTCGTCGGCGGTCACCGCGTCGATGCGCGCGAAGATCTGCTCGATGCTGCGGACCTCGCCGGTGCGCAGCAGGGTGCGGGCGAACCGGTCGGCGCGGCGCATGGTCGATTCCAGCGACTTGCCGACCGAGAAGCGCAGCTGCTCCTTCGAGCGCTCCAGCTCCGCCGCGGTGACGCCGTCGCGGACCTTGCGCAGCTCCTCGAAGAAGACGGGAACCAGCTCCTCCGCCTCTTCCGGCCCGGTGCCGGCGTAGAAGCTCAGCGCGCCGCCGTCCACGTACTGCAGCGGCGAGGCGTAGACCGAGTAGACCAGCCCACGCTTCTCGCGGATCTCCTGGAACAGGCGCGAGGTCATGCCGCCGCCCAGGATGTTGGCGAGGTGGCGCAGCGCGTAGCTGCCCGCATCCTCGGTGCCGACGCCGGGGAAGGCGGCCATGAAGTGCACCTGCTCGGCGTCGCGCGTCAGCAGCGTGGCGCCGCCGCGGCTGGCGACCGGCTCGTGGAACGGTTCGTCCTTGGCCCGCAGGTGGCCGAACATCGCCGCGATCCGGCGCACCACGGTGTCGTGGTCGACGTTGCCGGACACCACGTAGACCATGCGCCGCGGGTCGTAGCGCGCGACGTAGTCGAACAGATGCTCGCGCCCGAAGCTGGCGACGTTCTCGCGCGGGCCCAGGATCGGCCGGCCGAGCGCCTGCCCCTCGAACGCGGTGCGGCGCAGCGCCTCGTAGGCGACGTCCTCCGGCTCGTCGGCGTAGCGGCCGATCTCCTGGATGACCACGCCGCGCTCCTTCTCCACCTCGTCCTGCGGGAAGGTGGAGTTCAGCACGATGTCGCCGATGATCTCGCACGACACCTCGACGTGCTTGGCCGCCATCTGGGTGTAGTAGGCGGTGACGTCGTAGTCGGTGTAGGCGTTGAACTCGCCGCCACGGTTCTCGATCTCCAGCGCGATGGCCAGCGCGTCGCGGCTCTCCGTCCCCTTGAAGATCATGTGTTCGAGGAAGTGGGAGATGCCGTTGATCTCCGGCCGCTCGTTGCGCGCCCCGACGCCGACCCACAGGCCGCTGGTGATGGTGCCCAGGTGGGGCAGGTGGTCGGTCAGGATGCGGAAGCCGTTGTCGAGCGTCGTCAGTTGGATGGTCACGCGGTACTCTCCTTGTCGCACGTCCACCAAATCGGGTCTGGAGGCGCCGGGTTCAACCGCCGCGGCCCCTCGACCGGAGGCTTGGCGCGCTTAGATCACTGTCCGCGGCTGTCCGAACTGCGGAGGTACCCTTCATGGCCAAGGTCCTGTCGGTTCTGCTGCTTCTGCTGTTCGGCGCACCGGCACTGGCGGACTGCCTGCCGGTCGCGGATCTGCCGCGCTCCGGCGTCATGCTGGCGAACCTGCGCGTGGCGCAGGCGCCGTCGGCGGGGACGGTGCGGGTCAGCTTCCTCGGCCACGCCAGCTTCCTGATCGAGACGCCGGGCGGTGTCGGCGCTGTGACCGACTACAACGACCTGTTCCGCCCCGCGGCGACGCCGGACGTGGTCACCATGAACAACGCGCACGTCACCCACTACACCGACTTCCCCGACCCCCGACGTGCGCCACGTGCTGCGCGGCTGGGATCCCGGGGGCGGCATGGCGCAGCACGACATCGAGGTGAAGGACCTGCGCGTGCGCAACGTGCCGACCAACGTGCGCGACTTCGCCGGCACGCGGGTGGCCGGCAACTCGATCTTCGTGTTCGAGGCGGCGGGGCTGTGCATCGCCCACCTCGGCCACCTGCACCACGACCTGACCGACCTGCACCTGAAGGAACTGGGCATGATCGACGTGCTGATGGTGCCGGTCGACGGCTCCTTCACCATCGCGCAGGAGGTCATGCAGCGCGTCATCGGCCAGATCAGCCCGGCGGTGATCATCCCCATGCACTGGTTCAGCGAGCAGCGCCTCGCCCGCTTCCTCGACATGATGCGGCCGACCTACACGGTGGAGATGCGGCCGTCGCCGACCGCGCTGTTCTCGCGCACCACGCTGCCGCGGCGGACGGTGGTCGTCCTGCCCGGCGGTCACTGACCGCGCAGCTTCGCCAGCGCCGGCAGCGCCGCCTTGTGCACCAGCGGAATCAGCAGCGCGCCCAGCGCCAGCCCGAACACGCCGGCCGCCGCCGCCGACACGAACCATTCCACCAGACCGCCGAGCGCCGGGACGGCGTGGCCGGCGGCCACCGCCGCGTCGTGGATGGCGTGACCGGGGGCGGTCACGCCGAACTCCTCCAGCCCGTGGATGATGATGCCGCCGCCGACCCACAGCATCGCCGCGGTGCCGACGACGCTGAGCAGCTTGAGGAAGTACGGCATGCCGAACACCAGCGCGCGCCCGATGGGGCCGGTCAGCGGGTGCCGGGCCAGCGCCACGCCGGCGTCGTCGGCCTTCACGATCAGCGCCACCGCGCCGTAGACCACCAGCGTGATGCCCGTGCCGACCACCGCGAGGATCAGCGCCTGGCTCCAGAACGAGGAGGTTTCCGCCGCCACCGTGGACAGGGTGATGGCCATGATCTCGGCCGACAGGATCAGGTCGGTCTGGATGGCGCCCCTGACCTTCTCGTCCTCCAGCCGCTTGGCGTCGACGCCCGGCTCGGGCAGGATGCCGCCGGGGCCGTGGTGCTCGGCGTGCGGCCACAGCGCCTCGTAGGCTTTCTCCGCGCCCTCGTAGCAAAGGAAGGCGCCGCCGGCCATCAGCAGCGGCGTGATCGCCCACGGTGCCACAAGGCTGAGCAGCAGCGCCGCCGGCATCAGGTACAGCAGCTTGTTCTTCAACGAGCCGGCGGCGATCTTGGCGATGATCGGCAGTTCGCGGTCGGCGGTGAAGCCGACCACGTAGCGCGGCGTCACCGCGGCGTCGTCCACCACGATGCCGGCCGCCTTGGCCCCCGCCTTGGTGGCCTGCGCGGCGGCGTCGTCCAGCGACGCGGCGGCGACCTTCGCCAGTCCGACCACGTCGTCGAGCAGTGCGATCAACCCGGTGCTCACGTGACAAGGCTCCCTCAAGCGGTGGCTCAGCGTGAACACCGCACACCGGGGATCGGTCCGCTGTCAACAGGGAAGGCCCGGCCGAGGGGCCGGGCCTTGTCCTTGCGTGCCGGCTACCGGCCGGGACCGCCGCCCCAGCCGTAACCCGGGCCACCGCCCCAACCGGCGCCCCGGCCGCCGCCGGGGCACGGACCGTTACCGGTGCCGTAGCCCATCATCCGGCCGCCCGTCTGGTGGTACAGCGTGACGCCCTGCTCGGTCGCCCGCTGCTGGATCAGCTGCTGCATCTTCTGCTGCAGCTCCTGCCGCTCGGCCGGGGTGGCGGCCTTCAGCATCTCGGTGCTGTGGGTCTGCCACTCCTCGGGGGTGAGCAGGTCACGGCCGCGCACCACGTCGCCGCCGAACACCGGAAGCGCAAGTCCGCCGATCACAAGGGCGGCGGCCAGCGCGGTGGTGATGGTGTGGTTGGTCCTCATAGCGACCTCCCGGACCTCTCAGATCCTGTCTACTTCCTCCACGCCATCATTAGAGCATGCGGGCGTTGCCGGATGATGTCCGGCAACGCCCCTTGTGTAACGGATGGTAACAGCCTCAGGCGGTTGCCTGGATGGCGTCGGCGACGGCGGCCATCAGCGCGTCCAGTTCGGCCGGCTCGGCGATGAAGTGCGGGCCGAACTGCAGGGTATCGCCGCCGTAGCGGACGTAGAACCCGGCCTTCCAGCACCTCATGGCGATCTCGTAGGGCCGGCGCGCCGGCTCGCCGGGCAGGGCGGCGATGGTGACGGCGCCGGCGAGGCCGTAGTTGCGGATGTCGGTGACGTGCTTGAGGCCCTTGAGGCCGTGCAGGGCGTTTTCGAAGTGCGGCGCCAGGGCGGCGGCCTTCTCCCACAGCCGCTCGCGCTCGAACAGCTCCAGCGCGGCGAGGCCGGCGGCGCAGGCGACGGGATGGGCGGAGTAGGTGTAGCCGTGCGGGAACTCCACCATGTACTCCGGCCCGCCGTTGTCCATGAAGGTCAGGTAGATCTCGCGGCTGGCCACCACCGCGCCCATCGGCACGGCGCCGTTGGTCAGGCCCTTGGCGACGTTCATGATGTCCGGCACCACGCCGAAGGCGTCGGCGCCGAAGCGGGCGCCCATGCGGCCGAAGCCGGTGATCACCTCGTCGAAGATCAGCAGGATGTTGTGCTTGTCGCACAGCGCGCGCAGCCGCTGCAGGTATCCCTTGGGCGGCGGCAGCACGCCGGCCGAGCCGGCCAGCGGCTCGACGATCACCGCGGCGATGTTGGAGGCGTCGTGCAGCGCCACCAGTTCCTCCAGCGCGTCGGCCAGTTCGGCGCCCTGCTCGGGCATCCCCTTGGTGAAGGCGTTCTGCGGCAGCAGGGTGTGCGGCAGGTGGTCGGCGTCGACGCCCTGGCCGAACAGCTTGCGGTTGGCGCCGATGCCGCCCAGGCTGATGCCGCCGAAGTTGACGCCGTGGTAACCCTTGGACCGGCCGATCAGCTTGGTCTTGCTGGGCATCCCCTTCAGGCGCCAGTAGGCGCGCGCCATCTTCAGCGAGGTGTCCGTCGCCTCTGATCCGGAGTTGACGAAGAACACGTGGTCCAGCCCGGCCGGCGTCATCGAGGCGAGTTTGTGCGCCAGCTTGAAGGCCAGGGGGTGGCCGAACTGGAAGGCCGGGCTGTAGTCCAGCTCGCCGATCTGGCGGGCGACCGCCTCGGCGATCTCGCGGCGGGAGTGGCCAGCGCCGCAGCACCACAGGCCGGACAGGCTGTCGTAGACCTTGCGGCCCTCGGCGTCCCAGTACCAGGCACCCTCGCCGCGCACGATCATGCGCGGGTTGCCCTTGAACTCGCGGTTCGCGGTGAAGGGCATCCAGTGGGATTCCAGCTCCTCCGCCGTCAGCCCCGCCGCGCGGTCCGCCGCCGCCTTGCTGTCCCAGGGTGCCATCCGTCCGTCCTCCCAACCATCAAAGAAAGGGAGTGTGCACCGGCGCTTGGATGCGGTTAAATCCAGACTGTTCAAACTTCACGCAAGCGGACGCTTACCTATCATGAGCAAGCCGGCCCGCGCGCTGCCCGCGGTCAACGACACCGACATCCGCCTGCTGCGCGTCTTCCGCACGGTGGTGGAGTGCGGCGGCTTCTCCGCCGCCGAGGTCGAGCTGAACATCAGCCGCGCGGCCATCAGTCTGCACATGGCCGACCTGGAAAAGCGCCTGGGCCTGCGGCTGTGCCGGCGCGGCCGGGCGGGCTTCCTGCTGACCGACGACGGACGGCTGGCCTACGAGGCGACGCTGCGCCTGCTCGCCGGGCTGGAGAGCTTCCGCAGCGAGATCAACGCGGCGCACGGGCGGCTGCGCGGCGAACTCAACATCGGCATCACCGACAACCTGGTGACGCTGCCGCAGATGCGCGTCACCAACGCGTTGCGCGCGTTGAAACAGGCTGGGCCGGAGGTGCGGGTCAACATCCGCATGATTCCGCCCAACGAGGTGGAGCGCGGCGTCCTGGACGGCCGGCTGCACGTCGGCGTGGTGCCCGCGCGGCGCGCGCTGCCGGGGTTGGCGGGCTTTCCGCTGTACCGCGAGGAATCGCGGCTGTATTGCGGCCGGGGGCACCCGCTGTTCGACGCGCCGGCGGGCGAGGTGACGCGCGCCGCCGTCGAGGTGGCCGACGCCATCGCGCCGACGCGGGCGCAGCAGCCGCCGGAGGCGGCGGACCTGCAGCAGGCGCTGAACACCACGGCCACCGCCACCGACCGCGAGGGCGTGGCGTTCCTGATCCTCACCGGCTGTTACGTCGGCTTCCTGCCCATCCACTACGCCCGGCAATGGGTCGAGCGCGGTGCGATGCGCGAGCTGCTGCCGGACACGCACCGCTACAGCCTGGAGTTCCACGCCGTCACCAAGAAGGGCGCGCAGCCCAATCTGGTGCTGGAACGCTTCCTGGACCTGCTGAAGGCTGGCGAAGCCGGCGCCGTGCCCTAGATCCTGGCCGTGGCAGCAAGGAATCCCCGCGCATGACGACGTCTCCCTCTGGCTTCGACCTCACCCCGCCGTCGCCGGACCTGCGCCGGCGCCTGGAATCCCGCCTGACCGACGAGGAGCGCGAGGTGCTGCTCCGCCATGGCACCGAAGCGCCGTTCTGCGGCGGCCTGCTCGGCAACAAGGAACCGGGGACCTACTGCTGCAGGCTGTGCGGCCTGCCGCTGTTCCGCGCCGGCACCAAGTTCGAATCCGGCACCGGCTGGCCGAGCTTCACCGCGCCCTACGACGAGGGGCACGTGGCGCTGCAGCGCGACACCAGCTACGGCATGGTGCGGGTGGAGACGCTGTGCGGGCGCTGCGGCAGCCACCAGGGGCACGTCTTCCCGGACGGGCCTCCGCCGACGGGGACGCGCTATTGCATCAACTCGATCTCGCTGCGCTTCGTGCCGGACGGCGAGCCGCTGGCGAAGACGGCGGAGGAGTACGAGGGCCTTTAACCCGCCGCCAGCGCGGAAGCCTCGCGGGCGAGGCGCTCGATCTCGGCCCAGCGGCGCTCCTTGACGGCGTCGGCCGGGGTGAGCCAGGTGCCGCCGAGGGCGAAGACGTTGGGCAGC
>Ga0196970_1001215_pt1 | contig 19079 bp, 19 predicted proteins | sample S1v_513CmetaG_FD_148672 | JGI IMG/M metagenome (GOLD analysis project Ga0196970, IMG submission 148672) | Soil microbial communities from Anza Borrego desert, Southern California, United States - S1+v_5-13C | ecosystem: Environmental > Terrestrial > Soil > Desert | place: USA: California...
GTGATGCCCGCCGCCTCCTCCAGCAGCATGCGGCGGTCCTGCGGCTTGGCGTTGATGATCTGGCCGACCTTGCCCTGGCTGACCAGCGCCGGGGAGTTGGCGCCCGACGCGTTGTCGGCGAACAGCAGCTGCACGTCGCGGGCGCGCACCAGCTTGCCGTTGATGCGGTAGTCGGAGCCGGACCCGCGCTCGATCCGCCGCGTCACCTCCAGCTCGTCGGCCTCGTTGAAGCCGGCCGGCGCGGTGCGCGAGCGGTTGTCCACCGTCAGAGACACCTCGGCCAGATTGCGCGCCGGACGGTTGGACGTGCCGCCGAAGATGACGTCGTCCATGTCGCCGCCGCGCATCTTCTTGGCGGAGGTCTCGCCCATCACCCAGCGCAGCGCCTCCACCAGGTTCGACTTGCCGCAGCCGTTCGGGCCGACGATCCCGGTCATGCCGGGTTCGATCACCAGCTCGGTGTTGTCGACGAACGACTTGAAGCCGGACAGGCGGAGGCGCGAGAAGTGCACCGGGGCGTTCCTGACTTACTTGGCCAGCTTGTCGATGGCTTCGGCGAACTTCTCGAAGGGCTGCGCGCCTTCGACCTTGGTGGTGCCGCTGCCGCTGCTGAGGACGAAGGTCGGCGTCGATTCGATCTTGTCCTTGTTCTGGCCGTCCAGGCGCATGTTGAGGATGCCGTCGGCCAGCTTCTGGTCGGTCCAGCAGGCCTTGATGGTGTCCTCCGACAGGCCGGCCAGCTTGCCGATCTGGGTCAGCGCGGCGGCCGGGTCCTTGGACGACGACCACTGCGCCTGCCCCTTGAACAGCACGTCGAGCAGCGGGAAGTAGCGCTCCGGCGGCGCGCAGCGCGCCAGCATGGAGGCGCGCAGCGCCCACTGGTCGAAGGGGAAGTCGCGGAACACCAGCTTGGCCTTGCCGGTGTCGATGTACTTCTGCTTGATCTGCGGCAGCGTGTCGATGTGGAAGCGGGCGCAGTGCGGGCAGGTCATCGACGAGTAGTCGACGATGGTGACCGGCGCCTTGGGGTCGCCCAGCACGCGCTCGCCCAGCGCCTTCGCGGTGTCGATGGTCGCCTGCGCGGCGGCGGGGCCGCCGGTCAGGGTCACCGTGGCGAACAGGGCGAACGCTCCGAAAGCGGCTGCTACGTATCGGCGCACCTTGGCCTCCTGGATACTAAATGTTGGGGATTATAGCGGGTGCGGCGGAAGCGGCAAGCCCCCACCATGGTGAATCACGTCCGCCGGCGTCCCAGCAGCGAGCGGCCGAAGCGCTCCAGCGCTTCGCGCAGGCCCTCGTCCTCGATGGTGGAGGTGGCGGACATGACGGTGATTTCCTCGTCCATGCTCAGCGGCCGGGGCTGCGGCGCCCGCAACGTCGGCGTGGAGATCGGCGCGGCGTGCACGAGGCGCAGCCGGGAAACCGCCTTGTAGCCGAAGAAGCCGTTGATCTTCTCGATGATGAGGGGCTCCAGGTGCTGCAGCTCCAGCGCGATGGCGCCCATGGCGCGGACGTGCAGCGTCGCGTCCTCGCGCTTGCCGCGCGGGAAGACCAGCTTGTCCGGCTGCGTGCGCAGCGCCAGCTGGTGGCCGACGATGCTCGGCCAGTCGGTGATCAGCGCGCCGAAGGCGAGGCCCTTCTTGCCCAGCGCCTTGCCCGCCACCTCCGGCACCGTGCGGCCGATCAGACGCGGTCCCGCCATTCCACCAGTCCATCCTTGCCCTTCAAGCCGAGAACCTAGCGCGCCGGACGCGGCGACGCCAGAGCCCGCGCCGTGACCCTTTCGCAGGATGATGCGCATCGCTATGTGTCAGCCCTATGACGGATACGCTTCAGATCGCCGGCCGACTGCTGCCCTGGTACGACCGCCAGCGCCGTGACCTGCCCTGGCGCAGCCCGCCGGGCGAATACGCCGACCCCTACCGCGTCTGGCTGTCGGAGATCATGCTCCAGCAGACCACCGTGCCGGCGGCGGCGCCGTACTTCCGCGCCTTCACCGAGCGCTGGCCGACGGTGGAGCGTCTGGCCGCCGCCTCGCTGGACGAGGTGCTGGTGGCGTGGGCGGGGCTCGGCTACTACGCGCGGGCGCGCAACCTGCACAAGTGCGCCCAGGTGGTGGCGGAGCAGCATGGCGGACGCTTCCCGGACACGGAAGAGGGCTTGCTGGAACTGCCGGGGGTGGGCGCCTACACCGCCGCGGCCATCGCCGCCATCGCGTTCGGTAGGCCCGCCACCGTGGTGGACGGCAACGTCGAGCGCGTCGTGGCCCGCCTGTTCGCGGTCGAGGAGCCCTTGCCCGGCGTGAAGCCGAAGCTGCGCGCCCTGGCCGCCACCCTGACGCCGCGGGAGCGGCCGGGCGACTATGCGCAGGCGATGATGGACCTCGGCGCCACGGTGTGCACGCCCCGCAGGCCGAAGTGCATGCTCTGCCCGGTGGCGGAGTCCTGCGCCGCCCGCGCCGCCGGCGTCCAGGAGGAACTTCCCCGCAAGTCCGCCAAGGCCGACAAGCCGACGCGGCGCGGCACCGCCTATTGGCTGCTCAACCCGGAGGGCGCCGTGCTGCTGCGCCGCCGTGTCGAGGAGGGGCTGCTGGGCGGCATGGCGGAGGTGCCGTCGGCAGGCTGGGAACCGGGCGGGGTGCCGCCGCTCGACGTGGCGTGGCGGGCGCTGCCGGGAATGGTCCGCCATACTTTCAGCCATTTTCACCTGGAACTTCAGGTGCTCGCCGGCCGCGCCGGGGCCGACTGGACCAAGGCCGAGGGCATCTGGGTGCCGGTGGACCGGCTGGGCGACCACGCGCTCCCCTCGGTGATGCGCAAGGTCGTCCGGCACGCGCTGGCGCATGTGTGACGCTCTGGATTGCCGATGCTGAAACGTCTCCTGTTCCTCGTCCTCCTGCTGGCCGCGTTCCCTGCCGCCGCGCAACCCGTGCCCGGCCGCAAGCCGCAGCCCATGCGGTCCGTCGGGCTGGAGCTGGTGCTGCTGGTGGACGGGTCGGCCAGCATCACGGTGGGCGACCTGGAGTTCCAGCTGCGCGGCCACGCCGCCGCCTTCGCCGACCCCGAGGTGGCCGAGGCGCTGGCGGCGCGCGGGGTGGCGGTGACGCTGGCGGCGTTCTCCGGGCCGAAGTCGCTGCGCGTGCTGGTGCCGTGGACGGTGATCGCCAGCCCCGAGGAATCCCAGGCCTTCGCCGGCCGGATCCTGGCGGCGCCGCGCGAGGGGCGGGCGGACTCCACCGCCATCGGCAGCGCCATCGAGGAGGCGGCGCGCCTGTTCGGCACCGGCGGCGTGCGCTCGGAGCGGCAGGTGATCGACCTGGTGGCGAACGGCTTCTCGAACGCCGGCATGGACCCGGCGCAGGCGCGCGACCGGGCGGCGGCGCGCGGCATCACCATCAACGCGCTGGCCATCCTCGACGAGTTCCCCTGGCTGGAGGAGTACTTCGCCGAAAACGTCATCGGCGGCGCCAATTGCTTCACCAAGTCGGCGCTGGACCGCGAAACGTTCGTCGCGGCCCTGCGCCAGAAGCTGGTGCTGGAGGTGGCGGCGCTGCCCTAGGACTTGCCGACCACCTTCGGCAGGTTGTCGAGGCCGCCGCGGTAGACGCCCTGTATGGCCTTCCTGGCGGTCGCCGCGTCGCTGCCGGGCGCGGGGTCGAAGGTCGAGCTCCAGGTCACCGTGCTGCCCTTGCCGGAGGGCTTCACGCGGATGGTCGAGACGTAGCCCTGGACCGGCAGGATCTTCTGATTCTCGCCGTTGTCGAGGATCTTGTAGGTGAGGCGCCGGCGCTCCTCGTTGCGGCCGACCAGCTGCTCGACCAGCACCGGCCCGCCGAGGTCGATGCGGCGCTCGGATCCGGCAGAGTTGCCGTTCGGCGCGGTGGTCGATTTCACCGCCGGATGCCAGCCGAGCGAGCCGAAGTCGCCGACCACGCTCCACACCTTGGACGGTGGTGCGTCCACCGTGACGCTCTCCACCACCTTGACCTTCTTGCCGGCCGCCTGGGCGCCCGCCGGCAACGAAACGGCCGCCAGCGCCGCGACCGCCAGAGCCGCCCCCACGATCCTCCGCATGCCTGTCCTCCCCCGATTATGGATGGTTCCAACGGGAGATGATGGGCCGCGTCCGGCGGTCGGAAAAATTGTACTTAGTGACAATGCGGCGTATCAGCCGCGCGAGCGCTCGATCTCCACGCCGACCGAGGCGGCGTCGGGAAAGACGTCCAGCTTCTCGACGCGCACGATGACGCGGCGGACGCGGGCATCCTGCAGGCAGCGGGCGGCGATGCGCTCGGCCAGCGTCTCGACCAGCATGATGTGGCCGTCGCCGGCGACCGCGCGGATCGCCTTCACGCCGTCCTCGCCGGTGACGCCGGAGCCGACGACCTCCAGGTCGAGGTTCAGGCGGATGCGCTGCGGCGCCACCTTCTCATGGTCGTAGACGCCGATCGAGGCGTCCATGACGAGATCGCGCACGAAAACGCGGTTGAGCGCCGTGGCGGTGGCGAGGCGGGGCGCGGTGACGGTGGCAAACAGCTTGTTCATGGGCGAACGGGTACCACGCGGCACCCGCTGCGGACAAGTGCAGGCCCTTGCGGTGGACGCAGGGATGCGGTCAGTGCAACTCCGCCCGGATCTGCTCGCGCAGCACGTCGATGGGCTTGAGCTGCCCGTGGTCCTCGTAGTGCCAGAAGGTCCATCCGTTGCAGGCCGGCAGGCCGGTCATCGCGGCGCCGACGCGATGGATCGAGCCGGCGTGGTTTCCCAGGTGGTTGACGCCGACCAGCGTGCCGTCGGCCTTGACGTGCGCCGCCACCCGCTTGCGCAGGTCGTACAGCGTGACGCCGGGGCGCAGCAGGCCGCGTTCCACCACCGCACCGAAGGGGATGCGCGGCGCCTGCCGCTTCGGCGGGGCGTCGAGCAGGGCGGGGTCCGGCGCCTCCTCGGTGGCGTCGATGCGGGCCTGCGCCATCCTGGCGTAGCCCTCCTCGCGCTCCAGCCCGATCCACTTGCGGCCCAGGCGCTTGGCCACGGCGCCGGTGGTGCCGGTGCCGAAGAACGGGTCGAGCACCACGTCGCCCACCCGCGTCGAGGACAGGATGACGCGGTAGAGCAGCGCTTCCGGCTTCTGCGTCGGGTGGATCTTCTGCCCCTTCTCGTCGCGCAGACGCTCCGAGCCCGAGCAGATCGGCAGCACCCAGTCGCTGCGCATCTGAAGATCCTCGTTGAGGTTCTTCATGCTGTCGTAGTTGAAGCGGTAGCGCGCATCCTTGTCGCGCGACGCCCAGATCATCGTCTCGTGCGCGTTGGCGAAGCGGGTGCCGCGGAAGTTCGGCATCGGGTTGGTCTTGCGCCAGACGATGTCGTTGAGGATCCAGAAGCCCAGGTCCTGCAGCACGGCGCCCACGCGGAAGATGTTGTGGTAGCTGCCGATCACCCACAGCGTGCCGTCCGGCTTCAGGATGCGGCGCACCGCCGTCAGCCAGTCGCGGGTGAAGGCGTCGTAGGTGGCGAAGTCCTGGAACTTGTCCCAGTCGTCGTCCACGCCGTCGACGCGGGTGTGGTTCGGGCGCAGCAGCTCGCCGCCGAGCTGGAGGTTGTAGGGCGGATCGGCGAAGACCATGTCCACCGATCCGGCCGGAAGCCCATTCATCAGGGACACGCAATCCCCCAGGAGAATCCGATTCGGCTCCAGCATTCCCACACCCGTCAAAATTCAGCGAATCACTTGGCCCACCATGATTCAGGCCCGAGTCGCCGTCAACGGGATTTTTTTAAAAGAGTCTTGGGAGTCAGCGCCTTAGCGCCAGAACTTGAGACACGGGACCAAAGGTAGTGCGGTGGTGCGGCGTGGCCCCCAAGCGCTTGAGGGCGGCGAGGTGCGCGGCGCTGGGATAGCCGGCGTTGCGGTCCCAGGCGAAGTCGGGGAACTGCGCGTGCAGCTCCATCATGATGCGGTCGCGTTCGACCTTGGCGACGATGGAGGCGGCGGCGATCGACAGGCTCGTGCTGTCGCCCTTCACGACGGTCTGAACGGCGCAGGCGAGCTTCGGCGCCTTGTTGCCGTCCACCAGCGCGTGGGTGGGGACGACGCCCAGCCCCTCGACGGCGCGGCGCATGGCGAGCAGAGCCGCTTGCAGGATGTTGATGTCGTCGATCTCCGCCACCGACGCCTCGGCGACGCAGACGGCCAGCGCGTGCTCGCGGATCAGCGGCGCGAGTGCCTCGCGCGCGCGGGCGGTCAGCTTCTTGCTGTCGTGGATGCGGCTGGCGATGGCCTCGGGCAGGCCGCCGGGGGGCAGGATCACGGCGGCGGCCATGACCGGGCCGGCGAGCGGCCCGCGGCCGACCTCGTCGACTCCGCAGACCACGGCATCCGGGCCGCAGGCGGTTTCCAGGGAGAGGTCGGGGCGTTCCATCATTGCTTCCGCGCGTAGTCGAAGATCATGCTGCCGTTCATGCCGCACCAGTTGCCGCTGGCCGCGCGGTTGGCGTCGCTGTCGGCGATGCGCACGCCGCCGGCGGTGCGCTGGAGGACGAGGCCGTTGCCCTCCGCGTCGGGCGTGCCAACGACCAGCGCGCCGTCGGCGCCGAGCCGGCCGACGCCCTCGAACCCGCAGATCCAGCGGGCGTTCTCCGGTTCCGCGCCGAAGACGTTGACCGCCAGCGTGCCGTCCCGCAGGCGCAGCGCCGCCACCTCCAGGAACCCGCCATGGTCGAAGCGCCCGACGAACGGGTCGGCGGGCGCGGGCGCGCCGGGGTCCGGCCGGAAGCCCAGCACCGCCACGCGCCGCTCGTACCGGTCGCGCAGGCATACGGCGTCGCCGCCGCAGGCGTTGCGCTCCGCCAGCCATGCCCTCTGGTCGGCCTTCAGCGCCACCTGCGCGGCGCCGTCGGTGTTGGCGCCCAGGCGCTGCATGGCGTCCTTGAACGCCTTGGCGAGCCGCTCATCGAGCGCGGAGATGCCGGCATCGGCGCAGATCGCCTTCTCCGCCGGCGTCCCGGCCTTGGCGCACGGGAAGCTGGCGGCCGCGGCGGGGGAGGCGAGGGCGAGAGCGAGCAGGGTGAAGGGCAGCAGGCGCGGCATCCGGCGGGGATCCTTGGAGACGGCGGGGGCTTCACGGATTTCACGGATTTCGGCGCGGATTGCACGGGAATTTTTGCTGGCTGCGTGATGGTTCGCTTTTGAGAGTGTCCCGTAGCGTATGGCTTCTACGCTCAGGGTCCTTTTACATCGTCATCCCCGCGAAGGCGGGGATGACGGACAAAGGAGTGCAGGAGGTGGAGAGGCAGGCGCCACACCCGTCGAGATATCCACTCACAGCAAGCTCATCTGGTCCCCTGGCATCGGCGGCGGGCGGAAGCTGCGTGTGTCCAGCTCCCGCCAGCGCCCACCCAGCCCCAGCCGGTCGGCCGCCAGCCGGAAGCGCTTGGCCAGCAACTCGGCGTACGGCCCCTGGCCGGACATGCGCCGGCCGAAACCGGACTGGTACAGCGCGCCGCCGCGGCACTGGCGGATCAGGCTGAGCACCCGGTCGGCGCGCTGCGGAGCGTGGGTGCGCAGCCATTCCTCGAACAGGCCGGAGATCTCCAGCGGCAGGCGCACCAGGATGTAGCTGGCGCCGCTCGCCCCGGCTTCGGCGGCCGCCTCCAGGATGGATTCCAGTTCGTGGTCGGTCAGGCCGGGGATCATCGGCGAGGCGAGCACCGCCACCGGCACCCCGGCCCGGCTCAGTTCGCGGATCACCTCCAGCCGGCGCGGCGGGGTGGCGGCGCGCGGCTCCATCCGGCGGGCGAGGCCGCGGTCCAGCGTCGTCACCGAGATGCAGACGTGCGCCAGATTGCGCGCCGCCATCCGCGCGAGGATATCGAGGTCGCGCAGCACCAGCGCCGACTTGGTCACCAGCGCCACCGGGTGGCTGGCCTCGTCCAGCACCTCAAGGATGCGGCGGGTCAGCATGAGGTCGCGCTCGACCGGCTGGTACGGGTCGGTGTTGGCGCCCAGCGCCATCGTCGCGACGGTGTAGCCGCGGGCGCGCAGTTCCTTCTTCAGCAGTTCCGGCGCGTCGGGCTTATGGAACAGCCTGGTCTCGAAATCCAGGCCCGGCGACAGGCCGAGATAGGCGTGCGTCGGGCGCGCGAAGCAATACACGCAGCCGTGCTCGCAGCCCTTGTACGGGTTGATCGAGCGGTCGAACGGGATGTCCGGCGAGCTGTTGCGCGAGATGATGGTGCGGCTGGTATCGACGCTCAGCGTCGTGCGCAGCGGCGGCGGGTCGCGGTCGTCGTCGAACGTCCAGCCGTCGTCCACCGTCACCCGCGCGTGCGGCTCGAACCGGCCGCTGCGGTTGCTGACGGCGCCCCGTCCCTTGCGCCCACGGTCGGGAAGTTCGTCCACCATGGGCACGAAGGTGCCAGATGTGCGCGAACAAATCAAGAACGAGTGTGGCCCAACCTACGCCAGGCGCGCCGCCGTCACCCACCAGCCGGGGCGCGCCAGTCGCGCTGCCGCGGCCTGCGCCTCCGCTGCTGTGGCGTACAGCGCGAAGCAGGTGGCGCCGCTGCCGGACAGGCGGGGCAGCAGGCAGCCCGGCGTGGCGGCCAGCGCCTCCAGCACCGTGGCGATCACCGGCGCGACGGTCAGCGCCGGCGCCGTCAGGTCGTTGCGGCGCTCGGCCAGCCGTGCGGCGAGGGCGGCGGCGGTCGCGGGGGCCTCGGCGAAACGGGCGGGAGCGGAGAAGTCGCCCCGGCGCGCCTTGAACACCGCGGGAGTCGGCACCGGCACGCCGGGATTGACCAGCACCACGTGCGTCTCCGGCAGGGCGGGGGCGGGGTCGAGCTTGTCGCCGATGCCGCCGAAATAGGCCGGCCGCCCGGCGAGGCAGACCGGCACGTCGGCGCCGAGCCGGGCGCCGATCTCGTACAGGTCCGGCGCGTCGGCCGGCATGCCCCACAGCCGGGCCAGCGCGCGCAGGCATGCCGCCGCGTCGGCCGAGCCGCCGCCGATGCCGGAGGCCACCGGCAGGGTCTTCTCCAACCCGATGCGCACCGCCGGGGCGCGGCCGAGCCGCTCGGCAAGCGCCACCGCGGCGCGGGTCACCAGGTTGCCGGCGGGATCCTCGGCCAGCAGCGGGGCGGCGAAGGGGCCGGTGATGGTCAGGTGTGGGCCATCGGGCGCGGGGGCGACGGTCAGCCGGTCGCCGACGTCGGCGAAGGCCACGAGGCTGTCCAGCTCGTGATACCCGTCGGCGCGGCGGCCGAGCACGTGCAGATACAGGTTCAGCTTGGCCGGAGCGGCCTCGGTGATCGCGGTCATAGGCGAGAGGTAGCGGAACGGCCACGCGGACGGAAGCGGGAAGTCGGTGCCGTGTGCCCCCTCCACCGCAACGCGGCGGAGGGGTGGGAAGGGGGCAAGAGGCGCCTACCGCTTCACCCCTTCCGCCTTCGCCGCCTGAACGTCGGTCAGGCCCTTGTCCAGCTTCTCCTGGATCTGGTCCTTCTCCTTCTGCTCCTCGGAGGTGCGCAGCGCGCGCGTCCACTGGAAGCGGGCCTCGTTGCGGCGGCCGACCCGCCAGTAGGCGTCGCCGAGGTGGTCGTTGATGGTGGAATCCACCGGGCGCAGTTCCACCGCGCGCTCCAGCTTCGCCACCGCGCCCTCGAAGTCGCCGAGCTTGTAGAGCGCCCAGCCCAGGCTGTCGACGATGTAGCCGTCGCGCGGCTTCAGCTCCACCGCGCGCTCCACCATCGCCTTGGCCTTGTCCAGGTTCAGCCCGCGGTCGATCCAGCTGTAGCCCAGGTAGTTCAGCAGGTACGGCTCCTCGGGCTTGAGGTCCAGCGCCTTCTTCAGGTCGGACTCGGCATCGGGCCAGCGCTCCAGCTTGTCGTAGCTCAGCGCGCGGGCGTAGTAGACCGCCCAGTGCCGCTCCTGCGGTGCGCCGATGCGCTCCAGCGCCTTGCCGTAGGTGTCCGCCGCCTCGGCGTAGCGCTTGGAGACGCGGTACAGGTCGGCCTGCCGGACCAGCGCGTCGGTGCGCTCCGGCCGCTCGGCGGCCAGCTTGGCGAGCACGGCAATGGCCTCGTCGTTGCGCTCCATCCGGCCCAGGGCCTCGGCGGCGCGCAGGCGGGCGGCCCAGCCCAGCACCGGGTCGGCCTCCAGCGCGCGATACTCGGCCAGCGCCTCCTCGTGGTGGTCGCGGCCCTCCATGATGTCGCCGATCATCAGGCGCGCCAGCGTCAGGTCGGGGCGCAAGTGCAGCGCGATGCGGCCGAACAGCAGCGCCGTCTCCTCCGCGCCTTCGTGGTGCAGCGCGCTGCCCAGATCGAACAACGCCTCGCCCAGGCCCTGGCGGGCGTCGGCCACGATCGGCTTCGGCGGGGTGCCGGCCTCCAGCGCCTTCAGCGCCGGCTCGATCATCACGTTGTCGGGGTTGCCGTTGCGGAAGGCGGTGTAGAGGCGGCGCGCCTCGTCGGCCTGGCCCTGGCGCTCCGCGTAGTTGCCGACCAACTGGACGACGCGCAGCGGCGCCTCGTTGCCGACGACCTTGCGGTAGAACTCGCCGGCCTCCGCCGGCTTGCCGCCGACGTCGAGCACCAGCGCCATGTGCAGGTTGTGCAGCGCCGCGAAGCCGCTGGTGGTGCCCAACGGGGCCAGCGCCTGCTGCGCCCGGGCGGAGTCCTTGCGGGCAGCGGCCAGCCACGCCTCGTACAGCGGCCCCAGGAACTTGCCCAGCCCCTCGCGCGGCATGCCCTTCAGCAGGTCCTCGGCGTCCTTCAGGCGGTCGCGCTTGAGGGCGTCGGCGACCAGCAGGGCGGAGGCCAGCTGCGGCTCGCCGTCCTGGCCGGTCAGGCGCATGGCCAGCGCCAGCGCGGTGTCGATCTGCCCCTCGCCGAGCTTCAGGATGAAGGCGCGCCGGGTCAGCGCCGTGTCGCCGGGATTGGCGGCCAGCGCCTGGCCCATGTACTGCGCGGCGGCCTTCCAGTCGTCCTGGTGCTGGGCGAACCGGCCGGCGAGATAGCTGCCCGTGCCCGCCGACGCGCGCCCCGGCCCCTCCGCCGCGGCGAGCGCCGTCGCCGACAGGGGAAGGCTCGCCGCCACGAGCAGGGCGGCCGCCGCAGCGCCGCGTTTGGTCCGGGAGATCATCATGCCGCGTCCGTTCCTGGAAGAAACCGCCAATTCAAATAAGCGCCGGCGCGCCGCTGTCACAGGGGCCGACTCGGGGGAGCGTAAGCCGGAAAGCCGCCTCGCTACAACACGGAGAGCGCGCGGTGGTCGCGACAAAAGACGGAAGCTGGTCATGCGCGAGGCTTCCCCCCCCGCCTTGTGGGGAGGGGGCGCAACGCTCAGGTCCAATCCGCCCGCACGCGGTCGATGGTCTCCGGACGGAAGACGTCCTCGACCCGCTCCTTCAGGTGGCTGCGCAGCGCGTCCGGCATGCCGGGGGAGAGGCGGTCGCCCTCGACCTTCCAGCGCGCCATCCACGACAGGCTGCGCAGCCACGTCAGCCGGCGCAGCGGCTTCAGCCAGGGGCGCGCGGCGGCGGCCAGCTCCGCCGGGACCGCGGCCTCCCAGGCGGCGAGGAACGCCTTCACCTCGGCCTTGCCCAGCGCCTTGGCGACGTCGGGGTCCCACATGGTGGAGGTGTAGAGGCTGGCGTGCGCGAGGTCGATGGCCGGGTGGCCGTACTGCGCCTTCTCCAGGTCGGTGAACCACGCCTTGCCCCGGGCGTCGATCAGGAAGTTGCCGGGGTGGGTGTCGGTGCCGACGAGCGTCACCGGCATCGGCGCGGTGATGCGGTCGGCCTGGGCGGCGCCCAGCTCGATCTCGATGCGCATCAGCGCCATCGGGTCGAGATCGGCGCGGTCGAAGTGCTCCGCCTGCCGCAGCACCAGCGCCAGCGTGGCGGCGACCGGGTCGGGAGGGCTGGCCAGCGGCGCGCGCTCCTCCGGGACGGGCAGGCGGTGCAGCGAGGCGAGCGCCTCGGCGATGGCCGGCATGTCCTCGGGCAGGCGCGGCGGCCGGCCGGCGATCTCGGTCACCAGCAGGGCGCCCATGGCCAAGCCGGGGCGCGGCTCCAGCACCTCCACCAGCTCCGGGGTGTGGCCGGAGGGCGCGGCGCGGGCAAAGGCCGCCGCCTGATAGGCGAGGTTGGCGGCCGGGTCGAGTCCGACCTGACTCCAGCGCGGCACGCGGGCCACCACGCCGCGCCCGACGACGCGCACGTGGTCGTGCGCAACGCCCTTCAACGGCAGCGGTTCGAGCGCGGCGCCGTTCAGCGCGGCGGAGAGGGCGGGGAGGGAGAGGGGCATGCGCGTCGCTGGGGTAGGCGGTTTACCATCTCGTCATGCCCGGGCTTGACCCGGGCATCCATGGCCGTTTCGCAGGGTGTTCGCGGTGGCGTGGATGGCCTGGTCTGGACCCGGCCATGACGGAAATGAAGAGTTCCGGTCTAATCTTGGCGCCAATAGGGTCAAGCCGGGCGATGGCGAAATAGGGGCTGTCACCGCCGGTGCTCGTTCAGTCTCGGCATCAGCTCGACGAGGTTGCAGGGGCGGTGGCGGTTGTCGAGCTGGGCTTCCAGGATGCCGTCCCAGGCGTCGCGGCAGGCGCTGGGCGAGCCGGGCAGGGCGAAGACGTACGTGCCGTTCGCCACGCCGCCGGTGGCCCGGCTCTGGATCGTCGAGGTGCCGACCTTCTCGTAGCTCAGCCAGCGGAACAGCTCGCCGAAGCCGGGGATATGCTTCTCGAACAGGCCTTCCACCGCTTCCGGGGTCACGTCGCGCCCCGTCACGCCGGTGCCGCCGGTGGTCAGCACCACGTCGACTTGCGCGTCGGCGATCCACGCCTGCACCTGGGCGCGGATGCTCGCCACGTCGTCCTTGACGATGGCGCGGGCGTGCAGCCGGTGGCCGGCCTTTTCGAGCCGCTCGATCAGCGCGGCGCCGGACTTGTCGTCCTCGACGCTGCGCGTGTCGGAGACGGTCATCACGGCGATGTTGACGGGAAGGAACGGGCGGGTGTCGTCAATCCTGGGCATGCTGGGCGACCTGCGTCGGACGGGAGTCCATCGGCATATAGACCGGCCAGCCCCCCGCCGCAACGGCGTCCAGGCACGGCGTCGGCTGCCCGAGGCGCATGCGGTAGATCCAGTAGTTGGCCAGCACCTTCTCGACGTAGTCGCGCGTCTCGGCGTAGGGCAGGCTCTCGATGTACAGCAGCGGGTCGGTGACGTCCTCCAGGTTCCGCCGCCAGCGATTGGCGGTCCCGGGGCCGGCGTTGTAGGCGGCGGCCATCTGGAACAGGTTGTTCCCCACCTCCGGCATCGCCATCAGCTCGGCCAGGTAGCGCTGGCCCAGTTCCATGTTGTTGGCGGGGTCGAAGAGGGCGGCGGGCTCGGAATCCTCGCCCTTCAGGTCCTCGTGGCGGCCGACCACGAACGAGGCGGTGGAGGGGATGATCTGCATCAGCCCGGTGGCGCCGGCCGAGCTGACCAGCCGCGGGTCGAAGCGCGATTCCTGCCGCATCACCGCGAACACCAGCGCGCGGTCCACCTGGAAGCCGCTGCGCGGCTGCCAGTGCGGCAGCGGGAACAGCGCGGCGTCGTAGGGCGCGCCGTCCGGCGCCGTCACCGCGTTGCCGATGCGCAGCGTCAGCCCGGCCAGCCCGGCGCGGTCGGCCAGCACCAGCAGCGCCTGCTCGGCCAGCGGATTGCCGCGCGGGTGGACGCGCTTCAGCTCCAGCCCGGCGGTGTCGATCTGGCCGATCTGCACGAGCGCCACGGCGCGCCGCCCGGCCGGGCGCTCCGAGACGGCGGCGAGGTGTTCGGCGGTCAGCTCCGGCAGCCGCCAGTTCAGCGCCTGCGGAACGCCCAGCGCCCGCCCGGCGATCAGCCCGTAGAAGGTGTGCGGGAAGCGGGCGGCGATGGCGAGCTGGGCACGCGCCTCTTCGGTCCGGCCCTTGCTGGAATGCGCCCGCGCCGCCCAGTAGGCGCCGCCGGCGAGCAGCCAGGGCGAGCGCGGCCGCGCCGCCACCAGCCCGTCGAAATGGCGCGCCGCCCGGTCGTGCTGCTTCAGCCGCCACGCCGCCAGCCCGGCGATCCAGTGCGCGTCCGGCACCACGTCGCCCGAGCGCGCCGCGCTGGCCGAGGCGAGCGCCAGCGCCTGGGCGACCTCGCCGTCGTAGTACAGCGCCGCGGCGATGCGGGCGCGCACGATGTCGTACTGCACGGGGTCGAGCTGGCGCGACACCTCGTCGTCGCCGAGCAGCTTCAGCGCCGCGCCGGGCTTGCCGGCGCGCAGCAGGTCGGTGAAGCGGCCGATGGCGGCGGTGTCGGCGCGGCTGCGGCCGCTGCGGCTGCGCGGGGCGACGGACAGCGTCTCGCCCTCGCCCTCGTCGCCGCCCTCGGCCTGCGGGCGGGCGCCGGCGAGGCGCTCCAGCGAGCCGGAGAAGGCGGGGTCGTCCGGCTGCTGCGGCGCCTTCAGCGCGCGGCCGCCGCTCGGCTGGCGGCGCTGGGCCAGCTGGTGGATGCGCTCGGCGCCCGGATGGTCGGCGTAGCGCTGCAGCCAGTCGGCCAGCTCGTCGAAGCTCGCCTTGCGGTCGGGGTGCAGCAGGCGCTGGCGCAGCACGTGGCCGAGCAGGCGCCGGTCCTTGAGGTCGCGGATCTCGGCGTCGGCGGCGTCCCACTCGGACCGTTCCTGCAGGCCGAAGATGCGGCGGTAGCGGGCGACGTCGTCCTCGCCCAGCAGGTGCGCACGCGCCGCCTCGTCCGCCGGCAGCGCCACAGGCAGTCGTTCGGCGGAGCCGACACCCATCGGTGCGATCGGACGCCCGTCCGGACCGTGGATCACGAGGGCGGCGCGGGCGGCGGTGTCAAAGCCATCCGAGCCAGGCGCGGCGGCGAACACGGCGGCCGCGCACAAAACCCCCAGGAGTTTCTGCCGCACCATGGTGGCATTCCATGTTGCGTCGCGAGATATCCCGAGCATTTGCCCGAAATAACGTTCTTTCCGGCGAATGGCAAGCGCCCGATTCGCCCGAGGTCATTCCGGATCAGCGAAAGTCAAAGGAGCGCAACGGCTTGAGTGCCGTTGGGAAAATGGCGCTAGCCCGTGTGGCCGATCCTTTGGCGCAAAGTCAGAAGATCGCGCCACGCCTCGCGTTTCGATATGGGATTCCTCAGCAAATACGCGGGGTGCAGCATGGGCAGCACCGGTACCGTCTTGCCTGTTCCAGACGCCGCGTAATCGAACCACTGGCCGCGCAGGCGGGTGATGCCCTCCGCCCGGTTCAGCAGCGTCTTGGCCGAGGTGCCGCCCAGCGGCACCAGCACGTCGGGCGCCACCAGCTCGACATGGCGTTCCAGGAAGGGCAGGCAGGCGGCGATCTCCGCCTGCGTCGGGCTGCGGTTGCCGGGCGGGCGCCAGGGCAGGATGTTGGTGATGTAGACCGTGGTGCGGTCCAGCCCGATCCAGCCCAGCATGCGGTCGAGCAGCTTGCCGCTGGCCCCGACGAAGGGCTTGCCCTGGCGGTCCTCGTCCTCGCCCGGCGCCTCGCCGATCAGCATGATCCTTGCCTGCGGGTTGCCGTCGGCGAACACCGTGTTGGTGGCGGTGCGCTTCAGCGGGCAGCCGTCGAAGGCGCGCAGCGCCTCCTCCAGCTCCGCGAGCGTCTTCGCCTCCCCGGCGCGGGCGCGCGCCGCGGTGCCAGCCTCGCTGGCGCCCAGCGGCAGGTCGGGGGTTGCCGCGGGCTGGGCGGGGCGCACCGCGGGTGCGGCCGGTGCGCGCGGCCCGGCCGGCTGGCGCGATGCCGGTTGCGGACGGCCGGCAAAGGTGCTCCAGTCCATCGGGACGTCGGACACCGCCTCGTCGCAGCCGATGTCCACATGCCAGCGCAGCGCGGAGAGTATGTCGGAGAGGTCACTCATGGTTTGACCTTAGCATGGCTCTTGTGGTCATACATGGGAAGTGAACGCATGCCGTAATGGTCAACGGGCTGACGTGCGCGCCGCCGCGGCGGCCGGGAAGAAGAAATTCGGGAGGCAAGCATGGAGCGCGAACCGCGCGAGGTGATGGAATACGACGTGCTGGTCGTGGGCGCGGGTCCGTCCGGCCTGTCCGCCGCCATCCGTCTGAAGCAGCTGGCGAACGAGAGCGGCAAGGACTTGTCGGTCTGCGTCATCGAGAAGGGCTCGGAGGTGGGCGCCCACCTGCTCTCGGGCGCGGTGTTCGAGCCGCACGCACTCGACGAGCTGATCCCCGACTGGCGCGACAAGGGCGCGCCGCTCAACACCCCGGCCAAGGAAGACCGCTTCCTCTTCCTGACGGAGACCAAGGCGTTCCGCCTGCCGACTCCGCCGCAGATGCACAACACCGGCAACTTCATCATCAGCCTCGGCAACCTCGGCCGCTGGCTGGGGAACCAAGCGGAGGAACTGGGCGTCGAGATCTACGCCGGCTTCGCGGGCTCGGAAGTGCTCTATGACGACAGCGGCGCCGTCAAGGGTGTCGCCACCGGCGACATGGGCATCGGCAAGAGCGGCGAGCCCACCGGCAACTACACGCCGGGCGTCGAGCTGCACGCCAAGCAGACCATCTTCGCCGAGGGCTGCCGCGGCTCGCTGACCAAGACGCTGATGGCGCGCTTCAACCTGCGCGACGGCGTCGATCCGCAGACCTACGGCATCGGCATCAAGGAGCTGTGGGAGATCGATCCGGCCAAGTCGAACCCCGGCCTGATCGAGCACACCATCGGCTGGCCGATGAACACGAAGACCTACGGCGGCTCGTTCCTGTACCACCTCGCGGACAATCTGGTGTCGGTCGGCTTCGTCGTCGGCCTGGACTACGACAACCCGCACCTCAGCCCGTTCGAGGAGTTCCAGCGCTACAAGACGCACCCGGCGATCCGCCCGACCTTCGAGGGCGGCCGGCGCATCGCCTACGGGGCGCGGGCGCTGTCGGAGGGCGGTTTCCAGTCGATCCCGAAGCTGACCTTCCCCGGCGGCCTGCTGGTCGGCGACACGGCGGGCTTCCTGAACGTGCCGAAGATCAAGGGCAACCACACCGCCATGAAGTCGGGCATCGTCGCCGCCGAAGCCGTGTTCGAGCACCTGACCAACGGCAGCAACGACCGTGAGGTCGCCGAGTACCCGGCGCGTCTCAAGCAGTCGTGGGTGTGGGACGAGCTGTACCGGGTGCGCAACATCCGCCCCGGCTTCCAGAAGGGCCTGTGGGCGGGGCTGGCCAACGCGGCGTACGAGACCGCGGTGGACGGCAAGTCGCCGTGGACGCTGCACCACAAGCACCCGGATCACGCGACGCTGAGAAAGGCCAGCGAGGCGCAGCCGATCGCCTACCCCAAGCCGGACGGCAAGGTAAGCTTCGACCGCCTGTCCTCGGTGTACCTGTCCAACACCAACCACGAGGAAGACCAGCCGGCGCACCTGACGCTGAAGGACCAGGAGACGCCGATCCGCGTCAACCTCGCGCTCTACGACGCGCCGGAGACGCGCTACTGCCCGGCCGGGGTGTACGAGATCGTCCGCAACGAGGACGGCACCAACCCGCGCCTGCAGATCAACGCGCAGAACTGCGTGCACTGCAAGACCTGCGACATCAAGGATCCCACCCAGAACATCAACTGGGTGGTGCCTGAGGGCGGCGGCGGACCGAACTATCCGGGGATGTGATACAGGAACGGCTATGCGTATTCTCGTGTGCGGTGGCGCGAACTACCGGCTATCGGCATCCGATCACTGCCGCCTCGATGCCCTGCACGCAGCCACGGGCATCACGACGGTGCTGTCGGGCGGCGGTCCCGGCGCGGAACTCGGCGTTGAGGTCTGGGCTGCCATCCGGAGCGTGCCCATCCGCCGTGTGTCTATCCTCAGACGGGGTCGCGAGCCGGATCTGCCCGCACTCGCCGACGCCGTCGTGCTGTTCCCCGGTGACCGCACGGTCCAGACGGTGGCTCATGCGGCCGCGGAGCGGGGGCTAGACGTGCACGACTGGCGGGCGCACTCGGACTCGCACGCCGCGTCGGACGAGGTGGCCGCCCGCTTTCTGCAACCTGGTTATTTCGCCCGCGGTTCATCTGTTCCGCCGGGAAGCCAGAGATAAGCACCCACGCGCGTGCAGAGCGTCTAGGGCACGGCAGGGAACCGTGGCGGCGCCCAACCGGGTGTGGACCGCCGACATCACCTACATTCCCGCGGGCGAGGGGTGGCTCTACCTGGCCATCGTGTTGGACCTCTTCTCACGCCAGATCGTCGGCTGGGCGATGGACGCCACAATGAGCCAGCAGTTGACGCTGCGGGCGCTGACCATGGCCATTCAGTGCCAGCTCCCCGGTCGTGGGCTGGTGCATCACTCCGACCGCGGCAGCCAGGGCGGATGCCGCGCCTACCAGAAGCTGCTGGCCAAGCACGCCATGCTCTGCTCGATGAGCCGCAAAGGGAACTGCTGGGATTGTGAGTATGTCAGTGTCGTCCGGTGGGCCTGACCCTTGTCTGGGATTGACCTCGTGTCATGGCGTTGACGTGTCGGCCCTCCGGACGATGCCCGGTGATCGGGCGGAACGTGACCTCATAGGAGCCTGAGGCCTAACGTCCCGTCACAGTCCTGTCCGTCTGCCAGGTCGCCGGTCCCACATACTGACCGGAGAGCCGACGACCATGGGCCAGATCTTACCTGCCGACATCATCATCGGCATCGATACCCACAAGCACACTCACGCCGCCGTGGCCATCACCGGGCTCGGCTCCCGTATTGCGGAGCTGACGATCCGGGTGAGCCGGACAGGCTACCGTGAACTCGAAACCTGGGCCTTGTCGCTGGGGACGGTCGTTGCCTTTGGTGTTGAAGGCACGGGCTCATATGGCGCCGGGTTGGTTCGCGCCCTTCGCGAAAAGGGCCATGTCGTCTATGAGGTCACCCGTCCGGACCGTCAGCTGCGCCACCAGCATGGCAAGACTGATCACCTCGATGCCGAAGGCGCAGCTCGCGCTGTGCTCGGCGGTCGCGCCATCGGTCTGCCCAAAGAGGGAACCAGCCAAGTTGAGATGATCCGCCACCTGAAAGTGGCCC
>Ga0196970_1001216_pt1 | contig 19073 bp, 13 predicted proteins | sample S1v_513CmetaG_FD_148672 | JGI IMG/M metagenome (GOLD analysis project Ga0196970, IMG submission 148672) | Soil microbial communities from Anza Borrego desert, Southern California, United States - S1+v_5-13C | ecosystem: Environmental > Terrestrial > Soil > Desert | place: USA: California...
TGTCCACCGCCTTCATCAGGCCGATGTTGCCCTCCTGGATCAGGTCCAGGAACTGCAGGCCGCGGTTCGTGTACTTCTTGGCGATCGAGATGACGAGGCGCAGGTTGGCCTCCACCATCTCCTTCTTCGCCCGGCTCGCCTCCTTCTCGCCCTTCTGGACGGTCGAGACGATGCGGCGGAACTCGTTGATCGGCACCCGCGCCTCGTCGGCGATGCCGGCGACGGCCTCGCGGGTCTTGACGATCTCGGCCTCGTACTTCTCGACGTACCGGCCCCAGGTCTTCGGGTTCAGGCCGCGGATGCGGTCCACCCAGTTCGGGTCCAGCTCGTGGCCGAAATACTGGTTCAGGAAGTCCTCGCGCTTCACGCGGAACTCGGTGGCCATGCGCAGCAGCTTGCCCTCATAGCCGGTCAGCTTGCGGTTCAGGCCGTAGAGCTGCTCGACCAGCTGCTCGATGCGCTGGTTGTTCAGGCGCACCGTGTTCATCAGCTCGACCATCTCGGCCTTGAGCTTGTCGTACTTCTTGTCCGACTGCTTGCCCACGTCCTCGCCGCGCTGCATGGCGGTCAGGCGCTGCTCGTGCACCTTGTGCAGCTTGTCGTAGGTGGCCTTGATCTTCTCGAAGGTCTCCAGCACCTGCGGCTTCAGCGCGGCCTCCATGGCCGACAGGGACATGTTGTTGTCCTCGTCGCCCTCGCCCTCGCCTTCGCCCTCGGCGCCGGGCTCGCGCTCCTCGCCGCCCTCGGCGCGCTCGCCCTCCTCGGTGCGCTCGGCCTCCTCGCCGCCGGGCATCGCCTCGGCGGGCACGCCCTCGGGCAGGCCCTCGCCGTCCGGGCCGCCGCCGTAGGTGGCGTCCAGGTCGATGATGTCGCGCAGCAGCATCTTCCCTTCCATGAGGGAATCGTGCCAGTCGATGATGGCGCGGATGGTCAGCGGCGATTCGCAGATCGCGCCGATCATCATCTCGCGGCCGGCCTCGATGCGCTTGGCGATGGCGATCTCGCCCTCGCGGCTCAGAAGCTCGACCGAGCCCATCTCGCGCAGGTACATGCGCACGGGGTCGTCGGTGCGGCCGATGTCGTCGTCGTCCAGGTTGCCCGACGAGCGGCCCTCGCCGTCGCCCGCGGCGTCGGTGTTGGCGGCGTCGTCCTGCTCCTCGGACTCCACGATGTTGATGCCCATCTCGGACAGCATCGCCATCGTGTCCTCGATCTGCTCGGAGGACGAAGAGTCGGGCGGAAGGGCGGAGTTCAGCTCGTCGTAGGTGACGTAGCCGCGCTCCTTGCCCTTGGCGATCATCTTCTTGACGGCAAGCCCCATGCCATCCATCAGAGGACCATCACCGGACTCTTCCCGGTTATCGGTCGATTCAACGCTGTTCGCTGCTTTCGTGGCCATGCGACTGCTGCCCCCGCATTACCCCAGATAAAGACAAAGGCGACACGAAGCCGCGGCGGTCATGCCGCGCCGTTCGTTCCGCCAATCGGATTTTTCCCGCTCCAAACCAACGACCGGCCCCGTTTCTCCGTCCAAAGCCCCGTTCTCCCACTCCAACAGTGGTTACGACGCATTGTCGTCGAGGTCCGCGTCATCCATTCCCATACCGGCCTTTATGACCTCCTGCTGGAGAGCCAACAGCCGCGCGTACGCTTCGTCGCTGTACTCGCGGGCCAAGGCCTCCTCCGCTTCCCTCAGTTCGGCGACGACCTGCCGATGATGCAGGTGCCCCCAGGTCGGCCACCACCCGCGCCGCGCCTCCGCATCGGAAGCTTCCGGCCGGGCGAACCGCCCATGGTCATAGGTCGACTCGCTGAGCACCGATGCCAAAATGGTATCAAAGCCCGCGGAAGACAAATGGCTTTCGACAGCGGCGGCGTCAAGCCCCGAGTCGCCCCCGGAGTCGGCCGAAAGCAAGCCGATGACCGCCTGACGCAGCTCATTCAGCTCCCCGGAGGGAAAAGGCAGCATTCCAAGCGACTCGCCGACGTCGTCAAACAACCCTGGATGGTTGATGAGGGTGGCCAGCAGCACCTTTTCCCGCGCGTGCTCCTGCACCGAACGGGCAGGGTTACGCCTTTTGTGCCCCGGCGGAGGCCCGGTGCGCAGCCCCGGCTCCCCCACCAGGTGCCGTTGCGGCTTCCGAGTCGCGCCCGGACGGCCCGGCTGCCAGGGGCCGCGGGCCGGACCCTGCGGGCGGGTCCAGGCGAACGCCTCGTCCACCCGGCGGCGCATCTCGGTGCGATAGAAGGCCTGCACGGTGCGGTCGGCGATCTGGTCGCAGCGCGCCTCCAGGGCGGCCTTGATGGCGGCCTTGGTTTCCGGGCTGTCGGTGCGCTTGCCCTCGGTCTCCATGCGCCAGACCGCTTCCGCCAGCGGGATCGCGGCCTCCAGCACGCCGCGCATGCCCTTGGCCCCCTGCACACGGATCAGGCTGTCGGGATCCTCGCCCTCGGGCAGGAAGACGACGCGGGCGGAATGGCCGGGGGCGAGGTGCGGCAGGATGCGGTCCACCGCCCGCCACGCGGCGCGCCGGCCGGCGTTGTCGCCGTCGAAACAGAGGTACGGCTCTTTCTCGGCGCCGGGGATGAGCTTCCACAGCTCCTGGATCTGCGTCTCGGTCAGCGCGGTGCCGAGCGGCGCCACCGCCCCCTCGAAGCCGGCGCGCACCAGGGCGATGACGTCCATGTAGCCTTCGGCGACGATCACCGGCTGCCCGTCGCCCGCCGCCTGCCGCGCCCGGGAGAGGCCGTAGAGCAGCGTGCCCTTGTGGAAGAGCGGGGTGTCGGAGGTGTTGATGTACTTCGGCCCGTCGCCTTCCATCAGGCGGGCGCCGAAGGCGACGATGCGGCCGCGGCGGTCGGCGACCGGGAAGATCACCCGGTTGCGGAAGAAGCTGAACGGCGCCCGCCCGTCCTCCGGCCGCTTCAGCAGGCCGGCGGTGACCATGTCGTCGTCGCCGAAGCCTTGGCTCTGCATGTACAGCCGCAGCGCGTTGCTGTCGGCCGGCGCGAAGCCGAGGCGGAAGCGGGCGATGATCTCGTCGTCCAGCCCGCGGCGGCGGAAATAGTCGTAGCCGGCGCGGCCGGCGGGCGCCACCAGTTGCCGCTCGAACCAGCGGCAGGCCTGCTCGGTGAGGTCGTGCAGGGTCTTCTGCCGCTCGTAGCGGTGCCGGTCCTCTTCCGTGGGGCGCGGCACCGGCAGGCCGGCTTCGGAGGCCAGCGCCTCGACCGCCTCGGGGAAGGCTAGGTTGTCGTGGCGCATCACGAAGCCGATGATGTCGCCGTGGGCACCGCAGCCGAAGCAATGGAAGAACCCCTTCTGGTCGTTGACGTAGAAGGAGGGGGTCTTCTCGTTGTGGAACGGGCACGGGGCCTTGTACTCGCGCCCGGCACGCTGCAGGCGCATGCGCTTGGACACCACGTCGGACAGGGCCAGACGGGTGCGCAGCTCCTCCAGGAATTGGGGCGGGAAGGCCATGGGGCTCCGATGACGCGGGCGTGAAGGGCCGAACGCTACAGATAAACGGTTAAGGTCTCGTCATCGGGCAGGGGGTGCCACCACATCCCCTCTCCCGTCCCGGGAGAGGGATTCCCCTCAGCCCCCCGAAAGCTGCTGCTTGATCAGGCCGCTGGCCTTGCCGAAGTCCATCTGGCCGGCGTAGCGGGCGCGCAGCTCCGCCATCACCTTGCCCATGTCCTTGACCGAGGCCGCACCCGTCTCGGCGATGATCGCCCGGATCGCCTCCAGCGCCTCCGATTCGGACATCTGCTTGGGCAGGAAGCGCTCGATCACGGCGATCTCCTCGCGCTCCTGGTCGGCCAGCTCCTGGCGGCCGCCCTGCTCGTACAGCGCGATGGATTCCTGGCGCTGCTTCACCATGCCCTGCAGCATGGCGAGGATCTCGCCCTCCTCGATGCCCGTCGTGACGCCCTTGCCGCGGGCCTCGATGTCCTTGTCCTTCAGCTTGGCGAGCACCATGCGCACCGTGGACAGCGCGCGCTGGTCCTTCGCCTTCATGGACTCCTTCAGGGCCTCGTTGAAGCGCTCGCGCAGCATGACCGTCCTCTTTCGTCAGATTCGAATCCCAGGGCGCCCCTGATAGCGCATTCCCTTCCCCGCATCCAGACATCCCGGATCCGCGAAAGCAGGGGTGGAAATCGTGCGCCCGTTCGTCATATAGGTTGACCGGCCCACCGCTCCTGCCTATTCCATGCCCGCTTCCGTCCGCACCCGTCGGACCGGGGGCGTTCAGGCGCGAGCGCGTGCGCCGCGCAGGCCGGCCCGCCGACCGGCCCGCGAGCACTGGATATGTCGCCCGCGGCAGGCGTTGTGAAGGTCCGGACCCGATGCCCGATAGCAATACCCCCGAACTCCACACCGGTGTGCTCGTCCTTGCCGACGGAACCGTGTTCCGCGGCCGCGGCATCGGCGCCGTCGGGGATTCGGTGGGCGAGGTGTGCTTCAACACCTCGATGACCGGCTACCAGGAGATCCTGACCGATCCCAGCTACGCCGGGCAGATCATCACCTTCACCTTCCCGCACGTCGGCAACGTCGGCACCAACGTGGAAGACATCGAGACGGTGACCCCGGCCGCCCGCGGCCTGATCCTGCGCGCCGACATCACCGACCCGTCGAACTGGCGCTCCACCAAGCATCTGGACGCGTGGCTGAAGAGCTACGGCCTGATCGGCCTGGCCGGCATCGACACCCGCCGCCTCACCCGCCGCATCCGCGACCTGGGCGCGCCGAACGGCGTGGTCGCGCACGACCCGAAGGGCAATTTCGACCTCGACGCCCTGCGCGCCAAGGCCGCCGGCTGGCCGGGGCTGGAGGGCATGGACCTCGCCAAGGAGGTGTCCTGCCGCCAGACCTATTCCTGGAACGAGGCGGCCTGGACCATGGGCAAGGGCTACGCCACGCAGGAGAACCCGCGCTTCCACGTGGTGGCGCTGGACTTCGGCGCCAAGCGCAACATCCTGCGCTGCCTCGCCGACGCCGGCTGCAAGGTCACCGTGCTGCCGGCCACCGCCACGGCCGAGGACGTGCTGCGCCACAAGCCGGACGGCGTGTTCCTCTCGAACGGCCCCGGCGACCCGGCGGCGACCGGCGAGTACGCGGTGCCGACCATCAAGGCGCTGGTCGACACCGGCGTGCCGATGTTCGGCATCTGCCTGGGCCACCAGATGCTGTCCCTCGCCCTGGGCGGCAAGACGGTGAAGATGGAGCGCGGCCACCGCGGCGCCAACCACCCGGTCAAGGACCTCGCCACCGGCCGCGTCGAGATCACCAGCCAGAACCACGGTTTCGTCGTGGTGCCGGAGAGCCTGCCGGCCGACGTCCAGGTGACGCACGTCAGCCTGTTCGACGGCACCAACGAGGGCATCCGCCTGAAGGGCAAGCCGGTCTTTTCGGTGCAGTACCATCCGGAGGCCTCGCCGGGGCCGCAGGACAGCCACTATCTGTTCCACCGTTTCGTGGACCTGATGGACGGCAAGCCGCTTCCGGAATGAGCAAGGCCTTTACGAAGGAATCCGACCGCGACGACGAGGACGACGGCGCCGACGGCGCGCCGGCGATCCCGAAGGGCGTGAAGAACTACATCACGCCCGGCGGCTTCCAGCGGCTGCAGGACGAACTGAAACACCTGCTGCGCGTCGAGCGCCCGAAGGTGGTGGAGGTGGTGTCCTGGGCCGCCGGCAACGGCGACCGGTCGGAGAACGGCGACTACATCTACGGCAAGAAGCGGCTGCGCGAGATCGACCGGCGCATCCGCTTCCTGAACAAGCGCCTGGAGGCCGCCGAAATCGTCGACCCGCAGCGCCAGACCACCCGCGACCGGGTGTTCTTCGGCGCCACGGTGACCTACGCCCGCGACGACGGCGAGGAGCGCACCATCACCATCGTCGGCATCGACGAAACCGACACCGACCAGGGCCGCGTCAGCTGGATCTCCCCCATCGCCCGCGCGCTGCTGAAGGCGCAGGAGGGCGACGTGGTCGAGCTGCGCACCCCGGCGGGGGTGGAGAGCATCGAGGTGGTGGAGATCCGGTATCCGGAGGGGTAGGCGCGCGGCAGTCAAAACATCTCGCCGTCACCCCGAGCCCACCATGTTCACGCAGTTTTTGTCCGTCATCCCCGCGAAGGCGGGGATCCATAACTCCCATGGCATGCCGCTTCGGAACTTATGGATCCCCGCCTTCGCGGGGATGACGATTACAAGGAGCGCGTGAGCGCCATAGGGGTGCCCAGGCGGCTATTGCGTCTTCACCCCCGTCTTCCCCTTCTCCCGCTCGATCCCGCCGAACGCCGTCGCCCCGCCGCGCGTCCCCGGCGAGGTGCCGGGCTGCCCGACCTCGGTGTCGTCGGCGCTCCGCGCCCCCTCCTGCGCCCCCACCGTCCCCCAGTCGGCGCCGCTGCGCTCGCCGGCGTGCGCCACCGGGTGGGCGCCGCGCGACGGGTCGCCGCCGCCGGCCTGATCGGGCCGCAGAACCTCCATCGGGCCGGCGCTCTGATCGAAGGGCGCCCAGGCGGCGGTGCGCCAGTCGGCGCCGCGGCCGGCCAGCGCGTCCTTGCCGCGGTGCCCCTCGCCGCCGCCCGGCACCCGCACGTCGGCCGGCGGGTGGCGGGCCAGCACCTCGGTCACCAAGTCGGGGTCCGCCCGGTCGGTGTGCACGATCAGCAGCGTGCCGCCGCGCTCCACCCCCTCGGTGTAGGCGTGCGCCTCGTGCTCCGGCACGCCGAGGCCGGTCAGCGAGCCGATCAGCCCGCCGGCGACCGCGCCGGCCCCGGCGCCGAGCAGCCCGGCGGCGATCGGACCGACGGCCACCGCCGCGCCGACGCCGGGAATCGCCAGCGCCGCCATGGCGAGCATCGCGCCGCCGACGCCGCCCAGCGTGGCGCCGACCGTCGTGCCGGTGCCGGCACTGCGGTCCGCGTCGATGTCGGTGTCGGTCGCGCCGCTTCCACCGTCCCGTTCGGCCGGGTGCGAGGCCACCAGACTGATGGCGTCGCGCGGCACGCCGGCGCCGGTCAGGTCGTCCACCGCGCGCTTCGCGTCCCCGGCGCGGTCGTAGAGGGCGACAATCGTCTTCGCCATCGGGAAATCCTCCGTTTCGTCCTCGCCTAGCGCAGCACCAGCATGGCCAGCGCCAGCAGCGCCACGACGATCAGCAGCGCCGGAATCGCCATGCCGCCGGCCGACCAGCCGCCGCGCGCCGAGCTCGGCGTGACCCGCGGCGGGTTGGTCACCGGCGGGCGGTCGCCGAGCCGCTCCGCCGCGCCGTGCAACGGCGCGTCACGGCTGCGCTGCGGCGCGCCGGTGGCGTCCGGCGGCGGCATGTGGTCGGGTGCGTGGCGCGAGGTGCCGTCGTCCATCTGCGAATCCCCATCGGCGCTGAGGCGATCTCCCGACCGCCAACAGGGTGGCGCGGCCGAGGTTCCCCCGGCCGCCCGGGACCGGCTCCACCGGGACGGGAATTTCCCCTCCACCAATGAGGCGGTTTTGTCGTATCCATACATGGTATAGGGTCGAACGGCACGACAACGGCCCGGTCGAGGCGACTCCATCGTGAATGCAGGCGAACAGGACACCCCAACCGGCGACGGCGCCGCCGCGGGCGGCGGGATTCCGCTGCGCTCGGGCCTGCTGCTGCTGCTGGTGGCGGCGCTGCTGCCGGTGCTGGTGTTCGCCGGCTGGATGGTGGCGCGCACCGCCGACGCCCAGCGCGCCGCGGTGGAGGAGCGCGTCCGCCATCTGGCGCAGACGCTGGCCGTCGCCATCGACCGCGAGCTGACCGGCATGGCCTCGGCGCTGCAGGTGCTGGCCATCACGCCGCGGGCGGAGCGCGGCGACCTTCCCGGAATCCACAGCCTGGCGGTCGACGTGCTGCGCCAGATCGACCCGCGGCGCGAGGGCCTGTACATCACGCTGACCGACCGCGACGGCCAGCAGCTCCTCAACACCCGCCGCCCCTTCGGCGAGCCGCTGCCGCGCACCGCCAACGTCGACATGGTGCGCCGCGTGGTCGAGACCGGGCAGGCGCAGGTCTCCGACCTGTTCCCCGGCGTCGTCGCCGACACGCCGCTGGTCGCCGTCGGCGTGCCGGTGCGGCGCGGCGGCGCGGTCGAGCAGGTGCTCGCCATGAGCATCCCGGTGGAGGCGCTGAGCGGCATCCTGCGCCGCCAGGGCCTGCCGGAGGGGTGGATCGCCGGCGTCTGGGACCGGCGCAACGTCGTCCTCGCCCGCTCGCTGTCGCCGGAGCGATTCGTCGGCAGCCCGATCCGCCCGGAGGTGGCGCCGCTGGTCGCGCACGGCGCCACCGGCAGTTTCCGGTCCATCTCGCTGGAAGGAATCCCGCTGTTCAACGCCTGGGCGCGCACCGGCCTCGCCGGTTGGGCCGTCGGCGTCGGCGTGCCGCTGCGCGCGCTGAACGAGCCCCTGTACCAGTCGTTGGTCACGGTGGCGGTCGGCGGCGCGCTGCTGCTGCTGGTCGGCGTCGCGGTCACGCTGGGGGTGGGCCGGCGGCTGTCCGGCGCGGTGGCGGAGCTGGCCGGCGCCGCGCACGCGCTGGGCCGCGGCGAGACGCCGGGCGCGGTGCGCACCTGGGTGCGCGAGGTCAACGCCGTCGGCGCCATCCTGGCCGACGCCGCCCAGCGCCTGGGCGAGAGCGAGGCGCAGCAGCGTCTGGCCATGGAGGCCGGCAACATCGGCGTCTGGCGGCTCGACCGCCGCACCGGCATGCTGCGCGGCTGGGGGCGCAGCGCCGAGATCCTCGGCCTGCCGCCGGGCATGGATGAGGCGCCGGTCGCCGACTGGCTGCGCCACGTCCGGCCGGAGGAGGTGGCCCACGCGCGCGCCGGCCTGCTTCCCCCCGACGCCCGGCCGGGCGAGTTCGCGCTGGAGTTCACCGTGCTGCCGCCCGACGGCCCGCCGCGCTGGGTGGTGCTGCGCGGCGCGGTGCCGACCGACCCCGGCGGCGCCGGGCGGCGCGCCGTCGGCATCCTGGAGGACGTGACCGCCAGCCGCCGCGCCTTCCAGACCCGCCTGGGCGAGGCGGAGGAGCGGCACGCCGCCGACCGCCGGCTGTTCGCGGCGATCATCGAAAGCTCCAGCGACCTCGTCGCGGCGCTCGGCCTCGACCTGCGCTTCATCCTGTTCAACGGCGCCTTCCAGCGCACCGTCGAGGCGCTGTACGGCCGCACGCCGCGCATCGGCGATTCGCTGGCCGACGCGCTGGCCGGCCAGCCGCAGGAGCAGGAGCGGGCCGTCGCCCTGTGGAAGCGCGCGCTGTCCGGCGAGCGCTTCGTGGTCGAAGAGGCCTTCGGCGGACCGAGCGGCGAGATGCGCGCGTTCGAGATCGCCTTCGATACCCTGCGCGACGCCGACGGCACCCTGATCGGCGCCTTCCAGCTGGTCCGCGACGTGACCGAGCGGGCACGCGCCGAGGAGGCGCTGAACCGCGCCGAGGACACGCTGCGCCAGGTGCAGAAGATGGAGGCCATCGGCCAGCTGACCGGCGGCATCGCGCACGACTTCAACAACCTGCTCCAGGCCATCGGCTCCAGCCTGCACCTGATCGCCGAGCGCTGCGAGGAGCCGGCGACGCTGGAACCGCTGGGGCTCGCCGCCGCGGCGGTGGAGCGCGGCGCCACGCTGACCCAGCACCTGCTGGCCTTCTCGCGCCGGCAGCGGCTGGAGCCGCGCGCGGTGGACGTCGGCGCCCTGGTGCGCAGCATGGCCGGCCTGCTGGAACGCACGCTGGGCGGCACCATCCAGATCGCCGTGGACACCGCCGCCGGGCGCTGGCCGGCGCAGGTCGACCCGACGCAGCTGGAAATGGCGCTGCTCAACCTCTCCATCAACGCGCGCGACGCGATGTCCGGCGGCGGCACGCTGACCATCCGCACCGCCGATCGGCGGCTCGGCCCCGGCGATCCGCGGCCGGTGGGGCTGGAGCCCGGCGACTACGTCGCCGTCGCGGTCGCCGACACCGGCACCGGCATGAGCGCGGAGGTGGCCGCCCGCGCCTTCGAACCGTTCTTCACCACCAAGGGCGTCGGCCACGGCACCGGCCTGGGGCTCAGCATGGTGCACGGGCTGGCGGCGCAGTCGGGCGGCGCGGTGACGCTGGACACCCGGCCGGGCGACGGCACGACGGTGACGCTGTACCTGCCGCGGGCACCGGAGGCGTCGGCGACGGCGACGGCCGAGGCCGAGGCCCGTGCGGTCGCGGAGTCCGGGCCGGCGACGGTGCTGCTGGTCGAGGACGAGGCGCTGGTGCGCACGGCCACGGCGGCGTTCCTGGCCGGCTCCGGCTTCACCGTGCTGGAGACGGCGGACGGCGCCGCGGCGCTGGCGCTGCTGGAGGGCCGGGACGGCGCGGTGGACCTGCTGCTGACCGATTACGCCATGCCCGGCATGACCGGGCTGGAGCTGCTGCGCACCGTGCGCGCCCGCTGGCCGGCGCTGCCGGCGGTGATGGTCACCGGCTACGCCGAGATGCCGGCGGCCGGGCCGGGGCTGGACGGCCTCGTGGTGGTGCAGAAGCCGTACCGGCCGGACGAGCTGCTGGGGCGGCTGCGGGCGCTGCTGCCCTTGACGGGGCCGGCCGCGGCGACGACCTGACGGCGCATGCCCCGGATCTCCGACCTGGCCGGCCCGTGCCCGCTCTGCGGCCGTCCCATGGTGCCCGGCCCCAGCCTGAACGAGCACCACCTGCTGCCGCGCCGCTACGGCGGGCGGGAGACGGTGACCATGCACCGCGTCTGCCACGGCAAGATCCACGCCCTGCTGAGCGAGGCCGAGCTGCGCGACCGCTACCACACCATCGACAGCCTGCGCGCCCACCCGGAGCTGGCCGCCTTCATCCGCTGGCTCGCCCGCAAGCCGCCGGAGTTCACGGACGGCCACGCCGGAGGGCGGGGGAAGCGGAAGCGGTGAGTGTCCGCACCGGACCCCCACCCCAGCCCTCCCCCACTTCGCGGGGGAGGGGGTCAATTCCTCCCCCCGCGAAGTGGGGGGAGGTCAGGAGGGGGGCCCGACGCGGAGACCTATCCGCCCCCCTACTCCGCCATCGCCGTCTCGAACGCCGCCGGCAGGGTGATCTCCAGCATCTCCAGGTCGTCGGAGTGGGCGATCTCCTCGTGCCGGATGCCCGGCGGCTGGTGCACGCAGCTGCCCGCCCGCAGGATCACCTCGCCCTGCCCCTCGTAGGCGAACGTCACCCAGCCCTTCAGCACGTAGACCATCTGGAACTGCAGGTCGTGCGTGTGCCGGCCGCCCAGGGACTCCTCCCCCGGCCGGGCGCGGATCACGTGGGCGCCGACCATGCCGCCGGTGGCCTCCCGGATCCCAAGGTCGCGGTACTCGAAGAACGGCCGCAGCCCGTCGCGCCGGAAGGCCGAGTCGTCGGCGTGGCTGACCGAAAAGCGCATCTCTCCCATGACGTTCCCCTCCCATTGTTCGCCATGCGAACCAGTATGGCGCAGCCGGTCCGGCGCGCTATAGTGCGCAAAAATCGTAGGGAGGACCGACATGGCCGAACGCGCCGCCGTCACGCCGCCGCTGCCGCGGGACGTCACCGTCAACCCGATCCGCAGCGCGGCCGACTGGCAACGCATGCGCGCGGCGTGCGAGCGCGACCCCGGCGCCTTCCACGGCGACGTCGCGGCGCGCGCCATCCACTGGTTCGACGGCGAATCCTGGCTGAGCCGCGAGGCCGACGGCGTCTGGCGCGGCTGGAACGCCGCCACCGGCGAACCGGCGGAACGGCGCGACTGGACCCCCTGGGCCACGGCGTTCGACGGGTCCGAGGCGCCGTTCTACCGCTGGTTCTCCGGCGGGCTGACCAACGCCGCCTTCAACGAGGTGGACCGCCACGTGCTGTCCGGCTTTGGTGCCGAGGCCGCCTACTGGTACGAGGGCGACCGCTGGGACGCCGCCGCCAACAATGGGCGCGGCGGGCCGGTGCACCACGTGACGCTGACCCGGCGCGAGCTGCTGGTCCGCTCGGTGCTGGCGGCGCAGGCCCTGACCGACCTGGGCCTGAAGCCCGGCGACCGCATCGCGCTGAACATGCCGAACATCCTCGACCAGATCGTCTGGACCGAGGGCGCCAAGCGGCTGGGCGTGATCTACACGCCGGTGTTCGGCGGCTTCTCCGACAAGACGCTGTCCGACCGCATCGAGAACGCCGGGGCGCGGGTGGTCATCACCGCCGACGGCGCCTCGCGCAACGCCGAGATGGCGCCCTTCAAGGAGGCTTACACCGACCCGGCGCTCGACCGCTTCGTGGCGCTGCCGGTGGCGCTGCGCATTGTCGGCGAGGTGCTGCGCGCCAAGGGCGGCGACGCCGCGCTGCTGGAAGCCGTGGCGCACGGCCTGTCCGGCGAAATCACCGTCGCCCCCGCCGACGTGATGCGCGAGCTGGGCAAGGCGCTGGACACCCGCGGCGGCCTGGACGCCGCGGCGTTGGCCGACCTGCGCGCCAGCGTGGCCGAGGCGCTGGCCTCCGCCCCGCCCCGCGTCGAGAAGGTCGTCGTCGTCCGCCACGCCCATCTGCCGGAGATCGCCTGGGTCGAGGGCCGCGACATCTGGGCGCACGAGCTGCTCGCGTCCGCCGAGGCCGCGGTGTGCGCCGCCGCGGGCGTGCCCGACATGGCGGCGTTGCGCGCCCTGGACGACCGTGCGCTCTGCGCCGCGCTGTGGAAGGCGGTGCCGTGCCGGCCGGTGGACGCCGAGTACCCGCTGTTCATCATCTACACCTCCGGCTCGACCGGAAAGCCGAAGGGCGTGGTGCACGTGCACGGCGGCTACGTCGCCGGGGTTGCGCACACCATGCAGGTCAGCTTCGACGCGCTGCCCGGCCGCGACGTGATCTACGTGGTGGCCGACCCCGGCTGGATCACCGGGCAGAGCTATCTCATCACCGCCAGCCTGGCCGCCCGCATCCCCGGCATCATCACCGAGGGCGCGCCGGTGTTCCCCAACGCCGGCCGCTTCGCCTCGATCATCGAGCGGCACAAGGTGACCATCTTCAAGGCCGGCGTGACCTTCCTGAAGACCGTCATGACCCACCCGGAGAACCGGGCGGACGTGGAGCGCTACGACCGCTCCAGCCTGCGCGTCGCCACCTTCTGCGCCGAGCCGACCAGCCCCGCCGTGCAGGCCTTCGGCATGGAGGTGATGACACAGCAGTACATCAACTCCTACTGGGCGACGGAGCACGGCGGCATCGTCTGGACCCACCCCTACGGCAACCCCGACCAGCCCCTGCGCGCCGACGCGCACACCTACCCGCTGCCCTGGGTGCTGGGCGACGTGTGGGTGCCCGAGGGCGAGCCCGACGCGCAGGGCCGCCACGCCTTCCGCCCGGCCGAGCTGGAGGAGAAGGGCGAGATCGTCGTGGCCGCCCCCTACCCCTACCTCGCCCGCACCATCTGGGGCGACGCCGAGCACGTCGGCACGCCCGGCTGGAAGGGCGATGCCGAGCGCTTCGTGAAGACCTACTTCGGCCGCTTCCGCGACGGCGAGGGGCGGCCGGTGTGGGCCTACCTGCAGGGCGACTTCGCGCGCCGGTACGCCGACGGCTCGTTCAGCCTGCACGGCCGCTCGGACGACGTGATCAACGTCTCCGGCCACCGCATGGGCACCGAGGAGATCGAAGGCGCCATCCTGCGCGACAAGCAGATCAACCCCGACAGCCCCGTCGGCAACGTCATCGTCGTCGGCGCGCCGCACCGCGAGAAGGGCCTGACCCCCGTCGCCTTCGTGCTGCCCGCCAAGGGCCGCACCCTCACCGGCGACGACGAGCGGCGGCTGAAGGATCTCGTGCGGCAGGAGAAGGGCGCGGTCGCCGTGCCCTCCGATATCCTCACTGTGCCGGCGTTCCCGGAGACGCGCTCGGGCAAGTACATGCGCCGCTTCCTGACCGCCATGATGAACGGCGAGGACCTCGGCGACACCTCGACCCTGCGCAACCCCGAATGCCTGCCCGACCTGCGCGGCCGCATCGACGCGTGGCTGCGCGGCCAGCAGCGCGCCGAGGAGCAGCGGTTGCTGGAGCGCCAGCGCTTCCTGTCCATCCAGTACGATACCCTTGTGGACGGCGTGCGGATGGCGACGGTGACCATCGACAACCCGCCGGTCAACGCGCTGTCCGACCGGCTCCTGGACGAGCTGGACACGCTGGTCGGCCACCTCGCCCGGCGCGCGGACATCCGCGCCGTGGTCATCACCGGTGCGGGCGGCCGGAGCTTCGTGGCCGGCGCCGACATCCGCCAGCTGTTGGACGAGGTCCGCGACGAGGAGGAGGCCCGGGCGCTCCCCGCCAAGGCGCACGCGGTGTTCCGGGCGTTGGAATCGCTCGACAAGCCGGTGATCGCCGCGATCCGCGGCGTGGCCTTGGGCGGCGGCTGCGAGCTGGCGATGGCGTGCCACGTGCGCGTGGCCGACCCGCGGGCCAAGCTCGGCCAGCCGGAGATCAACCTGTTCCTGCCCCCCGGCTACGGCGGCACACAGCGCCTGCCGAAGCTGCTGCTGCGCAAGGACCCCGAGCGCGGGCTGGAACGGGCGCTGGAGATCCTGCTGTCCGGCCGTCCGGTCGACGCGGAGACGGCGCTGGAGATCGGCCTGGTCGACGTGATCGCGCGGGGGGCGGATGATGCGCTGACGCTGGCGAAGAGCATGGCGCGTGATCTCGCACTTGCCCCCACCCCCGACCCCTCCCCTGCGTCAGCGGGGGAGGGAGGGGACCCGCGCCAAAGGGCGCGGGGAGGGTGGGGGCACGTGTCCCCGGAGGTGGACCGCCTGCTCCGCCAAGCCCACTCCGTCGGCCGCGGCGCCGTGGCCGACACCATCGTCCAGCTCGTCCGCACCGGCCTGGAACACGGCTTCGACGCCGGCTCGGCCGCGGAGATCGACGCCTTCGCCCGCTTCGCGCTCGATGCCGGGCACGGCGCCAAGAAGGGCATCGCCCTGTTCCTGGAGAAGAAGTCCCCGCCGCTGCCCGCCCGCCCGCGCCGCGGGTCCCACGACGGCGTGCTGCCCATCGGCAGCCCGTTCTTCCCCGGCGCCACGCCCTTGCCCGAATGGCAGCTCGCGCAGGCCGTCGTCCGCGACCTGGAGACCGGCGCCGCCGCGCACGGCGACCCGCGGGACGCCGAAGCGCAAGTCGTCATCCCCGTCCCCGAGCCCGGCCCCAACCAGGCGCTGGTCTACGTCCTGGCGTCGGAGGTGAACTACAACGACGTCTGGGCGATCACCGGCATCCCCGTCTCGCTGTTCGACGAGCACGACGAGGACGTGCACGTCACCGGCTCCGGCGGCGTCGGCATGGTGGTGCGCCTGGGCGAGGCGCTGCAGGCGCAGGGGCGGCTCAACGTCGGCGATCTGGTCGCCGTGTACTCCGGCGTGTCCGACCTGCTGGACCCCGAGGCCGGGGCCGACCCGATGTTCACCGACTTCCACATCCAGGGCTACCAGTCGCCGGACGGCAGCCACCAGCAGTTCATGCTGGCCGACGGGCCGCAGTTGTTCCATCTCCCCGCCGGACTGACGCTGGAGGAGGCCGGCAGCTACATGCTGGCCGCCGGCACCGCCTACCGCGCGCTGGTCACCGCGCTGGACGTGCAGCCGGGCAAGCGCCTGCTGGTCGAGGGCGCGGCCGGCGGCACCGGCGCCTGGACGGTGGAGCTGGCGCTGGCGCGGCGCATGAAGGTCACCGGCATGGTGTCCTCCGCCCGCCGTGCCGCGGCGATCCGCGAGCGCGGCGCGCAGGCGGTGGACCGCTCCGCCTTCGAGGACGCCTTCACCCGCATCCCCGCCGACCCGCAGGCCTGGGGCCCGTGGGAGCAGGAGGGCGCCGGGTTCCTCGACTCCGTCCGCGCCGCCAACGGCGGGCACCTCGTGGACTACGCCGTCAGCCACGCCGGCGAGACCACCTTCCCGCGCAGCTTCCAGGCGCTGGCGCCCGGCGGCGCGCTGACCTTCTTCGGCGCCTCGTCGGGCTACCACATGACCTTCATCGGCAAGCCCGGCGCGGCCGAGCCCGCCGACATGCTGCGCCGCGCGCGCCTGCGCCCCGGCGAGGCGGTGCTGGTGTTCTACGGCGCCGGCGCCCGCGGCCTGCGCGACGACATGGCGCTGGCCGCCATCGAGGCGGCGCGCGAGGCCGGCGCCCGCGTCTGCGTCGTCGCCGACCAGGATTCGGAGCGCGACTTCGTCCTGTCGCTGGGCTATGGCGAGGCGCTGGCCGGCGCGGTGTCGCTGGCGGAGATCGCGCGGCGCGTGCCGCACTTCCGCTGGCCGGAGACCATGCCCGACCTGCCCGACCCGCAGGCCGAGACCGCCGCCTTCAAGGAGGCCGTCCGCCTGTTCACCGAGGAGACGTTCAAGCCGCTGGGCCAGGCGGTGGGCCGCATCCTGCGCTCCGCCGACAACCCGCGCGGCATGCCGGACGTGGTGGTCGAGCGGGCGCGGCGCGATACGCTGGCGGTGTCGACCATGCTCGTCAAGCCGCACACCGGCCGCGTCGTCTTCTGCGGCGACATGGGCGGCAAGCGCTACAGCTTCTACGCCCCGCAGGTGTGGATGCGGCAGCGGCGGATCCTGATGCCGACCGCGGCGATCATCGGCACGCACCTGTCCAACGCCGCGGAGATCGCCGGCCTGAACCGCGTCATCGCGTCGGGTGTCGTGCGGGTGCCGGACACCCACTTGGGCGCCTGGGACAGTCTTCCCACCTTGCATCAGGCCATGTGGGAGAACCGCCTGCCCGAGGCGACCGGGGGTGCGGCCAAGGCGGTGGTCAACCACGCGCTGCCCGAGGCGGGCCTGAAGTCCCGCGACGAGCTGCTGATCGCCTGGGCCGGGCGCGGGTCCGCTTAGGCCCGCCCGGCGTCAGCCGCCGGCCCCGGCGCCCGAACCGCCGCCGCTGCCCTGCACGGGCCTCTGCCCCGGCGGGCCGCTGGCGCCCGGCGGCCCCTGCACGCCCGGGCCGCTGGAGGCGCCGGTGCTGGACCCGCTCTGGGCGTTGTTGCCGGTCGGCGCCTGGCATGCGGCCAAGCCGACGCCGAGCGCGAGCAGAAGGGCAAGTCGTGTGGTCATGGTCGATCCCCCTCAGTGTGCCGTGACAACACCGCGCCGCCACGAAACGTTGCGCCCGCCGGCGCAGCCTTGACAATATTCCTATCGGCTGCCACAGTGGGCTCCGCATCGGGCGGAGTGCGCCCGCGCCATCCCCACCTCCCCTTCCCCGCCGCCGCGTGTCCCCCCCGGACGCGCGCCAGGAGCCCGTGCGCCATGTCCCAGCCCGTTCCCCTGTCCGACGTCGTGATGGTTCCGGTCGCGGCCATCGCCCTGCCCGACTCCCTGGCCCGCCGCCGCATCGACCCGGAGGGCCTGGACGCCCTGATCCGCTCCATCGGCGAGCACGGGCTGCTGCAGCCGGTGCTCGTCCGCCCGCTGCCCGACGGCCGGTACGAGCTGCTGGCCGGCCTGCGGCGCCTGCGCGCGGTGCAGGCGATCCGCCAGAGCGCCATCCCCGCGCGCCTGCTGGCCACTGGCGCGCCGGCCGTGCTGTCGCTGGTCGAGAACCTGCAGCGCGAGCCCCTCGACGCGCTGGAGCTGACCGAGGCGCTGAAGCGCCTGGAGGACGACGGCCGCGGCCGCGCCGCCATCGCCGCGCTGGTCGGCCGGAGCCGCACCTGGGTGGCCGACGCGCTGAGCCTGAACACGCTGCCCGACGCCATCAAGGCGGAGTACCCGGCGGTGCGCAAGTCGGTCACCCGGTCGCTGCTGGTGGAGATCGCGCGGGTCCGCGACCCGGAGGCCCAGTTGGCTTTGTGGGAGGAGGCGAAAGCCGGCGCGCTGACCGTCCGCGCCGCGCGGGCGAAGCGCCGCGAGACGCCGCCCCTGCGGGTGCGCGCGGTGGCGGCGGCGCGGCGGTTCGCCAAGCAGTTGGGCAAGCTGGATGCGACGGCGCTGGAGGACGCGGACCGGGAGGCGCTGGTGGCGCTGCGGGAGCGGATCGATGCTTTACTGAGTCCCTCTCCCGCCTCTTGCGCTGGCGTAGCCAGCGCTGACGGCGTCAGGCGGATCGAAGATCCGCCGAGAGCCCCGGGAGAGGGAGGGGCCCGCGGCGCAGCCGCGGGAGGGTGAGGGTAAGCCCGAGGATCCTTGCTTGTACCCTCACCCGGCCGCTGCGCGGCCACCACCGGTCGCCCGCAAGTCGGGCGACCGCGCTCCGCCTATGATCGCCTTCGGCGCTCGTTGCCTGCGGCATCGGCTCCACGCCCCCGGGGCGGGAGAGGGGAACACCACCTCATCTACATACGATTGCGTGTTGCCGACAATGGCGTCTCAGTTGTACAACTTGGGCGCATGACACAACCGCGCCGCCCGCTCACCGACGCCGAACGGATCGACTGGCTCAGGCTGATCCGCACCGAGAACGTCGGCCCCATCACCTTCCACCGGCTGCTGGAGCAGTACGGCTCGGCGCGGAAGGCGCTCGACGTGCTGCCGGACCTCGCCCGGCGCGGCGGGCGGGCCAAGCCGCTGAAGATCCCCGCCAAAGCCGAGGCGGAGCGAGAACTCGCCGCCAACGCCCGGCTCGGCGCGAAGCTCCTGTGCTCCTGCGAGCCCGACTACCCCGAGCCGCTGGCCGCCATCGACGACGCGCCGCCGGTGATCTCGGTGCGTGGGCATGTCCATCTGCTGAAGCGGCGCGCGGTGGCGCTGGTCGGCGCCCGCAACGCCTCCCTGAACGGCAAGAAGTTCGCCGAGACCATCGCCCGCCAGTTGGGCGAGGCCGGGCTGCTGGTGGTTTCCGGCCTCGCGCGCGGCATCGACACGGCGGCGCACCGCGGTTCCCTGAACGGCGGCACCGTCGCGGTGATGGCCGGCGGGGTGGACGTGGTCTACCCGGAGGAGAATCAGGGCCTCTACCGCGACATCGTGGCGCAGGGCGCGGTGGTTGCGGAAAGCTCGATCGGCACCCAGCCGCAGGCCCGCCACTTCCCGCGGCGCAACCGCATCATCTCAGGCTGCTCGCTGGGCGTGCTGGTGGTC
>Ga0196970_1001217_pt1 | contig 19068 bp, 13 predicted proteins | sample S1v_513CmetaG_FD_148672 | JGI IMG/M metagenome (GOLD analysis project Ga0196970, IMG submission 148672) | Soil microbial communities from Anza Borrego desert, Southern California, United States - S1+v_5-13C | ecosystem: Environmental > Terrestrial > Soil > Desert | place: USA: California...
GCCGGGCGGGCAGCGGGTCTGGCAGCGGGTCTGGCAGCGGGTCTGGCAGCGGGTCCGGCGGCCGGTCTGGCAGCGGGTCTGGCGGCCGGTCCGGCAGCGGGTCTGGCGACGGCTCCGGCGAAGAGTAGGCGCCACGAAGCCCCGAGGAGTGCTCCTCGGGGCTTCTTCTCAACCTCGGCGCCCAACCCCAATGTAGCGGAGCCCCGCACGGGCTGCATCTTCCGGGTTCAGGAGATTTCGGGCGTCCACCAACAGGTCCCCCGCCATGGCCGTCCGGATCTCGTGCGGCGAGGCCGACCGGTAGATCGGCCATTCGGTCAGGATCAGGAGGGCATCGGCGCCGGCCAGCGCCTCCCACGGATCAGCCACCAGGGTCAGCCCCGGGTTTCGCTCTGGCGGACAGGCCCTGGCAAAGGTCAGCCGGGCCTCCGGGTCATGGGCCGCAACCGTGGCCCCCTGCGAGAGCAACTGCGGAATGATCTCCAGCGAGGCCGACTCGCGGACATCATCGGTCCCGGCCTTGAAGGCCAGGCCCCAGACGGCCACACGCTTGCCCGCAAGATCGCCCAACTTTGCCGTGATCCGCTGCCGCTGCCTGCGGTTTGCCCGCAGGGCGGCGGGCAGGAGGTCGAGGCGGACCCCGAGCCGCCGGGACTTCCAGCGCAGGGCGGCCAGGTCCTTCGGCAAGCAGGAGCCCCCAAAGCCCGGCCCCGGCGAGAGGAACCGCTCGCCAACCCGTTGATCGAGCCCGAGGGCCCGGAGCACCGCGGGGGCGTCGGCACCGAGGCTGTCGCAGAGGGCGGCGACCTCGTTGGCGAAGGTGACCTTCACCGCCAGAAAGGCGTTGGTGGCATACTTGACCAGTTCGGCCTCCTCCCAACCGGTCTTGATCAACGGGGCGTTGACCGTCTGGTAGAGGCTGGCCACCAGGTCGGCCGCATGGGCCGATTCGGCGCCCACCACAATCCGGTCCGGATGAAAGAAGTCGGCAACGGCGGTCCCTTCCCGCAGAAACTCCGGGTTGGACGCCACCGCGAACCGATCGCCCAGAAACTGCTGGGCCCAGCGGTTGGTGCCGGGCGGCACCGTCGATTTGAGCACCACGACCGGCTGCTCCCCGCCCGCCCAGCCGGGGCCCATCTGGCGCAGGTCCGCCAGGAGCTTCCGCAGGAAGGTGAGGTCTGGAGCACCGGTCGGGCGGGGTGGGGTCCCGACACAGGCGAAGAGGATCCGAGTTCCCGCCAGCGCTTCGCCCAGGCTTCCGGTGACCCGTAGGGCGCTCCCCAGGTGTCTGGCAAGGAGAGGGGAGAGCCCGGGCTCGTAGAAGGGTGACTCCCCCCGGCTCAACCGGTCCAGCCGGCTGGGGTCGATCTCGACAATCGAAACAGAGTGACCCAGTTCACAGAGACAGGCCCCGGTGGTCAACCCGACATAGCCCGCCCCGGCAATCGCAACCTGCATGAAATCCCCCCGGTCTGGGAATCTCCTGCATTCTATGCAACGGTCTGCTCGTACGGCATAGGCGAGAGCGAGGGGGCGCCCAGGAGGGCATCGGTGATCTGCCTGAGGCCATCCCAGTAGCCGAGTTCCATCCGCCAGGCGGCGTTGTGACCATCGAAATCCAACTGGCCCTTCCGCCCGAAACCCAGCCCTTCGCTGGGCACCACCTGGATCAGCTGCCGGCCGGGGTACGGGTCGGCGGGCAGCACCTGTCGCGGATCGAGATGAACGACGATGATGCGTTTGCATCCTGCCTCATAGACTGGCTTCACCGGAACGTTGTCACGGAAGAGGCCAATGCCTCCATCGGTATACGTTACGCCGTCGATCTCAACCGGGTCAAAGAGGAGGGGGACAGCGGCGCTGGCACAGAGCGTGCGCTCCAGCCGCTCAGGCGTGCAGCCGTTCAGCATGAAGTAGGCCGGCGTGCCGAAGGGGAAGCCGGTCAAGCACGCGGCGTAGGTCCGAATGGTTGACCGGGCCACAAGCTCCCGGTCAATCTTGGCCCGGAGCAGTTGGAGCATCCGTTCCTGGCTGCATTTCCACCGGGAGTCATCGGCCATGACCAGGCCTGGTGAGATCGACCGCCAGAGCGCCTCCGCTCCCGACAGATCGCCCTGCACGAAGAGGGCCGCGTTCAGGGCGCCGATCGATGTCCCCGCAACCACGCCGACCTTTTTTGCCAACCCCATCTCCTGGAGCGCTCGCCAGACCCCAATCTGGTAGGCGCCGCGCGCACCGCCGCCCGCCAGGACCAATCCCCACTCCGACTGCATCGATCGCTCACCTCATCAGGTGAGACGTATGAATGGCCCGAAACCCTTCAACGGTATCGAAAGATAAGACTGAACCGTGGAGCGTGAACCCATGCCGATTCGCAAACGCCCGAATCATGGCTATCCGGGTCGCCTGATTGTGGTCGAGGGGGTAGACGGCTCCGGAAAGTCGACCCAGTTGTCCCTCCTGCGGTGCTGGCTGGAGGAGCAGGGCCTCCCGGTCTACTTTACGGAGTGGAACTCCTCCCCGCTGGTCAAGACGGCCACGAAGCGGGCGAAGAAGGCCCGACGGCTCACCCCGACCACCTTCAGCCTGATCCACGCCTGCGACTTTGCCGACCGCTACGAGCGGATGATCCTGCCGCATTTGCAGGCGGGCTACTATGTCCTCTCCGATCGCTACATTTATACCGCTTACGCCCGTGATGCTGCCCGGGGCTGTGCCCCCGATTGGGTGAGGAACGCCTACCGGTTCGCAGCTGCTCCCGACCTGGCGTTCTACTTCACGGCCCCGCTGGAGGTCTCCCTGGGGCGGATTCTCTTCGGCCGGCCCGACCTGAAGTACCACGAGGCGGGCATGGACCTGGGACTGTCGATCGACCCGGTCGACTCGTTCAGGCTCTTCCAGGGGATGATCAAGGAGCAGTATGACCGCATGAGCCGGGGTGAGGGGTTTGTCGAGATCGATGCGACCCGCCCCATACCGGAGCAACAGGCCGAGGTGCGAGCGATTGTGGCGCACACGGTGCTGGCCTATGACCGATCTGGCCAGAGTTCGGGGGAGGTAGATTGCTGATGCGCACCTGGCGATGGTACGGCAAGGGCTTGCCCTACGTGAAGGAGACGGAGTGGCCGGGCCATTTGGTCGTGATCGAAGGCGCCGATGGCGCCGGTCGGTCCACCCAGGTCAGCAGGTTGCGCACCTACCTGGAACGGCGGGGCTACGCGGTGGATGAGACCGGGCTGAAGCGCTCCTCGCTTCTCGCCAAGACGATCGCCAGGGCGAAGCCGGGGAACCTGCTGGGGCGGACCACCCTCAACCTGCTCTACGCCACCGACCTGGCCGACCAGATGGAGAACCAGATAATCCCCGCCCTACGGGCCGGGCTGGTGGTCCTGGCTGACCGGTATGTCTACACCCTCATGGCCCGCGCCCTGGTCCGGGGCGCCGAGCAGACGTGGCTCGAAGGGCTCTTTGGTTTTGCTCTGGTGCCAGACGTGGTTCTCTACCTCAAGACTGAGCCGGGGGAGCGGCTCCGCCGCCATTTGGCCAAGAACCGGACGCTCGATTACTGGGAGTCGGGGGCGGACCTGGGGCTGGCAGCCGATCGCTTCACCAGTTTCCTGCGGTACCAGGAGTTGCTTCAGGAGTGGTACGACCGGCTGGCCCAGCGCTACGGCTTTGTCAGCATTGATGGCTCGGGGTCCATGGAGGCGGTGCAAGAGCGAGTGCGGAGCAACGTGCAGGCCCTCCTGGAGGAATGAGGTGGAGATTCTGGGACTGGGCCGTCCATCCCGCGCCATCTGTCACAAATGTGACAGAACCCCGCCGGATGTTGTCAGGTAAGTTGTCCGCCAATTCCCTTGTCCCTCGCAGATCTGCTGGTAAAATCAGAAATAGCTAGATATAGAACCAGGTCTTTATTTTAGATGGAATTATCCGAACAAACGGGAGGGACCGACGTGAAGCGGTGGCGCAGGCTGAAGGGACGTCGTGATCAACTGCTGGATCGGTGGCTGAAGGCCCGCCCTGAAGACAAGCAGACGCTGATCCTCGAGTGGATCCGCCTGAACGAGGAGATCGAGGAGATCCTGAGCCGTTAGTCTATGAAGAGAAACAGGTGACGCCGGGACTGCGGTCCTGGCGTCGTTGTTCTGCAGGGGATTTTCATAGGAATCCTTACACCGGGGCTGGTGAAAAGAGCATTGCATGGTACTATATGAAAGGGCACACATATCGGATCAGTCGCTCCCTCACTACATGGCAGGATTTGTTGAGGAGGCCCTGGCAATTGGAAAAAGAAAAACGAATCAAGGGTTCCTGGTCCTATGGTCGATTGGAGCGGCGTCTCACTCGGATCACAGCCAGTCTCGTTGCAGCCTCGGCTCTGGTCATCGGTGCCCTCGGTCTCTGGTTCCAGTGGGAGTCGCTCAACCAGGGTCTGGCGGACCGGCTCGCCGCGATCGCATCGGTCGCCGCCCTGCAGATCGACGGCGACCAGCACAGCCAGATCAAATCAGAGAGCGACCCGGCCTACCAGGCGGTCGCTGAGCAGCTCTCAGCCATTCGTGAGGAGATGGGGCTGGAGTATGTCTACACGGTGGTCAAGTCCGGCGAGTCGGACTCCTCCCTGGTCGTGGACGGCTCTGCCGAACCTGAGCCAATTGGCACGCTCTATGAGGACGAGCCTGACGTAGCAGCGGTCTATGAGACCAAGGAGACGGTGGTTCAGCCGGTGGAGCAAGATGGGGAGTACGGCTGGCTCATGACGGCCTACGCTCCGATCCGGAACAGCCAGGGCGACGTGGTGGCGACCGTCGGGGCTGACATGTTGGCGAGTCAGCTGATCTCCCGCATGGTACTCGTCACAATCGGATTCCTGCTGATCTGGCTGGTGACGACAACCATTGCGGTCATCCTCACAATCCGAATGGCTCGGGGACTGGCCCGGCGGATTGCGCCGCTCTCAGCAGGCGCCCGGGCCCTCGCTTCCGGCGATCTTACCGCCTCGTTTGCCGGGACTGTGAACCTGAAGAAGCCCGACGAGGTTGACGAGTTGCGCACAAGCCTCCAGGGTATGCAGCAGAACCTCTACGAGTTAATTCGGAGCATGCGGGAGAACGCTGTGCAGGTGATCGCTACATCGCAGGATCTGGTTGGAGCGGTCCGGACCGTCACCGACCTCTCCAACAAGGCTGACGAGGCCATGCAGCAGGTGGCTAACGGCACCCACGATCAGGCGGGCAGCGCCTCCGAATTGGCTGGGTTTGTCAGCCAGTTCCAGGCTGGGCTGAGCCAGTTCGCTGAGTCGGCCTCTCGCCAGGCCGACCAGGTCTCGCAGGCGGCTGAAGAGGCATCGGCCATGGCGCAGGTGATCGAGCGAGTCGTGGCGGTGGCCGGGCAGGCCGCCGGCGCCGCCGCAGAGACGACGGCGGTTGCCCGGGAGGGCAGCGAGGCCGTTGTGGCCACTCACGGTGCCGTCCAGCAGATCGCCGGCACCGTCTCTCGGGCCTCTGAGGGCATGCAGCGGTTGAGCCACCAGGCGGCCGACATTGGCCAGATCAGCACGACCATTCGGGAGCTGGCGGAGCAGTCGAACCTGCTGGCCCTGAACGCCGCAATCGAGGCGGCACGGGCGGGTGAGAGCGGACGGGGCTTCGCCGTCGTAGCCGACGAGGTTCGCAAGCTCGCCGCCAGGTCGGGTGAGTCGGCCGACCAGATCGGTCGCATTCTGGAGTCGATACGGCGCGATGTCGAGGAGACCCTCAGCCAGATGAACGCCAGCCTGACCTCCCTGGAGGACGGGCGGGAGAAGGTGGACCGGGCCAAGCAGGCGCTGGAGCGGATCGAGGAGTCAGCGAAGCGGACCCGGGCAGAGATCGAGCGGGTGGCGTCCGACTCCAAGGAGAACTCCAGGGCGGCCCGGGCGATTGGCGAGAAGACCCGGCAGGCTGCCACCCAGGTCCTGGCCACGACCGAGGGCGCCCGGGCGATCACAGACGAAAGCCAGCGGGCCCAGGAGGCCGTGCAGAATGTCGCGGCGATCTCCGAGGAGACGGCTGCGCTCGCCACCCACACCCAGAAAATCATGACCGATGTGAGCCAGACGCTTCAGTCTCTGGCCACGTCCGGCGACCGGCTAAGCCGTGTTGCCCGGGAGATGGAGGAGTCTGCCTCCCAGTTCAAGGGCTAGAGAGAACCGCCCCCGGGGTGACCGGGGGCGGTTTTTTCCTGACACGCTATTTCGTAAGCTGCTCCAGCTTGCCCGCCAGGTCGTTCAGGTTGTCACTGACCCGGGTGATCTCAGCGAGCGCCTTCTGGAGCGTCTCGGAGCCGCCCTGGAGGTCGGTGACCGCTGAAAGATTGGCATTCGAGGTCTCCCCGATCGAGGCGACGGTCCGCAGAACCTCATCAGCAGCGGAGGTCATCTCCTCTGTCGAGGCGGAGTTGGACTGAGCCACGTGGTCGATCTCGTGGAATGCGCTGACCAGGGCGCTGGCGGCCTCGGTCAGCCGCTGGGTCTCCTGGACGATCTCGCGCACCTCATCGGCTGCGGCCCAGGTGGTGTCCCGCACCTGCGAGAGGGCGATCTGCGACCGGGAAGCGAGGCCGTGACCGGTCTCCACCTCCTGGGTGGTAGAGGCAACCGCCTCCACCGCCTGCGCAATCCCGGAGCGAATGCCATCGAGCAGTTGGGCGATCGAGCGGGCTTCGCCGCCCGAGCGCTCTGCCAGGTTCCGAACCTCCTGGGCCACCACAGCGAACCCGCGTCCCTGCTCACCGACGCGCGCTGCCTCGATCGCTGCGTTCAGGGCCAGCATATTGGTCTGCTCGGCGATCTGACCAATCGTGGTCGCAATTCCGCCTATGCGCTGTGACTGGGTGCCCAACTCCTGGATCACACGGGCCGCCGTGGCCGTGGTTACCCGAATCCGGCCCATGCCATCCACCATGTCGCCCATGACCGCTGTACCCTCGGCGGCCATCTGGGCGGCCGCCTGCGAGGCCTCCATGACCGATCCGGCCCGGCTGCTCACCGAGTTGATCGCTGCGGCCATATTGCCCACCAACTCGGTGCCGGTGGAGACCTGTGTCGAGTTTGACTCCGCCCCGGCGGCGATATGACCGATCGCCCGCGAGAGCTCACCGATCATTGCATTGGCGTCGCGCACCCGCCGCTGGTTGTCCTGGCTGGTGAGCACCACCGAGGAGACGGTCTTGCGGAAGTTGGTGCTCAGGTAGGAGGCCGCTTCGGCTGCATCCCGGTTCAGGACGCCAGCGGCCTGGGCCAGGCGCCCGACCGCATCATGAATGGCGCCCATGGTGTGCTCTAGCTTCCCCAGGGTCGATCGCCGGGCGACGGTCTCATCCTCCACGCGCCGGAGCAGGGTGGAGGCCTTGTTCGCAATGGCTGCGATCAGCATGCCCATGAGCGTCATGACTACGACCAGGTAGGCGATCCCACCCGCGGTCTGCTCGGGCAGCGTCTCCGGGTAGAGGTATCCCACCAGGACCATGGAGGCCCAGGTCATCAGATTGAGCAGCCAGACTACGTTTCGCTGAACATAGAGGGCGGCGACCAGTGCCGGCATCAGCCAGATTGCCCAGGTAGATGCGCTCATGTGGATCGTGAAGGAGAGGACGAGAAGCGCTCCCAGGGTGCTGATCGGCCCCAGGTACTTGATCGACCCGGGCATCCATCGCGCTGCGTGGACCACTGTCGGTATCGCCAGGCAGAGGGCCGTTCCGATCATCCAGTAGTAGACTCGGACCGTCTGGTCGCCCACCACAAACCGGTAGACGGCAAACACGGCAGGGGTTCCAATGAAATAGACCATCCACAAAGCCCGGACCAACATTCGATCGGTAACCTGCTCATTCCAACGGAAAATCGAAGCCGTGGACGCCTCCTGATCCATGCACCGCTCCCTCCCGACTCTCGCTCCCCATCTGGCAGCTACGCAGATGCGACGAATATATGAACATATTCGGTTTATCTGGAGGAAATTCCTGCGTCTTTTTCCCAGCGGTGTAACAATTTATGCTACTGTTCTGGAAGGATCTCGCCTATCGGACCAGGAGCCTAGGCGCGATCGGTCCGCCCACGGAGGCGGGGTCTATGGCATAGGGGGTATCCATGACCTTTCATGCAAATGGGATCGCCCATTGGTTCTATTGCCCAGCGAAACTTATGCGTCTAAACTGATAGTATCTTGATCGCTTCCCATCGAATGGGCACACCGGTCGAAAGACAGGGTCGCAAAGCTGCGGGACTACGGGCAAGTGCCTACGTCAGCCGGGCTACCGAAGGGGCATGACGGCCAACCCTGGCTCTGCCCTGGGTTGGCTTTGCTGTTTTGCACGGACTTGACTCCACACGAGGGGGCTCCAGCCATGAAGGATCTAGATGAATTCCTGGCCGAAACTCTTTCTGCAGCCCGGACAGCGGAAAGCCCTGACCTCCTCGATCGGAGCACAGCACCCAGATCCACCCTTGGCACCCTTTCAGCCGGTCAACTCCTCTGGGAAGAGACGCAGAACATGGTGCTCCTTGTCTCCCCCGGAGGGCTGGTCCTCGAAGCAAACCCCGCCGCTGAACGCGCTTACGGCTACGCCCGTAGCGAACTGATCGGCCGCCCGTTTCTTGACCTGGCTGGCGACACGCCCGGCACGGCCCATGTCGGTGAACCGGGCAAGCGGGTTGTCTACCAGGCTACTCACCGCAGGCGAAACGGTCTCGGTTTCCCGGTGGAGGTGACCACCAGCGCAGCCGAGGTGGATGGGCAGGCGGTCCAACTCTATATCATCACCGACATTACCCGACGGCGGCGGATGGCTGCCACGCAGAGTCTCCTGCGTGAGATCGATCAGGCGATCCTGCAGCGCTTGCCGCTAGAGGTGATCCTCTCCCACGTCTGCGAGCGGCTTGTCTCGCTCTTTGGTGTCAAGCTGGCCTTTATCGGCATGCGGGAACCCGACGGGGCTGTCCGCGTGTACGCCCGTGCCGGGGCAGGATCCAGTGAGCTGGAGAGTCTGCGCATTCGGTGGGACGAGACCGACGAGGGCAGGGGCCCTACCGGTACGGCGATCCGCACAGCACATATGCAGATCTTCCAGTTCCCCGACGATGCACTGCAGCCCTGGAGGGGGCAGTGGGAGGCCCTCGGGTTTAAGGCTGCGCTCTCGATTCCCCTGCTCACCCGCCACGAGGCGTTCGGGGCGCTCACGGTCTGCACCTCTGTGCCCATTTCGATTGATGATGACCTGGTCGGCCATTTTCACCACTTTGCGGATCAGATTTCGATCTCCCTGGCGGCGGCGCAGGACCAGGCGCAGATCCACCTGCAGACGGTGGCGCTGGAGGCTGCGGCCAACGCCGTGATCATTACCGATCGGAAGGGTCGCATTATCTGGGTGAACAGTGCGTTTTCCCGGTTGACCGGGTATGCGCGGGAAGAGGTAATCGGTCAGAGTCCGGCCCTGCTCAAGTCAGGCACGCACAATCCAGCGGCCTATAAGCGGCTCTGGGACACGATCCTAGCCGGCGAGATCTGGCACGGCGAGCTGTACAACCGCCGCAAGGACGGCACCCTCTACCTGGATGAGCAGACGATCACGCCGGTTCGCGATGAGTTTGGCCAGATCACCCACTTTATCGGGATCAAGCAAGATGGCACCGACCGGAAACGGCAGGAGGAGCAACTCAGGCACCAGGCCATGCACGATCCGGTGACCGAGTTGCCCAATCGCCGTGCCCTTCGGGAAGAGTTGAAATCGCTGCTGGAACGGTCGCAGTGGAGCCGGCGGGGCGCCCTGGTGCTCATGGACCTGGACAACTTCAAGCTCGTGAACGACACCTGCGGGCACGCCGCAGGCGATCAGGTGTTGATCCATGTCTCCGCCCTCTTCCGGCGTGCGTTACGCCCTTCGGACTTCCTGGCCCGGCTGGGCGGCGATGAGTTTGCCGTCGTGCTGGAGGACGTTTCTCTGGCCGACGCGAGTGTCGTCGCAGAGCGGCTCCGGAAGGCGGCTTGTGACTGCCGCTTCAACCCGGATGGGAGGAACTTCACCCTGGGCGTCTCGATCGGGATCGCCCCGATCGACGGAACCCTCGATCTTGACGCCGTCATGGCCCTGGCTGACTCCGCCCTCTACGCCGCAAAGGACCTGGGAAAGAACCAGACGGTGGTCTACCAGAACGAAGATGAGAAGGGCATGGCGCTGATCCAGGCGGCGGAGTGGGCCACACGGTTGACCGACGCCCTCCGGGAGGGGAGGCTCACGCTCTACTTCCAGCCGGTGGTGCGGCTGGACACCGGGGAGGTGGAGCACCTGGAGGCCTTGCTGCGCTTGCAGGATGAGCAGGGGAAGATCATCAGCCCTGGCGCCTTCCTATCGGCGGCTGAGGACTACGGGTTAATGCCCGAAATCGACCGGTGGGTGATCGATCAGGTGATCGCGGTGCTCCAGCGCCACCCAGACCTGCGGGTCTTTGTGAACATCTCCGGGGAGAGTCTTGGTCACAAGGGGCTCCTGCAGTGGATCGAGGAGTCGATTCGATCAAGCGGACTCGCTCCCGGTCGCCTCTCCTTTGAGGTGACAGAGACGACGGCGGTTGGCGACCTGCAGTTGGCCCAGGAGTGGATGGGTCGCCTAAAGGAACTGGGTTGCAGCTTTGCGCTGGACGACTTCGGTATCGGGTTCTCCTCGTTCGGCTACCTCCGCACGCTCCCCGCAGATTATGTGAAGATCGATGGTTCCTTTATCCGCAACCTGGATTCCGACCCCACCAACCTGGCCCTCGTCCAGGCGATCAACAACGTGGCGCACGCCCTCGGCAAGAAGGTTGTCGCGGAATGGGTCGAGAACGAGGTTGTGGCCCAGCTGCTCCAAAAGATCGGCGTGGAGCACGGGCAGGGCTACTACTGGGGGCAACCGGGCCCCGAACGAACCAGGTTCTCCTAGCGATATGTCGCCCCCCTGACTGCCCAGCGTGGCAGCAGGGGGGTTCGTTTCATACCATGGAAAGCATCCAGAGAGCGCAACGGAATCGGGGAGGAGGGTACCTGTGGACCTCAAAGAGCGGCTTGCCCAATACCGGGCGGAGGAGCAGCGGTTAGCCTGGGAGGGAACCTTCCTGGACTACTTTGAGATCGTCAAGGCCAACCCGACGGTGGCAGACTTGGCGCATGCACGCATTCACAACATGATCATGAGCGCTGGGGTGAGAGAAGGGGAGGACGGGCAGAGGAGCTACGGGTTCTTTGGCGATGCAATCTTTGGACTGGAGAAGCCGCTGGAGCAACTGGTGGAGTACTTCAACTCGGCGGCAAAGCGGCTGGAGGTGCGCAAGCGGATCCTCCTGCTCATGGGGCCGGTGGGCGGCGGCAAGTCAACCATTGTCTCTCTCCTGAAGCGGGGAATGGAGCGGTTCTCCCGAACAGAAGCGGGAGCGATCTATGCCATCAAAGGGTGGCCTTTGCTGGGCTTCTGCGGACCTGGGTAGGAGCGATAGGTGATCTCGACCCGCCTGTCGGCGCCCACCGTGACCTGCGTAATCAGACCGGTCATGACCGTCCGCTGAGCGGGAGCAGGCAGGTCCGGCCAGAGGCTCGGCAGGTGGTTGATCAGCCCGGCTATCTCGGAGACCGGATCGGCGGTGGCCGGGCGGTGCTGGCTGCACTCCTGTAAGCGCTGGCGGAGTTCGGCCGTCCGCTCGGCCCACTCGGGGTGGGTCAGGTCACCGGCCTCATAGGCTCGGTCCCAACGCTGGAGCCGCCGCTCCAGGTCATGGCACCGGGCCGTAAGGTCGGACACCGGTTGCTTGAGGAGCGCTGCGACAATCTGCTCCATGGCCTCGGGGGGAGCTAGGGGGGAGAGCGCCTCCAGGACCTGGCCCTCGACTGCGTGTGCAGGAAGATACGGAAGGGTGCAGCCGCTCCCCCGCTCTCGGCCCGTGCAGCGGTAGTACCGCCGCTCACGCCCTGGGATCGGATTCCCGCCTCGGTACCGGTGCTGGGTAACCCCCCGCAACGGCGCACCACAGAGAGCGCATCGGGCGAGGGTCGTAAGCGGGTAGGTACCGCTCCCCGCGCGAGTGGGCCTGCGTCGCCGCTCGGCCAGCCTACGCTGGACAAGGTCCCAGGTCACCTGGTCTACCAGCGGTGGGTGGTCAGCGGCAACGAGCAGAGCCGCTTCGCCCCCTGGGTCCTGTCTTCGGCCGCGGGAGCGGATCCGCTGCCACGAAAGCACGCCGGTATAGATGGGATTTCTCAGTACATAGGTGACGCTGAAGTCGCTCCACTCACACCCTTGCTTTGTTCGGACCCCCTGCGCGTTCAGTGCGTGGGCGATACTCCTGGTCCCTTGGCCCGCCGCATACCGCTGAAAGATCTCCCGGACCACCGCTGCCTCGGCGGACCGCACGACCAGCTGCCGACCTTCCATGCCGTAGCCCAGGGGTGGGCGGGAGAGGTGGCGCCGCTCTTGTCGCACCGTGTGGCTCATGACCTCTCGCACACGCTCGCCGATTCGCATGCGCTCCCATTCGGCCAGAAGGGCGAGCAGACCGATCATGAACCGCCCTTCTGTGCTGCTCGTGTCGTACGGCTCCGTGACCGAACGGAAGTAGACCCCTGCCCGCTCCCACTCCTGCAGCAGGGTGTAGAGGTCGAGCACGGACCGGGTCAGTCGATCCAGCCGAAGGACCACAACCCGGTCACTGGCCTTGGCATGGGCTCGCAGGTTGGCGAGGGCAGGGCGATCCAGGTTTTTGGCGCTCTGTCCGTCATCAACAAACCAGGTAATCTGGGCCTCGCTCTCCCACTGAGAACGGCAGAAGTCGGCAATCCGCTGACGCTGGGCTGGTATGCTGTAGCCTTCGTCCGCCTGCTCTTCTGTGGAGACACGGGCATAGGCCAGGACACGCATCGAACCACCCCCTCCCGATGCTATGCGTGCAGGCGTGTCCGCCTGACGCATAAGATTCGGCGGAGGGATGCGAATGGAGGATTCGGCGAATCGGCGCCGCATTCCACCCGAGTGGGAGCGGTACCCCGAGTTGGTTGCTGCCTTGCGAGCACTCGTAGAGGGTGCCAGATTGCGGGTGCGAGCGGCAGAGCGGAAGGGCGATCAATCCGCAGAATGAGCGGAAGGGGAGGTTCCTGGCGGGAGCCTCCCCTTCTTCCATGCGCTATACCCGGGCCCGGCGGCGGAGCAGCAGGCCTGAACCGACCAGGAGGCCGCCCGTCACGTAGAACCACGGGGTACCGACACCGGGCGCCGCCTGCCCCGTGCAGGCCAGGGTAAAGTCGTTAACCGGCGTTGTAGAACCGGCACGCACCTCTACGGTCTGGCTGATCGGGTCCATGCCCGGGGAGTGCAGGGTGATCATCCAGGATCCCGGCGCCAGGTTGACGATCTTGTACTCTCGCCACTCACCCAGGCGCCCGTCGGCCGGTACACTGACCGAATTGATTTCGCCGTCCGGCCCCTTGCCCGTGATCTCTGAGCCGGGCGCCCTGGGCGAACAGATTCGCCCGCTGAGGCCGCCGGTAACCGTCGGGCAGACGCCCGACAGGTCTAGCGCGTACCGGTTCTCAGCCAGATCACCGTCACTGCGGAGAACGAGGGTCCGCGTGACCGGTTCCTCTAGCCCGGGGCTGGTGAGCGTGACCGTCCACGTGCCAGCAGTCAGACCAGTCAGAGTGTAGCCCCCGCTAGACTGGACTGCGGTCCGAGTAGAGCCATCCGGCCCCACTGCGGTGACCACACCGCCAAGTTGGGCGACGTTCTCGCAGACCGCCACAACGATAGATGGCGCCGGGAGGGGAGGCGGTGCTGTTGGCGAGTCCCAGCTGAGGAGGATCGTGAGCACCTCGTCAGGGTGGGTCCGGCCAATCTCCACCGTGCCGTTGCCAATCTTCAGGCTAACCTGGGTGGGGTTGAGTGGGTCGGCGGAGGCACCGGTCACCTGGTAGATGCCGTAGGGCAGGTCGGTGAAGAGAATCCGCCCCGCATGGTTGGTCTTCCCTGTCAGCCCGCCCGAGAGGGTGACCGTTGCACCGGCGATCGGGTTAAGCGAGCCGTTGTTGCGGGGGCTGGTATCCATGACCCGCACTTCGAGGCTACCGACGGCGCCCTCCTCAACCTGCACCGATGCGACGTCGCTCTTCGGGCCAACCGCTAGGGTGTTGTATGCACCCTTGACCGTGACGACGTTACTCTCTTGCTCCCCAGGGCCGAACTGTTTGGTGAGAGCAGCGGTGGCTGTACCCCCTACGGGGAGCACTGCCGGAGAGAAGGAGATGGCACCCAGCTTGTCATCAACCGCTTCTGTAATTGTGATCGGCACATTGCCCGTGTTCGTGACGGTGTAGAAGAAGTAGGCGGTGCCACCTGTAGCGGAGAGGGTCAGGTTTGACTTCCCGGAGGCCGGGTCGCTGGTGGCGCTGACCCGTTTCGTCACAGCGAAGTCAGGGCGGGCCGCCTCGGCTCGGTTGATCACCGTCGCCTGGGCAGTTCTCGGCCCAAGCAGGCTCCCACCGCTCCGCACGGTAACGGTCAGGGTGTTGGTCTCGCTCCGGTCCGCAGCGCCTACGGGCAGTGCCCCGAAGCTCTTCTGCGCCGTCGCAGTGGCCGTCGCTCCCGGTGCGATCGTAGTGGAGGAGAAGGTGATTGCCCCGAGCATGTCATCGGTCGCGGATTCGACCGTGAGGGCGGTGTCGCCGGTGTTGCGAATGGTGTAGAAGAAGTAGACCGTGCCGCCTCCCGTCAGGGTGACCAACGCCTGCCCCGTTGTGGGGTCATTTGCCGTACTGGCCCATTTCTCCACGGCAAAACCAGGGGTGGGTGTCCAGACGGGGGGCGGGCTCTGGCGTGCCCGGTTGACCACGGTGGCCTGCGCTGACTTGGCGATCGTCTCCTCCCAGGGGGCGCTCGCTGTGATCGCCGCCGTGTTTGTCTCGACCTGATCGGGGGCACCTACAGGCAGGTTGGGGAAGGTCTTGCTCAGGGTGGCCGTGGTCGACTCGCCGGGTTGGACCGTCACCTTGTCGAAGTTGATCGGCCCAAGGAGGTCATCTGCTGACTCGACAATGGTCAGGGGGACATTCCCTGTGTTTGTGACCGTGTAGAAGAAGTAGGCGGTGCCGCCCCCAGTAAGGGTGACCGACGCACTACCCGTGGCGGGGTTGTTGGCGGTGCTGACCCGCTTTGTCACAGTGAAGTCTGGGTGAGCGGCTACGGGGTGGTTGATCACCGTGGCCGTGTCGGTATGGGTCAGGGTGGACTCATCAACCGGGAAGCTAGCCGTAACGGTGACGGTGTTCGTCTCGGTCTGGTTTTGGTCGGTCGGCCCGAGCGCAGGGAACGACCTCGCCACCGTCTTCACCGGGGTGCTTTGCCCCGGAGCCAGGGCGGTTCCCGCGAGGGAGAGATCCCCCAGCACGTTATCCCACGCGTCCGTAATGGACAGAGGGACGTTGCCGGTGTTGGTGATCGTGAAGAAGAACCAGGCGGTGCCGCCCCCCTGAAGGTTGAGCGCCTTACCGGCCGAGGAGGGGTTCTGGGTCTCGCCCACCAGTTTGGAGACGGTAAAGGCCTTTCGAACGGTCTCGGCCCGGTTCACGACTGTGGCCCGGTCTTCCCGAGTGGCAGTGGAGCGATCTGAAAAGGTGGCCGAAACGGTCACCAGGTTGGAGGTGGTCTGGTCGGCCGATCCTGGAGCCAGTGTCGGGAAAGGCTGTGAGAGGCTCACGGTGAGGGATTCGCCGGGGGAGAGGTCCCGCTGGTCGTCTTGGATCGCAACCGTACCGAGAACGTTGTCATCCACCGAATCGATGTGCAGCGGTAGGTCTCCAGTGTTGGTGATGGTGTAGAAGAACCAGGCGGTCCCCCCGCCCGTGAGGGTGATCGATTTCTGGGCGGAGGTTATGTCATCCTCTGGGGCTGCCAGCTTGGTGACAGCAAAGTCTCCCTCCTGTGGCTCCGGTTGGGGATAGTTGATCACCGTGGCGGTATCAGTCCCCTCCATGACCTCCCGGCCATACGCGAGGAGGACGGTAAGGGTGTTCTCCACCGTCTCCGGTTGGCTTCCGACTGGGAGGGGGGCGAAGGTCTCTGCGACTGGTCCGGCGTGGGCGGACTCACCCGGATTGATCACGGACCGATCGAAGGCGAGCGGCCCCAGGCGGTTGTCCTGACCGCTAACCACCGACAGGGGGACATTGCCGGTGTTGGTCACGGTGTAGAAGAAGTAGACGGTGCCACCGCCAATCAGGCTCTCAGTCTCCTTTCCAGTCTCCGGGTCCTGGCTGGAGCTCACCGTCTTGGCGACGGCAAACCCAGGGGCGGCGCTAGGCGCAACGTTGATCACGGTAGCGCTGGCGGAGCGCGGATCCAGCTCGCCCCCTGCGTAGCTGGCGGTAACCGTGAAGGTATTCTCGGTAGACTGGGAGGGGCTGGCTGGGGGGAGAGGTGCAAACTCCTGATCGACGATCGCCGCCTGCGTCTCCCCTGCGGCCAGGGTCAGTCCCACCAAGGCCGAGATCTCCCCCAGGACATCATCGACCGCGGAGGTGATCGTGAGAGGAACCTCCCCGGTGTTGGTCACTGCGTACTGGAAGTACGCAGTGCCGCCTCCCTCCAGGGTGAGCGTGTCGGACCCGCCGCCTGCTGAGCTTTCACTCACGGTCTTGGCGACCGAAAAGCCGACTTCGGCCTCGGGCGCCTGGTTAATCACCGTAGCGGAAGCCGACTTGGGGCCGATCGTCTGCCCAGCGAAAGACGCGGTAGCCGTTACGGTGTTGATCTCGGTCTGCGGTGGACTCCCGACCCCGAGTGACGGGAAGCTCTTCTCTGCATGGGCCGTGACCGAATGGCCCGGGCTGATCTCGCCTCCCGGAAAGGTAATGGCGCCAATCTTGTCGTCTGACACGGTCCCGAGCGTGAGCGGGGAGTTGCCGGTGTTGGTAATGGTGTAGAAGTAGTGGGCCGTGCCGCCCCCCGTCAGGACCAGGCTCTGCTCACCAGTGCTCGAGTCATTGGTCGCGCTGACCGTCTTGCTGATCTCAAAGTCAGGCTCCAGCTCCTCGCAGAGTGGGCCACCGACCGTGCCGCTGTACTGGTCTGCCCCAGCCAGCATGTGCCACGACTGGCTACCGCTTGCCCACAGCCCTTCGTACGTAACTGTCACCGTGTCCGTTCCCCGTAGGAGCGCAGCCTCCCACTTGATCACGTGGGGGAGTCCAAGCTGATCGTCGGAACCCACCTGGCCACCGTGCGACGCAGTGACGTTCCCCTCGTCGAACGAAGTGCACAAAACGAGATCCAGTTGGCTCAGGGGGTTGGCCCGTCCGGTGCTGGAGAAGGTGTACGTCCAGGTGGTGTTTCCGTTGGCGTAGGCAGGGCCACTCGAGCTCAGATTCCAGGAGCCTGCTGTTGCCGCATCCCCCGTTCGTTGAGCGGCCACCGCGTGGACAGCTGGCAGTAGGACCCCTGCCAGGATCAGCAGGGTTCCGAACCAGGACAGGACCTTCTTCCGCATCTCCTCACCTCGCCTCACGTTCGTCGTGACTGAATCGAGTCGCTTCTTCCTTTTCAACAGGAACGGGTCCCGAACCTCTTTTTTCTGGGATGATTTCCAAATACAGGTTTCGACAGCAATAGACAAGGCACCCCGCGAGACCGTCTTCGTTGGCCTAGCATTGGGTGCCCTATGCATGAGGAGCCACTTCACCTGATTCCAGAAGAGATGCGTGAAGAGGTGCGCCGGCAGTACGGCATCTACATTGAGGGAGATCTCTGTCCAGCGTGCCGGCAGATGCTCCGCGATCAGTACGACGGCCGGATTGAGGATGTCCGGGTGCAGCGGATCGCTTTCTCCGAGAAGAGCCGGATCGGGATCGGCACCTTCACCCCCTCCGATCCCAAGAGTCAGGACATCTCTGAGTTGACTGGCTCTGTGGACCTCTCCACCATTGGGCAGTATGGCACGGAGTCAGATCCGAGAGCCTATCGGTTCGACGGGGAGCTGAACGTGGCCAACCGGGGGCTCATGGAGTTCATCGAGATGTTGAAGTGTGACGAGAAGTTCCTCTATGGCTTGCTAACCCTCTCGCAGGAGCGCGTGGGGATTAAAACTGAATACGGAGCTACGGGTTGTCATCAACCGGTGGCTTTCCAGGGTTGGGCTGAGAAACTGTCAACGTAATGAGTGATTTAACGTGACTAAGCTGACCCGGGTAGCCTCAGATACCTACCCAGGCGGATGATGGCGTATGGCCCCAACAATCCTCTAATTTCTGCAGGGTCGTGGCGGCGAAATATCGAAGTCTTGAAATCACACCTCCGTCGCTGTAGCCGTTGAGAGCGTGCTTGAGAGTGAGTGACAAGGCACAAGTCGGATTACAGACCTCGCAATTGGAGGAATAGGAGATGCAGAAACTCAAGATCAGGTTTGAAAACTGTTACGGGATTCGCAAGTTGGCACACGAGTTCGATACTTCAGAAGGACAGGCATTCCTTGTGTACGCACCAAATGGAGCAATGAAGACGTCTTTCGCCAGAGTATTCAGAGATGTTGCTACAGGGAAGCAACCAAGAGATTCCATCTTTCCGCACCGCAAGACGACGTTTACGATCGCTGACGAGACAGACTCCCCCATACCACCTGATAGGATCTTGGTGGTCGAGCCTTATGTAGAAGGTTACTCATCGGACAAGAGTGCCACCCTCATGGCTGACCAGAGTCTGCGGAGGCAATATGAGGACCTGGTGAAGTCAATCAGCGATAAGGCTAAGGTGGTACTAGGTGAGCTGGGTAAGACCGCTGGACTTAGGCGCGGTGTTGAGGAGGCACTGACCACCGCATTTGGGTCTCCTGGCGGGGATCTGTATTGTCCTGCTCCCGCCGATTTTGGGCAGATAGCTCGGTTTTTCGGCCAACGCGGGCTCCGTCCAGAAGATTCGAGCACAATTCGACAAAAAAGGGGATGCTCCTCCTGGGACTGACTGGCGGAAATATCTCCCTGTACTAGGCTGCCGGCGTATTCTTGCGCCGGTTTTCGGCAC
>Ga0196970_1001218_pt1 | contig 19005 bp, 15 predicted proteins | sample S1v_513CmetaG_FD_148672 | JGI IMG/M metagenome (GOLD analysis project Ga0196970, IMG submission 148672) | Soil microbial communities from Anza Borrego desert, Southern California, United States - S1+v_5-13C | ecosystem: Environmental > Terrestrial > Soil > Desert | place: USA: California...
CCGGCCCCAGCCCCGCCAGACGCGCCCGCCACGCCCGCGCCCGCTCCGCCTCCGCCGCCAGCCATGACGGACGCCCCGGAAAGCGGCTCAGCGACGGCCGCACAAAGCGCGGAAGGCTTCCAGCCGGAACGTGCACGTCGGCGTCGCGCGGATCCGCCGTCGGTGCCCGCACGGTGGCGGTCGGGAACGCGCGGGCGAACAGCGTCACCAGCCGCGGCTCGCACTCGATCACCACGTGCCGGGCCCGGCCGATCAGGTCCGCGTAGCAGGAGGCGAACATCAGCTCGTCGCCCACGCCCTGCTCGCGCCAGACCAGCACGCGGGCGGCGCTGACGTTCTCGCCGCGCCACGCGCGCATGGCGAAGCGGCGGTCGTGAGCCCGAAGCTCCGCGGTGGCGAAGCGCCAGTCGTGTTCCGTCCAGCCGTGGCGCAGCTCACCCTGTTCAAGCAGCAGGAAGGCGAGGTTGTGGTGCGCCTGGGCGTTGCGCGGATCCACCGCCAGCGCCTGCCGGTACTCGGCCAGCGCTTCCTCCAGCCGGTGCTGGCGGTGCAGCAGCAGTGCCAGGTTGCTGTGCGCGTCGGCCAGCCCGGCATCGAGGGTGATTGCCTTCCGGTGGTGCGCCTCGGCCTCCATCACGGCGCCGAGGGCGGCACAGGCGTTGCCCAGGTTCGTCCATGCCGCCGCGAGGCCGCCATTCACCGCCAGGGCGCGCCGCAGGGACGCCGCCGCGTCGGCGAACCGCTCCAGGCCGAGCAGGACCGTGCCCAGGTTGGTGTGGCCGTCGGCGAACGCGGGATCGAGGGCCAGGGCGCGGCGATGCGCCCTGGCCGCCCCGTCGCGCCGCCCGCCAGCCGCCAGAAGGTTGCCGAGGTGCGTGTGCGCGAGCGCCAGATCCGGACGCAGCCGCAACGCGCGCCGGCAGGCGCGCTCGGCCTCGTCCACCCGTTGGGCGCCGCTCAGCGCCGCCGTGTGGTTGACCCAGTGCTCGGCGGCGTCCGGCTGCGCGGCGATGGCGTTGCGTTGCGCCGATCCCGCCGCGTCGCTCCGCCCCAGCAGGCGCAACGCGTCGGCCAAGCCGGCGTGCGCGGCGGCGTTGCCCGGATCGGCAGCGGTCGCCGCGGCGAAATGCGTGACGGCGGCGTCCGTGTCGCCACGCCGCTTGCAGATCACGCCCAGCAGGTGGTGGGCGACTGGATGGCGGGGCCGGCCGGCCAGCGCCTCGTGCGCCAGCGCCGCCGCGCCCGGAAGGTCGCCGGCACGGTAGCGTGCGATGGCCGTCTGCACGGCGGCTTCGACGTCCGGTTCAAGTGCCGGCGCTGGTGCTGCTTCCTTCCGGGGTGCGGCCAGGCGGCGCAGATGACGGGCGACCGCGGCCAGGGTGTCAGCAAGGCTCTCGCCGGAACCCGGCTGGAACAGGCGCATGGCCGGAAACCACGGGCGGACGGCACTGCCCAGTTGCGTCCAGTCCGGACCACCGAGACGCCACGTCGGCGTGCCGACGGCCGCCGCCAGCTCGCCCACCGAGGTGGCCGGCGAGACGACGAGGTCGAGATTGGCGATCAGCGCCGCCGTGCCCTCGAAATCGTCCCTGAGGTCGAGGTCGGCCCAGCGGTGGATCGTGACGCCGAAGCGGCGCTCCGCCTCCGCCAGCTCGGCCGCGCAGTCGCCGTACTGCAGATTGACGAGGTGGATCCCCGGAACCGTGAAGACAGGGGCCCATTCCTCGATGCGGGTGTAGGCCGACCGCCGGTCGGTGGTCATGAGCTGGCTGCGCCACGCGAAGCCGAGCCGCAGCCCCGGGCCGAGCGCCTGGAGCCGGTCCCGCCACGCGGCGACGCGGGTGGGATCCGCCACCAGCCAGCCGGGCCGCGGCGGGAAGGCGGCGAGCCGCCCGCGCAGGAGCATCGGCAGGCGTCCGGCGGGAGCGTGGACGTCGGCATCGGGCGGAACGACCGTCTCGCCGCCGTCCGGCGCCGCGGTTTCGGCCCGCACCCGCGCCGCGGGGAAGGAGCGCGCGAACAGACCGACCAGCCGCGCGTCGCATTCGATCACCACACGCCCGGCGCGGGCCACGAGGTCGGCGTAGCAGGAGGAGAACAGGATCTCGTCGCCCACCCCCTGCTCGCGCCACACCAGGATCGACCGGCCGGCCAGATCCTCTCCACCCCACAACGGCGCGGCGATGGCGCGGTCGGTGTAGCCCTTGGCGCGGAAGCGCCACTGGTACTCCGGCCAGCCGCCGGCGAGGTCGCCATGCTGCAGCCGGATCATGCCGCGGTTGAGGTGGGCCGGTCCCAGCGCCCCGTCGAGCAGCAGCGCGCGCGACAGCGAGCGCTCGGCCGCCGGGCCGTCCCGCTTCAGCCAGAGCAACAGGCCGAGGTTGGCGTGCCCGTCCGCGCAGGCGGGATCGAGAACGAGCGTGCAGCGCTGAAGCGCCGATGCCTCCTCGGCACGGCCCTGGATCTGCCGGACCAGCCCCAGATTCGTGAGGGCGGCGAGGTGTTGCGGATCGATCCGCAACGCCCGGCGGTGCAGCCGTTCGGCCTCCGCCAGCCGGTCCTGCTCCAGCGCGGCACTGCCGAGCGCGGTGTAGGGCTCGCCAAGGTCGGGCTGCACGACGACGGCTCGGCGGCGGCAGGCGATACCGGCCGTGGTCTCGTGGCGGCGGGCCAGGGATTGGCCGAGGTTGTTGAGGGCGTGGAGGTAGTCCGGCCGAAGCGACAGCGCCCTGCGGTAGGCCGTTTCCGCCGCGGCGACGTCCCCCTGTCCCTCCAGGCCGGTGCCGAGGCTGTTCAGCGCCGCCGCGTCGCCCGGATTGAGTGCCAGCGCGCGGTGCAGCGCGGCACATCCGTCCCGCGGCAGCCGAAGCTCGATCAACACCAGGCCAAGGTTGTTGTGCGCCGACGCCAGCCCGCCATCGATGGCCAGGCAGCGGCGGTAGCACTCTGCCGCCTCGTCGAACCGGCGCTGGCCGTGCAGCGCGCTGCCCAGGGCGAAATGCAAGATCGCGTTGCCGGGATGCGCGTCGGTGCCGTCGCGCAGGACCGGTTCGGCCTCCGCCAAGCGGCCGTCGTCGATCAGCGCCAGCCCCAGTTCCGCGCAAAGCTCCGCGTCGTCCGGGGTGTCGCGCAGAGCCCGGCGCAGGGCCACCTCGGAATCGGGATGGCGCAGGGCGCGCATGGCAAGGGCCAGAGCCCGCCAGGCACCGGCGTGTTCGGGGGCACGCTGCACCACCTCGAACAGGCAGTGTGCGGCCGCGGCGGGTTGGCCGAGCGCACGGTGCAGCAGGCCGAGGTTGTAGCGGGCGTCGATGTGGTGCGGTTCGTCGGTCAGCACGCGCTCGTAGAGCGCTGCTGCGGCGGCGAACTGGCCGACCCGATGCAGCTCGACGGCCTGGGTGAACAGCGGTTTGGTCGCGGTGGGCGTCACGGTGTCCGGTCGGACGGAAGGTCACCGTCGTGGTCGCCCTCATGACCACCCTCGTGGGCGTGGTCTGCCGGCCCGCCGGTGCCGGCCTTGAACATCTTCCGGCAGACCTTCAGCGCCCGGTAGTAGTTGCGCGCGTCCACCAGCTCGCTGATCTCGTCCAGGTCCGCCGCGCAGTCGGGGCGCGCGGCGCGCGTCTCGTCGAGGATGTTCTCGAAGCGCGCATGGTTCAGCCGGGCGTCTTCGGGGAAGATGTAAATCAACTGGATGACGAAATAGAGCTTCTTCTCGATGCAGTCGATCTGCTCTTCTTTCAGCACTTCACGCCCGCGCAGGAAGTTGGCGGTGTTGTAAAGGTAAAACGAGCCCGGCCGATCGCCGGCGCCGATGACGGCGCCGTTGATGATGACCTTCTCGTTGGGACGAAGGACGAACTTGAGGGGCATGAGATCGAACCTGGTGCCTGCGAAAACGGGACACGGCGCCAAGGGCGCCGTGGCGAGTACCAACGGAAACGGGCGGCGGCTTGCGCCGCCGCCCGCCCGGGCTTGATCCTACCCGAAGTCTGCTGCTTAGAACAGCCGCAGGATGGACTGCTGCGACTGGTTGGCCAGCGAGAGGGCGATGGTGCCCAGCTGCTGCCGGGTCTGCAGCATCAGCAGGCCAGCGCCTTCCTCGTTCTGGTCGGCCAGCGTCAGCTTGTTGGCGCCCTCGACCAGCACGTCGCTGAACTCCTTGGTGAAGTTCTCGCGAGTCGTGATGATGTTGAGGTTCGTCGACAGCGTCTGCGAGGACGACCGCAGCTTCGCCTTGGCGTTGTCGAGACCTTCCACCGCCTTGTCGATGTCGGCACGGTCGGTCCAGTCGTTCTGCGCGTAGTCGATCCGCAGTCCCTGGCCACCCGTGGTGAGGTTCTGTGCGCTCACCGTGATCGAGTTGGTGTTCTTCTCGTTCAGCTGGACGGTCAGGTCGTTGGCGGTGTTGGCGTTGGTCACCTGCACCGTCACCAGGTTCGCCGCCGCGCTGGTCGACGCGGCCTGCTTGACGGTCTTGGAGTCCACGTCCAGTCGGACCGTGCCGCTGTCGAAGGCGAACGATTGCTCACCGCCGCTCAGCTTGCCTTCGCCGCGTTCGTTCGTGCCGTCGCGGGTGATGACGGTGCCCTGCAGGTTGGAGACGGAGATCTGCAGGTCGACCTTCTTCTCGATGACCGACACGCCGTTGCCGTCGTTGGCGGCCTTCTCCAGCAGGGTCCGGTCGACCGTGAACGACACCACGGTGCCCGACGCGAAGCTTTCGGAGATTTGCTTGCTCAGCGCGTTGGTCGTTGCGGCGCTGACCGTCATCTCACGCGCCTGGGTGGCGGCGGTGGCGCCGGTCAGGGTCAGGTCGCCGTTGGTGGCCACCGTCGCCGAGGCGATGTCGTAGGTGGTGCCCGACAGACGGCCGCTGGAGATGGCGGTGCTGATCGACTGCTGCAGCTTGGTGGCGATCGACATCTTGGCGGTCGTCGTCATGTTCACGTCGGCCGTGGTGGCCGTGTACGAGAACGTCTGGCCCTCGATCGTGACCGAGAAGATGTCGCCCGCCTCGATCGTGCCGCCCAGGCTGACGGTCGTCACCTGCGCCTGGGTCGACTTGGCGGGCACCGTCGTGTTGGCGGCGATCGTCTGGCTGTTGTCGAAGTAGGTGATGGTGCGCGACTCGTTGCCGTCGCTCACGATGAAGGTGCGCTGCTGGCCGGTGGCGCCGCGGACCTCGATGCTGACGTCGGAGAAGTTGCCGAGCGTCGAGGACATCGTGCCGGACATCTTCAGGCCGGTCAGGCCGTGAGCCGCTTCGGCCTTGCCGATGTCGCCGGCGGCGCCTTCGATCGAGCCGTCGCCCTTGACGCGCACGGTGTAGGTGTCGGCCGACACGACGTTGGTGACCCGGGCGTTCTCAAGACCGGCGACACTGTTCACCGCGGTGCGCGAAGCGGCCGTGGAGTCCAAGCGCAGGCCGTTGCCGGCGAGCAGGTTCTTGCCACCGTAGCCCGAGTCCTCGGCCAGCTTGTCGATCTGCGACTTCAGCGCGTTGAACTGCGAGGCCAGTGCCTTGCGGGTGGCGACCGACCCGGCGTCGTTGCCCAGCGCCGAGTAGGCGGCGGTCGTCAGGCCCTTGGCCTGATCGATCATGGCGTCGATGGAGGTGAGACCCTTGTCGGCGGCCTTGATGGTGCTGATCGCTTGGCCCATCGAATCCTTGAGGGCCGAAAGGTCGCCGGCGCGCTGCGTCAGGCCCTTCGCCGCGAAGTACGCGGTCGGGCCATCCAGCGCGGTGTTCACCTTGTTGCCGGTCGCCAGAATGTTCTGCTTCTGGGCGATCTTGTCGTTCACATTCTGCAGTTGCAGAAGGTTCGAACGCATCGATGCGCCGAGCGTGACGTCGTTCATTGCCATGGTAGCCACTCCGTTTGGAGGATTGCGGCCAGCCGAGGTATCCCGGCGGCGAGGGGACTAATTCCCCTGCGCCTATGGTAGGCAAGAAACAGGCCAGTCAGGATTTGCCCCACTTTCGGGGCAATCCATGCCGCTCGGCAAAAAGGGATAGGCAAATTTTGCCCATCGACCGGCAGAATATGCCGGGTTACCCGCACCCTTTTGCCGGGTCGGCAGCTTCTGCCGGGTGCGGACCGGCAGGAATTGCCGCGCGGCCAGCGGCGTCCAGCACGATGGTGGCGCACACGCCCAGCGGCCCGGACGCGAGCGCGGCGCTGCCCCACGACCACCCGACGCCGAAGCCCGACAAAAGCAGGCGATACGACCTTCGGATGAGTTCGTCCCCCAGCGCCTCGGTCAGGGCCAAGGGGATGGAGGCGGAACTGGTGTTGCCATGGCCGGCCAGCGCCAGCACGGCCTGCTCCGGCGTGGCGCCGATCTTCTGCGCCAAGTGCCGGATCATCTGCGCGTTGGCCTGGTGCAGGACGACACGGTCGACCTCGCCCATGCTCCAGCCGGCGAGGTCGAGGGCCGCGCGGATGTTGCCGGGCACCTCGCGCAGAGTGAAGGCGAACACCTGCGTGCCGTCCATGAACAGGTGCGCGGGCTCGTCCGGCCGGCGCAGCGCCCCGCCGGGAACCGTGAGGTAGGGCGCCCCCGCCCCGTCGCTGCCCAGCGCGAAGGCCATCGGCTCCGCCGCGTCGTCGAGTTCGAGCGCGGTGGCGGTCGCGGCGTCGCCGAACAGCGGCGCCACCGCGCGGTCGTCGGGGTCGAGCACGCGCGACGTGGTGTCCCCGGCCAGCAGCAGCGCACGCCGCCCGCCGCACGCCTTCAGCAACGCCGCCGCCGTCCACAGCCCGTAGACGTAGCCCGAGCAGCCCAACCCCATGTCGAACACCGCCGTCCCCTTGGACAGGCCGAGCCGCCGGTGCAGCAACAGCCCGGTCCCGGGCAGCACGTGGTCGTGCGTTTGCGATACCAGGATCAGCAGCGCCACGCTGTCCGCCGCCCAGCCCAGGCGGTCGAGCAGATGGCGGGCCGCCGCCTCGGCAAGATCGGAGGTGCACTGATGCGGCGGCACCACGTGGCGCGCTTCGATCCCGGTGGCCTTGGCGATGCGCAACGCCGCGTCCTCGCCGAAGCGCGCCGCCAGGTCGGCGACGGTCTCCCGCCGCTCCGGCACGCAGGAGACGATGCCGGCAAGCCGGACGCCTTGGATGACGGACGCGACCATGGTGGCCTCCCCAATACCCGCTCAGCAGGTGATGCCGCCGTCCACGACCAGCGTCTGGCCGGTGACGAAGGCGGCCCCGTCGCCAAGCAGGAAGCGCACCACCGGCACCACGTCGTCCACCCGCCCGAGCCGGCTAAGCGGCGTGCGGCGCACGATCTGCTGGCGCTGGTCGGCGGCCAGCGTTCCGGACATCTCGGTGTCGAGGTAGCCGGGGGCCACCGAATTGACGGTGACGGCCAGCCGCCCGACCTCGCGCGCCAGCGCGCGCGTCAGCCCGTCGAGCCCGGCCTTGGAGGCCGAATAGGCGGCCAACCCGACGTAGCCGCGCTGCCCGATGATGGAGGAGACGTTGACGATGCGCCCCGGCCCGCGCTTGACCAGCTTGGCGCGCAGGAAGGCGCGGGCCGCCTGGATGGCGCCGACGAGGTTGGTCTGGATGACCTCCGCCGTGTCGATCTCCGGGAACGTGGCCAGGACGCCTTCGCGGGCGATGCCGGCGTTGTTCACCAATCCCCACAGCGCCGCGTCGCCGGCCCAGGCCAGCGCCGAGTCGAAGAACGCCCGCACGTCGGCGCCGTCGCCGACGTGGCAGGCCTTCCAGAACAGGTCGGGGCCAGCCAGCCGCTCCAGCGCCTCCGATGGTGCCCGCGAGCAGGTGGAGACGCGGTAGCCATCGGCCAGCAGCGCCTCCACCAGGGCAAGGCCCAGGCCGCGGCTGCCGCCGGTGACGATGACGTGACGTTTCTGGCTCACCCGTTCCCCCCGCGCCGCTTCTTGCCGGACGCCCCCAGTTCGAGACGCTCCACCACATGGACCAGGCGCGGCCGCGCCGCCGGTTCCAGCGCCGCCACCGCGTCGCGCACGGAGGCCCGCACCGCCGCCTCGCCCACCCCCGGCATCGGCACGACGGACGCGGTTAGGATGCGCCCGGTGATCGGGTTGGCCGCCGCCGCCACCAGGGCGTCCTGCACGCCGGGTGCCGTGAGCAGCAGCGCCTCCACCGCTTCCGGCGACACCTTGACGCCGCCGACGTTGACGCGGCCGTCGGCGCGGCCCGTGAACAGCACGCGATCGCCGACCACGGCCACCAGATCGCCGGTGACGATCCAGCCGTCCCGGTCGGCGGCACCGCCGCCCGCGTAGCCGAGCATGGCGCGCGGGCTGCGCACCTCCAGGATGCCGTCGCGCACGCGCAAGCCCACCGCCTCGACGCCTGTCTCCAGCCAGGACGCCGGGAAGCCGGCCCGCCCGTCGGTGACGGCGAACAGCGACCCCGCCTCGGTGGACGCGTAGATGTGGCGCAGGCGCGCACCCGGAAACGCCTCGGCCAGACGGTCGAGCAGCGGCTGGTCGGCGGGTTCGCCGCCCAGCGTGACCGCCTTCAGCGGCGGGCGCGCGTCGCCCAGAGCAATCAGAAAGGCCCGCCAGAAGCTGGGCGTGCCGCTGACGTGCGTGGCGCCGTGCGCCAGGGCGGCGCGGGCCAGACCGGCAAGCCCCTCGCCCGGCGCCGCGATCAGGGTCGCCCCGGCGGCCAGCGCGGTGAGGATCACCTGCACCCCGGCGAAGGCCGCCGGCTCGTAGGTCAGGAGCCACCGCGCACCGCGATCGCCCGTGCCGCGCAGCCGGCCGCGCAGGCGGGTGAAGTCGTGGCGCACCACCTTGGGCGCGCCGGTGGTGCCGGACGTTTGCAGCAGGACGGCAAAGCTGTCCCCGGCCGGCAGATCGGGCGGCACGGTCTCCGGGTTGCGGCGCAGGAGCAGGGGCACGCTCGCGCTCTCCGCCGCCGCCAGCGCGGCGATGAGTGTCGCCACACGGTTGCCGTCGGCGACCGCCAGTCTCACACCCGCGCGAAAGGTCTCCGCCAGCGCACCGGCGCGGATGGCGAGTTGCGGCCAGCCCAGTGTCTCGCCCCGCTCGATCAGGCGGGTGCGGCCGTCGATCCAGACCGGGAGCCAGGCGGGCGGCGCGGTCAAGGCGCCTCCACCAGCGTGTCAGTGCTGTAGAGGGACGCCAGTTCGCCGACCGTCGTGAACTGCCGGAAACCAGCGCGGAACGGATCGTGTCCGGTGCGCTGCTCCAGCACCACCAGGAGCGTGGCGAGGTCCAGAGAGTCGATGGGCAAGGGACCGCCCAGGAACGCGGTGTCGGCCGCCAGCGGCGGCAGCGCGGCCCCCTTCTCGGCAACGATACGGCCAAGCTCTTCCACGATCATCGTGATCATCGGGATGATCGTCGGGGCGGGTGCGGACATCGAACTCCTCAAGCGTCACAGGCGGTCAGGAAATCGCGAAGAACGGCGGTGACCGGGCCGGCGGCCTCACTATGCGGCAAGTGCCCGGCGTTGTCGAAGAGATGAAGCGGTGACGACGGCCCTGGTGACGGCGGCAGGCGCGACGGGTCCGGCACCGGGATGATGCGGTCCTGCCGCCCCCACAGGAACTGCACGGGCATCGGCAGCGCGGCCCAGTCGACCGGCGGCGCCTCCCCGGCGTTCAGGAAGGACGCCCGGACGATCGCCTCCAGCGCAAGGCGGCGGCGCGGATCGCCGGCCTGCGCCAGCATCACGCTGGCAAGGCGTTCGGTCAGCGGCGACGGCCGGGCGAACAGCATGCTGGCCAGGGCGAGCGCCTCCGCCCCGTCGGCCAATGCCGGCAGCCGCCGCAGGAAGTCCGCGTCGAAACGTGGCCCCACCCCGGCCGACGCCACCAGCGACAGGCTGGCGACCCGTTCCGGTGCCCGGCGCGCCAGGGACAGCGCCACGTAGCCGCCCATCGAGTGGCCCACCGCGTGCACCAGCGGCAGATTCAGGACATCGAGCAGCCGCTCGACCCAGAAGGCGAAGTCCGCCACCCGGCCCGAACCGACGTCGAGCGTCGATTCCCCATGCCCTGGCAGGTCGACGGCGACGGCGCGCCGGTCGGCCGCCAGGGTGGCGATGTTGAAATGCCACGTCAGCAGGTCCCCGGCGAAGCCATGCAGCAGCAGGACCGGAACGCCACCCTGCCCCAGCGACAGGACCGACGCCGGTCCACCGGGAAACGCGATCCGTTCCCTCCGGATCCTCACGCCGGGACGGTGACGCCGGCGAGGTCCAGCAGGTCGGCGACGGTCTTGGCCTTCGCCAGCTTCTCGCCTTCGACCACCTTGTTCAGCCTCTCGTCGACCAGCGCGATGAAGCTGATGACGGCCAGCGAATCCCAGCCCTCCAGCGCGTCGAGCGGTTCGGAGCCGCTCAGCGTGCCGGGCGACAGTTCAAGCATCTCGTCCAGAGCGAGCAGAAAGTCTTTGCGATTCATGGAATTCTCCGTGGAAGGTTGCGGCCGTCACACGCCCTTCTGTGGGACGGCGCGGTTGAGCTGGTACCAGTCGGGATGGCGGCGCAACACGGTGCAAACATCCTGCCAGCCGAAGCCGGGCGGCAGCGCTTCCAGCACGCGGCGCACGAGTTCGAAGTCGGCCGGCTCGTCCACGCACCAGCGGTGCGGCTCGACCGGCGCCTCGGGGCGCAAGGGTGCGCCGAGGTGGAAACGGTCCGGACGGCGGTAAATGTAAGGGGTGACGTGCTCGCGCTCCGCCGGGTCGGCGGCCTGCGCCGCCGCCTCGTCGAGGGCGGCACGGGTGAACACCTCGGCGTCCAGGCCGCGCGGGAACCGGGCGGTGTCGATGGCGACGTAGTCGACCGGCGGGGTCTCCTTCCGGCCGTCGAGGAACAGGCCGACGGCCGCGTCGACCAGGCCCGGGTCGATCAGCGGGCAGTCGCCGGTCACCCGCACCACCACCTCGGCCTCGTGCACCTCGGCGGCGGACGCGAAGCGGCCGAGCACGTCGTGTTCGTCGCCGCGGACCACCGGCACGTCCATCCGGTCGGCCATCGCCGCCACCGGGTCGTCGGTGGCGTTGACCGTGGTCGCCAGCACCACCGCGTCCACCGAGGCACAGCCCCGCAGCCGGTCCAGGTGGTGCGCCAGCAGCGGCCGGCCGGCCGCCTCCATCAGCACCTTGCCCGGTAGCCGCGTGGAGGTCATGCGCGCCTGCGAGATGCAGACGACGCGGGGGCGGGCCGCGGTCATGGCACGTCCTCCTTTGGCGTTAGCATGCCCCAGGCCAGCGGCTCCCCGCGCTTCAGGGCGCGCGCGGCGCGGCGGCCGAGGACGGCAGGCAGGTGCTTCGGCGCGAGGCCGAAGCCGGGGCGGATCGAGCGGACGCTAACGGGCGTCAGCGGCTCGCCCGCCGCCACGTCGGCCACGATGTACAGCGAGCGGCGGTAGTCGCGCCCGCCGGCCTCGCTGGGCTCCAGCGCGTAGTTGACGCGGCCCAGCGCCTGCCATCCCGTGCGAACGGCGTCCACCATCGCCTTGAATTCATGGGGTTCCAGGGAGAAATCAGCGTCCACGCCGCCGTCGGCGCGGGCCAGCGTGACGTGCTTCTCGATGACGCAGGCGCCCAGCGCGGCGGCGGCGACCGGCACGGCGATGCCGTGGCTGTGGTCGGACAGGCCGGCCGGCACGCCGAACGCTTCGGCCAGATGCGCAATGGTGCGCAGGTTGCAGTCCTCGGCCGGCGTCGGGTAGCCGCTGACGCAATGCAGCAGCACAAGCGGCACGCCGCCCGCCGCCTCCACCGCGTCGGCGATCTCACCCAGGGTGGCGAGGCCGGTGGAGAGGACCAGCGGCTTGCCCGTGCGGGCGGCGCGGCGGATCAGCGGCAGGTCGTTCAGCTCGAACGAGGCGATCTTGTAGGCCGGTGCGCCCAGCCCCTCCAGCAGGTCCACCGCCGTGTCGTCGAAGGGCGAGCTGAAGATCGTGATGCCCAGGCTGCGGGCGCGCTCGAACAGCGCCGGATGCCAGTCCCAGGGGGTGTGCGCCTCGCGGTAGAGGTCGTGCAGCGTGCGCCCTTTCCACAGCCCGCCTTGCAGCAGGAAGCCCGGCCCGTCGTGGTCGATGGTGATGATGTCGGCGGTGTAGGTCTGCAGCTTGACCGCGTCGGCGCCGGCCGCGTGCGCGGCGTCGATCAGCGCCAGCGCCCGGCCGAGGTCGCCCTTGTGGTTGCCGGACATCTCGGCGATCACGTAGGGCGGATGGCCCGGCCCGATCGGGCGGCCGTCGATGGTCACGTCGCGCGACACGGTAGGGACTCCCATGGTTGGCTCCGGCGTCATCCTGCGCGCTGCTTCCTTGACCCGTCCTTAATTCCGCACCCCGGCGGCATGCAGCCGGCGCGCCTCCTCGCAATAGTCCAGCAGGCGCTGCACCGAATGGCGGCGGTCGACGACACCGTCATAGCGCGCCTTGGCCGCTGCGGACTGCGTGGCACGAAAGTCCCGGTCGGCGCACAGGGCGGCGGCGCGCGCCGCATAGGCCGCGCGGTCGGCGGCGTGAAACTCCGGCCCGGCGACGCTGGCGACGTCGCCCGACGGCAGCGTGACGACCGGCACGCCCTCGCCGATGGCGAAGGCGGCGCTGCCACCGCCGCCCTGGCGCGGCGGGTTGAGGAAGGCGCCGACACGACCATAGAAGGCGCGGATGTCGTTCAGGTGGCCAAGCGCGCGCAGCCGCGCCGCGTGCCGCGAGGCGGCGAGGCGCCCCGGCAGGTCGCCGACCGGGCCGGCGAAGGCGATGACGGCGTCCGGGCAGCGGTCCAGCACATCCTCCGCCAGCGACAGGAAGCCGGCGTCCACCTCCTGGTCCAGCCGGGTGCCGACGACGGCGAAGACGAAGCCGGCATTGCCCAGGCCGAAGTCGCCGCCCGCCCCGGCCGTCGGCGGCAGGGTGAAGCCGAAGCTGAACGGGCGGAAGCGCCGCGCGAAGGGCGCGCGGTAGAGCGCCGGGATCGATTGCGTGTGGTCGTGCTCGTCGTATCCCAGCACGATGTGCGCCAGCGAGAAGGTCAGGCCCGACGTGGTCGGCAGCGTCACCACCGGCCGCGCGCCGGCCTCGGCGAACAGGTCGGCGGCGATCACCGACCCGCCGAAGGTGACAAGCACGTCGGGGTCATAGCCGTCGATCGCCTCCAGCACCTCGTGCATCTTCTCGCGCGAGAAGGCGCGGCTGGTGAAGGACGCCATCTTCACGTGCCGGCCGAACATCTCGATGGCGTGCACCCCTTCGTAATGCTCGACCAGTTCGGCGATCATCGGCGGGATGAAGATGTTCTCGATGCGCAGCGGCATCATGTTGGTGTTGATGATCGCCACCTCGAGTCCGGCCTCCTGCAGCCGGGCGGCGTAGTCGAAGCAGTCGCGCGACGGCTGGTGCCGGTCGCTGGTGAACTGGTTGGTGACCACGGCGACGCGGCGGACCGGGCCCGCCCTGGGCTCGCGCCGCGGCGGCACCGCCCCCCAGCGCCGGGCGATCAGCCGCACCATATGCTCGTAGAAGCGGTGGACGTCGCAGGGGCCGAAGGCCGCGGCCTTCTCCGGCGCCGCCGCCCCCATGAACATCTGCCGCGACACGCACCAGTAGGTGTAGTGCAGCAACTCCGGCGCGACCTCGTCCCCGCCCATCATCAGGTAATGCAGGATGCGTTCGAGGTGGTAGAGGTCGCCGGTCAGGTGGAAGAGCACCGAATGCAGACGCACGGTGTCGCCGGTCGGCGCCTCGCGGCGCAAGTGGTCGGCCAGCGTGATGCGGGCATCGAGCGGCAGGTCGCGGCGCAGGGTGTCGCACAGCGCCGTGAAGCGGTTGATCTTGTCCGCGTCGAACTGCCGATCGGTGAGAAAGGGCAGCAGCGCCTGCGCGGCGGGGATCGGCTCGACCACGGGGGCATCCCTGGATAATGTCTGTCTACGCTCGCCTGTTACTACTCCTGGAATCGTCGAGGTTGCAAGGACGGCCGCCAGCGGCAATCCTACCGGCGCTGTTCCTGGACGAAGTCGTCGGGCTCGTAGACCACGACCTTGCTGCCTCCGACGTCGAAGCGCACTGGCACGGCAATCAGATCCTTGAAATGCTCACGAAGGCGGGCCTGCTGCTCCGGCGGCACGAACAGCAACAGGAAGCCGCCGCCGCCGGCGCCCAGCAGCTTGCCCCCCAACGCACCGTGCGCCAGCGCGCTCTCGTACAGGTCGTCGATGGCCGAGTTGGAAACGCTGTCCGACAACTCGCGCTTGAGCATCCAGCTCTCGTGCAGCAGGCGGCCCAAGTCCTCCAGCGGCCGGTCGGCGCCGCCCAGGATCGCCGCCGCCTCGTCGACCATGGCGCGCAGGGTGCGCAACTGCGGTCCGCGCTTGTCCAGGTTGGCGATCTTGTCCTTGGCGATGTCCGTGGCGTAGCGCGAGAATCCGGTGAAGTAGAGGACCAGATGGTCCTGCAGCGCCTCGCGCCGCTCGCGGTCGATGATCAACGGCGACACGTCGATGGTGCCGTCCTGGTGGAACTCGATGCGGTTCAGCCCGCCGTACGCCGCCCACACCTGATCCTGCGAACCGACGTTTTCGGCGATCACCTCCTGCTCGATGCGGATCGCCTCCAGCGCAAGGTTGCGCTTGCTGACCATCCGGCCGCGGTGCGCGTTCAGCGCGTTCAGCAGCCCCACCGTGAAGGCCGAGCTGGAGCCCAGGCCGGAGCGGGCCGGCAGGTCGCCGTCGTGGTGGATCTCCAGCCCCTCGGCGATGCCCATGTCGCCCAGCACGGCGCGCACCGCCGGGTGCTGGATCTCGGCGATGTCGTTCACCAGCTCGACGTTCGAATAGACGATGCGGTGCCGGTGCGCGAAGAACGGCGGCAGCGTGCGCAGGGTGATGTAGCAGTACTTGTCGATGGCCCCGCCGATCACCGCGCCGCCGTGCTTGCGGTACCATTTCGGATAGTCGGTGCCGCCGCCGAAGAACGAGATGCGGAACGGGGTGCGGGTGAGGATCATGGGGCGCCCCCGGTGATCACGCCGGCCGCCATGGCGAGGCTTTCCGGCGTGCCGATGTCGATGAACCGCCCGTACACCACGTGCGCGTGCAGCGTGCCCGCCGGCAGCCGTTCCAGCACGTCGCGCTCCAACGACGTGGCGTTCGACGCGGCCAAGCGGTCGAGGAAGGCGGCCGAGAGCAGGTAGACCCCGGCGTTGATGGTGCCACTGCCGGGCGTCTTCTCGACGAAGCGCTGGATGCGCCCGTCGGCACCCACGTCGACGCGGCCGTAGCGGGCGGCATCCTCCACCTTGACGCACAGCACCGAGGCCTCCGCCCCGGACAGCTTGTGCGAGGCGACAAAAGCCCGCAGGTCGGCATCGACGAAGGTATCGCCGTTCATCACCAGCACGGGATCGGAGGTCAGTTCGTCGCGCACGAAACGCAATGCGCCGGCCGTGCCCATCGGCCGCGGTTCAATGGCGCACACCACGTCCAGGCTGTGGTGCGAATCGCCCTGCGCCAGCCACGCGGTGACGCGGTCGGCCAGATGGCCAAGGCACAGCACCACGCGCTGCCCGCCGAACCCGGCGAGATAGTCGAGCAGGTGGCCGAGGAAGGCGCGCCCGGCCACCGGAGCCAGCACCTTTGGCGTGTCGCCCAGGACACCACGGATGCGCGTGCCGAGTCCGCCGGCCAGGACGGCGGCGTCGATCGTCTCGAGGGGCTGCTTATGCTGCACCGGCGACCTTTTCTTGCGTGACGGCGCCGCCCTCCCCCTCCTCCAGCAGCCGACGGCGCAGGGCATGGCGCGTCATGTGGCGGATGTGGGCGCTGGTCGTGGCGCCGAAGCGCTGGTCGACCATCTTCAGGTAGCGCGGGTTGGTGAAGTATTCGGTGAAAGCGGCGTCGCGGAAGCGCAAGACTTCCGCCGCCGACACTTTCTCGGTCGCCAGCGGCTTGCAGTCGTAGCTGTGCTGCGAGAAGCCGCTCCAGTTCTCCGGCAGATCCCAGCCCTTCTCCACCGCCTGGCCGTAGAGCGGCGAACCGGGGTACGCCATGGCCGAGTAGAAGTTGGCGAACTCGCAGTTCAGTTCCTTGGCGAGGTCCAGCGTCTCGCGCATCGAGGCGATGTCGTCATCGGGCAGGCCGAAGATGTAGTTGCCGATGACGTTGATGCCGGCCTCCTGGATGGCGCGCACGACGCCGACGATGTCTTCGCTGCGCAGCGCCTTCTTCGCCCCGTCGCGCACGTGCTTGGAGCCGGACTCGATGCCCAGCGCCAGCCAGCGCACGCCGGCCCGGCGCAGCATCTCCAGCATCGCCGGCTTCACCGTGTCGACGCGGGCATAGGCCCAGAAGTTCAGCGTGTTGCCCAGCGCCTCGTTGCGCGGGATCAGCCCCTCGCAGATCGCCGTGACGTGCTTCTCGTTCAGCACGAACATCTCGTCGACGATCTTGAAGGTGCGCACCCCGTACTGCTGAATCAGGATGTCGATTTCCTTCAGCACCGCCTCCGGGCTGCGGAAGCGGTAGCCGTTCTTGCCGAACGGCGCGTTGATGCAGCAGAAGGTGCAGCGGTACGGGCAGCCCAGCGTCGTGTAGATCGACGCGTAGGGCATGCGCGTGTCCATGGCGCCGAAGCACTGCCAGTTGTGCGCCCGGTACTTGTCCATGGGCAGCAGGTCCCACGACGAGCCCGGCAGGTCGCGGTCGAGGTCGTCGACGTTGGCCGCCGGCAGGGTGCGGCGCGGTTCACCCTCGTGCCAGTAGACGATACCGGGGACGTTGGCGAAATCGGCGGCGAAATCCGGCGCCGCGTCTTCCGGCCGCTCGGCCTTCAGCGCGCGCAGCAGGGCGTCCACGGTCACCGGCCCCTCGCCGGTGCAGGCGAAGTCCACCGCCTCGTCGTGCAGCGTGCGTTCGGGCATGGCGGCCACATGGCCGCCGACGATGACGATCGGCTGCGCCGCGTCGTGCTCCTTGATGGCGCGGCAGACGGCGCCGGCCGCCGGCATCGACTGCGTCGAGGCGGACGGCTGGTGGCCGTAGACGACCATGGCGACGAGCCGCGGCTTCCACTCGGCAACCTTGTCGGCGACCTCCTGCGGGCCCCAGCCTTCCGCCTCGCTGTCGATGATGGCCACGCGGTGGTCGCGCAGCCGGCAGTACGTGGCGATCAGCCCGCACCACAGCGGCGGCTCGATGGCCGTCAGGTCGTCGGCGAGCGTCTGGTACACCTGCCCGCGGCCGCCCGGGTGGATGAGCACGAGGTCCAGGCGATCACCACCCGCTGCGCCGTCCATGGTCGGTCCTTTCCAGGTCACACGTTGCCGTGCACGGCGTTGCGCACCATGCGGTAGCCTTTGATCAGCTCGCGAATGCCGTCGTCCAGCGAGAAGGCCGGCGCATAGCCGGTCGCCTCGATGCGCTCGTTCGACACGATGTAGTCACGCTTGTCCGGATCCTCTCCGATCGGCGCCTCCAGGAACACGAACTTCGGCAGGTGCTCGCGGATCTTCTCGCACAGCTCCCACTTCGACAGGTTGGCGTCGGAGAGGCCGACGTTGTACGGCCGGTCCTTCATCGTCTCGAAGTTGCCCAGCCCATGCAGGAAGGCGCGTGCCACGTCGCGGATGTGGATGTAGTTGCGCTTGAAGTGCGGCTCGAACAGCACCACGGCCCGGTCGTAGACGGCGCGGTAGACGAAGTCGTTGACCAGCAGGTCGATGCGCATGCGCGGCGCCATGCCGAACACGGTGGCCAGGCGGAAGGAGATGGCGTTGCCGCGCTCCAGCACCGCCGCCTCGGCCTCGACCTTGGTGCGCCCGTACAGCGAGATGGGGCGCAACGGGCTGTCCTCGGTGCAGAACTTGCCCTTCTCGCCGATGCCGTAGCCGGAGTTGGTCACCGGCATCATGATGCGCTGCTCACGCGACAGCAGGCGGATCAGCGTCAACACCGCGTCGCGGTTGGTGCTGGCGGCGCCGAGTTTGTCGTTATCGCACAGCGGCGCGCCCACCAGGGCCGCCAGCGGGATCACCACGTCGGCCGACTTGGCCAACGGCTTCAACGTGTCCTCGTCGCGGGCGTCGCCACGAACCACGTCGAAGTCCGGGTTGGCGCAGACCTGCGTGAGCGAGGCTTGGCGGAACATGAAGTTGTCCAGCACGGTCACGCGATGGCCGGCGTCCAGCAACGCCGGCACCATGATGGAACCGAGATAGCCGGCGCCGCCGGTGATCAGGATGTTCAGCTTTTCGGTCATTGTCTTTCCTGTTCCTCAGCGGCACGCACGGTCGAGCACGTCGCGCAGGCGAATGATCTGCGGCGTGAGGTCGTGCGGGTGGTTGCCCACGAAAAATCCGAGGTCGTGCGCGAGGTAGGCGTTCTCGACCGCGCCGACCGTGTCGTAGTCGTAGTGCTTCAGCACGTCGTGCCGCAGGAAGCAGCCGCCGGTGATGATGCGAAAGCCGATGTCGGCCTCCTTCAGCGCGGCGAACACCTTCTCCCGGTCCGGGTTGCGGGCCGGGTTGAGGATCACCGTGAAGCTGAAGGCGGACGAGACGCCGTTCTCGCGCTGGATGATGAAGCGCTCGTCACCCGCGAACAGCTCCTGGAACAGCTTGAGGTTGGCGCGCCGCCGGGCGGTCATGGCCGACAGCTTCTTGAGTTGCTCGCGGCCGATCGCCCCTTCCAGTTCCAGCGGGCGGACGTTGTAACCGGGCAGGATGAAGCGGTAGGCCTCGAAATGGTCGGAGGAGCGGCGCTCGTACAGCGGCGTGTCGGGCGGCAAGTCGCGGGTCCAGCCGTGCGCGCGCATGGAGCGGCAGAGGTGCGCCAGTTCCAGGTCGTCCGTCAGGATCATCCCGCCTTCCATCGTCGAGATGTGGTGCGAGAAGAAGAAGCTGAAGGTGTTGAGGTCGCCGAAGGTGCCGGCCTTCTTGCCGTTCAGCTCGGCGTCCATCGATTCGCAGTTGTCCTCGATGAAGTACAGGCCGTGCGCGTCGGCGAAGGCGCGCAT
>Ga0196970_1001219_pt1 | contig 18967 bp, 15 predicted proteins | sample S1v_513CmetaG_FD_148672 | JGI IMG/M metagenome (GOLD analysis project Ga0196970, IMG submission 148672) | Soil microbial communities from Anza Borrego desert, Southern California, United States - S1+v_5-13C | ecosystem: Environmental > Terrestrial > Soil > Desert | place: USA: California...
CCCGGCGGCGGCGTCTCCGTGCGCGGCGACGCCAAGGGCCGCGGCGGGGCCAAGCAGGCGATCACGGCGCTCGCCGCCCGCGCCGAGAGCGGGGCCGAGGTGACCGAGGCCGACGTGCGCGCGGCGTTGGCCAGCGTGCGCGCCGGCCACACCGTCGCCGGCGGGGCCCTGACCGTCGGCCGCAAGGGTCCCATCGCGCCCAAGACCCAGGCCCAGGCCACCTATCTGGACATGCTGGACCGGTGCGAACTGGTGTTCGGCGTCGGCCCGGCCGGCACCGGCAAGACCTTCCTGGCCGTCGCCTACGGCGCGACCCTGCTGCTGAAGGGCGCTGTGGACCGGCTGGTGGTGACGCGGCCGGCGGTGGAGGCGGGCGAACGGCTCGGCTTCCTGCCCGGCGACATGAACGAGAAGGTCGATCCCTACATGGCGCCCGTCTGGCAGGCGCTGGACGACGTGCTGGGGCCCGAGGCCGCGCGCCGCCGCCGCGACCGGGGCGAGATCGAGGTCGCGCCCCTGGCCTTCATGCGCGGCCGCACGCTGGGCCACTCCTTCATCATCGTCGACGAGGCCCAGAACACCTCGCGGCTGCAGATGAAGATGGTGCTGACCCGCATCGGCGAGGGCTCGCGCATGGTGGTGACCGGCGACCCGACCCAGGTCGACCTGCCCAGCCCCCGCGACAGCGGCCTGGCCCATGCCGTGCGGCTGCTGAAGGACGTGAAGGGCGTCGGCGTCTCCACCTTCGAGGCGTCGGACGTGGTCCGCCATGCCCTGGTGGAGCGGATCGTGCGCGCCTACGACGCCGATTCCGCCAACCCCCTGGCCTGACGGCGATGATCGACATCGAGGTCGAGGACGAGGCCTGGACCGCCGCCCTGCCCGAGGTCGGGTCCGTCGTGGAGCGCGCGGCGCGGGCGGCGCTGGCCCACGGGGACCTGGGCGCCGACGCCGCCCTCACCGTCCTGCTGACCTCGGACGAGGCGGTGCGCGACCTCAACGCGCGCTTCCGCGGCAAGGACAGGGCCACCAACGTGCTTAGCTTCCCGGCGCCCGAGACGGCCGCGCCGCACCTCGGCGACATCGCTTTGGCCCGGGGCGTCTGCGCCGTCGAGGCCGAGGCCCAGGGCAAGCCGCTGGAGCACCATCTCTCGCATTTGGTGGCGCACGGCGTGCTGCATCTATTAGGATGGGACCACGAGACCGACGACGAGGCCGAAGAGATGGAGGGCCTCGAGCGGCGGATCCTGGCTGAGATGGACATCCCCGACCCCTACGGGTCTCCGGACGGAACCGCCTGAAACCCATGCCCAGCGACGGCCCAAGTAGTCCCTCCCGCCCGCTCCGGTCGGTGATGAGCATGTTCTCGTGGCTGGCCGGCGAACGTCCGCCGGAGCGCGAGGAACCGACGGAGATGGAGGCCAAGGCCCACTCCTTCCAGGAACTGCGCGTCGACGACGTGATGACCCCGCGGGCGGACGTGGTGGCCGTGGAGGTCTCGACCTCGCTCGGCGACCTGCTGCGCCGGTTCGTGGACAGCGAACACTCGCGCCTGCCCGTCTACCGCGAGACGCTCGACGAGCCGATCGGCGTGGTCCATGTCAAGGACGTGCTGCGCCTGCTGGCGCCCACCGACGAAGGCCCCGCCGCGCCCGACTGGGACGAGCCGGTGATCTATCGCCTTCGCCGCGACGTGCTGTTCGTGCCGCCGTCCATGCGGGCGGCGGACCTGATGCTGAAGATGCAGGCCTCGCGCCTCCACATGGCCCTGGTCATCGACGAGTTCGGCGGCACCGACGGCCTGGTCACCCTCGAGGACGTGATCGAGGCCGTGGTCGGCGAGATCGAGGACGAGCACGACGTCGAGGCGGAGGCCGCCCTCGTGCACCGCCCCAACGGGGTGGTCGAGACCGACGCCCGCACCTCCCTCGAGGACCTGGAGGCGGCGCTGGACGTGCGCCTGACCTTCGACGACCTGGAGGAGGAGATCGACACCGTCGCCGGCCTGGTGTCCTCCCTCGCCGGCCGGGTGCCGCAGCGGGGGGAGGTGGTGCCCCACCCCGCCGGCTTCGACTTCGAGGTGGTGGACGCCGATCCGCGGCGGGTGAAGCGGCTGCGCGTGCACCGCCGCGTTCCGGCCGAAACACCGGCGCCGTGACCCTCCCGTCATTCCTGACCCTGCCGGCGCTGACCGGGTGGCGCCGCCGCGCGGCGGTGATCGCGACGTCGCTGTTGGCCGGGGCGGCCGCGGCCCTCGCCCACCCGCCCTTCGGCCTCCTGCCGGGACTGCTCGGTTATGCGCTCCTGCTGGTCCTGGCCGATCGCAGCGATGGGGAGAGGCCCCTGCGCTCGGCCTTCTGGCGCGGCTGGCTGGCCGGGTTCGCCTATTTCTTCATCGGCTGCTGGTGGGTGGCGGAAGCCTTCCTGGTCGACGCCCGCCAGGCCTGGATGGCGCCCTTCGCCGCCTCCCTGCTGCCGGCGGGCCTCGGCCTGTTCTGGGGCGCGGCCTGCGCGCTCTACCGCAAGATCGCCCCGCGCCACCTCGGGCGGGTGCTGGTCTTCGCCAGCTGCGTGGCGCTGCTGGAGTGGCTGCGCGGCCACGTGCTCACCGGCTTCCCCTGGAACCTGCCCGGCGAGAGCTGGCGCGCCGGCGGCGCCGTGTCCCAGGCCGCGTCCTGGGCCGGCGCCTACGGCCTGACCTGGATGACCGTCTTCGCCTTCTCGGCCCTGGCGCCGCTGGTTCAGGCCGGGAGTCGGCGGCCGCGCCTGGCCATGGCGGCGGCCGGCGTGGTGCTGCTGGGCGCCCTGGGGATCGCCGGCGCGGTGCGCCTCTCGGGCGCGACGGAGACGCGCACGGACGTCCTCGTCCGCATCGTCCAGCCGGACGTGCCGCAGGAGGACAAGTGGACCGCCGATGCCTTCCGCTCGATCGTCGTCCGCTACCTCGGGCTGACCGCCCAGCCTTCCACCGGCCGCACGCCGGACATCGTCATCTGGCCCGAGGGCGCCCTGCCCGCCGCCGCCGAGGACCTGTTCGCGCCCCAGGCCTGGACGGCCGAGGCGATCTCCAGCGCCGTCCGTCCGGGCCAGACCCTGCTGATGGGGACCTACCGCGGCGAGCGCGGGCCGGACGGCCGCATGCGCTACTACAACAGCCTGCTGGCGCTCCGGCAGACCGGCGGCGGCCTGCGCACCGAGGCCGTCTACGACAAGCACCGGCTGGTTCCCTTCGGCGAGTACCTGCCGGCCGAGACCCTGCTGGCGCCGCTGGGCATCAAGGAGCTGGTGCACGTGGGCGACGGCTTCTCCCATGGCCCGCGCCCGCGGCCCCTGCGGCTGCCGGGCCTGCCCGACGTGCAGCCGCTGATCTGCTACGAAAGCCTGTTCCCGGGGCTCGCGGACGGCTCGCGCCGGGCCGCCTGGATCGTGAACATCTCCAACGACGCCTGGTTCGGCCGCACCAGCGGCCCGCTGCAGCACCTGAACCTGGCGTCCTACCGCGCCATCGAGCAGGGCCTGCCGGTGGTCCGGTCCACACCGACCGGCGTTTCCGGCGTCATCGACGCCTACGGCCGCATCCGGGACGACCAGCGACTGGAGCCCGGCGCGCGGGGGATTATCGATGCTTACTTGCCAGCCCCGCTTGAAAACACTTACTTCTCTCGGATCGGAAACGCCGCGTTCTGGCTCTTCGTCGTGGCCGGCCTGATTGTCGCACTGCCCCTATCGCGCTTGACCCGCAAAGCGTTGCAGTAAATTTCGTAATCACGTACCCGCGTCCAGCGTATCCGGAACGGGCAGGAGGAACTGCACATGGCCGACGGCGCCGCGCCCAGCGCTCCCAATCCGATCGATCTCCACGTCGGCGCCCGCGTGCGCATGCGGCGCAAGTTCCTGGGCGTGAGCCAGGAACGGCTGGCCCAGGCGCTCGGGCTGACGTTCCAGCAGGTTCAGAAGTACGAGCGGGGCACCAACCGCATCAGCGCGTCCAAGCTGTTCGAGATCGGCCGCTTCCTGGAAGCGCCGGTGTCCTACTTCTTCCAGGGCCTGGCCACGGAAGGCGAGGACGAGGCCTTCGCCGAGAGCCGCTCGGAACAGTCCGTGCACGGCTTCCTGATGACGCCGGAAGGCATCGAACTGGCCGGCCTGTTCCCCAAGCTCACGGGCAAGCAGCGCCGCCGCATCCTCGAACTGGTCCGCACCCTGACCGACGACGAGGACGGCGAGTAGCCGCCCGCCATCGGCGATTTCCGGCCCGCGACGCCCACCGGCGCGCGGGCCTTGTCGTATTTGGCCCGGGCCGCGACCGGAACGCGCCTTGCCCATATAAAGATATCTTTATATGGTCCGCCTCCCTCTCCCCAGACGCGGAACTCCCAGTGATCCGGCCCTCCTACATCTTCACCAGCGAAAGCGTTTCCGAGGGCCATCCCGACAAGGTGGCCGACCGCATCTCCGACACCGTCGTGGACGCCTTCCTGGCGCAGGAGCCCGAGGCCCGCGTCGCCTGCGAGACCCTGGTCACCACCAACCGGATCGTGCTGGCCGGCGAGGTGCGCGGGCCGCACGCGGTGCTGGACGGGCTGGAGGAGAAGGTCCGAGCGGCGGTGAAGGACATCGGCTACGAGCAGGAGGGCTTCCACTGGAAGACGGCGGACTACGCCTGCCACCTGCACGAGCAGTCCGCCCACATCGCCCAGGGCGTCGACGCCGGGGAGGGCAAGGACGAGGGCGCGGGCGACCAGGGCATCATGTTCGGCTACGCCACGGACGAGACGGCGGAGCTGATGCCGGCCCCGCTGCAGTTCTCCCACGACATTCTGCGCAAGCTGGCCGAGGTGCGCCACTCGGGCGAGCGGCCCGAGCTGGAGCCCGACGCGAAGAGCCAGGTCACCCTGCTGTACGAGAACGGCCGCCCCTCGCGCGTGCTCAAGGTCGTGGTCTCGACCCAGCACCGGGAAGGCCTGTCGTCCAGGGCCGTTGAAGAGCTGATCCGTCCCTACGCCGAGACCGTCTTCCCCGACGGCCTGCTGACGGGCGAGACCGAGTGGATCGTCAACCCGACCGGCGCCTTCGTCATCGGCGGCCCGGACGGCGACGCCGGCATCACCGGCCGCAAGATCATCGTCGACACCTACGGCGGCGCGGCGCCCCACGGCGGCGGCGCCTTCTCGGGCAAGGACCCGACCAAGGTCGACCGCTCGGCCGCCTACGCCTGCCGCTACCTGGCCAAGAACGTCGTCGCCGCCGGCCTGGCGCGGAAGGTGACGCTGCAGGTCAGCTACGCCATCGGCGTCTCCCGCCCGCTCAGCTTCTACGTCGACACCCACGGCACCGGCGAGGTGGACGAGGCCAGGCTGGAGAAGATCCTGCCCGACCTGCTGGGCGGCCTGACGCCACGCGCCATCCGCGAGGGCCTGCAGCTGAACCGCCCCATCTACGCCCGCACGGCCGCCTACGGCCACTTCGGCCGCGCGCCGGACAACGAGGGCGGCTTCTCGTGGGAGAGGACCGACCTGGTGGACGCGCTGAAAAGCGCGTTCTAGCAGCCTGCTATCCTTCCCTGCCCCTGCGGGGAGGGAAGGATGAGTGACCTCCTCTTCCGCTCCGTTATAGCCACCACCCATGTCCGACGTCCCGCCTTCCCCCCCGCCCACCTGGGGCCCGCTGCGCTCCTTCGGGCGCATCAAGTCGCGCACGCTGAAGCCGGCGCAGGCGGCGCTGTTCGACACCCTGCTGCCCGCCATCGCCGTACCTAAGAGCGGGCCCATCGACCCGGCGGCGCTGATGCCGGGGGCGCGGGAGACCTGGCTGGAGATCGGCTTCGGCGGCGGCGAGCACATGGCCGAGCAGGCCGCGCGCCATCCCGACGTGCTGGTGATCGGCTGCGAACCGTTCCTGAACGGCGTCGGCTCGGCGCTGCGCCACGTGGACCAGCGCGGACTGAAGAACGTGCGCCTGCTGGCCAACGACGCCCGGCCCCTGCTGGAGGGCCTGCCCGACGCCTCGCTGGCGCGGGTGTTCATCCTCTTTCCCGATCCCTGGCCCAAGGCGCGCCACCAGAAGCGCCGCCTGATCCAGCCGGACGTGCTCGCCCAGCTGGTGCGGGTGCTGAAGCCCGGCGGGCGGCTGCGCTTCGTCACCGACTGGAAGGACTACGCCGCCTGGACCCTGGAGCGGGCGCTGCAGGAGCCGGGCCTGCGCTGGCTGGCCGAGGAGCACAGCGACTGGACCGTGGCTCCCGGGGACCACGTCACCACGCGCTACGAGGAGAAGAAGCTCGGCGACACGGCCCCGATCTTCCTGGAGTTCGAGCGGGTCTAGCGCGGCTCGCCGGATCGTGGTGCTCTCCGGCGCCTTCGTCGGGGAGCAAGCCTTTGGCCGGATTGATCAGTCGCCGTCACCTGCTGGCGGGAAGCGCGGGTGCGGGTCTCGCCCTGTCCCTGCCGCCCGTCGCCTCCGCCCGTGCCGCCGACCCGCTGGCGGGCCTCGACGCGGTCGTCGCCGGCTTCCTGGCGCAGTTCGGAACGCCGGGCGTGGCGCTGGCGGTCGTGCGGCCGGGACAGCGCCTGTGGACCAAGGGCTACGGCGTTCGCGCGCTGGGCCGGCCCGACCCGGTCGACGCCGACACCCTCTTCGCGGTCGCCTCCAACACCAAGTCCATGACCGCGGCCCTGCTGGCGATCCTGGTGGACGAGGGCAGGGTCGGCTGGGACGAGCCGGTCGTGACCTATCTGCCCGACTTCGCCATGTACGACGAGGCGACCACCCGGGCCATGACCGTGCGCGACCTGCTGGTGCACCGCAGCGGCCTGCCTCTGGGCGCCGGCGACCTGATGATCTGGCCGACGACGACCCACACGCGCGAGGAGGTGGTGCGCGGCCTGCGCCACCTGAAGCCGGTGCGCGGCTTCCGCACCGGCTACGACTACGACAACGTCCTCTACATCGTCGCCGGCGAGCTGATCGAGCGGGTCACCGGCCAGAGCTGGGAACAGGCGGTCGCCGCCCGAATCCTGAAGCCGGCGGGCATGTCTTCGGCTGTGCCGGCGCCGTCCATGGCGCCCGCCGCCAACCTGGCCGGACGCCACGTGAAGCTGGGCGGGCCGGTCTACAACATGGGGACCATGCAGCGGGTCGAGCGGCAGGAGACGGACTCCTTCGCCCCCGCCGGCGGGGTTCAGGCCAGCGCCCGCGACATGGCCGCCTGGCTGTCGCTGCAGCTGGCGAAGGGCAAGGCTGCGGACGGCCGGCAGGTCTGGAGCGAGGCCCAGGCCGCCGAGCTGTGGAAGCCCCAGACCATCATCAGCAACACGGCGGGGCCGACGCCGGAGGAACCCGGCCGCTCCATCTTCAACACCTACGCGCTCGGCTGGAACGTGTTCGACTACCGCGGCGAGCGGGTGGTGGGCCACTCCGGCGCCATGAACGGGCAGCTGACCATCACCGCCATGATCCCGGGCCGGAACGTCGGCGTGGTGGTGCTGACCAACGCCGAGGAACGCGGGGTGATGAGCGGCCTGCGCAACACCTTGCTGGACCGCATGATGGGCGCGCCGGCCTTCGACTGGCTGGCCTACTACCGCAGGAGCGTGGACAAGCAGCACGCCGACGCCCTGGCCCAGATGGCGGCGGCGGCGACCGCGCGGCCGCCGGGAGGGCCGACCCAGCCCCTCGACCGCTACGTCGGCCTTTACCGGGATCCCTGGTACGGCGACATGCGGATAACGCGGAAGGGCAAGGCCCTGTACATCGCCTTGCTGAAGAGCCCGGCCATGAAGGGCCCCCTGGAAGCGTGGGGCCCGGACGTGTTCCGCACCCGCTTCCCCGACCGCACGCTCGAGGACGCCTTCGTCACCTTCCGCATGGCGGCGGACGGGCAGGTGGAGGCGGTGACCATGAAGGCCGTCTCGCCGCTGGCGGACTTCAGCTACGACTTCCACCACCTGTCGTTCACGCGGGTGGGCGACTGACGCCGGCTGTTCCCGCGTCGCCGCAGCCGCTAGGCTCCGTCCCGGGAGGCCGCCATGACCGAGTTCGAAGACGCCGTCGCCGTGCTGCAGGAGGTGATGCAGCAGGACCTGGAACAGTGCGGGACCGCCATCCGCGCCGGCGACGCGGCCGAGGCGACCCGCGCGCTGGAGGCCGCCCTGGCCAAGCTGGGCGGCCTCACCGACATGCTGCGGTCGGCGGCGCGCAGCTCGGGTGACGACTGGGGCTGATCAGCGGGCGGCCCGCCCGACGTCCTTCAGCAGCCAGTACCAGTGGTCGAGGTTCTGCTCGAACGCCTTCACCGGGACGCGCTCGTCGCGGCCGTGGGCGCGGTCGTCCTCGGGCGTCACCACCCACATCCCGTCCACGCCGTAGGTGGGGACACCGTGGTAGCGCCAGATGTTCCCGTCCGTGGCGCCCATGCTCATGGTCGGCAGCACCTTCACCTCCGGGTGAGTGCGGCGCAGGGTCCGGGTGTAGGCCTCGAGCACGTCCGCCCGCAGCGCCGAGCCCGGCGCGACCAGCACTTCGGCGGTCTGCTGGATGGTGATGGCGGGGTCGGCGACAGTCGCGGCCAGCCGGGCCCTGACCGAATCCAGCGCCTCGCCGGGGAAGATCCGGCAGTTCACCGTGGCCACGGCCGTCTGCGGCAGGGCGTTCTCGGCGTGGCCCCCTTCCAGCATGGTCGCCACGCAGGTGGTGCGGGTCCAGCCGACGTAGGCGTCGTCCTCCTCGATCCGGTCGGCGGCGGACCGGTCGGACCGGTCGGCGACGAAGCGGGCCATGGCGCGGCCGACCTCGCTCGTCGGACCCAGCCGCTCGGCCTCGGCCTCCAGCATGGCGCGGGTGGTGTCGTTGATCTGGGGCGGGAAGGGCGAGGCGCCCAGACGTACGAGGGCCGCCGACAGCTGGTAGATGGCGTTGTCCCGGCGCGGGGCCGAGGAGTGGCCGCCCTTGTTGCGCGTGGTCAGCCTGAAGGTGGCGTAGGTCTTCTCCGAGGTCTGGAAGCCGTAGCCCATCAGCCGCCCTTCGGCGTCGAACGCGCCGCCCCCGCCGTCGGAGTTCAGGGCGTACTCGGCGTCCACCAGGGCGCGGTGCTCGCGCGCCAGCAGGGCGGTGGTGCCGCCGGTGGTCTCCTCGTCGCCGCTGAAGACGAGGATCAGGTCGCGGTCCGGCGTGAAGCCCTCCGCCTTCAGGCGCAGGAAGGCCGAGGTGATGGCCACCAGCCCCGCCTTGTTGTCCCAGGCGCCGCGCCCGTAGAGGTAGCCGTCCTCCTCGATCAGCCGGTACGGATCGCGCGACCAGTCCGAAGCCAGGGCGTCGACCACGTCCATGTGGGCGATGGCCAGCACCGGCTTCTTCCCCGACGAGCCGTCGCCGCGATAGCGCACCACCAGGGCGGCCGTGTCCTTGTGCGGGACGATCGTGATGTCCGCGTCCGGGAAACCGGCGGCGCGGAACCGGTCGGCGAGGTAGCGCGCCATCTCCGGAACCTTCGCCTGGCCGGGCGCGGTTCGCATGGCCACCACATCGGCATAGATGGCGCGGGCTTCGACGCGGTGGTCGGCGGGCGCGGCCTGCAGCGGGGCGGCGAAGGCGGCGGCGGCGAGGGCGGGCAGGCAGATCCGAAGCAGCGTTCGCATGTCAGGCGCTCCCGTTTCGGCCGAGCTTACAGGCGGGGGCGGGGTTGGCTAGGGCGGGGCTGGGCGCGCTCGCCCGGGTGCGCCTTCGGCCCTCCCTTCAGGAGGGCCCGAGGGCGCGCAGCGACCTCGGGGGAGGCAAATCCGGTGCGCAACATTGGCGCCGCTACGGGCGCACGGTGGTGCGCCGGCCGACGCCTCTCCCGCTCCCCTTGCTGCGCAAGGGCTCGCTTGCTCTCCCAAGGGAGAGCGGGAGCGACGTGCGCTCTACGCCTGAACACACCTGTCCCTGATCCTCTTGATGGCGCGAGAGTTCCACCAAGGAGGTTCAGGGAGAGAACCGACCGCGACCGAGCTCCACCGCCCTCCAGCCCCCCGGATTCTCCGCCCTTCCAATCACTCGCCCGACGCGCTATATCCCCGTCACGACATCGCTATCGATAGCACTTCCGGTGCTACCGAGCGGCGGCCTCCGGGCCCGCCGCTTTTTTGTTGGTTTTTTCGACCCGGCCCTCTTCGGACGGTCGGGCGGGACATCAGAGACGTGCGGACAAAGACGACCGAAGACCGCCAGCTGCTCGAGATCATCGAGCCGATCGCCCAGTCCCAGGGGCTGGAGATCGTGCGCGTTCGCCTCATGGGCGGCCAGACGCGCCGGCTGCAGGTCATGGCCGAGCGGCCGGCCGATCACGACATCACCATCGAGGAATGCACCCGCCTGTCGCGGGCCATCTCCGAGGTGCTGGACGCCGCCGATCCGATCCCCGGCGAGTTCCTGCTGGAGGTCTCCTCCCCCGGCATCGACCGCCCCCTGACCCGGCTCGAGGACTTCGAGACCTTCGAGGGCCTGGAGGCGCGGGTCGAGCTCGACCGGCTCGTGGAGAACAGGAAGCGCTTCAAGGGCGTGCTCGCCGGCGTCGACGGCGACAACGTCTGCATCGACCTCGAGGGCGAGGTCGAGACCGCGCTGCTGCCCTTCGCCTGGATCAACGAGGCCAAGCTGGTCCTCAACGACGAACTCATGAAGCGCGGCGCCGAACAGCGCGCCGCCCGCATCGCCGAACAGCAATCCAACGACAACGACGACCAGGAAGAGGACGACGCCCGATGACCTTCACGGGGATCAGCGCCAACCGGCTCGAGCTGCTGCAGATCGCGGACGCGGTCGCGCGCGAGAAGTCGATCGAAAAGGAAATCGTCATCGAGGCGATCGAGGAGGCGATCCAGAAGGGCGCCCGCTCGCGCTACGGCGCCGAGCACGACATCCGCGCTTCCATCGACCAGAAGACCGGCGAGCTGACCCTGACCCGCGTCGTCACGGTGGTCGACGACGAGGAGATGATCGAGAACGACTACGCCATGAAGCGCCTCTCGGACGCCCTGAAGGATGATCCGGAGGCCTACGTCGGCAAGACCTACATCGAGGTGCTGCCGCCCTTCGAGTTCGGCCGGGTGCAGACCCAGATGGCCCGCCAGGTGGTCACGCATAAGGTCCGCGAGGCCGAGCGCGAGCGCCAGTACGAGGAGTTCAAGGACCGCGTCGGCGAGATCGTCAACGGCACGGTCAAGCGCGTCGAGTACGGCAACGTGGTCGTGGACCTGGGCCGCGGCGAGGGCGTCATGCGCCGCGACCAGTCGATCCCGCGCGAGATCTTCAACATCGGCGACCGCATCCGCAGCTACATCTACGACGTGCGCCGCGAGACCAAGGGCCCGCAGATCATGCTGAGCCGGGCGCACCCCGGCTTCATGGCCAAGCTGTTCGCCCAGGAGGTCCCCGAGGTCTACGACGGCGTGATCGAGATCCGCGCCGTGGCCCGCGACCCGGGCTCGCGCGCCAAGATGGCGGTGCTGTCCAACGACGGCTCGATCGATCCCGTCGGCGCCTGCGTCGGCATGCGCGGCTCGCGCGTGCAGGCGGTGGTGGCCGAGCTGCAGGGCGAGAAGATCGACATCATCCAGTGGTCGCCCGACGAGCCGACCTTCATCGTGAACGCCCTGGCCCCGGCCGAGGTGTCGAAGGTGGTGCTGGACGAGGAGGACGAGCGCGTCGAGGTCGTGGTGCCCGACGAGCAGCTGTCGCTGGCCATCGGCCGCCGCGGCCAGAACGTGCGCCTCGCCTCCCAGCTGTCGGGCTGGCAGATCGACATCATCACCGAGGCCCAGGACTCCGAGCGCCGCCAGCGCGAGTTCGCCGAGCGCACCGCCCTGTTCCAGGAAGCGCTGGACGTGGACGAGGTGATCGCCCAGTTGCTGGTCACCGAGGGCTTCGCCGCCGTCGAGGACGTGGCCTTCGTCGACGCCGACGAGATCGCCACCATCGAGGGTTTCGACGAGGACACTGCCCAGGAACTGCAGACCCGCGCCCGCGAGTGGCTCGAGAAGGAAGCGGCCGAGCTGGACGCCAAGCGCCGCGAGGCCGGCGTCGAGGACGCGGTGCTCGAGGTCCCCGGCGTGACCCTGCCCATGGCCGTGGCGCTCGGCGAGGCCGGCGTGAAGACCGTCGAGGACCTGGCCGACCTGGCCACCGACGAGGTGCGCGGCGGCTACGACTTCAAGGACGGCGAGCGCATCCGCGTCACCGGCGCCCTGGAGAGCTTCAACCTGTCGGTCGAGGACGCCGAGATGCTGATCCTGCGCGCCCGCGTGGCCGCCGGCTGGATCTCCGAGGACGATCTGCCGCGGGCCCCCGAGCCCGAGTACGCCGAGGAGGAAGAGGAAGCCTCCGAGCCCGGCGAGTTCGAGGGCGTCTGGGCCCAGGGCCAGGTGCGCGCCGCCCAGGACGCGGTGAACGCCGACTCCGAAGAGGATGCCCCGGCGGCTCAAGACGGGGAGGCTGGGCAGGAAGCTTAAGGCGACCTGTCCTTCATCCGGACGCTTGTCCAATCCGAAGGCCGTTTCAGAGACGCGAGAGCGCAAGGACCTCGTCACCAACGAGGTCATGGACGAGGCGCGCCTGATCCGCTTCGTCGTCGGCCCCGACGGCGGCGTGTTTCCCGACCTCGGGCGCAAGCTGCCCGGGCGCGGCATGTGGGTGGAGGCCTCCCGCGCCTCCATCGAGACCGCCGCCGCCAAGGGCCTGTTCTCGCGCTCGGCCAAGACCAGGGTGACCGCGCCTGCGGACCTCTCGGCCATGGTCGAGGGGCTGCTGGTGCGACGTTGTCTCGAGCAGCTGGGACTGGCGCGGCGCGAGGGCGTTCTTATATCCGGTTTCGAGAAGGCCAACGCCGCCCTGCGCGGCGGCCGGGTCGGATGGCTGATCGAGGCCGCCGACGGATCACAGGACGGGCGCGGCAAACTGATGGCCGTGGCCGCCCGGCAAACCCCGCCCGTACCGGTCTGCGGCGCCTTCAGCGCCGAAGAATTGGGTTTGGCCTTGGGGCTGGAAAATGTGATACACGTCTGCCTCCTTGCGGGGCGACGGGCCGGGCGCTGGACCGAAGAGGTCCACAGACTGGCCGGATTTCGCCCGCTCCTTCCTGAGAGTTGGCGCGGGGAAACCTCGGACGGGCGGGGCGGCTGACGCTTCGGCCCGCTTTGTCTATGGAACGTGCCTTTAAGGTCCGGCATTGCCGGAGGATGAGTTAGCGAGCGGTATGAGCGACCAAGACAACAACGACCAGGGCTCCAAGCCGGCCGGGACTGCCCCGGGCGCGCGGCCGCCGCTGACCCTGAAGCCCCGCGCCGCCGGCTCGGTGAGCTCGGGCACGGTCCGGCAGAGCTTCAGCCACGGCCGCACCAAGACCGTGGTGGTCGAGACCAAGCGCCGCGTCGGGGCCACCCCCGGCGCGCCCGAACGTCCGCGCCCGCAGTCCTTCGACGTCAAGCCGCGTCCGCCGGCGGCCCCGGCTCCGGCCGCGCCTTCGGCGCCGGCTCCCCGCGAGCCGCAGCTCGCGGGCGGCCTCTCCGCCGAGGAGATGGAGGCCCGCCGCCGCGCCATCGAGATCGCCCGCGCCGAAAGCGAGCGCCGCGAGAACGAGCGCCGCGCCCGGGAGGAGCAGCGCCGCGCCCAGGAGGAAGAGCGCCGCCGCGAAGAAGCCGCGCTGGCCCAGCCTGCGCCGAAGCCTCAGCCCGAGCAGGCCGCGCCGCCGGCCCAGGCCGCCGCCCCGACGCCCGCCCAGGATCGGCCGGCCCAGCCGCCGCGCCCGGCCGCGCCGCAGCGTCCGCAAGCCAATTTCGGCGCCCGCGCCCCGCGTGACGACCGCCCGCAGGGCAACTACGGCGCCCGCACGCCCCGTCCGGGCGGCGACCGTCCGCGTCCCGAGGGTTCGGGCGTCTACCGCCCGGAGCGTCCGCAGGGCGACCGGCCCCAGGGCGAGCGCCCGGCATTCCGCTCCGATCGTCCGCAGGGCGATCGTCCCCCGTTCCGCTCGGGCGGAGACCGTCCCCAGGGCGACCGCGGCCCGCGTCCGGAAGGCGGCACCGTCCGCTATTCGGCCCTGTCGCCGCGTCCGGCGCCCGGCGGCCCGCGCCCCGGCGGCGCCCGCACAGGCGCCGGCCCGGCTCCGGCCGCGCCCGAGGTGGCCAAGCCGTCGCGGGCTCCCGGTCCGCGCTCGCCCGACCGCAAGCCGGCCCACCTCGAGGAAGCCGATCGCGCCCGCCGCGCCAAGAACGCCGGCGCCAACGAAGGCAAGGCCGTCTCGCGCCAGCGCGGCGAGCCGGGCCGCCGTCAGGGCCGCCTGACCATCCAGGCCGTCGCCGGCGATGGGGACACCGCCGAGCGCATGCGCTCGCTGGCCTCGGTCCGCCGCGCCCGCGAACGCGAGAAGGAAAAGCGCCGCGGCGGCGTGGTCGAGCAGCCCAAGGTCACCCGTGACGTCGTCATCCCCGACGTCATCACGGTGCAGGAGCTGGCCAACCGCATGGCCACCCGCGGCGTCGAGATCATCAAGTTCCTGATGCGTCAGGGCCTGATGCTGAAGATCAACGACGTGATCGATTCCGACACCGCCGAGCTGGTGGCGACGGAGTTCGGCCACACCGTGCGCCGCGTGTCCGAGTCCGACGTCGAGGAAGGCTTCATCGCCGAGGAAGACGCGGCGGAAGACATGCTGCCGCGTCCGCCCGTCGTGGCCGTCATGGGCCACGTCGACCACGGCAAGACCTCGCTGCTCGACGCCCTGCGCTCCACCGACGTGGTGGCGGGCGAGGCCGGCGGGATCACCCAGCACATCGGCGCCTACCAGGTGCGCCTGCCCAACGGCGAGCGCGTCACCTTCCTGGACACGCCGGGCCACGCGGCCTTCAGCGCCATGCGCGCCCGCGGCGCCAACGTCACCGATATCGTCATCCTGGTGGTGGCGGCGGACGACGGCGTGATGCCGCAGACGATCGAGGCCATCAACCACGCCAAGGCGGCCGGCTCGCCGATCATCGTGGCGGTCAACAAGATCGACAAGCCCGACGCCGACCCGACCCGGGTCGTGAACGAGCTGCTGCAGCACGAGATCGTGGCCGAGAGCCTGGGCGGCGACACCCAGATCGTCGAGGTCTCCGCCACCAAGCGGATGAACCTGGACGGCCTGATCGAGGCCATCCTGCTGCAGGCCGAGGTCATGGACCTGCGCGCCAACCCCGACCGTTCGGCCGAGGGCGTGGTCATCGAAGCCAAGCTCGACAAGGGCCGCGGCCCGGTCGCCACCGTGCTGGTCAACCGCGGCACCCTGCGGCGCGGCGACATCGTCGTGGCCGGCTCCAGCTGGGGCCGCGTGCGCGCCCTGGTCAACGAGCGCAACGAGCAGGTGCTGGAGGCCGGCCCGTCCGAGCCGATCGAGATCCTCGGCCTGGACGCCGCCCCCGAGGCCGGCGAGCCCCTGGCCGTGGTCGAGAACGAGGCCCGCGCCCGCGAGCTGACCGACTACCGCGACCGCAAGCGCCGCGAGAAGTCGATGGCCCCGGCCACCGCCGGCGTGTCGCTGGCGGACATGATGTCCAAGCTGCAGGACAAGAAGGTCTCGGAACTGCCGATCGTCATCAAGGCGGACGTGCAGGGCTCGGCCGAGGCCATCCGTGGCTCGCTGGACAAGCTGGGCACCGACGAGGTCCGCGCGCGGATGATCCACTCGGCGGTGGGCGGCATCAACGAGTCCGACGTGCTGCTGGCCAAGGGCGCCGGCGCCCCGATCATCGGCTTCAACGTCCGCGCCTCGAAGCAGGCGCAGGCGCTGGCCGAGCGGGAAGGCGTCGAAATCCGCTACTACGCGATCATCTATGACCTGATCGACGACATCAAAGGCGTCATGTCCGGCATGCTCGCCCCGATCCAGCGGGAAACCCGCCTGGGCGAGGCGGAAGTGCTGCAGGCCTTCGACATCACCAAGGTCGGCAAGGTCGCCGGCTGCCGCGTGGTGGACGGCGTGGTCCGCAAGGGCGCCCGGGTCCGCATCATCCGCCAGGATGTCGTGGTGCTCGAGCTCGGCACCCTGCAGACGCTCAAGCGCTTCAAGGACGAGGTCAACGAGGTCCAGTCCGGCCAGGAGTGCGGCATGGCCTTCGCCGGCTTCCAGGACATCAAGGTCGGCGACTTCATCGAGTGCTTCACGGTCGAAGAGGTCAAGCGCAGCCTGTAAGGGCGGCGGCGATCCGGAACTGCGAACGGGGCGGACGCGAGTCCGCCCCGTTTTCGTTTGCCCTGCATCCCCCCCCTGCCGTCACCCTCGGGCCGAGCGCCGGCCTCTCCCGCGCCCTCTCAAGGGAGGGCAAGGCCTCCATGGCCGCGCCCCTTGCCGCCTACTCCGCCCCGCCGCAAAATCGCCACGGCTTGCCGAACGGCTAGGCTCGCTGCTGTCGTCCGTACGAGGTTCCGCATGCGCCTGCTTCGCCTGATCGTCCTTACCATCGCCGCCTTTGCCGCCCTGGCGGGCGCCGCCGCGGCCGAGTCCATGCGCTACCTGTCTTTCGAGGCGATGTCCGACGCCGCCAAGTGGCGCACCGGCGACGTGACCCTCGCGATCCGCAAGGGCCTGCTGTCGCGCAGCGTCGACGTGCTGTTCCGGCGCAAGGGGTCGGACCTGCCCCTGCACCCCTCCGACGCGCCCTTCGACGTCTACGCCCTTCAGCCGCTGATGGCCGGCAAGGACCCGGACGGCTACCGGCTCTACGCCGTCGATCCGAAGGCCGGGGCCAAGTTCACCGGCTTCGCGTGCGAGGGGAAGGCCGAGAAATCCTGGGTCGCGATCTCAAGCCCGCGCCCGTACAAGCCGCTGACCATCTACGTCGTGCGCTGGGACCAGGAAACGAAGGCGCCGGCCCTGTGCGTGGCCATGGACTACCGCTTCCGCGGCGAGTGGAAGTTCCCCCCGGCGGCGAACCGCGCGCCGCAGGAGAACCCCTACTACAGCACGGCCGGCTGAGGCGGCGGGCCTGGGCCCCTTCCACCCCCGGCCGTTCCGCGCTTAGCTGGCGGATCATTGGGGAGGGACGCCATGAGGACCTGGATGCTGGCCGCGCTGACGGCGCTGGCGACCGCGGCCGCCGCCTGCAGCCCGTCGACGCCGACCGAGGTCGAGACCACCGAGGTTCCCCTGGAGGCGGCCGAGCCGCAGCCGGCGCCGGAACTGGCGCCCATGTCGAGCACGGCGGAGTCGATCACCGGCCCCGCCACCTTCGGCCAGAGCGCCTACACCTTCGGCTTCGGCCAGCGGTACGCCGTGGCCGAGCCGCGCACGGCGGGCGCCGGCGAGCCGTACGGCGCCGGCGGCGACACCTGGGCGGCCCTGCTGCAGCTGCCGGAGGACGCCGAGGTGACCGTCGTGCGCGTGGTGGACGAGCAGGTCCCCCGCGGCGCGCCCAACGGCGGCCTCTGCGGCAAGGACGCCCGCACTGCCTGGATCGCCGTCGCCGCCGTCGGCGAGGGGCCGGAGGCGCGCACCGCCATGGCCGCCTTTCAGGGCGCCATCGCGCCGGGAAGCTCGATGCTCGACGCCTCGCTGTGCGGGACCTTCAACTACATCCCCAAGGAGGAATAGGCCTTCCCGTCGCACCCCGCCGCGCCCTCTGGCGTGACGCGGGCGACCGGCCTATGCGCTTTCCCCGATGAGCGCCGCCGCCGAATTCAGGTCTCTTCAGGACGAGATCGTGCGTCTGTTCGCCGCCGGCCAGGGCCAGGCGGCCCTGGCGCGGCTGGACGCCGCGCGCCGCTCCAACCCGTCCGATCCGGCGCCCGCCACCGTGCTGGGCTTCTGCCTGTCGCGCATGGGCCGGCGCGAGGAGGCGCGGCGCGCCCTCGACCAGGCCCTGACCGCGCGTCCCGACTTCGCGCCGGCCTGGCACCACCGGGGCGTGCTGCAGCAGGATGGCGGGGACGTCGCCGCGGCGGCGCGGGATTTCGAGCGTGCGGTCGCGCTGGACCCGACCTATGTCGAGCCCCTGGCGGAACTGGCCGACCACGCCGCCCGCCGCGGCGACGCCGGCTCGGCGCGCGCCTTCGCCGCCCGGGTCGCCGCGCTAGACCCGACCGAGCCCGTGTCCAATCTCGCGCTCGTCACCGTCGACCTCGCCGCGCGCGACTTCACGGCGGCCGAGCGCCGGTCCCGGACCCTGCTGGCCGGAGGCCGGCTGACGCCGCTCAACCGGTCGATCGCGCTGGGCCAGTACGCCGACGCCCTCGACGGCCAGGGACGCGCCGGCGAGGCGTTCGACGCGTACGTCGCCTCCAACGAGGCCCTCCGCGCCCTCTACGCCCCACAGTTCCGGCGCCCGGAGGAGCACAGCGCGCTGGGCCACGCGCGTCGGCTGTCGGGCTTCTTCGCCGAGGCGGCCCCGGAGGCCTGGAACCGCCCGCCGGCCCCGGCCGTGGACGCCGGCCCGGCCTGCCGGCACGTGTTCCTCGTCGGCTTCCCGCGATCGGGAACCACCCTGCTGGAGCAGGTTCTGGCGGGACACCCGGACGTGGTCGCGCTCGAGGAGAAGGGCACGCTGGACGACTCCGTCGCCGCCTTCTTCGTCGATCGGGCGGGACTGCAGCGCCTGGAGGCGGCGACGGAGGCGGAACTGGCCGGCTTCCGCGACGCCTACTGGCGCCGCGTCGCCGCCTTTGGCGCCGATCCCTCCGGTCGTGTCTTCATCGACAAGATGCCGCTGAACACGGTGCTGCTGCCGCTGGTGCGGCGGCTCTTCCCCCAGGCCCGGGTCCTGTTCGCCGTGCGGGACCCGCGCGACGTGGTCCTGAGCTGCTTCCGTCGCCGCTTCGGCATGAATCCGGCCATGTACGAGATGCTGACCCTGGAGGGCGCCGCGCGATACTACGATGCGGTGATGCGGTTGGGCGGCCAGTACCGGGCCCTGCTGGACCTGCCGCTGCACGAGGTGCGCTACGAGCGGCTGGTGGCGGACTT
>Ga0196970_1001220_pt1 | contig 18965 bp, 11 predicted proteins | sample S1v_513CmetaG_FD_148672 | JGI IMG/M metagenome (GOLD analysis project Ga0196970, IMG submission 148672) | Soil microbial communities from Anza Borrego desert, Southern California, United States - S1+v_5-13C | ecosystem: Environmental > Terrestrial > Soil > Desert | place: USA: California...
TCGGTGGCGGCCCAAGCGCTTGCTGTCCTCGATGCCGCGCCGGGCGATGCGCGGGATGATGTTGCGCTCGCGGCATTCGCGCCGGCAGCGTTTGTGGTCATAGGCCTTGTCGGCATGCAGCTTGTCGGGCCGCCGCCGGGGGCGCCCGCGCGGCCCTTTGAGCGGCGGCACGGCGTCCAGCATGGTTTCCACCATGATGGAATCGTGCCGGTTGGCACCGGTCAGGCGGATGGCGAGCGGGGTGCCGTTGCGATCGGTGATGACGTGGCGCTTGGTGCCCGGCCGGCCACGATCCGTCGGGTTGCGGCCGGTCGCCTCGCCCCCCTTTTTGCCGGGATGCTGGCGCTGTCCAGCGCCGCCCGGCTCCAGTCGATCTGCCGGGCGCTCGCCAACTCCTGCAAGAGCACCCGCAGCAGCCGTTCCCACACGCCGGCTGCCTGCCAGTCGCGCAGCCGCCGCCAGCAGGTCATGCCGGACCCGCAGCCCATCTCCACCGGCAGGTATTCCCAGGGGATGCCGGTCTTCAGAACGAACAGGATGCCGGTGAGTGCCTCGCGGTTGCCAACCGGCGGACGACCGCGGCTCCCGGCCGGCTTCACCGGCGGCAGCAACGGCGCGATGCGCGACCACAGACGGTCGGGGAGAAGAGGGGCGGCCATACCCCTCCCAACAGACATTACGCCATTTTGTTAGGCGCTCTAAAGCTGGGGTTCCGATGCCATCCGCACCCCAGCCCAAGAGGCGAACTTCGCAGGGGCAGGCTCTTGGTGCGGACGGTGCGGTGGCGGGCGGTGGCGGACACGCTTTCAATGGGATTGGTTGGACAAGAACGCCGCCTACCCGAGTGCGACGAAGGCGATGAGGAATACCGCATGACGCATCAGCCGCGACCCCGTGCCGCCGGCTGCACGGCGGTCGTGACATAGGATGATACTGAATTGCAAAATAACTTTCGAAACACAAATATCAAAATCCGAGGTTCTGACGGTCGCTGTCTGTCGGGGCACGTTCATTCCTGGAATTGTGAACGTTCATCGGTGGATTGGGCAATGTGGATTGTTAAAAGGTGGATTCCGTGGCCCGCACGCTCTCCCCTGCCACCGCCGCATAAAGCCGCTGGAACGCTGGCTTTGATGGTGCTGTCGGGTATACCGTGCAAAAGGCCGGTTGCAGGCCATTCCGGCATTTCCGCGGCCTGTTCAGACGGCGTGTACAGGCGGCCAAACGATTGTTTCCTTGGAACGAAACAAACTGTACAAAGGGGCGTTTTCCACCCCTCCGGAGCGGCTGTCGCTGCTGGCCGGTTCAGTAGAATCGGCCTGTTTCCTGCGCTTTGGTGCCCCAATCTGGCCGAGTTGCCGGGTGGATCAGTGGAACTGCTGGCCGGTTCCGTACAACGCTCGCCGGCCTGTCTCGCCGTCGGTCCCTGCTCACGTCAACCCCTCTTCCTCATCAAAGCCGTGCGTGCCCGCACCGTCGGGGCGCCCCTCTGCACGCTGGGTGTAAAGGAAATGATACGCACCAAAACGGTCGTTTCCTTTCGCCCTCTTGAACTTTACAAAAGGGGTGGACGACACCCTTACAGCTTGGGGAAACACGATGGCGCTCATCGGTGTCATTGCTGGGCTAATCAGGCGAAATTTGGATTCTCAGTCCTTCCGGGTGACCGCCAGCCGTGTTTTGCTGAGTTAACCACGCCAAAATCTGCGGGCTGATTAGGTGAAATTTGCCCACCCGCTTTGGTGGTCTCTGGGCCGACCTTTCCACCCTTGGTGATGACACCACGTTGGCGCTCTGCTCCTTGCCGCCGAGCGACACTTCCCAGGTGGTTTGAGGGGATACCGGAGGGGTGGGCCGTTCCGGTTCCGACCTATGTCCGACAAGCGTCATTTTCGGACGTAGAAAACAAGAGGGGACCGTGGTACTGCTATTAAAACGGGTAAATGGCTTAGCGAGGGCGCTGTGGCGAGCGCAGCGGGAATGGAAGAGGGAAGGGAAGAGCTGGTGGTCGCCACCGGCATCCTGGGCGACCTCGTGCTGCCGGACGGCGCCTTCGATCCACGCCGCGTCGACGAAATCCGGGAACTCGCCGGGCAGGCCGCCGCCTACGCCAGCAACGCCCGTGGTCCCGGCACGCTGCGCGCCTACCGCTCGGCATGGCGCCAGTACACGGCGTGGTGCGAGCGCCTCGGCTTCCCGCCGCTGTGCGGCGACCCGCGCTTGGTGGGCATGTATCTCACCGCCGCCGCCGAGCGCCTGGCCGTCGCCACGCTGCAGGTCCACCTTGCTGCCATCGTCACTGCCCACCGCCTCGTCGGCCTGTCGCTCGACCCCGGCCATCCCAGCATCGCCCTGCTGCTCGACGGCATCCGGCGCCGCAAGGGCACCCGGCCGGCCCGGCAGGCGGCGCCCATCTCCCCGGCCATGCTGGCCGCCATGGTGCGTGCCCAGCCTGGCACGCCGCTCGGCCTGCGCAACCGCGCCATCCTGCTGGCCGGCTTCGGCGGCGCCCTACGGCGCAGCGAGATCGTGGCGCTCGACGCCGGCGACGTGAGCTTCGTCGACGGCAAGGGCGTGGTGCTGACCATCCGCCGTTCCAAGACCGACCAGCATGGCGCCGGCGAGGCGGTGGCCATCTGGTTCTCCGACGACACCGACCTGTGTGCGCCGACGGCACTGCACCGCTGGCTGGAGCACCGGCGGGCGGAGCGCGCGGACGCGCCGCTGTTCGTCGGCCTGCGGGCATCCGGCGCCCTGATCGACAAGCGGCTGTCGGACAAGGCCGTGGCGCGTCTGGTGAAGGACACGGCCGAGGCGATCGGCGACGGTGACCCCGGCCTGATCGAGCGCCGCTTCGGCGCCCTGGCGGTAGGAATGGAGCGCCGCTACTCCGGCCATAGCCTGCGCGCCGGTCTGGCCACCGCGGCGGCCGAGGCGGAGGCGCAGTTGCACGACGTCATGCGCCAGACCCGCCACAAATCGGTCGAGGTGGCGCGCCGCTACATGCGCTCCGCCGACCTCTGGCGCAACAACGTCACTGAGCGGGTCATGCGGCGTACGCGGACCTGACGGGACCGACCACCATAGATGTGGGCTGTTTCGTCTCTACTCTGCGGCGATGCCGACGCGGGGGTTCCCTTCGAGCCTGATGACCCTGAGCATAGGGCCGGTCGGCGTTTCTTGCGGCAGGAGGGCGAACTTCTCCTCGATATGGCGCACCAGTGGGCGGCTTGCCGTGGTGAGGACCAGTCCGAGGTTTTCCTGGGTCAGAGTAAGAACGCGCAGGATGTCCAACATGGCGACACGGTTCAGGTCGTCGAGGTGAACCAGCGGTTCATCCAGGAAGAAGGTGCCGCCCAGTCGACAGGCGCGTGCCAGGAACAGGGCTAGCGCCAGATCCTGCCGCTGCCCGTCGCTGAAGTGCAGACCCGGCTGAAAGACTTCGTCATCCGCATCGGCCAGCCAAACCAGAGGATCCTCAATGCTTCCCGGACGGATTCCGTCGAACACGCGGTTGGCGTGGACGCGCGCAAACAGCGTCGTGACGACCGGCATCAGGTGATCGAGCTGTTCCTGGATGTATGCCTTGCGGTGAGACAGCAGCGCTTCGCGCGTTTCCTGTGCCAGCGCCATGCGCTGGTCCAGGCGCGCTCTGCGCGCACGGAGGTCGGCCAGTTCCGCTTCAATGGACTTCCGTTGCCGCCAGGCGGCTGAGGCCGACTGGGCCTTCCGTGCCGCTTCGAGGTGCAATCCTGCCGCGTCGAGGCGATGTCCATTCCCGACGACCCGTTGCCGTACAGCGTGCAGGGCGGATTGGTCCGGTTCGTCTTCCGAAAGGCGTTCCCAGGCTTCCTTGAACGTGCGCCACTCTTTGCGCAGTCCGGCTTCCTGGGCATCCAACTCCCGCTGGTATTCGCGCAAGTGGGCGAGGCGGCCGGAGAGGCGGTCGGCTGTCTTTTCGATGCGCCCGGTCCACTGGATTCGGTTCGCGGCCAGACCCTGTGCCTGCGTCGCCACTTCCTGAAGCGCATGGCTGATCAGTTCAACCGCAGTTTCCAGTGGCTGCGCCTCAGGCAATTCTCCTGGTATCAGAGACTGGCTGCGCTTCAGCATGTCGAGCAGACGGCCAACAGCCCCCGCCAGATCGAGACGGGCCAAAGCCGTCGGCACCGCCTCGGCCCATTCCTTTTCGTCGGTCGGCAGGCCCAGCGCGGCGGCGTATTCGGCAAGCCTGTTGAACGGTTCGGATTCTCTTACCAGATCTTCGAGCGTCTGGTCGTAGAGGCGCCGCTGACTCTGAATTCCGTGCAAGCGCTGCCGCGCCGCGACCGCCGCTTCGTCGGCTTTCCGCCGGTTCTCTTCCAAACGCTGCACAAGCGGAGGAACCGAGGTCAGCGTGGCGCTCAAGGCGGTGCGCAGAGCCTGTGCGGTGGACCAGCCATGGCCACACAATGGGCAGGACCGCTCGTCTTCTCCCAGAGCGGCAAGCGTCGCTTGGCCGGCTGCCTGCAACCGTTGCAGCGGACCAGCTGCCATCTCATACTCGTGGGCGGCCTCTCGTGCTATCCGTTCGCATTCGGACAGGTTCGCCTCAGCGGCGGCCAACTGTTCGGAGCTGGGAACCGGTAGCCCGGCCAACCGAGATTTCAGCGCTTCGACAACGACACGACGGCGGACTTGGTCTGCGCGCTGCTCCTCGACCCACCGGAGCGCAGCGCGACATTCCGCATGCTGCGAGTCCGTCCACAGCGCCTCGGGCAACAACTCCGCCATGGACCGGACCGAAAGGGAAGCGCCCCAACGTGCCAACGCGTCGTGCGCGACCGCGTTCCAAGCATTGCGAATCCCGGCCACTAGATGTCGCGCGTCATCGGCCCGCTTTCGTTCGGCTTCGACCTGCATGCGGAACCGCTCGATTTCCGCGCGCATCGTCCGGAGGCGTTCGGTCCGCCGAGTGATGATCGCCTTGCAGCGCTCGAGCCGGGTCTGCACAGCTGGCGACGTTTCATTCGCGCGCTGGGCACGGTTCCACTCCAGTTCGACGTACAGGAGGGCAACCTTCTGCTGCCCGACTTTCGCGTCTTCATGGGAGTGTAGGGAGATCGCCTCGGCCAGACGTTCCTCAAACGTCTTCTCCGATAACGAGGGCGACATGGGTGGGAGTTGGGCAAGAGCCGCGGCGAGTTCGCGCTCGGCCACGTCGACCGCCGCCCCGTCTTCCGGAATGGCGGCCAAATCAATCTCCTTTTCGGTGATCCGCTCGGAAAGCCTATTGGTCGCCCGGCGCATCGGTTTCAGATATCGCGCGATGCCGTCCTCCGTATCCAACAGCCGACGGATGCCGAGGATATCGGCAAAGATCTCCTCCCGCCGTTTCTTGGAATCCTTGTCGGAGTCGAGCAGCACGGCAAGATTGGTCGCATCCAGAAAGTGCGTTCCCCTTAACCATGTGGTGCGCACTGCGTTCGCGGTCTGCGGTGCCTTGTTGCTGTCCTCGACTGCGGCCGGCGCGAGCATCTCAAGCAATCTGGTGTCCGGATGCGATCGAGGTGTTTCGCCTTCTCGTCCAAATCGGCAGCCCGTCCGCGTTCGTCGCAGCCGCCAGGGCTCTCCGTCAAGCAAGACGGAAGCCTCGACATGAGGTTCAGCGCCGGGGCGCAGGCGGTAGCGCAGATCCTCGTAGGTAAGTTCGCCGGCCTTGCCGGTCATCAGCCATTCCACCGCTTGGCACAGGCTGGTCTTGCCCGTGCCGTTCGCGGCGTGGATCACCGTCAGGCGGGCTGAAAGATCGATCGGCAGGCGGTCGCCAATGCCGCGAAAATTGGAGACCGTGAGTTCACGGAAGCGCAAGCTTGGATTGCGGGCCATCATTACTCCTCCGCCTCCCTGGACGGGTCGAGCCCGGCATCGCGAAGATGCTCCTCGACGACCGCCTTCCAGTTGGTGCGCAGCCGTTCGGCCAGCGATGCCTTATCCGCAGGAAGCGCGGGGAATGCGGCCCGCTCGCCGCCGCCATTTGGGCGGGGCAACCCCACAAGCGTGATCGTGTCCATCTGCGCCCAATCCTCGCCGTTCCACCACACCACATGCTTCCGACAGATCCGGGTTCCCAGTTCGGCACGCCGCACGACGGCCCGGATCGTCGGTGTGGGGGGCTCCGGCAGCGCCAGCACGACGTAGCCGTCGATCACCTCGTTTCGGTCCGTGAACTCCTTCAGCGCTTCGTCCACGCGGCGTTCGGCCTCGGCGCATTGGGTGTCGATGAAGGTTGGAGTGGGCTCGACAATGGGCCAGACGATCAGCCAGGCATAGGTCCCGACCCACGCGCGGCCGCCGGGGGGCAGGATGGAGCGGGCTGGATGCGCCTCGTCCGCTTCCCGCAAAGCGACGGGTCGGGCGAGCGCGTCGATCCGGGCGGTGAGCATGTCCAGATTAGCAGCTGTCATGACTTGCCTCCTTTATGCAGCAGGTCACCCAGATCGCCAAAGACGTCCAGCGGCTCATCCGGATCCTTTACGGTTGCTGCCTGATGAATGTCTTTAAGCGGGTAGGTAAAGACTTTTCGATAGCCGCGTGCTGCTATGATTTCCGACGTGCTCACCGGAGAGGCTGAAACATCGCCGCCTCGTTCACTTGGTACGATGCACTCTTGCCGCACCGAGCCGCTCACGGTGTCGGCCACCACGATGAGCGGCGGGTGAGGCTTGTGGGTGTCCTGCCAGTGCTGAAGCTGGCGCTTGAGGTCTGTCCGCGATCCTTTGTGCGACCAGACCAGAAGGTTCGCGTTCTGCGTGTTCCATCTCAAATGACCGTGTTCGCGATCCTGCTCATCAAGATCACCGTGTTCGCGATCCTGTACGTGCCACGTGACGTCGGGTCCTCCGGCCGCCAGGAATGCCAGCGTTTCCAGGGCATGCGTCAGACCGGGATGACAGTCCTCGGTGTGGAGCGCATCGGGATCCGGGTGCCGATGGCCCTCATCGGCACCCACACCCCGCAGACAGGTGCTGGCCAGCCATTCGGCCCGGAAGCAGCGCTGGCACTCCAGACAGGATTGAAGGTGCCCGAGCCCATCGGCGAGTGGCGCCGTACAATCCGGTTCCGGCGGCCGACGGATGAGGAGGCGCGCCATCTCGTACCCCATCGGGTCGCGGCTCTCTCGCGCAGGAAGAACGCGGCCGTCTTTCGCAATCAAACGCCGGCGCCCCTTGGCCCAGAGCTGCCGTCCGGTGGTCGGGCCATAAGGTGGCCATTCAATCCTACCCATCACCACGCTCGGCGTGGTGTGACGGAGCACCACGCCGGCAAACAGCAATCCGCCCTCCTGGACCGTCCGCAGGGCCTCCTGGCGTGCGTGGAAGGAGGGACTGGTCGCACGGGCGACGAACACGCCGCTCAGGCATCGCCAACGATCCTTGGCCTCGTCCTTGTCGGGAGCGTCAAAAGCATGATTTGCCAATGCGACCAGGGTACGATCCCGGTGCGCGCCGAAGCCATCGGTCAACCGCGCCAAGGCGGCCGACCAGTGTGGCTTCCACGATTCACGCTGGAGGAGTGATCCGGTCACAAGGACCCGGAGGTCCTTGTCGGCGGTCTCGACCGCACGCTGCACCCGCGACGTGAACGTGTCGTCGCCGTTCTCGCACAGCAAATCGGCGCAAATGCCCGGGCACAGGAGCAGGTCCTTGAAGCGGATGCGGAGGGTGCTACGTCCCAGCCCATCAACGAATTGTGTCTCCTCCCGTGGCTCAAGATAATTCTTCAGGAAGAGAATGCAGGCTGTATTGCCGCCTTTTTTAATCCAGCACCAACCGCCATTGTACAGAGGCTCGTCCGCAACCTCCTCGCCCTCGCACAGTCGGCAGTCGGTCTCTCGACGGGCAGCTCTCCACGCCTCGATCTTGGCGCCAGGAGTTGCGCCGAATCCGGCGATCAGGATGAGATCACCGTCCCAGCCGCGAACCAACCCGTCGACTTCGCTCCAATCTCCGGACCCCAGCGCGTATTCGGGGAGCAACACCAGCCGTACGCGCCCCTGGAGGGACTGACGCAATACCGGTTTGTTCCCGTCAACCGACGCCAGCAGGTCGCGAATGGTCGACACTGTTTTCGGTCGCGACGCGTCGTCCCGGATCTGCTCCCGCGAAGGCGGGTCGGTCTGCACGATGCACAAGGACAGCGCGTTGCCTTCCAGCACGGCCAAGTCGGCGAATGACGTTTCACCTGGATCCGGCCGCCTTGCCCTGGCATCCGCCGCACCCGGCAGCACGATGACGAGTGGCGGGAAGTGGAGGGACATTACGTTGGGTTGAAGACGCGCTCGTTTGGAAAGAGTGTAACCATCCCAGAACTCGACCTTGATGACGGGCAGGGTAGCGACGATGCCGGTCGCCTCCACAGCAGGATCGAGATCCTCGAACGCCTTGAATGCGCGGCAAACCTCGGCAATCCATTGCCAGATCTCCGACGAGTATGCCTTCAGCGACTCAGGCCACTGATCGAATAACTCACGCGTTTTGTTGGTGACGCCGCGCGAAGCTGCTAAAAAATAGAGGAAGCCTTTAGCAGTCGGCATCCGGGAGCTGTTCAGGCGGGCAAACAGCAGGAATTTGATAATTTCCTTTAATGCTTGTTCATGACCGACATTGCCCGAGTAGCGCTTGCATTGAACAATGCCGACTGGCGCGCCACGGCAGAGCAATTCGATGTCGCGTCCTTCGTCGCTGCCTTCTGGCAGAAGGCTGACACGGTCAAACTGGCCACCATACTTCCCGGCCCCAACCTCTTCCTTCAGCAAGTCGGCGACGAATTGCTCGAACTTCTGCGGATCCAAATCGCCCAGCGGCAGCGGATTGAAACCAGCATCGAAAACTTCGGTCATGATCTCGTCGGAACTGGTGCAGCCGGGTTTACGACCGGAACGGCGAAGATACTGCTGTTTAGCGCATCCAATACGAGTATGCACCTGGTATCTCGGAGCGGTATGTCGAGCGCTGCGGCGGTGGTGCATCCTGGCGCTGCGGCGCTTGATGGCGTTCTCCGCGAGCCGGCTGGAACTCCGCCCGCCTCGATACATTCAAACGCACTCGATGAACGCACTCGACGCGCCGCGGTTGGCCTGGGTACCGGTCAGATGGCCGGCGTTCCCCGGCAAGCGGAAGCACGATCACGCCGGGCGGACGCACACCGAACTTGCGAATTGCACCATCACGCCGATGCATCGTCGTTGCGGTCGAAGGGCCGCTGTAGCACACTCCCGCGACGCGGACGACTATTCCGGCGCTCAACTTATGGAAGCAGGCTCGCAGGTTCCTCCGGAGATACGCCTGATGGCGGCGTTCACCCGCCTGTTCGACCTGCACGGGACGCGGCGTGATGCGGATGGGGACGGGGTCATCAAGCCGCCGGCGGTTCCGGAAGGGGCGGGCACACGGCTCTGGACGGCGCTGCAGCTGCTGGCTCAACTCTACGGTCGTGCGCTGGAAGGCAGCACCGGCCGCGTGCCGCTCGAAGCCCTGCTGGCCGATCTTCAGGCCAGTGCCCAGGGCATGACCCAGGCCGATCTGGAATTCTGCGCGGCGTTCCTCGCCGCCGAGCGCGAAGTTCGTTACGTCGATCCGTCCTCCCTGCCGGCATTGGAAGAGCGCGAGACGCGGGCGCCCACGCCTCTGGTCCGCTTCTACAAGCGCGAGCAGGAGGTGAAGCTGACGGAGAACGGCCGCCTCGTGATGCGCGTGCTCAGCCTCCAGCGGGACTGGCTGTTGGGCGACAAGGACGTCGAGCGCGTCGTCGCGGCCATCGACCGCGGCCTCTTCGAGGAGGTGCCGCGCATCTGCGCCGAAGTGATCGGCGAACTGCGCGCCTTGAACGAGCACCTGACCGAAATCGAGGAAAGCCCGACCTTTGAGGCGCAGCGCGCCGCCTTCGAGCGGCGCGAGCCCCAGTACCGCGAGATGCTGCGCCGGTCGGAGGAGGCCGCTCGCCAAGCCATCGGCCGTTTCGGCGACGCCAGCACGGCCGAGCGGTTCGCCGCGTGGCAGGCGGAGAACCCGGACCACGACCTCACGCTGTCGGACCTGCTCAGCCACGCCGAGAATGTGCTGCGCGCCGTCGAAAGCCTGTCGCGCCACTGGCTGCGCTTCCTGCGCGAACTCCAGAGCCGGCGGCGGCGCCCGCTTGGCGTCGTCGACTTCGGCGCACTGGCCGACGCCCTGGTCGACGACGCGCCAGAGACGGATTTTCTGCGCAACCTGATCGCCAGCATGGGGCCGTGGCGGCGCACCCACCTGTTCAGTCCGGCGCTGCTGGACACGGCCGACCTGGACGAACGCGCGCCGGAGCAGGGGGCGGTGGAATTCGACCAGACCGGAACCGTGGCGGCCGAGGAGTTCCGCACCTTCCTCGGGCGCAACGGCGCGCGCATCGTCGAACGGCTGCGGCGCGGTCCGCTCACCCTCTCCGTCCTGCTGGCGGAGGCCCAGGCCGACGAGGACGCCTTCGAGCTGGCCGACGGCGTTGGTCTCGCCGACCTGTTCGGCGTCTTCACCATCCCCGACGAGATGGGGGAGGACGTCGCCGTCCGGGTCGGGCTGTCGGGCGCGCGGTTCCGCTTCCTCGACGGCGATCGCCTGCTGCACGGCGACGACCCGGTGATCCAGTTGTGCGAGGAGGTTTCCGGTGACGCCTGAGGAAATGGGGCGGGTCTTCGCCTTCCTGTCCAAGCATAAGCTCGCCTCCACCGACCCGGTGGACCGGCCGCGGCAGCCCCGGGAGCGCGAGATCGCCGACCTGCTCGCCCGCGATCCGGTGGGGCTGAAGGAGTTCGACGAGTTCCTGGCGCCGCAGGGCATGGCCATTCACGAATTCGAACAGGCCGGCCTGGGGCTGGGGCCGCGCGGGCGCGTGTTCGTCCTGGCCCGCGCGGCGGATCGCGAGGATGCGCACTGGGTGGACGACGGCTGGCTGTGGGACGGCCTTGTCGACGGTCGCCGCAGGGAGCCGCTGACGCACACCATCGTCTGGACCGCGCAGTTGTGGGCCATCATGAACTGGTTCTTCTACACGCGCGAGGGACGCACCGTGGAGGCGGTCAGCGGCTTCAAGGACAGCCGGCTGTCGCCGACCGAATTCATTGGCGAGACCAAGCGCCGGATCGAGGCTTTGCGCGCCCGCGGGGCGCCGGCCGACGGCTGGGCGGGGAAGGTCCGCGCCATCCTCGTCGTCGCCGACGCCACCGCCATCGAGACGCGGATCAGGCGGTTCCTCATGGTCATGGAGCAGGCCGGCATGATCGAACCCCGTCGTGGCACCGGCGAGCACATAGAGAAGTCCAGCCAGGGCATTCGCGAAGCCATTGGCTACCGTCAGACGCTCAACGCAGCGGTGGAGATGAAGCTGAACCTGCATCGGCAGGCGGTCGGGTTGCCGCTGATCGACGGTCCGGCCGAAGCGGGTGGGGAGGGCTGAGCATGTCGGTCATCAACCGGCTGGAAGTCGCGAACTTCCTGAACCTCGACGACACGGCCGACTGGCGGCCGGACTACCGGCACGTCGTCTTCCATTTCCGCGGGCAATCCTCGGCGGTCAACCTGGCGAACGGGGGTGGCAAGTCGACGCTGACCCGCGCCATGCTGGCGCTGCTCGGGCGTGACCAGCAGTTCATCACCGCGACGCGCCACAAGACGGCGCCGAAGACGTACGGCGTCTACTCGCACGTCCGGCTGGAGTTGCTGCTGAAGGACGATCCGCGCAGCAACGACCTGTTCGGCCAGATCGGGCAGGCGGTTCCCGGCGAACCGCACGTGTTCGGCCTGTACGGCGACAGCGAGAAGCTCCGCTTCTACCGCTACCAGGGAAGCCTGGAGGACTGCCCGGTCGCGGAGACGCGCGACGGGAAGGTGGTGCTGGTCGACAACGAGACGTTCCGCACCCGCATGCGCGGGCTGCGCGGCGTGCTGCACGAGCCGGAGGTCGAGGAGTGGCTGCGCGAGGTCGACCGCCACTTCGAACGCGGTGCCGTCCGGCAGATGATCGACTACCAGAAGCGCGGCGCCGGCGACGGCACGGCCAGCTTCTTCAAGGTCAACCGGCTGCAGAACGAGAACTACGACAGCGCGTTCTTCTACTCGGTGCTGGCGCCGGAGCTGCTGGTCGGCGTCATGGGCGGCGAGGCCGAACCGGACGAGCACCGCGTCGAGGATACCATCCTGAAGAGCGCGCGGACGATCCTGTCCACCATGTTCGAATCGCAGCGCAAGGAGGAGGAGGTCGCCACCATCGGGCGGGCCTGCAAGGAGGTGGAGGCGGTCCACACCCGTGCGCGCGATTTCTCCGACGCCCGCGCCGCCTTCGAGCGCGAGGTCGCCGGCCTGCTGGCCGAGGCGCGCTTCCTCGACCACATCGTGCTGGAGCGGCCGCTGCCCGGCATTCCGTCGGCGGCGCTTCCCGACCACCTGCAGACGCGCGCCGTCGCCGCGCGCCTTGTGCTGGCCGACGGCGTGTGGCTGCTGCCCGACTGGGCCATCGGCGAGATCACGGGCGAGGAGCCGTCCCACATCAACCAGCGAGCCATGCGGCAGGACCTCCCTCGGGCTTCGGTTCGTTGGGCGCAAGTGATTGAAAATCCTTGTGATTTCTCCCTTCCCCTGGAACGCCCACAGGGCGGCTCAGGCAAATCCAACACTGGCTACCAGCGCGACGCCGCGGTCCAATTGCTCCGGAGCGCGCCGAAGCTGGCCGACGGCTGGGACCGGGAAGCGGCGTTGCGGGCGGTCAACCACGGTTTCGACTGGGTGGCGAAGAGCGGCGACACCAACATGATGCGCCGCGCGGCGGAGCGGCTCGCGCAGGAGCTGGCCGACCTCGGCCACCGGCTGGGCACGCTGGAACAGGAGCGCGAGCGCACCGACGACGCGCTGAAGGCGAAGATCGCCAGCCGCCGGAACATGGACGCCGCCCGCCACGCCTTCGCAAAGATGCAGGCGAGCGGCCTCTTCGGCGCAGCCGAACTGGCCGCCCCGGCGGACGCCGGCCGGACCGTGGCGCGCGCGCTTCAGGATGCCGAGGGTGCCCTTGCCACGCATCGGGAGCGGGCGGCCGCGTTCCGGCGGCCGTTCACCCAGTGGCAGGGGTTCGTCGCCGAGGACGGCGAGGACGCCGACCCCCAGGACGTCGCCCGGCGGATCGAGGACGCGCACGGCGCGCTCCAGCGCGCGGCCGGGGAGGCGAACGCGCGCCGGGAATCCCTTCAACGCGAGCGCGACGGCGTCGGCGACCGGCTGCGCGGCGCCGAGAGCGAGCGCGAACGCGTGCGCGCCACCATCGCCCGGATGGAATCCCTGCTCGGCGGTGTCGAGCGGTTCGCCCAGCACTTCCCCAGTGAGGATCCCGAAGGGCTGGAAAAGCGCCTCGACGACCGGCTCAAGCAGGCGAACGGCGAGCACAGGACGCTCACGCTGGAGGAGAATGACGTCCGCAACTGCGTCGGCGACATGGGCGCCCTTCTGCCGGAGGTGACCCGCTTCGCCGCCCTGTTCCCGGGCGAGGATCCGCAAGGTCTGGAACAGCGCTGCCTCGACGACGTGAGCAAGGCGGAACAGGCGGTGCATGCCGGTAAGGCGCGCGTCGAACGCCTGCAGGCGCAGGTCGACGACATCGCCGCGTTCCGCCGGCGCTTTGGCGAGGCGGCCGATCCCTTCGTCGAACGGCGGCAGCGGCAGCGCCGCCTGGAGGCCCTGTCCGTCGAGAAGACGCGGGCCGAGGAGGAGCGCGCCGACGCGGCGCGCCGCCGGGCCGAACTCGATCAGGCGCGCGCGTCGGCGGGGCGCATCGCCCACGAGGTTCTCCAGGCCGCCGGCGGCGAGGCGGAGCCGCTGCACGAGGCGGTCGCACGCCTGGACCTGGAGCCCGACCGGCTGCGTCAGGTGCTGACCCACTTTTCGGCGCTGCTGTTCGCACCGGTGGCGCCGGACGTCGACGCCGCGGCCCGCGTTGCCGCCCGCCTGTTCGAGGAGGGGCTGGAGGCGCCGGTGCTGGTTGCCGGCGAACTGGCGGATTTCTGCCGCACCGGCCGGCTGGTCGACGGGGAGCGGCACGTCCACACCTGGATGCTGGGCATCCGCACCCGACCGGTGGACTGCCTGCTCGACCCCGCCGGCGTCGAGCGCGAGAAGGAGCGTCTGGACGCGCTGATCGTCGAATTGGAGGAACGGCTCGCCCGACTGGCAGAGGAAACCGCCGCCTTGTCGCCCGACCACCCCGATGGCCGTCTCGTCGACGCCGCCGTCCGGGCGCTGGAGGCCGATGCGCCCCGTCTGCTCGACGAGGCCCATGTCTGCCTCGTGGAAGCCGGCGAGGCGTTGCAGCGGGCACGGGCGCGGGCCTCGGCGGAGGCGCGCGCCGCCGTCCGGGCGCGGCTGCGCTTCGACGAACTGGGCGGAGATGCCGCCCTGCATCGTGCTCGGGCGCGCCTGGCGGAGATCGCGCATCAGCTCGACCGGCTCGGCACGGAGATCGCCAGGCTTGAGGCCCAGACCACGGCGCAGGTCCGCGAGGCGATCCGCGCGGCCCGCGACTTCGCCCGCGCCGGCGGCTGGCCGGCGCTGGAGGAGGCCCGCGCGCGGGCGGCGGATCTCGACGCCGAACTGGACGACCTGCGCACCGCGCGGTTCGAACTGGACGAACGGATCGCGGAGGCCCGCGCCGCCGCGGAGCAGGCCGGCGAGGAGTTGCGGATCGCCGCCACGGCGCTGCAGCGCATTCCCGTGCTGCACGAGGTCGCCCGCTTCCTGGCCGATGGAGGGCCGGCGTTCATGCGCACGGAGGCGGATGTCCGCGCCGCGCTGGCTGCGGACCGCCAACGCGCCGACGACCGCACGCGCTTCGAGTTCGACTTGGCCCAGGGGCATGTCGACCAGCAAGCGGCCGGCGCGGAGGCGGAACTCGACCGCGCCATCGCCGCCCTGGAAGAACGGCTGCGCGAGCTGCGCACGGCCATTCCCAGGCAGCGGCAGGAACAGGAGGCCCTGCGCGCCCGCATTGATCTTGCGCGCGCGGCCGCCGGGAGGCTGGACGAGTCGGTGAAGGCGATCCTTCAGCAGTGGCGCACGGCGCGTGGCGCCGTGGCCGGCGTCAGCGCCGAGGTGCCGGCCGCGGGGGCGTCGACGCCGGAGCTGGAACGCGCCCGGAAGTTCTTCGACATTCTGTGCACCGAAACAGACGAGTCCGACGAGGACCGCATCGAACGGATCGGCGACATCCGCTCCGCCGTTGAAGCGTTCACGCTCGCCGCCCGCGCCAAGGAGGTGGAACAGAGCCGCAAGACCAAGGACACCGCCCTGCGCCGCCTGATCGAGGAAGTGGACCGGGTGGCCGCCCTCGGCGACCTCGGCCTTTCCGAGAACGAACGGCTGCGGCTGGCCGGTGCCCGCGACAACCCGCGCGAGGCCGAGACGCTGCACGATCACCTGAGCCGGCAGTACGGGGAGCAGGCGGAACTTCTGGAAAAGGTGCAACGGAACCTCGACGAGCGGCGCCAGCAATTGGCGGACAACCTGGGCAGCCTGTCGGCACGCGTCAGCGTCAACTTCGATGCGTTGCGGCGGGCGCTGGCGTGGAAGGTCGACAAGGACACCGGCGCGTTGCTGGAGGCCGGGCTCGAGGTGAGCGCCACGCTCAACACCGCCGAGATCGGCACCATCATCGAGGGCATCATCCAGGTGGTCGAGGAGCAGGAGCGGCACCGCCGGGAAAACATCAGGCGCGGCAAACCCCTGCCGTCGCAGGAGGAGCACGACGCTGCGCTCAAGACGGACATCCGCCGCACCTTCTACCGCGGCATGTTCCTCGATCCCCGTATCCGCATGCGCCATCCGGAGCTGAAGGCCGGCAAGCCGCACCCTTTCGACGACAAGATCAGCACCGGACAGCAAAACGCCATTGCGCTGATGCTGATGTTGAAGCTGGCCGATTTCGCCATCGAACGCGACATCCGCATCACCACGCGCAACCCGGCGCACCGGCGCAAGGCGCGCGCGCTGGCGCAGAAGGTCGTCATCATCGACGGGCTGTTCAGCAACCTCACCGACCGCGCGCTGATCCGCGAATCCATGGCCGCCATCGCGCGGGTGCGCGGCAACTTCCAGCTCATCGGCTGGATCCACAACCCGCTCTACCAGAACGACCCGGACATCTTCCCGACCTTCATCCTGGCGCGGCGGATCCGCGCCAGCCGCGGCGGCTATGTGATCCTGGACGACAGTGGCAGCCCGGTCCCTCCCGCCACGCTGGGGCGGTCGGACGGCGAGGTCGGCACGCTCACGGTGCACGTCGACCAGCGCCCGGCCGGCTTCCTCGAGGAGACACCGGCGTGAGGGTGCCGCCACTGCGCGAAGGATCGGACGAAGCCATCGTCTTCGATGCGTTGCGCACGCTCATCGGCCGGTCGAAATACATCAGGGACAAGGTCGAGGAGCGCGTTCAGGCTCAAACCGGCCTCAGCCGCGCCGATGTGCGGGCCGCCTTGGCCGCTTTGGGGAAGAGGGGGCTCGTGGCTGGCATCGGCCCGTCCGGCGACCCGGTCGGGCATGTCATGGTGCCAGCGGAATACCGGGTGATGCCAGAACCTCCACTGCGCTCGGCCACACAGCGTTTGTGGAGCGGCTTGGTCGAGGAACGTCGCCGGAGCGGCCGGTTCGATGACGGCGAGGCGGTCCTGCTCCTGGCCGCTGCCGAAGGCCTGCCGGATCTGCCCGCGGGGGACGTCGAACCGATTCTCGACGGGCTGGCTCGCCTGTGTCGGGATCGCGCGGCGCTGGCCGGCACCGATCCGGCGCTGGTGAGCGCGCGCTACCTGCAGGGTTCGGCCAAGTTGCTGGGCAAGCTGGGGCGGGCGGCGGCGGTGCTCGGCGTGGCCGAAGACTCGTTCGACGGGCGTCCGCGCTACGTCGTGGCGGCCGGTCCGCCCGCGCCGCAGGCGGTACTGTTCGTCGAGAACCCCGGCAGCCTGGAAACCCTGGTGGCTCTCGGCCTCGCCGAGCGTCTCCTTGTCATCGGCACCTTCGGTTATGGCTTGACGTGGAGCGGCGTCGCCCGGGCATTCGGCCCCGGCGCGCGGAAGCCAGCGACCCTGCTGGTGCGTGCCGGCGCGCCACCCGACCCCCGTGACCTGCGGGGCCGGGTGCCCTTCCTGCACTGGGGCGACCTGGACCATGACGGGCTGCGCATATTTCTGGCGTTGCGCACGGCAATCCCGGAGTTGCGGCTCTCGGCGCTCTACCAGCCGATGGCCGAGGCGATCACCGACCCGTGCCGGTCGCACGCCTACGCCGAGCACACCGAAAAGGCCGGCCAGCGCCCCCTCACCGAGGCCGAGATCGGCGGCGACCCGCTGCTGGCCTCCCTGGCTGCGCTCTGCCGGGAGCGTGCCGTTGACCAGGAAAGCGTGCCGGTCGACCAGATCATCCCCCTGGCGGACCAGACGCTGGTGCTCTCGGGAGCACCGGGCAATCTGCGGGCGGCGTATTAATCCCGGGGGCGCTTGCGGCTCGGCGGTGCGTCGTCCAGGACGAGGTCTTTGAGAAGATCTGCGGGATGTACTCCGAGCCCCCGAGCCAGATCCACGAGCATGGATAACGATGGCGCCGAACGCCCGCGTTCAAGGTCGCTGAGGTACGGTACGCTCATATCGGCTCGATGGGCTAACTCCTCCTGGGAGAGACCCTTAGAACTGCGCAACTCCCGAAGGATGCGACCGAATTGTCCGCGGATGTCCATCCGCAGCAATGCACGGCGTTGCAGCGCCGGCAACCATAAGATATATACTAAGAAAGCGAACCTTTTCGGGCCCTTACGCCTCTCGGTGTCGCCCAGAAGCCAACCTCTAACCCCACCTCGTTAGGTTCCATGGATCCTCTTCGCAATGCACCAGAAAAAACCGTCATGTGGCTTTCCCAAAGCCAAGCTAAGGCGATTGATGGGTATAATGTGGCCCAGCTGATTAGAAAGGCTTCGGTTGCATTTTGTGGCCGATTTCTTTGGGACGTTGCTGGGCAAGCTGAAGCTGAATGGAAGAAGCATCAAGATGAATGGGCGTCATTTATTTCTACCCTCGGAGCGCCTGACAATGTCGTGCGAGCTGTGAGGGAAATTGAATAGGCTCCCGTTTTTGTTCAATGGCGGACTGATCCCCTCTCCGGAGGAGCTTGCTAACAGCCCGTTTCGAAAGTTACGCTGCCGAGGTGAGGGTCTGAGGCGGCGGCTGTTGGGAGGGAACCTCACTGCCGGAGGCCGCTGATGTGGATGCCCAAGGAACGCCGGCTGGTTGGCGATTACGGCGCCGGCCAAGCCCTAAGCGATGACCAGTACCGCCTCACCGAACCACTGATCCCGTCGGCCAAGCCCGGCGAGCGGCCCCGCAGCACGGACCTGCGCTGGCTGCTGAACGCCCTGTTCTACGTGGTGCGGACCGGCTGCCAATGGCGCCATCTGCCGCCCCCGCCGGCCTTCCCGCCCTGGCCCACGGTCTACCGCTACTTCCGCGCCTTCCTGGAAGCCGACGTGTGGGAGACCCTGCGCCACCATCTGGTAGTGATGCTGCGCGAGCAGGAGGGCCGCTATCCGACGCCCTCGGCCGCCATCCTCGACACCCAGACGGTCAAGACGACGGAAAAGGGGGTGCGCGAGGCTTCGACGCGGCCAAGAAGGTCAAGGGCCACAAACGCCATATCGCCGTCGACACCTCGGGCTTCCTGCTCGGCGTCCTCGTCCACGCCGCCGACATTCAGGATGCCGACAGCGCCGGAGCGTTGCTGACGTAGATCAAGCGGCTCTACTGCTGGCTGCGCGCCATCTTCGCCGACAGCATCTACAACCGGCTGCCGGTGATCCTCGCCTGCTTCCTGCTCGGACTAACGCTGATCATCGTCTGGCGCATCGCCGGGGGCGGCTATATCCTCGTTCCGCGCCGC
>Ga0196970_1001222_pt1 | contig 18938 bp, 19 predicted proteins | sample S1v_513CmetaG_FD_148672 | JGI IMG/M metagenome (GOLD analysis project Ga0196970, IMG submission 148672) | Soil microbial communities from Anza Borrego desert, Southern California, United States - S1+v_5-13C | ecosystem: Environmental > Terrestrial > Soil > Desert | place: USA: California...
CTTTTGAAATATTTCATAAAGAAAAACCCTTGTTCCAATCTCTCATGCGTCATGGAATGCAATTCAATTCCAGCTGGAAAGTACCGGCGCAACAATATCTACGCCTTTATAGAAAACTCAATACCACTAAAGAAACTCCAACCAAAAAGTGGACTAAGTTAGAGATCAATGATTCTCCCATCCAAAGCGAAAACATAATGATCCAAAAAGAAAGCAGTAGATTAGCATAACGACTTTTTCTAATTACTTCCGCCATAGCAATCACAGAAACTACTACCGCTAAAGCTCCTACCACAGCATCACTTTTCCCTACCTCAAAAGATAATGACAGCCAAGAAGGCAGTACCATAAGAAAAATACCTAAAAGAGCTGCACAAACTAAATTCCAAGGAATCTGAACTCCTAAGGTAGCTGCCCTATAAAGGTCTTTCAAGGGAGCATCTGCTAAGGGAGCATTTTCTTCTTTAGTAGCTAAATGACAAGAGTCGCCTAACCAAAACACTTTCCAAATCGATTTTCCTTCTCTCTTCTTGAGCTGTAAAAATTGCCAAGTAGCTGTAACTTCATTCACAGCAAAAACAATCATAAGCAACATACAAACAGCAGTAAAAAGACAAAGAGAGCACCAAAACCCAACCACTAGAGGCTGTAAAATGATCAAAATAATACTCACCAAAGAAGCTGGTACCACAGAAACACCAAAAAGCATCACCATCCAAGGCTGAGTGTGCCAGCGCCTTTTGCCCCCTTGTAAGGCAAGAAGAACATCCAATGTATAAGAGAAAGCCCCTAATCCTGCATCAGAGACAGGGAAATCTCTCGATATATCCGAAGTAATCACTCGAAGAGTCCCATCCCCAAAAAAAGGATCCCAAATTGTATCTATATAGCCCAGTTGATAAGCAGCTAAATAGCGGGAAGCGAACCAAGCAAGAATGCCAAAAAAAATTACAGGGAATCTTTGAGGCCATGATGAAGGATTATAAGACCACCCGGGAGGCACTGCATTCCCCGTATCTGGAACATTACAAGGAAGCTCGGGAATCAATACGGAAAACGCAATCGCCAAAATCCCAATCAGAGTATCATTCAAATAAGCCGCAGGGCTGGTTTCCCAAAAAACTAAAGGAGCTAATTGAAGCCAAACTCCTACTATACAAGCCGCCCAAGGAGCCCAAACATTCCGATAAGAAATAGAACAAAAACCAAAAACTACTAATAAAACGCCGCAAATAAGATCGTTATAGCCGCTCACCCCTCTATACCCGAAAGTTACCATTGTAGTAAGAAGCCAAAAACCTAACCCCATATTTGCATAAGGAGCCCAAATCGTCTGATAATAAGCTTTATGAGAAGGATTCATCTTTTCATCTTCAATTGATTTATTTTATACCAAGCAGCAGGATTGGCTTTCAGCTCATCAATCATGCGAGGCAATGTTTTCTCTAGACTATATTTTGGATTCCAGCCGAGTACTTTTTTAGCTAAAGAGATGTCTAGCTCATAATGATCATCTGCTAAATCAATCATCCAAGGTTTAATAAAAGGAGGCGGAAAGAAAGGAATATGTCCCAAAACCCAAGCCCCGATTTTAGCTAGCCATTTTGGCACTCGCCATGTTTTAAATTCTTTTCCCCGAATCAAATGAGAAATCATTCTTTGCATTCGATCATAACTCAATGTTTTAGACTCGCCCAATAGCAAGACCAATTCATCAGGTAACGTTTTTCTCTGAGCTACAGCTAAAGCAATTGCTTCAATTAAATCCGCCATATGCAGAAAAGTTGCCCCATGAGTCAAATCTCCCGAAAAAAACCGACTTTCTAATTGTTTTTCATAAATTCTTTGAATCTGATGGCTGATCGGAATAGAATGACACTGATCATCATAGACCCCTGCAATTCTCAAAATGACCGATTTCATATTCCCTCTCATCTGATGGATCATTTTTTCTGTACGAACTTTCGACAGAGGATAGTCCCATTTAGGAATGACAGGGCTTTTTTCATTGATAAGGACTCCTGGTTTTCCCGGAGCATGAACCAACATGGTACTAGAGAAAATAAATTGTTCTACTTCAAAATCTTGCAGAGCTTTTAAAAGACGCACAGTTCCTTGGACGGTAATTTCTTCATACTTATTAGAATGCTGTACATCAAAACTGTAAAAGGCGGCTAAGTGAATCACTGAAGCAATCCGATTGCCATAAGAATTGCGGATATGCGTAAAAGCTTGACTCACACTTTCTTCTGAAGATAGATCTACGGGGACTAATTCTTCATGAGGATCTGCATAAATTGCTTTTAACAGCTCAAATCCAATGATTTGGTATTCCCCTGACAGCTTTCGGACCACTTGAGTTCCAATTCGACCGCAGCTCCCAGTCACTATAATCACATCTTTTTTCATTAAATTCTTGCTCCAAAGAGCGATGCAAAATCTATAGTCATCAGATTTCAAACCGCTGATTTTTGAATCGCATGGGGTGTATAATCGTGATTTAGCAATTCTGTGTTTTCAATACAAGAGGCTAGTATAGGCTCTTAGGAATCCAAAGCTTTTCTGATGTAAAAACGATTAGCAAAGACGTAATCGCCCATTGAAAGGGCTGTATATAAAGCAGCGATGGCGACAACAAAAAGACTGATTTGTTGAAAAAGAACTAATGATAGGACCCCATGAGAATAAGGAATCATTAAAATGATGATCAAGAAAGCCACAATTGCCTGCATAACAGCTTTGACTTTACCGCTAAATCTAGCCGCTAAGGCGACTCCCTTCAAAGCACATAGAGTTCTTAAAGTACTGATAAAAAAGTCTCTATACAGGAATATAAACACATATACCAAAGGAAGATTTACGATTCCTTGGGTAAAAGTTAAAAAAAGAGTGATATGAGTAATACTATCTGCCATCGGATCGAGCACTTTCCCCAAATCTGTCACTTGGTTTCTTTTTCGAGCTAAAAAACCATCGAAAAGATCTGAACTCTCACAAATAGCCAAAAGAAACAAAAGCACATAGGGCAAATATAAAAAGGAAATCCCTAAACTTTCATGTTTAAAATAAAGTAATGGGAAAAGAGGGCTAATAAATATTCGAAGAAGAGTAAAAAAATGAGGTAAGTTCATTGTTTTTTTCTTATGAAGACTAAAGGATCTCAAGAAAATTATGCAAATGAAAATCTATATGTATACCGAAAATAATTCAAAAATTATCTGACTCTAGATTTTTTTTCAGCTCTCCTAAAAACCCACAACCATACATACCATCGAGGACACGATGATCAAAGGTAAGAGAAATCCACATCATCGAACGGATAGCAATCGAATCATCTGGCATAGCAACTACTTTTTTTGTAATGGCTCCCAGACCTACAATCGCCACTTCTGGATATCGAATGATAGGAATTCCTATCATAGTGCCCGTCATTCCAAAGTTCGTCATCGTGATGGTTCCTTCTTGTACATCCGATGTATTCAATTTCCCACCGCGGGCTTTTTCTGCCAAATCCATGATACTCTTTGAAATCTGAACAAGAGACAGATCCTGACAATTTTTGATTACAGGAACCATAACTCCCTGATCCACGCTCACAGCGATCCCAAGGTTTACAAATCGCTTGACTACGATGGTATCCCCTTCTAAAGAAGCGTTGATTAAAGGAAATGCTGCAACAGAGCGAGCTATCGCTTGAGCTACAAAAGTTGTCACCGTCAGCTTCACTCCTTGAGTGTCTAAAAATTCCTGTTTTCGATTCTGAATCATCTTGATAAGGTTCGTTACATCTACCTCAGTCACTAAAGAAGCGTGAGGGGCTTCATAAAAAGAGCGAACCATGTTATCTGCAATCGCTTTACGCAACGCACTCATCTTCACACGTTCCGTATCCAATCGCGGAGGAGCTAAAGGGCAAGGCGTTTTTGCTTCTAAATAATTCTCAATGTCTTTTTTAGTGAGTCTTCCCCCCTGTCCTGTATGGGGAATACGATCTACCGCTTCAGGCTTCAACCCTTTTTCTTTGATCAAACGCATCACAGAAGGAGATAAAAAATCCTCCATGTCACCGGAAGTAGTAGAAGAATGTAAAGGCTCTGAAGAAACAGACTTTTCAGAAGAAGATGGGATCCGTTGATCTTTGACTGAAATAATAGCTAAAACGTCTCCGACCAAAAGTTCCTGATCGACAGCCACCACAATTTTTTGCAAAACGCCTGTTACCGGCGATGGAATTTCACTATTGATCTTATCAGTAGATACTTCAAGCAAAGGCTCATCCAACCGTACCGGATCGCCCTCTTTTTTAAACCATTGAACAACCGTAGCGCCAACAATGCTCTCGCCCAGCTTTGGTAAAGTAATTTTTATTTCTTGATACATAAGGAAGCCTTATTATCGATTTTCTGATCGATTTTTGCAATCAGCTTTTCCCAGATTTGCTTATTATCAAAGATTTCCATTTCCACTTCTAAAAACAGAACAGGTATCTTCAATCTAAGATTTTGGGGCAGTTTAACAAAATCTTTTTCAGTACAAACAAGCACTTTAGCTCCTCTTTGCACAGCCTCTTCAGCAAAGATTTCTAATTGTCTCAGATCGATTAAAGCATGATCTGCTAAAATCCATTCAGCGACTACTTCTGCCCCCATTTCAACAACTGTTTTTTTGAATTTTTTAGGTTTTGCAATCCCGGAAAAAAGAGCTGCTTTCCAGCCTTCAATACTAGAGACAGGTTCTCCATTCAAAGTCAAAATCTGCTTTACAATCAAACGGATATCTTTACCACTCACAAAAACAGCATCTGCTTGTTTGAGTCTTTTAGGGCTATCTCTCAAATAACCCCAAGGCAAATAATGGCCTTTGCCCCAAGGATCTTCCCCATCTAAAAGAACGATGTCAAAATCGCGAAAAAGTTTTCTGTACTGAAAACCATCATCTAAAATCAAAAGCTCAGCCCCTTCTTGGGAAGCTTTCTTAGCTAAAGCTACTCGATCTTTACCCACATAAACTTTTACCTCAGGCAATTTTCTCGCCAAAAGGGCCGGCTCATCGGCAAAAACGCCATAACCTCGAGATAAAAGAGCCACTTTTCTATGGCAGAATTTCTTAGCCAAAAGATGGACAAAAGGAGTTTTTCCCGTACCCCCGGCTACAAGATTGCCTACACTGACCACTGTAGCAGGCACTGAAGAAATAGAAAACCACTTCAAATCATAAAAAACATTCTTAAAATAAGAGACAAGTCCCCACAACCAACTCAAAGGAGCAAAAACCCAAGCTCCCTTTTCAATGTAAGATTGTCCCCACAAAAAAATTCTATTTTTTATACTATATTTTGTGTACTGCAAGTGAGTAACTCGTTGGAATAAAGATGTTTTTCGACCATTTCAATGATGATATGGATGGCAGCCATATGCACTTCTTGTACACGATCGGAAAAAGCAAAACCCGAAACAATCCACTCCAAATCGCAAACACCTTTTAATTTTCCTCCCGTCTTGCCAAGAAATCCAATGGTGGTAAGACCTTTTCTCTTGGCAGCTTCTACAGCGCGAGTCAAATTAGAGGAATTGCCACTCGTCGTTAATACAATCAAAATATCGCCACTATTTCCTAAAGCATCCACACTACGTGCAAAAACAGATTCAAAGCCCATATCATTAGAAACACAAGTAAGATGACCCGGATCGGCTAAAGCGATGGCTGGAAGAGCTGGACGAAGTTTTCGGAATTGCCCTGTAAATTCTTCCGCAAAATGCATGGCATCGCACAAACTGCCTCCATTGCCAGCAATGAGAAGTTTTCCTCGATTGCGAAAACAACTCGCAATGCAAGCAGCTGCTTTCTCAATAAATAGCAAAACTTCTGGTTCTTTCAATAAAGATGTCGCTCGGATTGCATCTTCAACAGCCAATAGAATTTCATTTCTCATACACTTCCTTTCCAACCAAAAGTTTTAAGTCATTATGCATACAAGAATACTTTTCAGCACGCTTGTCATCTGCATGACAAGTAATATACAATTACAGCGTATGAAAAATGTCGCAATCATTGGAGCTACAGGGGCCGTTGGCAGAGAAATTCTCTCTATCTTAGAAGAGAGATCTTTTCCTCTTCAAAATGTTCGTTGTTTTGCTTCTTCTCGATCTCAAGGAAAAACACTATTCTACAAAACAAATACAGCTCCTATCGAAGTTTTAAATGAAAATTCATTATCTGATATAGAGCTTGCTTTTTTTTGTGCAGGATCTGCGGTATCTAAAGAATGGATTCCCAAAACAAACTGTTTTGTCATAGATTCTAGCTCAGCATTTCGCTCCTCTGTTCCTCTTATCATTCCAGAAATCAATGCTCACATCTTAAAAAAGGAGCATAGAATCATCGCATCTCCTAACTGTGCAGCCACCGTACTTTTAATGCCTTTAGCCCCTCTACACCGATTGTTTGGCGTCAAGCGTGTTGTGGTCTCCACCTACCAAGCTGCTAGTGGAGCTGGAGCTCATTGGGTACGTGAATTGGAAAATGAAACAAAAGCGTTTCTCGAGAAATCTCCTTATAACCCTACATTGCCCTATCCTTACGCATTCAATCTCTTCCCTCATCAATCTCCCCTTTCTCCTTGCGGCTATGCAGAAGAAGAAATCAAAATCCTGCAAGAGACAAGAAAAATCTTAGCAGATGAGACTATTCAATTGAGCGCCACTTGCATTCGAGTGCCTGTTTTAAGAGCCCACTCCCTTTCCGCGAATGTAGAATTCCATCGCCCTTTCACACTCGATAAAGTCTATGAAGCGCTTCAAAAGACCTCTGGGATCCAACTTTTCCAAGACCCGAGCAACAATCGATTTCCCACACCATTGGATGCAACAGGCAAAGATGAGATTTTATGTGGACGATTTCGAATAGATCCCAGCCAACCTAACACACTCGAATTTTGGGCGGTCGGAGATCAGCTCCGCAAAGGTGCGGCTCTCAATGCTGTGCAAATAGCAGAGTGTCTGCGCGCAAAACTTTCTTTTTAAAATTTTTCAAACCTCAAAACCGATCGTTTGACAGAAAAGATACAACCTACTTAAAATAAGAACAATTCCGTTCCTTTGGTGGCATAAATCCCTTTAATTCTTTTTTATGAATGAACCTATAAAACCCCGCCATCATAGAACTCTTGGCATTTTTACTCTTGCCATGATCAATGTCGCAGCCGTTAGTAGTGTCCGTAATTGGCCAGTGATTGCTGAATATGGGTTTTCTTCCCTCTTCTTTTTTGCTTTGGCCGCGATCCTCTTTTTTATTCCCGTTTCTATGGTCTCTGCTGAGCTGGCCACCGGCTGGCCCAAAACCGGAGGTGTTTTTGCTTGGGTAAAAGAAGCATTTGGTCATAGGACCGGCTTTTTAGCCGTCTGGCTTTTGTGGGTAGAAAATGTGATCTATTATCCAGTTCTTCTCTCTTTCATAGCAGGAACTCTTTCTTATGTAATCAACCCCGATCTCGCAAATAACATGGTTTATACGCTCTCGGTCATTATGGTGGTTTTTTGGCTGACGACGCTCGCTAATTTATTCGGCATGCGAGCTTCAGGCTGGATCAGCACTTTTGGAGTGATTAGCGGTACTATTATTCCCGGCGGATTGATTATTTTATTGGGGATGATTTGGTATTTCTCTGGCCATCCCACTCAAGTTCCCCTCACAGTAGAGAACTTGGTTCCCGATATGAGCTCGCCCAATCAACTCGTCTTTTTTTCAGCAGTGATTGTTGCTCTTTGCGGGCTTGAAATGTCTGCTGTTCATGCACGCGATGTACACAACCCTCAAAAAAATTTTCCGAAAGCCATTTTACTTTCAGCTATTTTGATCCTAGGACTTTATATCCTAGGGGTCCTTGCAGTGGCCATCGTAATTCCTCAAGAACAAATCAGCCTTGTCGCGGGATCTATTCAGGCTTTTTCTGTTTTTGTGGAGGCTTATGGGTTAGGCTGGCTCACCCCCATTCTCGCTATTTTACTAACTTTAGGAGCTTTTGGAACCCTCAGCACTTGGATTGCAGGACCAAGTAAAGGCCTATTAGGGGCTGCTCAAAGTGGAGATCTTCCGCCTTTTTTCCGTAAACTCAACCAACATGAAATGCCAGTGGCCCTTTTGCTCACTCAAGGGATCATTGTCTCTCTCTTTTCTCTAGTGTTCTTAATCATGCCTACAGTAAGCAGTGCTTATTGGATCTTAAGCGCTATGATTTCTCAACTCTATCTCATTATGTATATTCTCATGTTTGCTGCAGCGATTAGATTGCGATATAAAAGACCTCATGTCGAAAGAGTTTATAAAGTGCCTGGAGGTAATTTAGGCATGTGGATAGTGGCAGGATTAGGGCTCATTGGTTCTTTTTTTGCTTTCTTTATCGGCTTTTTCCCCCCAGCGCAACTCTCCACAGGGAATCCTTTCTTTTACGTCGGATTTCTTATTTTAGGAGTGATCCTTGTATGTATTACCCCATCGCTCATCCTTCGCTTTAAAAAACCTGATTGGTCCAAGACTTTAAGCCATGAATTTCCTGAATAGACCCTAGGTTCGCTGCACTTACGCGAAAGGCGCAGGAGATTCAAAAGTCAAAAGCTCTTTTGTGACTGGATGTTGAAACGCTAATTTAAAACAGTGGAGTTTGATTTCAGCACCATCGCCTAACTTACTCCCGTAACGCTTATCTCCCACAATAGGATGACCGATAGCGCTAAATTGCGCTCGGATTTGATGATAGCGACCTGTTTCTAATTCTATTTGAACTTGAGAGCTATGATCCTTAGATTGGATCACTAGAAAAGTGAGCCTTGCATGTTTTGCATCTGGGCTATCCTTTTGCGCTAGGATAGCTCGATGATCTCCATGAATCAAGTAATGATCGAGTTTTCCCTCTTGGCCCAAAGGCAATAGACCTTCTACTTCTGCGATGTAAGTTCTTTGGATTTCCATTTCTCGCATCTGCTCGTTCAGACGACTCAAAGCCTTACTTGTGCGAGCAAAAAGAACAAGGCCGCTTACGGCCCGATCCAACCGATGAATGCAATGTAGAAAAACAGCACCCGGTTTTTTGTATTCGAATTTAAGCCAATTTTTAGCAAATGTCTCTAAACTTTCCTGATTGGAATCATCAGGTTGCGTCAACATTCCTGCAGGCTTCGCTGCTACTAGAATATGATTATCGCAAAAAACAATTTCGGCGTTGTCGTACAATTTCATAAAGAAGGAGGGTTGCGGCTGAGGCGACATTCAAAGAGTCTGCAATCCCAAACATAGGAATGCGTACTGCAATATCTGCCCCTTTCATCCATTTTTCAGACAGTCCATATTGCTCTGTTCCCACAACAATCGCAAGAGGAACTTTCAAATCGGCTTCTGTAAATTCTAACTTTGCATGAGGTGTTGCTGCCACTGTTGCAATCTTGTTCTTTTTCAAAAAAAGAAACACCTCTTCACTAGAGACAGTCACAACAGGCAAAGTAAAAAGAGTGCCCACACTCGATCGAACTACATTCGGATTGTGAATATCGGTTGTAGGATCGCAAACAATCACAGCATCAACCCCCGCTGCATCGCAGGAGCGTAAAATAGTACCTAAATTGCCCGGTTTTTCAATCCCTTCCGCAATTAAAAGAAAAGGATTTTTAGATAATTTGAGCTCATGAAGAGCTAGCTGCATTTGTGGGGCTACTGCCAACAAACCATCAGGACGGTCTCGATAAGAGATCTTACTAAAGACAGCTGAACTGCATTCGATCGCTAATGCTCGGCTATCTCGAATCAATTTCTCTTCGTTATCACCTAAAAAAAACTCAGGACAATAAAAAATCGTCTCAATCTTTTTTTTCGCATCTACGGCTCTACGTAGTTCACGAAATCCTTCGATTAAAAATAAATTCTTCTCATCGCGGCCTCGTCTATCGCGTAGCTTAATCACATCTTTGATCTTTTGATTTTGCAAACTCTCAATTTTCATAGAGCAGCTCGGACATAAGTTCCGCTAGGAATACAAAGCGTTTTAGGAGATTGTAAAAGCATTTCACCAGCTTCCGGCTCTAGTTTAAAAACTTGTTTAAAAAGATGAGCTAAAACAACGGGAGTAAAGCCCGGTGTATGGCAAGAGACAATCACAAAGCGGGGCTTATCAGAAAGGAGATCCCGGCACAATTCTAAAAGAGGAATGATATCTCTTTCGATTTTAAATGTTTCCCCACTGCTTCCTCTTCCAAAGGTAGGCGGATCTAAAATGATCCCCTCGTAGCGCACCCCTCGTTTGATCTCTCGTTTTAAAAATTTCAAGGCATCATCGACAATCCAACGAATCGGCGCTTTTTCTAATCCATTTTCTTTTGCATTTTCACGAGCCCAATCCACCATTCCTTTAGAAGCATCTAAATGACATACATGAGCTCCTGCTAAAGCAGCAGACAAACTCGCGCCTCCCGAATAGGCAAATAAATTCAAAACTTTAGATCCTGCAGAAATGTGAGGACCCATCCAGTCCCAAAGGGATGCATGCTCAGGAAATACCCCTAAATGACCAAAATCAGTAGGAGAAATTTTGAGTTGAACTCCATGAAGCTGTATCGTCCAAGAGGCCGGCAGCTTACGATAAAAAGACCATTTATTTCCTTCATCACGTGTAAAACTGGCATCTACTTCATTTTGATGACCTAAAGGTCTCCATACAGCCTGAGGACAGGGGCGTAAAAGAGTATAATCTCCAAAACGCTCCCATTTTTGTTGATCGCCGCTATCGAGCAATTGATAAGTATTTTTCATGATAATGTAAAAGTGTTATGTGCAATGCGACGCCAAAGAGCGCTCAATGCAGTTTGTACAGTTAATTCAATCGATCCCAATCGATCTAAAGAACTCATAATTCGCCCTGCGTCTACTTTCTCGCCTCGTTTACCGACTGCGATGTAAATAGTTCCTACAGGCATTTTTTCTTTTCCACTTGAAGGGCCTACTAACCCGGATACTGCAAGGGCATAATCCACCTCAGTCTCTGCGAAAAGACCTAAAACCATTTGTTGTACAGTTTCAAGACTTACAGCTCCCTTTTGCAACAATGTATCTCGTTTTAAGCCTAGAAAACGCTCTTTCCAATCGTTACTATAAGTAACAACAGAACCGGAAAAAAACTGAGAGGCTCCGGGAAGTTTTGTTAAACAAGCTGCAACAGCTCCTCCGGTACACGATTCAGCTAACCCTAAGGTTTTTTTTCTCCGGATCATCTCTTGATGGATAGCTTGTTCAAGGCTCCCTTCTTGTAAAAAATAAGAGGGAAACTTTTGGGCCACTTGGTTGATGAAAGGCTCGACAGGTCGATTCGAAGCAAAAGTAATATGCAAAAAACCGGGAGAAGGATAACAAACTATTTCTACCCCATCTGTTTGCAGCTCTTTAAAAAAAAAAGCTACGTCTTTTTCACGTAAAAGACACAAACTGCAAGAACCTAAAAAACGATCTCGTTTTAAGGAATTCAAGGCTTGTTCTAAAAAACGGTTTTCTACTTCACCGGAACAAACAATTAAAAATTTCCCCTCAATCAAAAATTGAAAAATGGATTCTCCCAACTGTTTAGGTATCTGTCCTAAAAAAGAAGAAATCTTATCACATATCAAGGAGTTCCCCATAACAAACACGACAGAAGAGCGATCCAAAGCCTCTTGAACAGCCTCTCGAATTTTTTCTACAGAGCTCAGTGTCGTATGGCGAGACACCGAAAATCCAAGTCTGGCTAATGCTTGGCTCAATCCCATGCTTTGATCTTTGTTTAGACCTAACAAAAGATCTTCTCCCACCGATAAAATTTCAGCTACCATGGTAAATCCCTATATTGCGAGCTAAAAGTTGTGGATGTTGATGCATCCAAGAAAGACAATTCTTTCCAATACGAATGGAAGAGTTTACTCTTTTCCCTTCAATAAGAAAAGGAGTCGCTCGAGTCTTGTCTCGCGACCAAAGACGCAAAATCTCAAAAAGTTTATTTTTAGGAGCTTCTTTTAACTCTAATGTTTTGGGATCTTGGTAGATTTGCGGATAAGAGAACTGCAAGCCCCAAAAAATACTCTCAAAGCCCATTGACATAGGGCGAAATACTTTATCTTCAGAAGAATAAGTAAAGTAATGCGTCTGCACTTGGACAATAGGCTTAGCAATTTTCACCAAATAGCCTCTGTTTGGAATTTCTTGAAGCCAAAGACTTGAAAGATCCTCCACAAAGGCGCAAGCAAGAAAGCGGCGGAGGTCTACTTCCGTGGGTATCATCCCTCTCTTCAAGTTTTCGATCCAACCACTATAAGCCTCCAGCCATTTGCTATGACATACAGCCTGTCCATCTACAATTCCAGTTAAGGGAAAAATAAAAAAAGGATCTAAAACACTAAAGAGATCTTGAAGTTCTTGCCCATCACAAAGAACCTGAATTTTAAGCCATTTCGACCCCTGATAAACACCTTGTTCTTTCAAAGTAGAAATCAAAAGAGATGCTTCATTTTCTTTGCGTGTTTTAAAAAAGGGGTTTTGGGAATTCATAGAGAAGAGATCTTTTTTTGTAGAGATCTACCTAAGATCAACCCTATCACTCCTAAAGTGATATAAGAATCAGCTAGATTAAAAACAGGAAAGGAATTTCCCCAAAAACTAAAATGAAAAAAATCAATCACATGTCCATACAAAAGATAATCGATCGCATTTCCAATAGCACCTGTAATCACTAACCAGGCAGGAAATGCGGGGAATCGATCTTCTTTTTCCTGAAAAAAAAGAAGATAAAGAACTAACCCTAAAATAATAAAAATTCTCAAACCAAAAAGAAGAGCTGGATGGCCGGCAAAAAGCCCCCAAGCAGCTCCCGTATTAACAACAAAATTCAAAGAAAAAGAAATTCCCAAAAAATCGGCAAAAATAGGAATTCCGCCAAAAGGATAAGAGCGATCCAAAATTCCCATGGAAGGAATAAAATGAATCGCTACCATTTTTGAAATGATATCAGCTCCTAGCAGAAATACCAAAAAAATGGCCCACTTTTTCAAAGAAGTCCTTTTTCAAACTTTTCTTGCACCTTAACAGTCATCACGGCATAGGGGACAGCTTCCAACCGTTTGATGGGAATTTCTTCTTGAGAGATATCACAAAGACCGTACGTACCTTCGTCAATTTTTTCTAAAGCTCGATTGATTTGACGCAAGAGACCAAATTCTTTACTGGTAACTTCTAAAGTGATCTGCTTCACAAAATCGTCCGTTCCTTCATCTGCTGAATGTTGGGAATATCCCTTTGCATCATCAGGAGATGAGACTTCTTTTTTTGACCCTTCTATAGCTCGCGATACCTGTTTTTGCATCTCGAGCAGTCTTTTTTTAAAATGAGCAATTTCACTTTCACTCAATGGCATTAGGTTCCTCACTTTCTAATTCTTTTATTCCACCTTCCGGAGCAATCGACTGGATCGCATCCACGAGTTCCCTGATATCTTTAAACCTTTTGTAAACACAAGTAAAACGAATATACGCAACCACATCTGTCTGCTGCAAAAGTCTCATCACAATTTCACCTAACTCGCGTGAAGAAATTTCACGGACGCCGCGCGCTAGCAAATCGGCTTTGATTTTATAAGCTAGAGCACGTACTTGATCGTGACTTACACGCGTGTGACGACACGCAGCATCCATGCCATGCATCAATTTTTCCTGAGAAAAATCTTCATACGTTCCATCTCTTTTTTTTACTTGCAGACTCAAATCTACCGTTTCAAAGGTTGTAAACCTTTTCATGCATTGACAGCATTCTCGCCTACGCCGGATGGCATTCACCTCCGGAGCATCACGCGAATCGGTTACTTTTGACTCTTCATTATTACAAAAAGGGCATCTCATAGATCAAAGGCCTTGTTTGACCTGTTTAGAGAGTAAAAAGATTTTTGAAAAGAAAGAAAATCGGAGAAGGTGGGATTCGAACCCACGATACGCTTTCACGTATACACGCTTTCCAAGCGTGCTCCTTAAGCCACTCGGACACCTCTCCCCAATAATAAACCGAAAACAGCATATTCCATGTACATCTAAAAAACAATTAAAAAAGAAAATCTTGTTCCTTAGACCTCTTTCGAAATTAAGGTTCTGTACCTTAATTTCGAAAGAGGTCTCTTATTATTTATGATAAAAGAGTAGAACCACTTGACAGCGATCCATCCTCCTGGGATATTAGACACCTCTTTCAAATTTAATTGAAAGATCGAAAAATTTATGATGAAAAAAATATTTTTTATTTTACTGCTCTTTTCTATTAGCTGTGGCAAACCATCCAATCAGCCTGACAAAAAACCACTCGTATTGGTAAGTATTGCCCCCTACCGCTTTCTCGTCGAGCAAATCGCCCAAGGAACCCTGGAAGTACAATCCGTAGTCCCGCCCAACACAAATCCTCATGCTTTTGAACCCACTTCTCGACAAGCTACCAAAATAGCAGAAGGCTGCATCTGGTTTCGCATAGGAGAGCCCTTCGAAGATAAAATTATTCCTTTTTTAAAAGAACGCAACCCCCATCTCATCACTTACGATTTAAGAGAAGGAATTGAATTGATTGCAGAAACAGATAACCGCTGTACCCACTGCTCTAAAGATCACTTAGATCGCCACATTTGGCTCAGTCCTAAACTAACAGTCATTCAAGCTGAAAATATAGAAAAAATATTAAGTGCCCAATGGACAGAAAACCAAGAATTTTTTAAAAAAAATTTAGAACAGTTAAAAACAAATCTGTTCCAATTAGATGCAGAGATCGCCTCTCTTTTAAAGCCCCTAAAAAATAGAACTCTTTTGGTTTCCCATCCCGCTTTTGGCTATTTTTGTAAAGAATATGGTCTCAAACAATTATCTGTTGAGTATGAAGGAAAAGATCCCAGACCGCGTCATCTAGAAAAGATCTTAATGCAAGCTCAAACAAACGGACTTAAAACCGCGATCACACTTCCTCAGTACAACAATAAAGGAACGTTGCTCATTGCTGAAAAACTCAAGGTAGAAACGAAAATGATCGATCCCTATTCAGCTGATTATATCGCAACCCTACAAGAATTAGCTGAGATGATTAGCCAATGAGAAAGCGTCCTGTTGTTGTCTCCGATCTCTTTTTTTCCTATCAGAAACCCTACCAATTAGAAAATGTCCATTTCCAAATCTCTTCTGGAGAATTCATTGGAATTATGGGACCTAATGGAGGGGGCAAAACTACACTTTTAAAATTATTGATGGGATTTTTAACCCCTCAAAAAGGGAAAGTAGAAATTTTTGGGCTCCCCCCAAAACAAGCTCGCTTAAAAATTGGCTACGTTCCTCAAGTTCATCATACAGATCGCGATTTCCCCATTACAGTATTTGAATTGATCCTTTTAGGAGCCCTTTCCAACCATCTCTTTTATCCTTCTTCTATCAAAAGAAAAGCAGACCTTTTAATAGATGAACTAGGGCTTTTCCCCTATAAAAATCATCCGTTTGCTTCACTCTCTGGAGGCCTAGCTCAAAGAGCCTTACTTGCCAGAGCTCTCCTTTCCGATCCGGACCTTCTTCTACTCGATGAACCTTTAGCCAATATCGATGTCCATTCTAGCCAGGCCATCTTAGAAAGACTCCAAGCTCTCAAAGGAAAAAAGACCATTCTTATGGTGACCCATGATCTTCCCACTATTATCGAAAGAGTAGATAGGATTTTATGCGTACAAACTCGCGTCTCTTCCCTTCTACCTAAAGAAGTTTGCGAGCATTTTGCCTTAGGGCTTTACCACACTCCTCTTTTAGATCTTCCTTCCACTCATTTCGAAAAAGGAGCTTATGCTGATAGCTACGCTCATCACTGATCCTTTTTTGCAAATGGCCCTCTGGGCAAGTCTTCTCGCCTCTATAGCAAGCGGTACCATCGGCTCTTTTGTCGTCATTAAAAGAATCGCATTCTTAGCTGGCAGTATTTCTCATTCTATCTTAGGAGGTATCGGTCTTTGCATTTGGCTCCAAAGGACCTATCATATCACCTGGCTAGATCCCCTTTATGGAGCTTTCGCAGCAGCCATAGGCTCTGCGATTCTGTTAGGCTGGATTCATCTCCACTACCGTCAAAGAGAAGACGCCCTGATTGCTGCTATCTGGTCTACAGGAATGGCTATTGGCGTCATCTTCTTATCTCTCACTCCAGGAACAAATGTAGAACTCATGAATTTCCTTTTTGGAAATATTTTATGGATTGGAACTAAAGATCTCCTTCTTTTAGCGGTTCTAGACATCGCGATCCTCTGTTTTGTCCTTTTTTATTATCTTCGCTTCTTAGCCCTTTGCTTTGATGAGCAGCAAGCTCTTCTCAGAGGAATCCCTGTCCAACGTCTCTATCTTCTTCTCCTTTGTCTAGTAGCTGTATCCATTGTCCTCTTAATCCAAGTGATCGGAACCATTTTAGTCATTGCACTACTCACTCTTCCCGCTACAATTGCCTCTCTTTTCACCTACCGTCTGCCCCTCATCATGCTTCTTGCTACAATACTCTCTTCTCTTTTTAGCTTACTGGGCCTTGGCGCCTCTTATCTACTCGATTGGCCTCCCGGCTCCACTATTGCCTTGATTGCGGCCATCGCATATCTAGCCCTTCTACCCCTCAGAAAGAAGATCATGCAAAGGAATCCAAGATAACTCACTACACCAAAAATGATTCAAGAATCGGCATTATTTTTTTAATTAAAATCTCTTACTGATCGAGACCATTCCTTGATTAGCGCTATATCCACTACCAAATTCTCCCATGTATACAAATGAAACCGACTCTCCATGAAGAGATTGCCATCCCATTTCTAAACTCACCTCACCTAAATTTTGATCTCCCGTCAAAGAGTCCACGATAAAAGAAGTAGGAGCCTCTACGAGCGAAGCTGTGATATTTCCTGTATTGAAAAGAGCTTTATAAACATAGCTCCCTTTTCCTTTCCAGACTAAGCTTCCCTCGTCAAAATCGAAAGATCCCATCAACTGAAGTCCCACTTCTGTTCTCAACATAGAAGAAGTTTTAGAAGACACTTTCATATTAAAAGGAGCTGCATCTTTTTCTTGAAATCCTCTTTCAAAGCTGAAAACCCAATCGACTGCTACAAAAGGCTCGATAATAAAAGGAGCTAAAGAGATGTCGTATCCCAGTAGGACATGAGGATCAATTTGGTAGCTATCATGATCACTTTTTGCTCTAGCATCAAATGTGCTGAAAAAAACATGTCTTTGATTGGTTACTTTTTGATAGCCACCCCAAAGAGCTCCTTCTAAATAAAAATTGCCTCGCAATCTTTGCGCGTAAAAAGAGAGATACCCTCCATTAAAACCTCCTTTGCCAAAATTTTGATTCTGCTGCAAAGAAGAAAGCATATAACCTGTTGAAACGCCCAATATCCCTTTTTCTTCTCCTTTCAGATCAAGTCCTAATAAAAATCCACCGGACTGAGCATCGAATGCCGGATTTTGTAGGGAAGCTTCTTCATCACTCCATCTTCCAAACCCAGAGCCCCATAAATGATAAACAAGAGATTTTGGTTTATTGGAAAAGCAAACCTCTTGTTCTTCTGACTCTGTGCAAGAAGCTTCTTCAACAGCTGCATCTTCGTTATCGAGAGAGCCAATCAAAGGCCCTTTTTCATTCATGGCCATCCATGTTTTTTCATTGTTTTTGAAAATTTGAGTCTTAGAAAATAGATCGATGTATCTTTCTTTAGACAAATGAGAAGAAACCATATTGGATAAAGAAAGAAGAGCATTTTGACTTACAAATGTAGTAAACGAATTACGAGAAGGACTCAGAGTATCTAAAGCATTCTCTAATTCCCCTCCTGAAAGAGCAGATAAAGTGGAGAAAGAAGATCCTAAAAGACTTTGCAGTCCATTGAAATACTCTGCTAAAATCAACCGATTACCTGATAAGGCTGTTAGAACAATTTCGCTAATAGGAGAAGTAAGAATTAGTTGTATTGAAGTAGAAAGATAGCTAAGAGTAAAAGAAAAACCACTCGGAGAAGTGAAATCGAAAGGAGTGGTAGCATCGACATTTGCTGCTGTCAAAATCGTATAGGTGTTAATTCCGGAATAGGTTCCCTCCTGAGGAACCACAGTTAAAGTCCCCCCAATCGTCGCAGTTCCTCCTACAGCAATCAAAGAACTAGTTCCATCAGGAGCTACTTCAATATTAGTTATACTAGAAGAGTTGAGAATTAAATCTCCCTCAATGGTCAGTGTTCCAATAGAATTTCCGGGAGAAATAGTCCCATTGATCGTAGCATCTCCTCCAATAGATCCGGTTCCCTTAAGAGTACTAGAAGAGGCCACCGTAACATCCCCTACTACAGAGCCGTTCAAAGCAAGAGTTCCTGCACTCACTGTTGTAATGCCAGCATAAGTGTTCTCTCCCCCTAGAACCAAAGTTCCTAATCCATTTTTCACTAAAGAAGCGCCCACATTAGTTCCTGGCCGATAAGAATTACCAGAAGGCAAGGAAGTGGAACTATCATCTGCAATGGCATCATTGATAGTGATTGTATCTTCTGCATTTGCAGGATTGAACGTAAAAGAAGTTCCACTACCACTTGTAGAATTGATAAAAATCCCGCTACCTACTCCCGCTCCATTTCCTGCACCACCTGTACCAGTCCCACCACTTACGCTATTTCCACTCAATGTACAATTACCCTGAAAAGTAACTGTACCATCTCTTCCTCCTGCTAAAAATAAAGCTCCCCCAGCTCCTAATCCGCCGCCGCCGCCAGTAGATCCATCTGCAGCACCTATTCCACCGGTTCCATTTGAACCTCCGCCACCACCAAAACCTCCTCCTCCTCCAGCTCCTCTACCGCCGCCGCCAAATCCACCATTATTCAGTGCAGTAGAAGTGGCAGT
>Ga0196970_1001223_pt1 | contig 18912 bp, 13 predicted proteins | sample S1v_513CmetaG_FD_148672 | JGI IMG/M metagenome (GOLD analysis project Ga0196970, IMG submission 148672) | Soil microbial communities from Anza Borrego desert, Southern California, United States - S1+v_5-13C | ecosystem: Environmental > Terrestrial > Soil > Desert | place: USA: California...
CGTGCAGGTGCCGCAGAAGTTCTTCAAGGACCACGTCCGCGTCATCGGCCACACGCCGCCGGAGAACAACCTCGCCGTCGGCCAGGTCTTCCTGCCGCGCGTCAGCCTGGACGCACAGGAGGCCTGCCGCTGCATCGTCGAGACCGAGATCCTGAACTTCGGCTACTACATCTATGGCTGGCGGCAGGTACCGATCAACGTCGACATCATCGGCGAGAAGGCCAACGCCACCCGGCCGGAGATCGAGCAGATCATCGTCGGGAACAGCAAGGGCGTGTCGGACGAGCAGTTCGAGCTGGACCTGTACGTCATTCGCCGCCGCATCGAGAAGGCGGTGAAGGCCGAGCAGATCAACGACTTCTACATCTGCACGCTCTCCTCGCGCTCGATCATCTACAAGGGCATGTTCCTGGCGGAGCAGCTGACGACCTTCTACCCCGACCTGCTGGACGAGCGGTTCGAGTCGAACTTCGCCATCTACCACCAGCGCTATTCCACCAACACGTTCCCGACGTGGCCGCTGGCCCAGCCGTTCCGCACGCTGGCCCACAACGGCGAGATCAACACGCTGAAGGGCAACGTCAACTGGATGAAGGCGCACGAGACGCGGATGGAGCATCCGGCGTTCGGCGCCAACATGGCCGACCTGAAGCCGATCATCGGCGTCGGCCTGTCGGATTCGGGTGCGCTCGACGCCGTGTTCGAGGTGATGGTGCGCGCCGGCCGCCCGGCGCCGATGGTCAAGATGATGATGGTGCCGCAGGCGCTGACCAGTTCGGCCACCACGCCGGAGACGCACAAGTCGCTGATCGCCTACTGCAACTCGGTCATGGAGCCGTGGGACGGCCCGGCCGCGCTGGCCATGTACGACGGCCGCTGGGTCATCGGCGGCATGGACCGCAACGGCCTGCGCCCGATGCGCTACACCATCACCACGGACGGGCTGATCATCGCCGGCTCGGAGACGGGCATGGTGAAGATCGACGAGACGCAGGTGGTGGAAAAGGGCCGCCTGGGCCCGGGGCAGATGATCGCCGTCGACCTCGGCACCGGCAAGCTGTACGGCGACACGGCGGTCAAGGACCTGCTCGCCTCCCAGAAGCCGTGGGGCAACTGGGTGAAGAACACCACGCACCTGGACGAGCTGGTCAAGAGCGCCTCCCAGCAGGGTGAGCCGGCCGAGCTGGAGAAGGCGGAGCTGCGCCGCCGCCAGATGGCCTTCGGCATCACCATGGAAGACATGGAGCTGATCCTGCACCCGATGGTGGAGGACGCGAAGGAGGCCGTCGGCTCGATGGGCGACGACAGCCCCATCGCCGTGCTGTCGGAGAAGTACCGCGGCCTGCACCACTTCTTCCGCCAGAACTTCTCCCAGGTCACCAACCCGCCCATCGACTCGCTTCGTGAGCGCCGGGTGATGAGCCTGAAGACGCGCCTGGGCAACCTGGGCAACATCCTGGACGAGGACGAGAGCCAGACGCGCCTGCTCCAGCTCGAATCGCCGGTGCTGACCACGGCCGAGCTGCGCGCCATGCGCGCCTACATGGCCGACACGGCGGCGGAGATCGACTGCACCTTCCCGGTCGACGGCGGCCCGGACGCGCTGAAGGACGCGCTGAAGCGCATCCGCCAGGAGACCGAGGACGCCGTGCGCGGCGGTGCGAACCACGTGATCCTGACGGACGAGCGGATGAGCGCCAAGCGCGCCGCCATCCCGATGATCCTGGCCACGGGTGCCGTGCACACGCACCTCGTGCGCAACAACCTGCGCACCTTCACCTCGCTGAACGTGCGTTCGGCCGAGTGCCTGGACACGCATTACTTCGCCGTGCTGATCGGCGTGGGCGCCACCACGGTGAACGCCTACCTGACGCAGGAGGCGATCGCCGACCGCCAGCGCCGCGGCCTGTTCGGCGCCATGCCGCTGGAGACCGGGCTGGCGCGCTACAAGAAGGCCATCGACGAGGGCCTGCTGAAGATCATGTCCAAGATGGGCATCTCGATCATCAGCAGCTACCGCGGCGGCTGCAACTTCGAGGCGGTGGGCCTGTCGCGCGCGCTGATCGCCGAGCACTTCCCGGCGATGGTCAGCCGCATTTCCGGCATCGGCCTGAACGGCATCCAGAAGAAGGTGCTGGAGCAGCACGCCGTCGCCTTCGACGAGGACGTCGTCACCCTGCCCGTCGGCGGCTTCTACCGCTTCCGCAAGTCGGGCGACCGGCACGGCTGGGAGGGCGGCATCATGCACCTGCTCCAGCAGGCGGTGTCGGACGACAGCTACGGCACGTTCAAGAAGTATTCCGAGCAGGTGCACAAGCGCCCGCCGATGCAGCTGCGCGACCTGCTGGAGTTCCGCTCGCTGAACAAAGCGGTGCCGATCGACGAGGTCGAGAGCATCACGGCGATCCGCAAGCGCTTCGTCACCCCCGGCATGTCGCTGGGCGCGCTGTCGCCGGAGGCGCACGGCACGCTGAACGTCGCCATGAACCGCATCGGTGCCAAGTCCGACAGCGGCGAGGGCGGCGAGGATCCGGCGCGCTTCCGCCCGGACAAGAACGGCGACAACTGGAACAGCGCCATCAAGCAGGTAGCCTCGGGCCGCTTCGGCGTCACCGCCGAGTACCTGAACCAGTGCCGTGAGCTGGAGATCAAGGTCGCCCAGGGCGCCAAGCCCGGCGAGGGCGGCCAGCTGCCCGGCTTCAAGGTGACGGAGATGATCGCGCGGCTGCGTCACTCGACGCCGGGTGTCACGCTCATCAGCCCGCCGCCGCACCACGACATCTATTCGATCGAGGATCTGGCGCAGCTCATCTACGACCTGAAGCAGATCAACCCCGACGCCAAGGTGTGCGTGAAGCTGGTGGCCCGGTCGGGCATCGGCACCATCGCCGCCGGTGTCGCCAAGGCCAACGCCGACGTCATCCTGATCTCCGGCAACTCCGGCGGCACGGGTGCGAGCCCGCAGACGTCGATCAAGTTCGCCGGCGGCCCGTGGGAGATGGGCCTGTCGGAGGTGCACCAGGTCCTGACGCTGAACCGCCTGCGCCACCGCGTGCGGCTGCGCACCGACGGCGGCCTGAAGACCGGCCGCGACATCGTCATCGCCGCCATGCTGGGTGCGGAGGAGTTCGGCATCGGCACCGCCAGCCTGATCGCCATGGGCTGCATCATGGTGCGCCAGTGCCACTCCAACACCTGCCCGGTGGGCGTGTGCGTGCAGGATCCGAAGCTGCGCGAGAAGTTCACCGGCACGCCGGAGAAGGTGGTCAACCTCTTCTCGTTCCTGGCGGAAGAGGTGCGCGAGATTCTGGCGCAGCTGGGCTTCAAGTCGCTGAACGAGGTGATCGGCCGCACCGACCTGCTGCATCAGGTGAGCCGCGGTGCCGAGCACCTGGACGACCTCGACCTCAACCCGCTGCTGGCGCAGGTGGATCCGGGCGAGAACGCGCGCTACTGCACCATGCAGGGCCGCAACGAGGTGCCGGACACGCTGGACGCCCGCATCGTCGCGGACGCCCGCCCGCTGTTCGAGGAGGGCGAGAAGATGCAGCTCGCCTACACCATCCGCAACACGCACCGGGCCATCGGCACGCGGCTGTCGTCGATGGTGACGCGGAAGTTCGGCATGGCGGGGCTGCAGCCCGGCCACGTCACGGTGCGCCTGCGCGGCACCGCCGGCCAGTCGCTGGGCGCCTTCGCGGTGCAGGGCATCAAGCTGGAGGTGTTCGGCGACGCCAACGACTACGTCGGCAAGGGCCTGTCGGGCGGCACCATCGTGGTGCGCCCGACCACGTCCAGCCCGCTGGAGACCAACAAGAACACGATCATCGGCAACACGGTGCTGTACGGCGCCACGGCGGGCAAGCTGTTCGCCGCCGGTCAGGCCGGTGAGCGGTTCGCGGTGCGCAACTCCGGCGCCAGCGTGGTGGTCGAGGGCTGCGGCTCCAACGGCTGCGAGTACATGACGGGCGGCACGGCGGTGATCCTGGGTGCGGTCGGCGACAACTTCGCCGCCGGCATGACGGGCGGCATGGCCTACGTCTACGACGAGGCGGGCAGCTTCCCGCTCTACGTCAACGACGAGAGCGTCGCCTACCAGCGCATCGAGGTGGCGCACTACGACGACCAGCTGAAGCGCCTCATCGAGGAGCACGTCGAGGAGACGCAGAGCCGCTTCGCCGCGGAAATCCTGAACGACTGGGAGCGCGCCCGCGGCCGCTTCTGGCAGGTGGTGCCGAAGGAGATGCTGAACCGGCTGGAGGTGCCCGTCACCCTGCCGAAGGCCATCCCGGCGGAGTAAACCCCGGCGGAGCAAGTAAGGATACCGCAACGTGCGGTGACACAGCGGCGGCCCGGTACACCACCGGGCCGCCGTTTCGTTTGGCACTGTTGCCCCCAGGTCCTAGGCGCCCGGCGCATGCCGGAATATTGTTGACCCGAAACGGTTGTCGGAGCGGCGTGCCGAACAAGCAGGCAGCGGCAGGGAGGGGGCTATGCCGTTCGTGAAGGGGTTGCGGATCGTCACGCGCCCGGCCGCCGCGGGCGACGGGCCGCGGTGTGCGCGCATCTTCCTGGACGGGCGGCGCCGTGCCTTCCCCTGGCAGCCGGCCGAGCGCTTCGGCCTGGATGACTACTACGACTGCGTCGAGGACGAGACGGTGCTGGTGGCCGAGGTGGACGGCACGGTGGTCGGCTTCGTCTCCATCGACGGGCCGCAGGGCGTGGTGCACAACCTGTTCATCGACCCGGACTGGCAGAACCGCGGCATCGGCAGCGCCCTGCTGCGCGAGGCGCTGGCCAGCCTGGACGGCCCGGCGGAACTGACCTGCGCCGCCCGCAACGCCGCCGCGCGCGCCTTCTACGAACACAACGGCTGGGTGCCGGTGGGCGCTGCGGACGCGGCCGACAGCCCGCACGTCGTCTACCGCAAGCCGCATCGGGCGTACTGATGCCGGCATACCGTCGAGTGTGGTCCACCCGTCGATTCGGCGGGTGCCCGTACCCAATCCGGCCTAAGGCCGCGGGACGGCCGATGGACCGATTGTTTTCGCCGATGTGCTTGGGCTACAGTCGCGCCCGGCATGCGGACCCTGTATCACCATCCCCTTTCCCCCCTCTCCCGTCTGGCGCGCGTCGCCCTGGCGGAGAAGGGCCTGCCTTTCGAGGCGGTCGTCGAGAAGCCGTGGGAACGGCGCACGGACTTCCTGGCCCTGACCCCGGCCGGCGAGGTGCCCGTCCTTGTGGAGGACGACGGCACGGTGATCGCCGACGGCTGGGCGGTGATCGAGTACCTGGAGGAGGCCTACCCCGACGTGCCGCTGATGCCGCCGGAGGTGGCCGGCCGCGCCGAGGTGCGCCGCATCGTCTCGTGGTTCACCCGCAAGTTCGACCGCGAGGTGACCGAGAACCTGGTCGGCGAGAAGCTGGGCAAGCGCCTGTCCGGCCAGGGCCAGCCGTTCGCCCCGGCGATCCGCGCCGGGCTGGCGAACATCCACTACCACCTGGACTACATCGCCTTCCTGGCCGAGCGGCGGCCGTGGCTGGCCGGCCCGTGGTTCTCGCTGGCCGACATCGCGGCGGCGGTGGAGATTTCCTGCGTCGACTATGTCGGCGACGTGCCCTGGGACAACAACCCGGAGGCCAAGGACTGGTACGCCCGCATCAAGTCGCGGCCCAGCTTCCGCCCGCTGCTGCAAGACAGCATCCCCGGCTGCCCCCCGCCCAAGCACTACGCGGATCTGGATTTTTGAGGCGCGCGAAAACGTTGGGTTTTCGGCTGGCGCCTCAACCCAACCTACGGTTCCATCGTAGGTTGGGTTGAGCGCAGCGAAAACCCAACGTCGGGGCGAACCGTTACGCCCTACGCCGTTGCGGCGCCCGGGCCTGCCCCTCATCCTCCGCGGCGGCTTCGCGCACGCGGGTGGTCGCCTGACGCACGGCGCGGGAGGACAGGTCGGAGACGCGCGACGCCGTGGTCAGGAAGGTCTCGACCTCCCGCTTCAGCAGCGCCATCTGCGCGTCGACCAGGTCGTGCGGCGTGCGGGCCGCCACGACGCGCTGCATCCCGTCGGCCTGCTGGCGGGCCGCTTCCTGGGCGAAGTCCAGCCATTCGCGCCAGATCGCCTGACTTGCTTCCGACAGGGCGGTGTTGGCCTCGATCACCGCGTTCATGTTCTGCGTCGTGCGGCGGATCGTTTCCTGCGCTTCCGGCGTGTTGATGGTGAAGACGTTGCCGATGCGCTCCACCATGTCGCGGGCCATCTGGTTGGCGGTGCCGAGGCTGGATTCCGCCGCGTTCCGGGCCGCGCGCTCGGTGGACTGCATCTCGCCGAAGGCGCGCCGGGCAGTGTCGGCGGCGGCGTTGCCGGTCTGCTCCGCCAGATCGGCGACGCGCTCGCCCGGGCGCCGGGCCGGATCGGAGTCCTCGCCGGATCGTCGCTGTGCATTGTCCTGTGCCATGAAAAGATCCCCATGCCTTGCTGTTGTTGATCTTGGGTTCTCGACAAAGGGCGGGGCGACACAGATCCGTCATCCCCGCCCATCTCCGATGGAACCGCCAACACCGACAGCAGACACAAGTTCCTGGTACAAAAAGGTTGCTGTCCCCCTGGTAGAACAGCGATCGGTTTTATTGAAAAAGACCGATCGCAGCCGAAACTTTCTCTGTCACCGCAGAGCCGTCAATCGAGCTTCAGCGACTCCAGGCGGGCGCGGAAGTCGTCCGGCAGCGGCGCGGCGCGGCGCGTCGATTCGTCCATCAGGACGAGCACCGCTTCGGCCGTGCCGACGCAGGCCCCGTTGAAGAAGATCCCCTGACCCAGCCGGAACGAGCTGCGGCCGATGGAGAGCACCACGGAGCCCACGTCCACCGTTCCCGGCCATCCCATCTCGCCCAGGAAGTCCAGCTCAAGCCGGGCGATGACGAAGGCGCAGCCCGGCGGCGCCGTCGGCGCGCCGGGTTCGAAGAGCAGGTGGACGCGCCCGGCCTCCAGCATCTCGACGAACACGGCGTTGTTGATGTGGCCCTGGCGGTCGGTGTCGCAGTAGCGCAGCTTCTCGGTCGTCCAGGTCTTGAAGCGGGCGCGGTCGGCCAGAGGGCGCTCGGTCACGTCAGGCATATCATCTCTCTCCCCGATGGTTTTGTTGCGCAGCAGTATGACGCGGCGGCGCTGGCTTTCCCAGCCGAACCGTGGCAAGAGGCCATTCATGGATCCGCATGCCGTTCAAGCCGACCCGGCGTTCAGCGACGCCGAGCGCGACGCCGTCTACCGCTGCATCTTCAGCCGCCGCGACGTGCGCGGCCAGTTCCTGCCCGACCCGGTGCCCGACGCCGTGCTGGCCCGCGTCCTGCGCGCCGCCCACCACGCGCCGTCCGTCGGTTTCATGCAGCCGTGGGACTTCGTGGTCGTCACCGATGCCGACGTGAAGCGCCGCGTGCACGACGCCTTCCGCGCCGCCAACGCCGAAGCCGCGGACCTGTTCGAGGGGGAGCGGCAGGCGACCTACCGCGCGCTGAAGCTGGAGGGCATCCTGGACGCCCCCGTCGGCATCGCCGTGACCTGCGACCGCCAGCGCGCCGGCCCGGTGGTCCTGGGCCGCACGCACATGCCGGACATGGACCTGTACAGCGCCGTCTGCGCCGTGCAGAACCTGTGGCTGGCGGCGCGGGCGGAAGGTGTCGGCCTGGGCTGGGTCAGCATCCTGCGCCCGGACGAGGTGCGCGCGGCACTGGGCATCCCGGCGGAGGTCGAGCTGATCGGCTACCTGTGCCTGGGCTATGTCCGCGCCTTCCTGGAGAAGCCGGAGCTGGAGAGCGCCGGCTGGCGGTCGCGCCTGCCGCTGCGCGAGGTGGTGTCCTTCAACCGCTGGCGCACCCGGAACGGGGACGAGCCGCTGCTGGATCACCTGGAGTAGCGGTTACGGCTTCTTCGGTTCCGCCGCCTTGGGTGGCGGCGCGCCTTCCGCCTTGTCCAGGCGGGCGAGGTTGTCGGCGGCGGACTTGGCCGGGCGGCTGTCGGGGGCGAGGCGGCGGACCAGCTTCCAGTCGTCGCGCGCACCCTTCAGGTCGCCCGACGCCACCTTGATGTTGCCGCGCAGAAGCACCGTTTCCGGGTCGTTCGGCTTCAGCTCCAGCGCGCGGGCCACGTCGTGCAGCGCTTCGCGGTACTGGCTGAGCGCCTTGCGGGCGGCGGCGCGGTAGAGGAAGGCCTCCGGCCGCGTCGAGTCGCGGGCGATGGCCACGTCCAGGTCGGCCACGGCGTCCCAGTAGCGTTCCGCCTCGGCGCGGGCGAAGGCGCGGTCGATGCGCAGGTCGACGTCGTCGGGCTGGCGCTTCAGCGCCTCGCCGTAGGCCTTCTCGGCCCGCGCCTGATCGCCGGCGCGCAGCCACGCCCAGCCGGCGCGGCCGTACAGCGCGGCCGCCGCCTGCGGGTCGTTCTGGCCCAGGCGCGGCGCCACCTCCTCGAACCGGGCGCCGGCCGCCTTGAAGTCGCCCTTGTGGAACAGCGCCAGCGCCTTGCACAGCTGCGCGCGGTCGCCGCCGCCGCGCTCTTGCCAGACCTGCGCGCTGTCCAGCGCGGCGTCGGGGCGCGCCTCGGCCAGTTTGGTGCAGGCCTGCATCTCGGCGTTGTGGTCGACGGTAGCGGCGAACGCCGGGCCGGCCGCCAGCAGCGGCAGCAGGAGGGCGAGCGGTGGGAAAACGTTGCGTCCGGTCATGGCGGCCCTACACTCGGCCAACGCGCGCCCATTCGCAAGGGTCCCATACGTCAAGGGAAAGGTCCCGCACCATGACCACGCCCCGCCTGTTCGTCTTCGGCCTGGGCTACACCGGCGGCCGGCTGGCGGCCGAGCTGCTGGCCGAGGGCTGGCGCGTCGCCGGCACCTGCCAGGGCGAGGAGAAGCGCGCCGAACTGGCCGCGCGCGGCATCGAGGCCTTCGTCTTCGACCGCGACCACCCGCTGGATCCGGGCGCCCTGGCCGGGACCACGCACCTGCTGTCCACCGTGCCGCCGGACAAGCGCGGCGACCCGGTGCTGGCGCGGCACGAGCGCGACCTGTACGACCTGCGCACGCTGGACTGGGCGGGGTACCTGTCCACCACCGGCGTCTACGGCGACCGCGGCGGCGAGTGGGTGAGCGAGGCGGCGTGGCTGAAGCCCACCGGCGACCGGCAGAAGCGCCGGGTGGACGCGGAGCGCGGCTGGCTGCACCTGCACCGCCAGTTCGGCGTGCCGGTGCACGTGTTCCGCCTGCCCGGCATCTACGGCCCCGGCCGCAGCGCGCTGGACGCGGCGCGCGACGGCAGCGCCCGGCGCATCGACAAGCCCGGCCACGTCTTCTCGCGCGTGCACGTGGACGACATCGTGCAGGCGCTGCGCGCCTCCATGGCGCGGCCCAGCCCCGGCAGCGTCTACAACGTCTGCGACGACGAGCCGTGCGAGCCGCGCGCGGTGACCGAGTTCGCCTGCGACCTGCTGGGCGTCGAGCCGCCGCCGCTGGTGCCCTTCGAGAAGGCCGAGCTGTCGGAGATGGCGAAAAGCTTCTGGACCGACAACAAGCGCGTGAAGAACGACCGGATGAAGCGGGATCTGGGTGTCGCGCTGCGCTACCCGACCTATCGGGAAGGGTTGACCGCGCAGCTGGAGGCGGAGAAGGCGACGGCATAGGAACAATAAAAGCCCTTCTCCCCTTGAGCAATGTAGGTTGGGTTGAGCGCCAGCGAAAACCCAACACCCTTGCCACCGAAGGAACGTTGGGTTTTCGCTGGCGCTCAACCCAACCTACGGGCTCAGCGGTCTTTACGCCCGCCCTCCGGCGTGGCCGCGCAGGGCGAGGAACTCGCCGAACTTCTGGTCGACGACCATGATGTGCATCTTCAGCCACTTGCCGATGAAGCCCAGCACCAGGAAGCGCGCCATGTAGTCGTCGCGCGCGCCGTCGTCGCGCACGAAGGTCCAGACGTCCTCCACCTGCTCCAGGAAGGACTGGTGCAGCTTGGCGTGCGCGGCGCGGTCGGGATAGTCGCACACCTCCATCAGCCGCTCCTCCCGCGCGAAGTGGGCGCGGGCGGTGTCGATCAGCTCGGCGCAGACGGCGCGCAGGTCGGTGCTGACTCCGCCGCCCTCCAGCGAGGCGCGGATCGCGCAGTACAGGTCGTGCAGGCGCCGCAGGTCGGCGTCCAGTTCCGGCACGCCGATGCCATAGGCTTCGTTCCATTCCAGATCGGCCATGCTCACGGAAATCGGCCCCCCAGCCGGCGTGCTTTCCCCCCGCCAGAATGCCACGGGTGGGGTGGAGCCGGCAACGCCAACCCCCATAGCGTGCATATAAAGATATGCAGCACAACCGCGGGCTTGCCAGCCGGCGGCGATTCGAGTCATCATGATCGTAAGTGATAACCACAAGGCCGGGGTTTACCCGGCCACCGCGTGCGGCGGGAGGCGACCACGACCAGGCCAGAGGACCGGAAGGGACGCGGCGAGGATCTGCACCGGCAGGTCGACGAGTTGGTCAGCCGGGTGCCGCGCCACGCCATCCGCGCGGTCATCGACGAAATCGACAGCGTCCAGGCGCAAAACAAGGACCGCGCGCAGCACCTGCGCGACGCCCTGGTCGAGCATTTCAACCGCCTGCGCCCGTTCAAGGCGCGGCGCCTGTTCACCGGCCTGTTCGAACCGCTGCTGGTCGACGACCCCGTGCTGTACCGCACGCACGAGGCGGTGCCGGGCCTGCTGCAGCGCGTGGACATGGGCGGGGTGTGGCACGCGCTGAGCCAGCAGGCGTTTCCGCTGCTGGCCATGGAGGTGCAGGACCGGCTGGACGCCATGTCCCAGGACGACATCATCGACCGCGTGCTGGCCTCGCCCGAGGCCATGGCCATGCGCGAGTCGATGCGGGCCGCCGCGGCGGCGTGGCTGGGCGACACGCTGCGCCAGCGCAAGCGGCTGGAGGAGTTCCTGGCGCTGGCCAACCGCGAGGCGCTGCGCGACGCGCGCCAGCGCACGCCGCACCTGTCCTACAAGGCGCCGATCGACCATGGCATGCTGCGTTTCCTGCACACGGTGCTGGAGCACAACGCCGCGCTGCTGCCGCTGATCGAGCGCATGCGCCACGACCTGAACGACGTGCCCGCCGCCGGCGCCGCCCGGCATGCGGAGGTGGACGGGCAGGCGGCGATCATCGTCGGCTTCGTGCGCCGCGTGCGCGCGGCCTTTCCCACCCGCGACCTGGAAGACCCGCTGGCGTGGCTGGCGCCGCTGTACGCGCTGAACGTCAAGCGCCGCTACGACGTGGTGCAGCGCTACGCCCGCGAATACGGCGGGCCGTCGTTCGGCGAGCCGCAGCCGCTGCAGCAGGCGCTGCTCGGCCATTTCTCGGGCTGCTGCACGACGCTGGGGGAGCTGGTGCGCGGGCTGTTCGGCGACGCCGCCCCGCGCGACGCGCACGCCCTGCCCCTGTCGCGGCCGGTGCGCGACACGCTGGACGACGCGCTGACGCGGTTCGAACAGTCGCTGAGTGCCCTGTCCGCCACCGGCCTGACGGCGAGCCGCACCATCGGGCCGCGCGTGCGCACCCTGCTGGGCGAGACGGCGGCGGCGCTGACCGGCCTCGTGCTGCCGGTGGCGCTGGAGCGCGCGCTGGCCGCCGCCCAGGCCCGCCACGCCCCGGCGCCCGACCACGACGACGTTCTGTGGCTGCTGGACCGCGTGTGGCGCTGGGGGGCGACGCTGGAGGCGGTGGGGTACGCCAGCCTGGAACTGCGCACGGCGCGCGGCCGCATCGTCGCCGGAGCCGGGACTGCCTTCGTGCAGGCGATCAAGGTGGCGGACGGCGACGACCTGAGCGAACGCATGAGCCACGTGGTGCGCGTCAACGCCATCCTGAACGCCATCGGCGAGGACGTGACGCCGTGGATCGGCCCGGTCAGCCAGGGCCTGCAGCGCATCGTGCGCCACCATCTGGAAGCGGGCGAGGAGGTGTCGCCCGAGGCGCGCTTCATCATCGACACCTACGCCGGCGCCGTGCGCAGCGAGCTGAACCGCTCCCGCCATTGGCAGTGCGCCGACCTCGTCAGTCTTGTGCGGCTGTACGAATCGCGGTTGGATTGACGGCATGACGACCGATGCCCTTGCGATCCGATTCGCCACCGCGGCCGACCGCCCCGCCGTCAAGGCGCTGCTGGAGGCGGCGAAGCTGCCGGCCTCCGACCTCGTGGAGAGCGGCACCGTGCTGCTGGTGGCCGGGGACCGGGGGCGGATTGCCGGCTGCGTCGGCATCGAGCCGTTCGGGGAGTGCGGTCTGATCCGCTCCCTGGCCGTTGATCCGGAGGTCCGCGGCGGCGGGTTGGCCCGCGCCCTGGTCGCGCGCGCCGAGGCGCTGGCGGCGGCGGGCGGCATCGCGTCGCTGCACCTGCTGACGACGGACGCCGTGCCGTTCTGGGAGCACCTGGGCTGGATCCGCGTGCCGCGCGAGTCGGTGCCCGACGCCGTGCGCGGCAGCCGGCAGTTCACCGGGCTCTGCCCGGCCACGGCCGTGTGCATGACGCGGGGGTGACGCCTACGGCGCCCGCTCCGCCATCGCCGATTCCAGCGCGGCGACCAGCGCTTCCAGCCGGTAGGGCTTGGGCAGCACGGGCAGGCTCTCCGCACCGGCGAAGCTCTCGCTGTAGCCGGTGGCCAACACCACCGGCAGATCCGGCACGCGCCGCCGCGCCTCGCGGGCGAGGTCGATGCCGCTCTGGCCGCCGGGGAGCACGACGTCGGTGAACAGCACGTCGACCCCGTCCACCTCGGCCAGCACGGCCAGCGCCTCGTCGGCGTTGCCGGCGCGCACGACCGTGTAGCCGAGTTCGGTGAGCGCCGCCGCCGTCATGTTGCCGACGATGGCGTCGTCCTCCACCTGCAGCACGCGGCGCCCGGCCGACGGCTCCGCCGTCCCGGTTCGCGCCGCCGCCGCGCACGGCGCCCCGGTGGCGCGCGGCAGCAGAAGGGTGACCGTCGTCCCCTGCCCCGGCGCGCTGCTCAGGCGCACCGCGCCGCCGGACTGGCGGGCGAAGCCGTAGACCATCGCCAGCCCAAGGCCGGAGCCCTTGCCCACCGGCTTCGTGGTGAAGAACGGCTCGAACACGCGGGCCAGCACGTCGGGCGGCATGCCCATCCCGCTGTCGGCCAGGTCGATGCGGACGAAGGCGCCGGACAGCCCCTCCGGGTCCGCCGCGGCGTCGAGGTCGACGTTGGCGGCGGCGATGCGCAGCCGGCCGCCGTCGGGCATGGCGTCGCGGGCGTTCACCACGATGTTGAGCACCGCCAGTTCCAACTGCGTGGGATCGACCAGCACCGGCCACAGGCCGGGGGCGAAGTCCACGTCCATGCGGATGTCGGCGCGCAGCGCGCGGGCCAGCAGTTCGGACATGCCCAGCAGGCGGTCGCGCACGTCGGTCGGTTCCGGCCGCAGCGCCTGCCGCCTGGCGAAGGCCATCAGCTGCTGCGTCAGCTTGGCGCCGCGGTCCACCGCCTGCAGGCCGGCGCGGATCAGCTCGTGCGAGCGCGGTTCGGAGGTCCGCCGGTCGAGCATCTGCAGGCAGCCGGACAGCGCCTGGAGCAGGTTGTTGAAGTCGTGCGCCACGCCGCCGGTCAGCTGGCCGATGGCGTCCAGCTTCTGCGCCTGGACCAGCACGGCCTGGGTGCGCTCCACCTCGGCCACCGCCCGGGCGACGCGCTCCTCCAGCGCCTCGTTGGTGCGGCGCAACTCCTCCCCGGCGCGGTGCAGGGCGCGGCCCACCGCGTCCACCTCGGTCAGGCCGGTGGCCAGCGGGGCCAGCGGCTCGCCCCGGCCCAGCGCGGCGGCGCGGCCGGCCAGCGCCTCCACCGGGCGGGCGATGGTCCGTGCCAGCAGCGCCGCCAGCAGGGCGGCCAGCGCCACGATGGCCAGCCCGCCCGCCGCCAGCCACAGCAGCGAGCGGCGCACCGGCCCCTCCACCTCGGCGCGCGGCACGGCGATGACGAAGGTCCAGCCGAAGACTGGCGAGCGGCTGTAGGCGACCAGCGTCGGATCACCCTCCAGCGACGCGCTGGACATCACGCCCTCCGGTGCCTCGGCGAGGCGGGCGAGCAGGTCGGGGGTGGCCGGCCGGCCCTCGAACTGTTCGGCGGCGCGGGTGCGGGCGATGACCGTGCCCTTGCGGTCGAGGACGGTGCCGACCCAGCCCGGTTCCAGCCCCTGCTCGCTCAGCACCCGGCGGAACTGCGAGGGCGGGATGATGAGGCTGAGCACGCGCGTCGGCTTGCCGTCCTCGACGATGGGCACGTTGACGCCGACGACGCCGCGCCCCGTCACCCGGCCGACGCGCAGGTCGGAGACGTGCACCCGCCCCGTCTCCAGAACGTTGCGCGCCTCCGGCACCGGCTGCTCCGGCATCGGCGTGCCGAAGGGAACGCTGCCGTTCCACATCATGCGCCCCTGCGAATCCAGCGCCACGACCCAGGTGCCCTCGGGCGCCGCGGCGCGGGCCTGCCGGTGGAGCGCCTCGTGGTCGCCCGACGTCAGGTGCGGCGAGGTGGCGAGCGCGCGCAGCATGGCCTCCGCCTGCCCCAACTGGCGGTCGACGGCCAGGGCCAGGGCGCGGGCCGTCTCCTGCAACCCACGCTCGCGCGCCGCCCGTTCCCGCCCGTAGTCGTGCAGGACGAAGGCCCCCGCCGCCAGCACCACGGGCGCAAGCAGGACCATGGTGAAGACGATCAGGCGCTGGCGGATCGACATCGGGCCGGCAATCGGAAGTTTCGAGTGCATGGTATTTGCCGGGCGCCCGCGGAATAAGGCTGACAAACCTCATAGCCCGCCCGCCGCCGCGCCCACCGCCGCGGCCGGGCGACGAATTTGGTTCGGTACAACCGTGGTTGTGCTATCATGCGCGCCCGCTCCGCGCCCGGTCCGCCGGGCCGTGCGGCGGTCCACCACCGGCCAATCGCCGTCTTCCGACCAACGAGCCTGCGCAAGACAGACGACCCGCATGAACATCATCATCGAACGCGCCGCCCTGCTCCGGTCCCTCGGTCACGTGCAGAGCGTGGTGGAACGCCGCAACACCATTCCCATCCTCTCCAACGTGCTGCTGAAGGCGCAGGACGGCGAGCTGTCGCTGGCCGCCACCGACATGGACCTGGAGATCGTCGAGTCCGTTCCGGCCTCGATCTCCCGGCCGGGCGGCACCACGGCGCCGGCGCACACGCTGTACGACATCGTGCGCAAGCTGCCCGACGGCAGCCAGGTGGAACTGGACGTGGCGGGCGACGGGTCGCAGCTGACGCTGCGGTCGGGGCGCTCGCAGTTCAAGCTGTCGTGCCTGCCGGTGGAGGATTTCCCGCAGCTGTCCGGCGGCGACCTGAAGCATCGCTTCGCGCTGGCGGCCGCCGACCTGCGCGCGCTGATCGACCGCACGCGCTTCGCCATCTCCACCGAGGAGACGCGCTATTACCTGAACGGCATCTACGTGCACGCCGCCCGGCAGGCCGCCGCCACCGGCGACATTCCGGTGCTGCGCGCGGTCGCCACCGACGGCCACCGCCTGGCGCGGGTCGAGATGCCGCTGCCGGACGGGGCGGACAACATCCCCGGCGTCATCGTGCCTCGCAAGACGGTGATGGAGGTGCGCAAGCTGATCGACGAGGCGGCCGACCGCATCGAGATCTCGCTGTCGGAGAACAAGGTCCGCTTCGCCTTCGATTCGATCGTCATGACGTCGAAGCTGATCGACGGCACCTTCCCGGATTACGAGCGCGTCATCCCCACCGGCAACGACAAGGTGATGGAGGTGGACGCCCGCCTGTTCGCCAGCGCCGTGGACCGTGTCGCCACCATCTCCACCGAGAAGAGCCGGGCGGTGAAGCTGGCCGTGACGCGCGGCACGCTGACGCTGTCCGCCACCAGCCCGGAAGCCGGCAGCGCCACCGAGGAGCTGGAAGTCAATTACCAGGACGGCCCCCTGGAAATCGGCTTCAACTCTCGCTATCTCCTTGACATCACTCAGCAGATCGAGGGCGAGGGCGCCCGCTTCACGATGGCGGACGCGGCGTCGCCCACCATCATCCGCGACGTCGCCGACGGCACCGCGCTGTACGTGCTGATGCCCATGCGCGTCTGACCGGCAACGGAGTCGACGGTCCGTGGGTTGGGTTGAGGCGCATGCCGAAAACCCAACGCGGGCGCCGTGCCGGAACGTTGGGTTTTCGCTGGCGCTCAACCCAACCTACGGACGAAGGGCATGCCCTGCGGCCCGAACGGAACGGACAGCTTGCTCGAAGCACTTCGGATAGAACCCCGGCACCCCGACGCCCTGGCGGTCACGCGGCTGACGCTGACGCGCTTCCGCGGCTATGAGCTGGCGCGGCTGGAGCCGGACCGGCGGCCGGTGGCGCTGATCGGCCCGAACGGCGCCGGCAAGACCAACCTTCTGGAAGCGGTGAGCTTCCTCGCCCCCGGCCGCGGCCTGCGCGGCGCGAGGCTGGCCGAGGTGGAGCGCATCGGCTCGCCGCCGGGGTCCGGCTGGGCGGTGGCCGCGGTCGTGGAGACGCCGGCCGGCCCGGTGGAGATCGGCACCGGCCGCGAAGCGGGAATCCACGAAACCGACCGCCGCGTCGTGCGCATCGACGGCCACCCGGCGAAGGGGCAGACGGTGCTGGCCGAGCACGTGGCGCTGGTGTGGCTGACGCCGCAGATGGACCGGCTGTTCCTGGAAGGCTCCAGCGGCCGGCGCCGCTTCCTCGACCGCCTCGTCTTCGGCTTCGACCCGGCGCACGCCGGCCGGCTCAGCCGCTACGAGCACGCCATGCGCGAGCGCGCGCGGCTGCTGCGCGACGGGCGCAGCGACGACGGCTGGCTGTCCAGCCTGGAGGACCAGATGGCGACCACCGGCATGGCGGTGGCGGCGGCGCGCCTCGACGTGGCGCAGCGCCTGCGCGCCGCCTGCGCCCGCGCGGTCGGCCCCTTCCCCGGCGCCGAGCTGGCGGTGGAGGGCACGGTGGAGGAGTGGCTGGGCAACGGTCCGGCGCTGGCGGCGGAGGACGCGCTACGCGACCAGCTCCGCGCGTCGCGCCGGCACGATTCCGAGGCCGGCGGGGCGGCCGTGGGGCCGCACAAGAGCGACCTCGCCGTGCGCCACCAGGACAAGGGCATGCCGGCCGGCCTGTGCTCGACCGGGGAGCAGAAGGCGCTGCTGATCGCCATCGTGCTGGCCAACGCCCGGCTGCTGGCCGCCGAGCGCGGCGCGGCACCGCTGCTGCTGCTGGACGAGGTGGCGGCGCACCTGGACGAGGAGCGCCGGCGCGCGCTGTTCGGCGAGCTGCTGGCGCTGGGCGCCCAGGCGTGGCTGACCGGCACCGACGCCGCCGTCTTCGCGCCGCTGGGCGAGGACGCCCGCCGCTTCCGCGTGGAGGACGCGCGGGTGGCGCCCGGGTAGAGTCACACACAAAAAAATGCGGCCGGATGCGCCGCGACGCACCATATTTGGAACGACCTCTGTTATAATCGAGCCATGGCACAGGAAGCTTTGAAACCCGTCCTCCCGCAGGAGGAATACGGCGCCGACGCGATCACCGTTCTGCGTGGTCTGGACGCCGTCCGCAAACGTCCGGGCATGTACATCGGCGACACCGATGACGGTTCTGGCCTGCACCACATGGTCTACGAGGTCGTGGACAACGCCATCGACGAGGCGCTGGCCGGCTATTGCGACGCCGTCCTGGTGACGCTGAACGCCGACGGCTCCGTCACGGTGCGCGACAACGGCCGCGGCATCCCCACCGACATCCACGCCGAGGAAGGTGTGTCGGCGGCGGAGGTCGTGATGACCCAGCTGCACGCCGGCGGCAAGTTCAACCAGAACTCCTACAAGGTGTCGGGCGGCCTGCACGGCGTGGGCGTGTCGGTGGTGAACGCCCTGTCGGAGGTGCTGGAGCTGCGCATCTGGCGCGGCGGGCGCGAGTGGTTCATGCGCTTCCGCCACGGCGTCGCCGACGCGCGGCTGGCCGACGTGGACGCCGCCCCCATGGTGGACGGCAAGCAGCTGACCGGCACCGAGGTGACCTTCCTGCCGTCGAAGGAGACGTTCTCGAACACCGAGTTCGACTTCGCGACGCTGGAGCACCGCCTGCGCGAGCTGGCCTTCCTCAATTCCGGCGTTCGCCTCGTGCTGACCGACAAGCGCGGCGTCGAGCCCAAGGTGCACGACCTGCACTACGAAGGCGGGCTGGAGGCGTTCGTGCAGTGGCTCGACCGCTCGAAGGTGGCGCTGCACAAGCCGGCCATCACCATGAAGGCCGAGCGGCAGACCGAGCACGGCGGCACCGTCACCGTGGAATGCGCGCTCCAGTGGAACGACAGCTACCACGAGACGACGCTCTGCTTCACCAACAACATCCCGCAGAAGGACGGCGGCACGCACCTTGCCGGCTTCCGCGGGGCGCTGACGCGCGCCATCAACAACTACGCCAACGAATCCGGCATCGCCAAGAAGGAGAAGGTCAACCTCTCCGGCGACGACGCGCGCGAGGGTTTGACCTGCGTGCTGTCGGTGAAGGTGCCGGACCCGAAGTTCTCCAGCCAGACCAAGGACAAGCTGGTCTCGTCGGAGGTCCGTCCGGTCGTCGAATCGGTGGTCGGCGAGTTCCTGGCCCAGTATTTCGAGGAGCACCCGGCCGACGCCAAGCGCGTCGTGCAGAAGGTGGTCGAGGCCGCCGCCGCCCGTGAGGCCGCGCGCAAGGCGCGCGAGCTGACGCGGCGCAAGGGTGCGCTCGACATGGCGTCGCTGCCCGGCAAGCTGGCCGACTGCCAGGAGCGCGACCCGGCGCTGTCGGAGCTGTTCATCGTCGAGGGCGACTCGGCGGGCGGCTCGGCCAAGCAGGGGCGCTCGCGCCAGTT
>Ga0196970_1001224_pt1 | contig 18868 bp, 44 predicted proteins | sample S1v_513CmetaG_FD_148672 | JGI IMG/M metagenome (GOLD analysis project Ga0196970, IMG submission 148672) | Soil microbial communities from Anza Borrego desert, Southern California, United States - S1+v_5-13C | ecosystem: Environmental > Terrestrial > Soil > Desert | place: USA: California...
AGCTTCCCCGCCCGCCCCCCCGGCCCTCCGGGTGGCATGCCGCCATCCCCATTCATGGCCAATGCTGTGCGCCCAGCCGGCCCGCCTGCCGGCATGCCGGCACAGCCCTACCGCCCGATGGTGGCAGGGCGACCCGATGCGCCGGTGTCGCGGAACGACAGTTATGCCGTCCGGGCTGGGGATACTTTGTGGGACATCGCCAAGCGCCTGACCGGCGACGGGCGCAATTACAAGCAGATAGCGGCGGCCAACGGCATTGCCGATCCGTCACGGCTCAAGGTGGGGCAGACGCTGCGCCTCGGTGGGTCCGGTTCCGCAAGCGCTCCGAGGCCCGCCACCATGTCGGCTTCGCTCGCCAGTTCGCGCAAGAGCGCATCGGCTCCGGTTCCGCGCCCGCGCTCGGAAGCGCAGTCCGCACGCTCCAAGCTCGCATCCGTATGGGGTTTTGAATAATGGCCAAGAACCATTTCGCGGACCTGTCGCTCACCTCCACCGACAACACCGACCTGTTGGGGCAGAGCACGCAGGGCACCGCCAACGCCAACACCATCGACTCCATATTCCAGAAGCTCGGCGTCATCATGGCGCTGTTCTACGACCAGATCGGCGGGGTGGGCACCGTGGCAGGCACGGCGGATGCCATCACCCTCGCCACCAATGCGACCTATCCGTTCCAGTCCCTCGCCACGGGACTCATCGTTGCCTTCAAGGCGGGCTCCGCCAATACCGGCGCGGCGACCATCAATGTGGATTCGCTGGGGGCCAAGAAGATCAGGCTGCCCGGCGATACCGCACTCTCGGCCGGGCATATCGTCGCCAACGGCATCTATCTGCTGAGATACGACGCGGCTTATGACAGTTCGTCCGGGGCATGGGTGCTGCTCAACCGCGAGCCGGTAGCCACGGCGGGCAGCACCACTACGGCCGGCGTGCTCGAAATCGCCACCTCCGCCGAGTTCCGCACCGGCAGCGACACGACGCGTGGGCTTGGCGTTGCCGAGACATGGGGCGCTGCTGCCGAGGTAACGCTGACCGACGCCGCGACCATCGCGGTTGATCTCTCCACCGGGCTCAACTTCGCCGTCACGCTGGGCGGCAACCGCACGCTGGGCAACCCGACCAACGAGAAGGTCGGCCAGTCCGGCGTTATCCGCATCATACAGGACGGGACCGGCTCCCGCACCCTCGACTATGGCTCCGATTGGGAGTTCGCGGGCGGCACCAAGCCGACGCTCACCACCACGGCCAGTGCGCAGGACTTGCTGTTCTATCACGTCATTGCAGCCGACCGGGTGTTCGGCTCGCTCGTCAAGGCGATTGCCTGATGCTGCCGGGGCTTTCGTCGCTGGCGGGCTTCATGGGCATCACGCCAGGATCGCAGACGTTTACATCTGACGGCACATTCGTTGTCCCCCCGCACAATTCGATAACCTTCACCTTTTACGGCGCTGGCGCCGGCGGCGAGGGTGATAACTCCGGCTCGCTCGGTTCGGATGGCAACGCGACCTCGGCGACCATTGGCGGCTCGCTTCGCTCGGCGGGCGGCGGGAAGGCCAACCGTTCGGGCGGCACGGCATCCGGCGGCGATACCAACACCACCGGGGGCAGCGGCTCGGCCGGTGGTTCCGGGTTTGGCGGCAAGGGCGGCGATGCTCCTACGGGAGGCGGCAGCGGCGGCGCACAGAAGGGCACCGCCGGTGACGGCAATGACGGCAATGCACCGGGTGGCGGCGGCAGCGGTGGGTTTGAAAGCGGCGATGGCGGCGATGGTGGGGGAGCCGGGGCCAAGATGGTCAAGACGTTCACGGCCGGCACGCTGTCTCCCGGCACAAGCATCGACATCACCGTAGGGACTGGCGGAACCGGCGGCTCCGGGAACAACTCCGGCGGCGACGGGGCCCGCGGCGAAGCACAGGTGTCTTGGACTTAGCGCACCCGCGCCAGCAATTCATCAAGCCGCTGGTGGATGAGCCGGTTCAGCCGTTGCTCAACCGCCCGCGCATCCAGCCCGCCGGCCTTCGACTCGGCCATTTCGCGCTGAGCCTCGGCAATTTGGCGGTCGAGTTCGGCCACGCGGTTTGAGCGTTCCACGATCATTCTCCCCGACAGGGACATAACATGACCCCCGCAGAGTTCAAATCCAAGCTCTCTCCCTTGGTACAGGCAAACCTCACCGAGGCCAATGCCGCCAACATTCTCGGCATGGTCAGCGCGCTCCATGAAGCTGTGCTGGTGACGATCATTGCCTCACGCGGGGGCACCCTCGGGCGCGATCTGCTGGCTTCGGTCGAAGCCTACACGAAAGACCTTGAGATGATCCGCAGGCGGGAAGAAGCCCAGCGCGATCTTCGGGATGCCAACAAGGCCCTCAAGGACCGCTATCCCGATCTGACGACCTGATCCACCCCACATTACGGAGCCTTCCCATGTCCTTCGTCATCGAGACGGCGGCGGTGATTGCCATGCCCATAGGAGCGCTCGCGGCCTTCGTCGCGAACCTCGTTTCCTTCCGGCACAACGCCACCGTGTTCTGGAGCGGCATTGGCGTCTTCTCCGTGGGCTTTCTCGCCATCATTTTCGTCTGAGGTTTCAATGACGCTTGCCGAAAAACACTTCCGGGCGGTTGCCCCCGCCTACATGGCCCGTTTCATCTCCGATTTCCGCGATGACGGGCTGTGGGAACTCGACGCCTTCGCGGTATTCGGCAACCTCGCCCACGAGAGCAAGGGACTGACCGACGATCAGGAGGACAAGCCTCTTGCCGGCAAGGGTGGGCGCAACTGGGCTCAATGGACCGGCCCGCGCCGCCGTGCCTTCGAGGCGTACTGCAAGCGCACCGGCAAGGACCCTGACAGCGACGAAGCAGCCTATGCCTACCTGTTCCTCGAGCTCAAGGGCGTCGAAGGAACCGAGCGTGGCGCGGTCAGGAAGCTGAAGGCCGCCACCACGCTGGACGACAAGGTTGTGGCTTTCGAGCAAGGCTACCTCCGGGCGCACAAGGATTACAAGCACTACGACTCCCGCAAGCGTTGGGCGCGGATTGCACAGGATGCGTTCAGGGCCGCCGCGTTGCCTGCCCAGCCCATTCCACAGCCGCAAGAACCCCCCCCCGCACCAGAACCCGCCCCGACCCCTTCTCCCGCCTACAGCGGCATCTGGGGGCTTGCTGCGGCCTGTCTCACATTCCTGCTCAACCTCCTACCGAAAGGACGCTGACCCCATGACCAAGGAAGAATTTCTGGATGAATGCCGCACCGCAAAGGTGGTGGTGACCGGTACCGGCCCCGCCATTCTCATTGGCCGCATCGTGTTCAACGTCAACACCTTCCCCGGCGCTGAAGGCTACGTCGAGTGGCTGGCCAGCGCGCTCCGCGATACCGCCCCCGCCCCGATTGTCGGAGGCTCACTCGGCCCATTCGCTCAGGTTTCGGAGACGGGCGGCTCACTCGCCACCAAAGCCAACAACATCACTTCGCAAGCCATCGGAGGCTGACATGTTCGGTTTGTTTCTGTTCGTTTCGTTCCTTGGCCTTGCTGCCGTGCTGGCGTGGAACTTCATTCCCGGCGTGCGCGAAAAGCTCAAGGGCTGGTCCACGCTGCTCGACACGGCGGTGGTCACGGCGCTCTACTACTTCGGGCTGTTTACCGAAGGGCTGAGCGAGGCGCACAAGCTCGGCTACATCCCCAAGGACTGGTACGTCTATGTGCCCGTGATCCTTGCGGCGGGCATCATTGCCAAGCGGCTGCTGACCACCACGCCGGTCGGGAAGAAATAAGCTGGCGGGCCGGGCGCTACTCCGGCTGTGTGGGCGATAGGCGTGTGGTGACGCCTCGTTTTAATGTGCGGCAGGGAGCCGAATTGAACGGCCGCCTCCTACGCCACCGCAGGTGTGCTTCCTTTACACCACCCACCGCGCAGGCTCTCGCTCCACTGATTAGCGTGTCTGCTTTCCACGCCGCCGCCAGCCCCACAACCGTAATCGCTTGACGCGGAAAACGCAAGGTGATTCAATGGACTTAGGGTGTCTTTTCAACCCCGGCCCATGCCTTTCGGGTATTGGTCCTGCCCTCGAAACGTGGTTCTGGGGCACCATTGCCGGCTGGCCGCTCTGGCTGACGGGCGCGGTCGCCCTTGCCGTTGTCGGCTTTGCCTACCGGCAGGCGGGCTGGCCGGGAGTAATGGCCGTGGTGTTCGGCTATGGCGTCCTATGGGGCAGGCACACGGCTCAGGATGAATCCCACGAGCATGTAGACGGTCCCGACGCCGTTCCTCCCCCTCCAAGGCCAAGAAAGCGCAAGACGCTGGTGGACCTGTTCAGGAGGAAGTAGCTGGCGGGCCGGACGCTACCCCGGCTCTCGGTACCCGCGCGGGCTTCCTGCATACCGCGCGGCTCATGCCTGGGCAGGATGGCTCCGAGCCTCTGTAAGACGGGTCTGCATTTCCCCGCCGCCGCCAGCCAGAAACCCTACCACACCCCGCCTCCCAAGTGAATCCCCAGCAGCGGTTATGACCAGCTTCGCGGTTCTGGTTATAACAAATCCGCCTTTTGCTTATAGCCCAACCGGCCAGTCCTTCGGGCGGTAGCCGTCGAGGTACGCCTGCAGGAGCCGCGCCTGGCATGGCATCAGCGGCTTCTCGCCCTGCTCGATCTCATAGACCATCTGGCGGACGTGGACGCCCTGATAGCCGAGCATCTGGCCCATCTGGGATTGGGTGAGGCCCAGCGTCAGCCGGGCCAGCTTAGGGTCAAGATCAGGCACGTTCCGCTCTCCTATGCGGTGTGCCGCCGAAGTTGGTCAAGTTGTAATAGTCCCGAAGGTAACTCTCGTTCTCCGTCTCCGTGACGTAGCTGGCAAACACGGTGGTCATGGACCAGCGCCTCTCGTCTCTTGGTTCGATCCGCGAGAACAGCGTTCCGAACACTGGAAATTTGTCTTCGATATAGTCTTGGATCGCGCTCATTCGCTGCTGGCCGTCGATCAACAGGTAGTCATAGACCGACCCGATCGGTGCCTGGTTGTAACTGTACGTCCCGATCGGAATGCCAAGCCAAGCGCTCTCGATAAAGGCGATCTTCTGGCTCTGAGACCACACCAACCCGCGCTGCCAATCGGGAATCACGAAGCCCATTACCGTGCGCCGACCGTGCGTTTCGACCTCCCCGCACTGCCAACGGCGATACTGCCCAAGGCACTGCGACATGGTCGATGAGACAGCTCGCCCAAGATTTATCCGTGGGGGAATTGCCATCGTTTCGTCTCCTTTGAGGCGGGCATCGTGCCCATCGCAAACGTAAGCCGAAGCCCTACAACTGTCAAGTCCCGAAAGGACGGCCCATGACGGGTAACGAGTCACGTGAACTGGGCGTCCTCGCCACCAAGGTCGATGCCCTGGAAAAACAGGTGTCCGACCAGGGCGTCATGCTCAAGGAAGTCCGGGACACCATCACCGCCACCAAGGGCGGCTGGAAGGTGCTCGTCTGGACCGGCGCGGCGCTCATGGCGCTCTCCAGCACACTAACCGGCCTTCTGGTCAAGTTCTGGCCGGGGCACAGCTAATGCCCACTCCCCCGCTCACTGCCGAGCAAAAGCAGCAGGCGGTGGATGCGGTAGCAAGGCATATGGGCTCAATCCCCGCCGCCGCCATAGACCTCGGGATCAACCCCAACACCTTCCGCCACCGCGTCCGCACGGCTCAGGACGAGGGGTTCCTGCCCAACGTCTCGCCCGACAAGCCGCGCATCCGGGTTCCTGCCCGTTCCGTCTACTCCCCCATGCCCAACAGTCACGGCAAGCCCGTCCGGGTCTTTGTCTGGGGCTGCGCTCACGACAGTCCCACCATACCCGACAAGTCGCGCTTCCGCCATGCGGGGCTGCTGGCCTCCGAACTGATGCCGGATTTCATCGTGGACCTCGGGGACGCCCTCGACCTCGACAGTCTCTCCACCCACGATGCACCGGGCTCCGTCGCCGACCGGGCGCGTCCACACTTCCTTGCCGAAGCCGCCAGTCTCGAGGAAGCGGTCGCGGCCTTTCACGACACCGCCCCCGATCCTGATACCGTCCCGCGATACCATCTCGACGGCAACCACGAGAACCGCGCCGCCCGCTACGAACAGGCCAACCCTGCCGCGCAGGGGGTATATACATTGCCCATACAGCAGGTGTTCGCCCGCTATGGCTGGACCGTGCGCGCCTTCCGAGAGTGGCTGTTCCTCGAAGGCGTCGGCTTCACGCATGCGCCGATAAACGGCATGGGCCGCGAGGTGGGCGGCATCAACGCCAACCAGACGGTCGCCCGCGAGGCGACGTTCTCGGTGGTCTGGTCCCACACCCATAAGCGCGAATACGTCAACCGGCCCAAGTTCGGCGTCGGCAATGGCGTGCAGGTCTACAACACCGGTTCATCCATGCCGCAGGGCTACATCAAGCCCTATGCCGGGCTGGCGATGACCGGATGGACCTATGGCTTTTCCGAGCTGACGCTTCGGGACGGCCAGATTGAATCGGCCAGGTACTGGTCGGCGCTCGAACTGGCCGAGCGGTACGCCAGCTAACTCCCCCTCGAAAGGACCCGACCATGCCCTCACTCCCCGTCTGGGGAGCGATTGCGGCTGTCTCCGTGGCAACCGCTTTCGCCGTCTCCACGCCCGTCTGGCAGCAGCTTGGCGTCATCAGGTCTCTGCCCGATCCCATGCTGGCCTCTGCGCATGTGCAGATATTCTCCAAGGGCGGCGGGCACGGCTCGGGCGTCTCCATCGGCAATGGCTACATCCTCACCGCCGCACATGTCGCCAAATCCGAGGGGCTGCGCATCAAGGACGATCTCATGCGCGTGCAGGACATGGAAGTGCTGTGGCTCAATGAGAGCTACGACATCGCGCTGGTGCGGGCGAAGCGGCCGGAGCTTCTGGCCTCGGCCGAACTCGACTGTGCTCCCAACGCCATCGGGCAGGAGGTCACCGCCTTCGGCAATCCGCTCAATATCGAGTTCGTCAGGACCGGCGGCAGCGTCATGGGCACACCGATCAGCGTCGGTCCCTGGCGTTCCGTGGTGCCGGTGGACATGACCATCATTCCGGGCCAGTCGGGCGGCGGGGTGATGAACGAAGCGGGCGAGGTGGTGGGCATTACCGTGGGCGTCATGACGGCCGGGTTTTCAATCACCGGAATCGGGTTGGTAGTGCCGGCGGAATCCATCTGCTCGCTGATGGGGAGGACGGCATGAGCATCCACCTCTGGGTTCTGAAGCTCGTTGCGCTGATCGGGCTGGGCTTGAACGTGGCGGTTTGGGTGTGGGGCTTCCTGCTGGACGGGCCGCTGGTTGTCCTCAATCTGCTGCCCGTTGGCTACATCTTCCTCGTGGTAGGCAATACCGCCCTGCTTTTCATCAAGGGGCGCTCATGAAGGACATCGAGGCGCTTCCCGGCATTGCCCTCAAATACGAGGCGGGGGAGTGGTTCATCTTCACCTCGGTGCATCTGGAAGGGGAATCCTACTCCGTGAGGGTTCCCCTAGGGGATGGACGCTATCTTGCCGAGCGGGTGATGAGCCTTATTGTGTGTCCTGCGATTGGACCAAGGGCGCTTGATCCGGGGGTTCCGGCAGCGGCATCCAGTGAGTGGGCTCGACGGTGAACTCCACCAATACCCACCATTTATCCTTGTCGAAAGATGCGAGGTAAACGCTGTCGCCGTCCCACGTGAGCACGTCCCTTCCGTCCTTCGGCGCCGTTTCAATTGGCCGCCACTCGCTCATTCCTCATTTTCCTTCTGCGATTGGAGGAAGGGCGATTGATCCGGTGGCTGCCGCTGGGCGGCGATCTCATGATTACGGATGAACCATTCGATGTCCGCCGCACGATATTTGTCGGACTCGGCAGCAAGTTCGTCGGGGTCGGTACCGTTGAGCATGTAGGTGCGCAGCTTGTCTTCGATCTGCCGCGCGCGCCAGTCCGGGTCATAGGCGACCCCGAGCGGGAACATGCGCCCAATGTCTTCGCGCATCCGATCGATCTCGGCCACTGAGTATTTCCGGTCGCTCATTCCTCATTTCCCTTCTGGTTGGTGTTGAGGGGCTAGCGGGGGAAGATGCCCAGCCGATAGGCGTCATCATAGACCTTCGATAGCCGGGCGATGTTGTTGCGCGTCTCGTTTTCCCACTCGCGCTTTGGCGTGTACGGGTCGCTGTAGCAGTTGAGAAACTGGCACAGGGCCGCGTCCAGTTCCTTCAGCGCCTCGCGCACCTCGCTTGCTTTCCAAGACGGTTCACCCATCATCCTTCTCCATGCACGGAACGTGAACAGGCTCGTGCCTGCCGTGTGTCACTGGCGTGCCACTCGATGTGGCAAGTTCCTGAATCGTTCATGCGCAAGGCTGCAAGAACTTGCACGGCCTTCGGAGCCAAAATCCCTTGCCTCTTGCGCTTTTCCAAGCATTCCGGTAGGTCCGGCCTCAGGACACCTTGCCCTAACGCACGAAACCATGTTAGCCGTTTTCGCGTTTCTTTTCAACTACTTCGCGCGCGCCGTTCGTTGCTTGTGTCTGTGGCGTGCCAATCAGTAGGTTGGTGATGTCCTTTTCCGGCCGCGCGTGCCCATAGGTGCGGAACAACTGATCCGGCGACTTCCACCCGCCCTTTCGGGCCACGGTGATGATGTCCACCCCCGCGTGCAGCATGCCTGTCGCGAACCCATGCCGGCAGCAATGCGGCGTCAGCAGTTTGATTCCGGCGCGCTTCACGGCAACCCGCCACGGGTCCCGCACGGAGTCATGCCGGGAATAGGGGAACACTCCTTCCCCGTCCTCCCGATTGCTCGGGATATTCGCCAGAGCCGCGACCAGCGGCGGCGGCATGTGGGCGATGCGTTCCTCGCCACCCAGCTTGCCCATGCGGATGCGCACAGTGGCCGCACCAAGGTCCACATCTCCCCAGGTTACTCCCAGCGCCTCGCTGATCCTCGCCCCGGTGAGGAACATGAAGCAGGCGAGCGCCCCGAGGTGCGGCGAAGCGTTCGCCATGAACGCCTGCACCCAATCCCATGTCGCCGGTTCGCGCTCCTTGCGCGGCTCGGGAAAGCGCTTGACGCGCACAGGCGGGCAAAGGTCGAGCGCGGCGCAATGGTTGATGACGGCCTGCGTCGGCACGATCACCGAGCGGTTGCGGTTGGCGCCCGAACCCTTGGGCAGCAAGGCGATTGCAGCTCGCCGAATGGCCCCGCCCGTGATGTCCTTAATCGGGGTGTCCTGCCAATGGTCCTCGACCATTTCGAGGTATCGCGGTATCCTGCCCTGCTTGCGATATTCTATCGACGCCTGAGCAAAGGTCAGCGTCGATGCGATTCCATAGCGATCACGGTCGAGCCAGCGGCGTTCGACCTGGTTGGCGATCTTTTCGGCTTCTGCGCGCTGCGTAGTTTTCGTAGAGCCTCGTAGTCGCCGTCCGGCGACGGTGCCGGCGTAGTGCCAGATTTCCCCGCGCTTCTTGAGTTTGAGGGGCATGGGCGGCTCGCCTCCAGAATGGCGTCGACATCAGCAGGCGTCAGGACCATACGATTGCCCATAATACGGCACGCGCCAAGGTCCCTCGCGACAGACTTCACGCGGCGGGCAGACCATCCCATGTGGGAAGCCAGTTGCTCCGGGGTCACATATTCGGGCAGGGAAATGCTCATCACAGCATCACCACGCTTGCCAGTCCATACACGAACAGAATGGCAAGGCCGACACAGGCAAACCAGCTAATGCGTCTCCAGAATGTCTCCCCCATCATTCCCTCCCTGTATTGGGGTCAGGAGGGGGAGGGAGTGGCATCCAGTGGGTGGGCAGGTAAACCGTCTGGCCGACTACATCTGTGCCTGCGGGCGGGTCAGCGGTGAAGTCCTCCAGCCAGCATGAGTGGGTTGCCGACCAGAATGCGACCTCGCACGACCCGCCGCTGTCTTCGTCCCAGAGTAGCACCTCCGTCCCATCCCTCGGCGCCGTCTCTATCGGTTTCCACCCCTCACCCACGATCAGCCTCCTTGGGGTGGGAGGAGAGGGCGCGGCGAGCATGGCGCGCAGCCTCGTTGTCCGCGTTGTAGGCGTTGATGACCCGGTTGGTGATTCCCGCCTGGTGAACCGGGAACTGCATCAGCGCCGCAAAGGGACTTGCCGGCTGGGGTGGGGTTTCGATCCAGCGCAGCAGCTCCACCACTCCGTTGCGTTCAGTCATGGGAGGGTTGTTCGCGACGTGGTTGATCCCATGCGGGTCGCTCTCCAGCTCAACATCTTTCCAGCCGCCGCTATAGGGCACGAAGCGTTTCAGCCCTATGTCGCGGGCTCCGAGCCAGATGCAGTCCTCGGTCGCGATGGACGACTTTTGGAGAGTGCATTCAACTCCGTTGAAGTCCGCAAACCTCAGAATCGCGAAGCCGCGCTCCGTAAACTCAATGGCTGCCGGTTCGGCTTTCTCGCCCATCACAGCTTCTCCTCTTGGGGCTTCGCTGGTACGGCGCGCAGCACGCGCGCGGATTCATCGCCCCAGCCGACATGCTCGATTGTGCGGTGGCCTTCGGCGAAGATGTGGAAGCCGTCAGCGCCCTTCTTGCCGGTGCGGATGAACGTCTTGCCCCGGTAGAGCACCGCCAGCGGCGGGCGGAACATGGGCCAATCAATGTCGCTGGTTTGGTGGACGGTGTGGCCTTGAGCGTTGATCAGGGCAACGAGTCTCATTTCCCCGCCTCCTCTTGGGGCTTCGCTAGGGAGCGGATGCGAGCGGCGAGGCTGGAAACCTTGCCCAGCATGAAGTTGGCGGCGTTGAACGCCGTGAATCCCCGGTAAGCCTTATCGCATTCGTGGGCAGCGTCATCCGCTACCTTCGCCGCTTCCTCTATCCCTGCCAGTCGTCCTTCGGCATGGGTTGGTGGGGCGCTTAGGATGACATTGAGGACATCCCTCGCCTCGGCCAGAACGTCCTGTCTCAGTTTTTCGGATTCAGTTTCCCATGTGCCGAGAGTGGCGTGCCCAGCGGCTCGCACGCGGTTGAGCCGCCCTTCGTAAATGGCCATGGCCACCGCTTGCAGGCGATCTTCCGCCACCGGCTCCGCTGGAGCCAGATCGAGGGCGGCGAGGATGCGGCGGTCGTAGTCGGCCTGTGCGGCAGCTTTGGCGGCTTCGAGCGAGGCCGCATACGCCACCTCGGCCGCGCCAGCATCAGAGAGGAACTGTCCGCGGAACACCCGCCAACCAGTCCCCTCATCGTGAATCGTGTAATAGACGCCGAAGATGAGTTCGCCCGTCCACAGGCTGGTGGAGCCGTTTTCCCTCCAAACGAGTCCCTTCACACGCACCCCCACCCCATCCGCAGGACGGGGGAGGGCGGCGGCACTGGCGAGGTTGCAGAGGGCGGTGATGGTCGGGGGATCGCAGGCGGCGAGGAAGGCTGCGTTGTCGTGCTTCAACCGCACGGGCACTCGCGCTATCGACATTTCATCGCTGCCAGCGCCAACGGGCATGATGAACCGCTCAGCCAAGAACGCGGCTGACTTTGCCTCCCACGGCCCCGGCGTTGCCTTCGCTGCCAGTGCCGCTATCTCAGCGATTCGATCAGAATTGAGGGGGGTCATGCTGCCATTTCCTCCTGGTGATCGGCGGGCAGCACGAACTTGCCCCGCCATGTCTGCCATGCGCGTGCAACCGCCCCTGAGCCGGGAAACATGTCGTCCAGATCATCTTCGGGCCGGGCGCCGACCATCTCAAAGGCCCAATGGCACACGGCCTCGGGCTTCGCCCCGGTGAGGCCGCGCTTGAGCGTGATCGAGCACTCGATCCAGTCCCGCATCACCAGCCGCTTGCTGACCACAGGTTTGCGGGCCGGCTTCACGATCACCGGCTCCCATGCGTAGGCCACAGAGACGTTGCGCTTGAAGGCCGCGAAGCCCTTGGTCCACGACATCCAGCGGGCGCCCTGAACGTTCGCCACTAGCGGCGCGAGGACCGCCATGCTTGCGGGCGTGGCGGCAGCGTGCAGCACCCAACCATCGTATTCGGATTGCAGGCGCTCGATCAGTCTTGCGTGGTCCACCTCGCCGGCAAAGTCTGGGTGGTCGCGGTAAAGGTGAGCGCAGCCGATATAGGGCGGATCCGCGTAGCCGATCCTCATTCCCCCTTCTCCTTTTGGGGTTTCGCTAGGGAGCGGATGGCGGCGGCGACGGCTGCGGCTCCGCTTGCTTTGGCGGCCCACCTGCCAGCTTCAACGTACTGGCCGCGCGCATCCGCCTCAGCCGCTCGTTTGCTAAATTCTAGCGCAGTGTAGTCCGCCACCCTCGCCGCCGACGCCACCGTCGCCGCTGGAGCGGCATGGGTTGGTGGGGCGAGGTGGGGGGGGGCGAGCTTGCTCATGCCTCTGCCTCGTTCCTCGGGACGATAGAGCCGTCCAGCTTGCGTTTGATGGGAGAGTTGCGCGAGCCGGGGAACGTGGAGCGGTTGCGAATGCCCGCCGCTTTGTCCCGTACCCGCTTGATCTTCGCCTGCACGGGCGTGTCGAATGTCCGGGTCTTGTGCTTGTGGCACTTGCGGCAGACGGCTACGCAGTTGTCGAGCGTGTCGCTGCCCGGCTCCGTTGCCTGCACCGGGTAGTGGTCGAACTCGACACCATAGCTCAGGGGCGCGTTGCAGCGCTTGCCGGCCGGAAGGCCGTAGACCTCACCACTGGCCTCGCACAGCCCGCCGGAGCGGGTCAGGGCATCGCGTTTGGTGGCCTTGGTAAACTCGTGCCTCATCTTGGGCCACGCCGCCCGCGCATATGGACGAGCGATTGGGCCAGCAATGCCTCGCCCCGGTAGCCCTTTTTGTAACGAAACCGTATGGTTTCCACATTCAGCCCGGTGATCGCCGCGATCTCGCGCGCGGAACGCCCACCGTCCAATATTCTCCCCGCGTGCGGTCTCCGAGGGCGGCGGTTGTGCGCTTGCTCTTTGGGCGATGCCCAGCGGCAGTTTCCGGGCTCATAGTCGCCAGCGCCATCAATGCGATCGAGGGTATGGCGCGGGCTCGGTTTCGGCCCCATGTCTGCGAAGAACTGGGAGAAATCGTCCAGCCAACCCTCGTAAATCCGGACGCCGGCCCCGCCGTATCGGCCATAGCTCTTGTGTGAGGGTACCAGGCATCGGCGTTTCATTGAGAGCCAACTAATGTACTCAGAGCTTGGAGGGGCGCCTTTCGTACTGTGGCCGTGTTTGAAGTTGCTCATGCATGCTCCTCCGCGTGGAAGGTGACGCCGTTCTGCGCGCCCCAGGCTTCGATGAAGTCGATCAGCGCCGTCATTTCCGACACGCTCAAATCCGATGAGGATTGCCCCCACGGGATGAAGGTGGAATTGTCGAGGCTGGGGATGAACTGCACCTCGCGCCCGATGGCGTGCAGGAACAGAATCTTCCACTGGTCGGGCGTGTACCGCCGGCCGGCGTGTTCCTTCTGCTCGGCAATGTCGGTCAGCCGCGACCACATCCTGTCGTTTTGCGGCAGGGTGCGCTTGGGGGCCTTGAACTCCACCCGTGTTCCGGGCGGGGCCTTGTGAGCCCACCGGCAAACCTGGTACCGGTCGGAGTTGGTATGCAGCACTTTGAATGCGCGCCCCACGTCGATGCCTCAGAACGGGATGGAATCGTCGCCGGGTTCGCTCCGGCCACCAGCGCCGCCGCGCTGATCGTCACGCTGCTGCGGCGGCTTGAGCATGAACTTGAACTGCCCATCGGTCGGGGCCGGCATGGCGTCGAGAAGGACGTTCCAGCCGTCGCCGGCCTTGTTCTCGAAGGCCACGCCGATGTTCTTGAAATAGCTCTTGCCGTTGCTCTCGCGGACGGAGATTGCGTCGAGGCGTCTCACTGTGCTGCTCCTTGTTCTTCGGTCTGGTCGAGCCATTCGCCCATCGTGTTGGCCGGCGGCTTGCCTTCGACCTTGAACGGATCGTCGGGCGTGCCCTGGGTTTCGCGGAACTGCCGGGCGAGGGTGGCCTTGGCCGGGACACGCTGCGCCACGCCGCCATTGGGCTGGGCCAGCAGCTTGTCCTTGAGTTCGTCCTTGAAGGTGGTCAGCTCGCGCTGCAGGTGCTCGGGCAGTTGCAGGAACACCGGGTAGTGGCGCTGCCATGCGCCTTGCAGCTGCTTGAGCGTGGTGCAGGCGAACAGTTCGTCGCTGATGGCTTTCCAGTGGACCTTCGCCGCCGTGTTGGACATTTCCTCGGGCGGCTCGTCGTGGTGCGACTGTGCGGCCGGCGCGTGGTGCTTGAAGTCGTCCGCTTCATCCTCGGAATAGACGAGGCCGTGAATGCCCACGAGCTTGAGGATTACCCTGTCGAGGGCACGCTTTTCGCTCATCGCCCACGGATAAGCGTTCTTGGAGTTCTTCGGGCTGGCCTCGCCGATGGACCAGATGCGCCGCTCGCCGAGTTGCCCGGTGACGCACACCGCTGCCACACCGTTGCCGCCATCAGCCTCTAGTATCTGCGGCGGATCGAAGGTGATGCCGGCCTTGGCGGCGACGATCTCCAGCGCCGAATGCTTAACCAGCCACTTTCCCTTCTTCTGGGGCAGTTCCCAGAAATCGTCGCGGGCCAGCCCGTACTTTTCGCGGATCGCCTCGATACGGGGATCAAGCGGCATTCTGGGCCTCGTGGAGTTCGAGCTGGTATTCGAGTTCGCGCTTGCGCTGGCGGGCGAAATAGAGCCATGACTTGGCCTCGCGGCGGTATTTCAGCGCGTTCGTCCACTCGTCCATTGCGTAGCGCCAGAGGTTCTGGCGTTCGTACCGGGCATTCATTCGCAGCGCTTCCCGAGCGAAGCGGGAATACTGCCGTGCCAGTGACACCGAGTTGCGTATCTCGGCTTCAAGCTGGGCTTTCTTGTTGGGGTGGAGGGTCATGATTTGCCCTCGGCTTTGGCGAGCGCCGCCCGCATTTCCTTGAGCAGCGGCCCTTCTTCTTTTCCTTGCGCCGCCATGTACTCGGCTGACGGGAGGCTGTCGGCGAGCGCCTTCAGGGCGGCGTATAACTCCGGCGCGGCGGTGATCAGGCGGGCGTCCGCCGCCGAGGCCACGAGGTCGCCCTGATAGTGCGCCCCGTCGCGCGGGTCGCCGATTGAAAGCCAGATGGTCTTGTCGGGCCTGACGCCATATTCCCACGGCCCCGACGTGTGCGTGCTCATTCTATCCTCGCTGCCATTTCCATGATGAGGCTGAGGCGGAACTTCGACTGCTGTTCGTACTTGGATGCCTCGGCGGGATCGTCCGCTTCCGCCCAGAAGTAGATGTCGGTTGCCAGCCGGCGGGCCTGGGTCTTGATGTCCAGCCAGTCATCGCCGGGGGCGTTGCGGGCGCGCTGTTCTTCCTTTGCCTGCAACTCGCTGAGCAGCTGGGCTATGGCGTGGCCGTTGCTACGGATGGGGAAGGGAAGGAGGTTGGTCATCACGCACCTGCCTGTGCGAGGCGGCGGGCAGCCCTCGACCGCTCTCTCGGGCCGATCTTGCCGGCGTATGACTTTCCCCTGACAACGGGCATCGCCATGTAGAGCGGCACCCGTTTCCCGTTCTTGTGCGTCATGTGACCGAGAAAGGTGCTGGGCAGCGCACGGTAAACCCACTTCATCACATCCACCTGTCCTGCTTGTGGAGCCATGCACCGTGACGCTTGGCCAACTGGTGCGGGGAATAGCCCTTGGTGCGGGTGCGGCACTTGGCCAGCGTCCGCATGGTGTTGCGGCGCGCGAAAGCGGCCCGGTAGCGTTCCCAGGCAGGGGTGACCGCAAGGGGATCACCGGCTGCAACAAGCCGTTCGCCCAGCCGGTCAGTGGCGCGCAGGTAGGCGTCGTATCCGATGCGTTCGAGGGTGCGGGGCGTCATTGCGTCTCTCCCGTGTTCGATCTCTCTGTGCTGCCGATCCGCAGACCGGCAGGGCGGAAGGATCAGGCGTGGATGGAGTAGGTGGACTCGATCACGCGAGCCGGTCGGTCGTTGACGGACTGGCGCTGCTCGGGCTCTGAGGCCGCGAACTGCGGAAGCGTGACCACGATGCCCCTGTCGGTGACATCGAAGGACGCGCGGGTGGTCGTCATCACCGGGAAGGAACCCATGTGACTGACGCCGATATCGACCTTGACGAGGTTGCCGCCGTTCTTGCCGACCGTGTACCCAGCACCCTTGCGGGCCGGCACGAAAAGGATTGTCCCGGTGTCGATTCCGGTGCCGCGATATGCCGCCAGCGCCTCCGGCGAGCCGAGCTTGGAATAGACATCGCGGCTGAAGGTGAAGCGAACGGCGTTGCCCTTGGCGAAGCGGTTCACGCTGACAGTGTTGGAGAGGCGAGCGCGACCGATGCCGGGGCTGCGGTCGATGAGTTCAAAAGCCATTGGAGGAGGTCCCCTTGATCCCTAGCGGCCTGCTAGGTTGAGACCAACATTATCACGCTCCGTGAAGTTGTCAACGGGTTCGGTCCGAAAATAATCACACGCTGTGATTAACCACTCCAATTAACCTGCAACACCATCTGGAACGAAATAGGAACATAGTCCTATCCTACGCAGGTCGAGACGGCCGCCGGGGCGTTTAGAGCGGCCCGTCCTCGCGTTTGAGGAGTGCTTGAAAGTGCCTGATAGTCACATGCGGCGGATGGCGTGCCAGATTGCGGCGCAGTTGCCAGACAACAAGGAAGAAGCGGCGCGGGTTCTCGCGCTCACACAGGAGATCGTGCAGAACCTGGGCGGGGGCTGGGGGCGGCCGTTGCCGGCTAAGACGCGCGCTGTTGTTGTGGGCCGGATAGGTCCGGCAGCACTTCCATCATCCGGGACGGAAGGCCCGCCCGATCCCCAAGATACAGCCAATCTAGGGTAACACCCGTCCGCAGCTGTATCTGGATCGCCACGTCGATATCGGGGCGGCGGATTCCCTTGAGGTAGTTGTTGAGCGCCGGCTGGCTGATTCCGACCAGTTGCGCGAACGAGGTCTGGTTGTGGCCCAGCGCCGTCAGCAGCGCCTGGAGCCTGCGGCCGATGTCTATCGTGCTGCGCGTCCCGTCCGTCATGGGCATGTGGATATCCCAACCGGAACCGTGAAGCGAAATAACACGTGATGGGTCTTGCGTCGTATCACGCTAGGTGATACATAGGCGCAATGGACACGCCCAAGGCATCTGTTGCGGAGATCATCGAACGGCTCGGCGGGCCGACCAAGGCCGCGATCAAGCTGAAGGTTTCCGGGCCGAGCGTCGTGTTGAACTGGCGGCTGCGCAACAGCATCCCGGCCGAGCATGTCCTGCCGATTGCGGGCGAACTGAACATTCCGCCCGAGGCGATCCGGCCGGATGTGTTCCTGCCCCCCGAGCAGCCACGCGAATAGCTCATGGGCATGGGGGCGCGCACATGACGGACACCTACTTCCGCAACCGCATGACCGGCTTCGGCAAGCTCATTGTCTGGGGCATTGCCCTTGGCTTTTCCATCACGGTGTGGATTGCCGCCGTCATTGTCCTCACCCATGCCGCGCATGCTGCAACCGAGGCGGTGCAATCGCTCATCGCCATGCTGGGAGGGGTGGAATGATCCCGGCATGGGCAAGGGTCGGCGCCAAGGTGGTGTGTGTGAGATCGGACCCGCCGAGAAGCGACCCGCTGAGGCGGGGCGCGGTTTACACCATCGCGAGAGTGTACGTGGACGACGAGATTGGCTCTGGCCCGTACGTTGACCTCGTGGAGGTCGCTCGGGTCGGCTGGTGGCTCAAGCGCTTCCGCCCGCTCATCACCATTGAAGACGACATATCCGCGCATTTCGCGCACCTTCTGAACGTGACGGCTCCACAGGGAGCCGACGCATGAACACGGACCGGACGACCTCCCTCCCGGCCCGTTGCCTGCGATCCTCCTCCCCGCAGGCTACTCACCCCGGAGCTTGCTGCGTTACGCGCGGCTCCGGGGGCTCTTATTCAGCTTCGCAGCATGTCGCTGCGGAGGCCCCGGTCGGCGCTGCGCCTCAGGTGTCCGCCGGGGATACCCTTCCCGAGCCGCTGGTACTACGTCACTCCGATCCGCTGAGGTCGGGTGCTGCTCCCCGCAAGGATGCAGGTCTGGCGGCTCGGGAGCCCTATCGCGAACAGAGAACTGGCGACCGTACCAGAGGCGGGGCAAGCCTCATCGGGGCACACGATCGCCATTTCTCTGCCCGTGCAGAGACCGGCATCAGAGAGGGCGGCAACCCTCTCCAGCCGGGCAAACATCGCGCTCTCGACCACCAGGTCAACAATCGTGTCGAGGCGTCTGAAACTCATTCAACGGTCCTCCGTGAGCGGGTTGCTGTCCAGGCAACTCAACCACAGGACCCGAAACATGACGTACCCCAAATCCGAGTATCCGGTGCCGCCAATGACTGTTGAAGCAGCCAGCGACTATGCCCGCCGCGTTCACGGTTTCCTCGAAGCCGGGGTGCGTGATTCCGAAGACCTGGAGTTCGCGTTCGACAGCTTTGAACGCCGTTACGGCGTTGGACGTTGGACGCTTGAGCACCTTCGGAAAGGGAAGGCCAAAACATGCGATGTTGGGGTCTTTGCCCGGTTGCGGGCTGCGTATCTCGACCTGTGCGAGCGTCAGGTCAGCAAGCTCCAACACGAAATCGCCGTCGAGAGGGCAGTTGGCGATGATGATCTGGCAAGCCTTGAAGCTGAGGCTACGGCTTTGGCTCAAAAGATTGCGGCGCGCAAAGCCGCGCTCGGGGGGCGGCGATGAGCCCCCATCCCCCTCTTAACTGGCTGGACGCTCTTCTTGAATGGGCTGTTGCCAAGGCTCTTGGCGTGAGGGCGAATTGAGCGAGGCCCGCGTCATTGTCTGGACATCGGCGGGTGCCGCCAGCG
>Ga0196970_1001225_pt1 | contig 18868 bp, 17 predicted proteins | sample S1v_513CmetaG_FD_148672 | JGI IMG/M metagenome (GOLD analysis project Ga0196970, IMG submission 148672) | Soil microbial communities from Anza Borrego desert, Southern California, United States - S1+v_5-13C | ecosystem: Environmental > Terrestrial > Soil > Desert | place: USA: California...
CCCCGCAGCAGGAGGTTGCCGGCCATGGCCCGGCGGTACTCGGCGCTGGCCCGCACATCGGAGATTGGCCGGGCCGCTTCCTGGGCAGCAACCACAGCGGCAGCAGCATGGCCTGCCACCAGCGCTGCCTCCGCATCTGGTACCCGGATCACGGTCGGTGCCACGGCGCCCAGCGCGACCCGGGCCATGCTCGGGGCCAGGCGCACAGCCACGCTCGCCAGCGAAATGGCGTGGGCAGCCCGCAGCCCGAGCTTCTCGAAGGTGCAGAGCTCGTCGGGCGCCTGGGCCCGGAACCGCACCCCGGTAATCAGATCGCCCACCAGCAGCTTCAGGCGCCCGGGGCCGATCATCAACTCAGCGACACTGGTGCTCGTGACGCCGTTCACAATCACATCGGCGTCAAGGGCATAAAGCGCCGGCAGGCTATCCCCCGCAGGCGACGCCGTGCCGATGTTGCCGCCCAGGGTGCCCATGTTCCGAATGGCCGGCCCGCCAATGGTGCGCACCGCCTTGGCCAGCAGCGGGGCGCGCTCACGGATCACCCGCGAAGCGAGCAGTTCGCTGAAGGTAGTGAGGGCGCCGACCTCGAGCCAATCGCCATCTTCGTGTATGTAGGCCAGCTCACCCCGCAGCCGGTGGAGGCTGACCCACGCCATCGGCCGCCAGATGCCGTCCTTGAACCGGACCATCGCATCGGTCCCGCCCGCCACTGGGCGGGTGCCGCCTTCCTGGAGCATCCGGCGCGCCTCGGCGAGTGTGGCCGGTGTGTAGACCGGCACTTCTGCCTGAAGCATAAGGGATCGCCTCCCTCACATACCCGATATTCAGCCAGACTGTAAATCTTGGCCCGTATTTCGCTCCTGCTTTCAAAGATTCCTCTATGTTTTCACTCTTTACGGTTCTTTTTCGAACTATTTTGCGGTATACTGCGGCAAAAGGGGGGTTGCGCATGGCGAGTCCTCTCACATTGGATGAGGTCCGGTACGCGGTCGCGGTGGCCACCGGCCGGGAACCCGGTACGCTCTTGCTGACAAATGCGCAGGTCGTCAACGTTTTCACCGGGAAGGTGGAGCCGGGGACGGTGCTGCTCGCCGGGCGCCTGGTGGCCGGCTTCGGCCCGGCCTACGTCGGTGCGGCGGCCAGCGCAACCATCGACCTGGGCGGCGCCCTGGTGGCGCCCGGCTTTATCGATGGCCACGTTCACCTGGAGTCGGCTCTGGTCGAACCCCGGGAGTACGCACGGGCTGTCGTGCCCCGCGGCGTAACGGCCGTGGTCTGGGACCCGCACGAGTGGGCGAACGTGGTTGGCACCACCGCCTTTGAGGCCGCCCTGGGCGCCACCGCCGGTCTGCCGATGGACGTCTACCTGACGGCCTCGTCGTGCGTGTCGGCCAGCCCGTTGGAAACGTCCGGCGCCCGCCTGACCCCCGACGACCTGGACCACGTCCTGGGCGGCGAGCGCGTCGTGGGTCTCGGTGAACTGATGAACTTTCCGGGTGTCGTGGCAGGTCAGCCCGACGAGCTCGACAAGGCCTGGCGGGCCGAGCGGCATAACAAGCCGGTCGATGGCCACGCCCCGCTGCTGACAGGGCGGGAACTTGACGCCTACATCGCCGCCGGCGTCGGCTCCGACCACGAATGCTTGAACACCGAGGAAGCGGAGGCCAAGCTGCGCCTCGGCATGACCGTCTTCATCCGGGAAGGCTCGGCGGCCCGGAACCTGGCCGGCCTGCTGCCCCTGGTCACGCCTGAGCGCCGGGACCAGTTTTGCCTGGTGACCGACGACAAGCACCCGCACGACCTGGTGCGCGAAGGCGGCGTGGACTTCGCCGTGCGTAAGGCGGTGCAGCTCGGCCTCGACCTGCCCACGGCCGTCCGCCTGGCAACGCTCAACACGTGCCGGTTTTTTGGCATCCGGCGCCGGGGCGCGGTTGCACCGGGCTACTGGGCTGACCTGGCGGTGCTGGACCCCTCGACCCTGGTCTGCAAGGCTGTCTACAAGGCGGGCGCCCTGGTCGCCCGCAACGGCGAGCTGCTGACCCATGCCGCGCCCCCCACTGACGAAAGGCTGCTCCACACCGTCCACCTGCCCGACCTGGGCCCCGGGCACCTGCGACTCCCTGCCCCGGGCGGCGATGTCCGGGTCATCGGGGTGATTCCCGGGCAAATCGTAACCCGATCGCTGACGATAATGCCGACCGTATCAAACGGCGAAATCATCGCCGACCCGACCCGGGACCTCGCCAAGCTCGTGGTCATCGAGCGGCACGGGCGTACCGGGGGCGTGGGCATCGGGCTGGTCCACGGCCTGGGCCTGAAGCGCGGCGCCCTCGCATCCACCGTCGCCCACGACGCCCATAACATCATCGTCGCCGGCACAAACGATGACGATATCCTGGCCGCTGCCCGGGCGGTGGCCGAAACGGGCGGTGGCTTCGCCGCCGTGGAAGATGGCCACACCCTCGCCGCACTGGCCCTGCCCGTAGCCGGACTCATGTCGCAACGCTCCCTGCCGGAGGTCGTACACGCGCTCGATGACTTGGAGGCCGCGGCACACCACCTGGGCGTCGCCATTCCGTCGCCTTTCATGACGCTCTCATTTCTGGCGCTTTCGGTGATTCCCGACCTGAAGCTGACCGACCAGGGCCTGGTCGACCCCTCCGGCGGCCGGCTCGTAAGCCTGGGAGTATAGACACAACACAAAGGCTGAGCCAAAATCGGCTCAGCCTCTTTTCATGCCACAGATCATCCAAAACCGGGGCAATCCCAATTTGGGATGCCCCGGTCATTACGCCAATTTGGGCCGTCTCAACATTATTACTATACCAGTAAAGCAGTCGATTGGCAAGTAAGTACCCGGAAATCCCCGCGATCACGAGCCCCTGCGATCCGACCATCAGCAACGGTATCACATCCATCCATTGCGCTTTTGCACCTCCGGCCAACTGGCGGTATGCTCCTTGAGCGCTCCACCACATCTGGAAGGATGGTGCCGCTATGGGGATCGATCTGCAACAGAAGTACACCCGCGCCCTCAACACTTTCGTCGACAAGGTCAGGCAAGACAAGTACGTCCTGGCCGTCATCCTGGCCGGCAGCCTCTACCACGACGTGGTCTGGGAGAAATCCGACATCGATGTGATCCTGATCGTGGACGACGTAAAGAACCCCACCGGCCACTTCAGCCTGGTCGAAGATGGGATCATCATTAACGCCGCAGCCTTTGACCGGCGCAAGTTCAAGCGTCAGCTGGACACCGGCCTGCGCAGCGGCGTCTTCCACTCCTGGTTGTCGAAGACGACCCTGCTCTACACCACCGACGAGACCCTCCGCGAACTCTACGAATCCATGCTCGAACTCGGTGAGCACGACCAGCAACTCAACCTTGCAGCACGAGGCTCCTACGCCGTCGCAGACCTGGCGAAGGCCCACAAGTGGCTGCAGGTCAAGGGCGATCCACTGTACAGTTACTACTGGCTGATGCGCACGCTGGACAACCTCGCCATCATCGAAGTCACCCTGGCTGACCAGATCCCGGCAAGGGAAGTGATCCAGCAGGCGCTGGCGCTGAACGAACCGTTCTTCCGCGCCATCTACACCGACCTTGCCCAGCAGCCGAAGGACGAGGCGGTCATGCGGCAGGCACTGCAGCTGGTGGACACGTACCTGACCGAACGGGCCGCCCGCATTTTCGCAGTGTTGCTTGACACGCTTGCGGAGCACGGCACCACCATGGGCCTCACCGAGCTGTGCGAACGCCTCCCGCGTGTCTCCGACGACGTGGTGGTCGATGCCTGCGAATGGCTGGCTGACCTGGGCATCGTCGAAAAGCTCTCTTCGCCGATCGAACTGACCCACAAGAGCCGGGCCTTTGTCGACGAGGTCGCTTACTACTACGATGGGGGGCACGCCCGATGATCCGCCAGATCGAAGTGCGAGGCGCACGGGAGAACAACCTCAAGAATATCGACGTGTCGATTCCGAAGGATGCGCTCACCGTCGTCACCGGTGTCAGCGGTTCCGGCAAGTCATCCCTCGTGTTCGATGTGATCTTCAGCGAAGGCCAGCGCCGCTTCCTCGAATCGCTCGATACATATGCCCGCCGCTTCACCTCTCAGTTGCGCAAGCCGGATGTGGATTTCGTCTTCGGACTCTCGCCCGTGCTGGCGATTCAGCAGAAGAAAGGCATTCGCAACCCCCGCTCCACGGTGGGTTCCATGACCGACATCTCCGACTACCTGCGGCTCCTGTTCGCGTCGCTGGGCGTCGCGACCTGCCCTTACTGCAGCCACCAGTTCCACCCGAAGACCACGAACCAGATCGCCGAGCACATCCTCTCTCTGCCGAAGGGCACTGCGGTGGAGATCTACGCCCCGGTGAACAAGATCTACGGTGAACCGTATTCCTACCTGTTCGATCAGATCCGTAAGAAGGGATACCGCAAGTTCCGCATCGATGGCCGGCCGTTCGACAGCAGCCAGAAGCACGACCTGGATGAGCACGTGCCCCACAAGCTGGAGGTCTTCGTCGACAAGTTCGTGGTGGCGGAGAATATCACACGTCAGTTGACCGATGCCCTGGAGCACGCCTTCCTGGTGGGCGACCGCTTCCTGTGCATCGAAATCGCCGGCGATCAGGTCAGTGACGCCGTCCGGCAGCGCTTCTACGAGGGCTTCGGCTGCCCCGAGCATCACACTGTCATCGGCGAACTGCTGCCCTTCTACTTTACGGCGAACGACTCGGAGAGCGCCTGCGAAACCTGCCGGGGCATCGGCACGTACCTGACGGCGATGCCGCACCTGGTCGTGGAGCACCCGCACAAGTCGCTCCGGCAGGGCGCCCTGTCGAACACCTGGATGAGCGTCAAGCACCCGTACAAGTACATGCTGCTCTACAGCCTGGCGCAGCACTACGGCTTCAGTATGGATCAGCCGCTGGCCGAACTTCCTGCGCCGGCCCGGGAGATCCTCTTCTACGGCACAAGGGGCGAGAAGTTCCCGCTCATTCAGCCGCCCGACGTCAAGAAGAAGCTGCAGGAAGCCGGCCGGTCCATCAGCTATGAGGGGCTGGTGCTGCAGATCGATGGACTCTACAAGCGGGCGGCCCGCAAAGGCACGGCCGACACCGCCTACGAGTTCGTCTTCAAGAAGCACATGGCCGAGCAGCCCTGCCCGGACTGCGGCGGCACGAAGCTGCGGCGCTCCCGCCTGCTGATTACCCTGAACGGCCAGAACATCTGCCAGCTCGGCGAGATGCCGGTGGACGAGCTGCTCGACTTCATGCAGACGCTTCCGCTGCCTGTGGATAAGCAGAAAGTGGGCCAGCAGATCATCGTGGAGATCGTGGGCCGCCTGAAGCTGCTGCTTGATGTGGGGCTGAACTACATCAGCCTGAACCGGCGCGGCGACAGCGTGTCGGGCGGCGAGGCGCAGCGCATCCGGCTCTCGACGCAGATCAGCTCCGGCCTGTCCGGCATGCTCTACGTGCTGGATGAGCCGAGCATCGGCCTGCATCCCCGCGACAGCCACCGGATCATCAGCACCATGAACCGCCTGCGCGACGCCGGCAACACGGTGATCGTGGTGGAGCACGACATGGATACGATCTGCGCGGCGGACCACATTGTCGAAATCGGCCCCGGCCCGGGCGAGCGGGGCGGCAACGTGGTCGCGCAGGGGAGCATTCAGCAGATCATGGCCGATCCGAACTCTCTGACCGGCGACTACATCACCGGCCGGCGCCGGATCGCCGTGCCCCCGGTGCGCCGAAGGGGCAACGGCAAGTTCCTGACGATCAAGGGCGCCCGGCACCACAACCTGAAGGACGTCACTGTGGATATCCCCCTCGGCAAGCTGGTCTGCGTGACGGGCGTTTCGGGTTCGGGCAAGAGCAGCCTGATCAACGGCATCCTGTACAAGAGGCTGCACGCGCTGGAGCGCGATCCGCGGGTGATTCCCGGCGAACATGATGCGATCCTCGGACACGAGCAGATCAGCGGCGTGATCAACATCGACCAGTCGCCCATCGGGCGGAGTTCGCGATCGAACCCGGCGACCTATGTCGGCTTCTTTGACCGCATCCGAAAGCTATTTGCCGATACGGCCCTGGCCCGGGCCCGTGGCTACGAGGTGTGGTACTTCAGCCCGAACGGCAAGCACGGCCGCTGCGATGAGTGCGCCGGCGCCGGGGTGCTGGTGACGGAGCTGCAGTTCATGCCGGATGTGGAGACGGTCTGCCCGGTCTGCAAGGGCACCGGGTTCAACCGGGACGTGCTGGAGGTGCAGTACAGGGGGAAGAACATTTCGGAGGTGCTGAACCTGTCGGTGGAGGAGGCAATCGGGTTCTTCGCCGACGAGAAGTACATTCAGCACAAGTTGAAGGTGATGGCCGAGCTGGGGCTGGGGTATATCAAGCTGGGGCAGTGGTCGAGCACGCTGTCGGGTGGTGAGGCGCAGCGGATCAAGCTGGCGACAGAACTGGGCAAGATCCGGAAGGGATCGCATAACCTCTACATCCTGGACGAGCCCACGACCGGCCTGCACTGGGCGGACATCCAACGGCTGCTGGACTGCCTGAACAAGCTGGTGGACGCCGGACACACGGTGCTGGTGATCGAGCATCACCTGGACATCATCAAGAATGCGGATTATGTGATCGATGTGGGTCCCGAAGCGGGGAAGACCGGGGGCTACATCGTGGCCGCCGGGACTCCGGAAGAGGTTGCACAGGTGGACGGGTCGTACACGGGTCAGTTCCTGCGGCCTGCGCTGGAGGCCGGGCAGGTGCAGGTGGCCGTAGGCTGATACGTCGAAAAAGGACTCGCGCAGGTTTGCGCGAGTTTTTTTTGTTGGACTTCCCGTTGTATGAACCGGAGGTGCCTCACGATATGCGATGGAAATCCCTGCTCAAAACGTGGACCGTTTTGATGTTGATTGTTGCAACACTGGCCGCAGCCGGGTGCAGTTCAGCGCCGAGCGAGCCGCCGGTGGCGCCCGAGATACCGCAGGCCGAGACTCCGGCACCGGCACCTGCGACACCGCCACCGACCCCTACGACACCGACGCCACCCGCGCCGGAGCCGCCGAAAGCGGAGAATCCGGCGCCTCAGATCCTTCTGCACAAACCCGAAGCGTTGCTGGCCGGTGAGACGAAGCACTTCCGGTCCGTAGCGCTGCCGCCGGGCACTGAAACACACGCGATGAACATGCAGGACGACCAGGGAACTGCTGTGCTCTATCCATCGCCCTGGACGCAGTCCTCGGGCATCTACCTGCTTGATCTCACACAGGGGACTGCGTCCAAGCTGACGGGCCCGGACCCCAACGGGTGGTATGCGTACGGCGCATTGCTCACCGACGGGCGCCTGCTCCTGGTCGGGAACCAGGTATGGATTGGTGACCCCACCGGTGAGCAGTTCACGGCGGTCGCCGAGGTCGGGCTGACCTGGTTGGTCGAGCCGTCTCCGTCCGGGCGCTACCTCGCCCTGTGGGGACCAAACCAAAAGGGCAACTACACGCTCGTTGATCTGAAAACGGGCGAAGTGCAGACCCGGATGGGGCCCTTTCGGCGGTGCATCCAGGATGGCGGGGTAACGCTCGCCTGGTCACCCGATGAGCGTTACCTTGCGGGTACCGACTGCGACAACGACGCCACGGGCGAAGGAGTCCGCACGCGCATCATCGACCCGTTTTCTGGTGAGGTTGTTCGCACGCTGGAGGGCAAGTATGTGGTCGCCTGGCTCCCGGACGGACGTTTCCTGACCCTGAAGCAGCCGGGCCTTCCTTCGGCATCCATGTTGATGCTGGACCCGGAGGGAACCGTGCTGGCAGAAATGGATGGATACGCCCGTCCCTCACCGGATGGCCGGTTCCTGCTGCAGGTCATAAACACTGGGGTGGACACGCAGTTCCTGATGAAATTGGCCACGGGAGAACGTGTGCCACTGAACCTGCCGGGAACGCTCTTGTGGACAAGCGGCAACGCCATCTACGAAATTCGTTGACGAAACTCTCTTCCATCCATAGAATGATATTCAAACGAGTATCGAAATGAATGGGAGAGATCAGACAGTGATCATCAACACAAACGCCTGGAACCGCATTCGCTACACCCTTTGGGCGCCGATCTATGACCGGATCGCCGCCTTCCCTACATACCGCCGCCGCTCCATTGCGTTGCTCGGGTTGGCCCCGGGCGAAGAAGTACTGATTGTGGGCGCCGGGACCGGGGCAGACCTGCCTTACCTGCCCCCGGCTGTCAACGTGACCGCCATCGACCTGACGCCGGCCATGCTCGAGCGACTGCGGGCTCGGGCGCAGGCCCTGGACCTGCCCGTAGATGCTCGTGTGATGGACGGCCAGGCGCTTGACCTGCCCACCGCCCGGTTTGATGCGGTCATGCTGCACCTGATTCTGGCCGTGATTCCCGACCCCGTGGCCTGCATCAAGGAAGTGGAGCGGGTATTGAAGCCTGGCGGCCGGGTCGTCATCTTTGACAAGTTCGTGCCGGATGCCGAGGAGCCCGGGATGGGGCGCCGCATGACGAACGTGGTCACGAACCTGCTCTTCTCGGATATTACCCGGAAGCTGGGCCCGATTGTCGCCCACACGAACTTGGTGGTTGAGCGTGAGGAGTCCGGCCGCATCGCCGGCGTGCCCTACCGCACGGTCGTTCTGAGTAAGAAAGGGTAGAGGCACGCCAGGGCTGCAGCGAGCAGCAGCACGCCAACGTAGACCGGGAGCAGGTGGATGAAGTCGGTGTAACCGATGGAGAAGTGGGTCCAGAGCGCCGGGCCGAAACTCAGCACACCGGACATGAGAAAGGTCCACCAAAGCCAGCGTGTGCCGGGGCGTATGCCGCCGAGGGCGGTTAAGAACAGCGTCGTTCCCTGTATGATCAGTGCAGTGCCAAACCCAGTGCGGTCGTGGGCGATGAAGGGGACCAGCATTGGCCCGAGCTGCCGGAGCTCCCCCGGACCCCTGCCCATGAAGGCCAGGTCCTGCGACACGAAGACCGTACTCATGCCATAAGCGGTAATCACCAGTCGGTTACGGTCATGGCGGCGCCCAGGGTGATGACCAGCAACTGGCCCCACTGCCCCGCGGCCCAGGCTGCCGAGCGGCGGTATGCAGGCGGCGAGAGGGGCAGTGCGGCACTGCGGTGGCGGCGAATCGCCAGCCAGAAAATCGGCAGGAGGACGACGTTCAGGCCGGCGTGCAGCGGGTCGAAATAGCCATGAGCCTGCTGGGGTAGGAAGACGAGAAACCCGAGGACACCGCACACCAGCAGCGTCTGTCGGGCCCAGAGTTCACCCGAGCGCATGCCGTACAGTGCGATGCCGAACCAGAGCGACGCCGCTCCGAGCGTTGCACCGGCATAGGAGATGCGATCGTGGGCGAGAAAGTCCAGGAGGAGGGGGAAGCGTTGAATACCCTCCAGGCCGCCCAGTTTGATTTCATAAGGCAGAAAGAGATCGGTCACCGCAACCCATGCTGTTACCAGGCCGACTAGAAGCAGCACCGCGGCGAAGAACGAACCGTAGATCCAGCCGGTACCGGGATCATGATGCTGGGGCGCCGATCGTATCGCAACGGCCTCGTTAATCCGGCGGGGAAGGCCCGGACCGGCGAACACGAACCCGGCACTAATCGCCGTCAGCGCAGCGCCGGCATCCAGGACACGCAGGGCGTCGGCCGGATCGTGGATGCCAGTCGCCACAACCACGGGAAATGGCTGCGGTGCAGCGTCTTGAATGGCCGCCTGCACCTGGAGCGCAAGTTCGAGGCAACCGGGTCCTTCGTAGCGAACGCCGTTCTGGTCGACACCCCCGGCGACCATCGCACCGGCAGCCCCGCAGGCCAGGCCTACGCGAACCAGACGCTGGACGCGTTCCGCCGTGGCGTCGGGCGGGAACACGAGGAGGAACGGACGTTGGGTGCCGCCGGCCGCCTTCAGGTATGCAGACCAGTCTTGTTCGGTCCAACTGTCGTTGGCGAGGATCTCCAGGCTGAAGAAATCAGCCTGGGAAAGGGCCTGGCCCACCGCCTGCACAGTTTCGGCGGCGGATGCAGGCGCAGCGCCCACTGGAGAGCCAATCCGGACCCCGACCAGCATGTCGGACTTCGGCATGTGCTGCAACCGCTGCTTCACATCCGCCACCGATGCTCCGGGGACGCCGGTGTGGGCAAGCGTTTCGTTAGCCACGGATCGCAGCCATGTCCCCGCTGCAAGTCTGCTTAGCTGAACCGGCCCCAGCTCCAGAAATCCAAAACCGAATTGGGTAAACGCGCCGGCCGCCTGCCCCGATGGGTCCAGTCCGGCCGCCAGTCCCACGGCCGAAGGAAAGGTCAGGCCGAACACGCTGCGGGCTACCGCCTCTGGTGGCCGCATGTGCCCGAGGGAATCGATCAGCCATGTGCCGCCGGGTAGCCCTGCCAGCTTTCCCATAGCGCCGAGGGTAAGCCGCCGTGCCGTTTCGGGGGCCAACGCAAACAGAAGAGGCCGAAAGACTGTCTGATAGGACCAGTCAGGCACGAGGAATCACCTCTTGAAGAGCCCGGCGGGTGGTGTATCTAAAAGCTATCATATTTCCAAACTACATAATAGACTTTCAAAAACCGAAGGTGGCCTCCGCAGATCATTGCGGAAGCCACCTTTGTTCATTTACACCAACCCGAGCGTCACCAGTGCGTTGTACGCATACCCAATCGCGATCGCACCCACCCAGAGCGTTCCCACGACTACGGCCACCACCCGCCACCGGGCGATGGTAAGCGCCCCGGTCAGGGCGCCGAGCGAGGTGCCGGCCCCGGTAATCAGGAAGGCGAGCGTGGCGCCGGGGCTCATGCCCAGGTCGAGGAAGGACCGGACCAGGGGCAGCGAGGCCTCGGTGTTCACGTACAGCGGCAGACCGAGGGTTGCGGCCAGCGGCACCCCGTAGATCTTGCCCGAGCCGAAGAGGTTGATAATCCACGCTTCAGGAATGAGGCCGTTCAGCAGGTAGCCGATAAAGGCAAAGCCGAGGAAGAGGAGGAGCAGCCGGCCGCCGACCCAGGCGAACTCGGCGCCGAACGCCCGGAGCCCGGGTCGGGAGGCCCCGGCCCTGCTCCCGGTGCCGGCCTCATCGGCCGCACCACCGGCCGCGGCGCTCCCGACGCCCACCGCCATCTCACCCGCCTGCCCGCCCGCCATGGGCTGCAAGCGATACTGCCCCTTCAGCCACCCGCTCCGCTCCAGCACGTAAGCCACGGCGCCCCCGGCCAGCCCCAGCAGAATCGACGACGCAAAGAACGCAATCGCAAACGGCCAGCCAAACAGCCCGGCGCTATAGACCAACTCCTGCGGCGACGTCAGCGGCGATGCCACCATGAACGCCACAATCGGCGCCCACGACACCATGCTGGCCATCATCCCCAGAATCACGGCGGTCGTTCCGCACGAGCAGAGCGGCGTCGTGACGGCCACTGCCGTGGCGCCAATCACACCCGCCTTCTGATTCCGCTTCAGAAAAGCCGCGACCTTCCGCTGGTCCACGTATAGTTTCAGGGCGGTCGCAATCAACACGCTAATCAGCAGCAGGGGCCAGTTGACCGAAAAGGTATGCCAGGTGCGCTCCAGGGCGTATGCGAATAGGCTCATGGCGTTTCCCTACTTTCCGCAGCATGCGCTGCCCGACTGCTCCGCCCGGGCGCCCGCATCGCAGCACCCCGCAGACGACTGCTTCGCCTGAGCCGTACCCCCGCCGCAACACGAGGCCGCCGGCTTCTCCGCCACCCCCGACGTGCAGCACGACTCTGCCCCCGTGGGCAACCCAACCGCCTTCCGAATGATGTCGACCAGAACGCTCCGCTTGCTTTCCGACATGACGTACCCCTCCAGATCGATAATCGTTGCACACAACAACGTTGTCTGACACAACTATAAATCCGGACAAAACTAGTTGTCAATAGCAACAAACCCAGTTCATCAAAAAACGTGACCCGCACCGCTTGACGATGGTACGAGATCGTAGTATATTGGGTCCATCAAGATACTACGAGGACGTAGTAAGGACCGGGGTGGCGCATGGAACAACTGCTCGACATGCTTCTCACCGGGGGCGTCCGGCTCCCGTTTCTGGGCTCGGAACTCTTCGCCCTCGACAAGGAGCTGCCCAAGTCCGACTTTCTCGCCCTGCTCCTGCTCCAGCGGCGGGGGGAGGCGACCATGTCCGAGCTCGCCGCCGACCTGAACGCCCCGCTCAGCACGGCGACCGGCATCGGCGCCCGGCTGGAGAAGCGAAAGCTCATCGAGCGGCAGCGGCATCCCAGGGACAAGCGAGTGATTACGCTGCGCCTCACAAGCGAAGGCGTCGCCCTGGCCACCCGGGCCCGTGCCCAAATCGACGCCCTGCTCTTTCGCATTCAGCAGGCCCTGTCGCCGGACGAAGTCCAGCAACTCATGGGCCTGATCCAGAAAATCCTGGCCGCACTCCAGACCCCGCCCACGGACGCCCAGCCGGCCAACGGACCCGATGCCCAGCAACCTCGCCGCATCAACATTGAGGACTAAGGAGGGGGGCACACCGCCCCCCATCCATCAGCCAAATACTTCGATCTCGTAGTAACGGAGGGAATCAGCATGAGAATCCTTGTTTACACCGGCAAAGGCGGCGTCGGCAAGACCAGCATCGCTGCCGCCACGGCTGCCCGGCTCGCCGCCCGGGGCCAGCGCACCCTCGTCATCAGCACCGATGCGGCCCATTCCCTGGCCGACGCCATGGACCGTCCCCTCGGCCCCGACCCGACCCTCGTCGCCCCGAACCTATGGGGCGTCGAAGTCGACAGCCTGCGGGAAGCCGAGCGCAACTGGGGCTCCATTCAGCGCTGGTTCGCCAGCCTGCTCCAGTGGGCGAAAATGAACGAAGTGAGCGCCGAGGAACTCCTCGTCTTTCCGGGCCTGGAGGAGCTCTTCTCCCTGCTGAAAATCCGGGAGTTCGCGGGCAGCGGCGACTTCGATGTGCTCGTCGTCGACTGCGCCCCCACCGGAGAAACGCTCCGGCTGCTCTCCTACCCGGCGACCATGACCTGGTGGCTGGAGAAGATCTTCCCCTGGAAGAAAAAAGCGATCAAGTTTGCCCGGCCCGTGGTCAAAGTCGCCGCCAAAGGTCTCGAACTTCCCAGCGACGATGTGGTCGATGCCATTGAACTGCTCTGCCGCCACCTGGCGGAACTGCAGACGCTCCTGCTCAACCCGGCCATCACCACCGTGCGCATTGTGCTCAACCCCGAAAAGATGGTCCTGGCCGAGTCCCGCCGCTCCTTCACCTACCTGAACCTCTTCGGCTTCACGACGGATGCGATTATCGTCAACCGTGCACTGCCGGCCGAAGCGACGGAAGGCTACCTGGCCCAGTGGCGGTCGATTCAGGCCAAGTACGATGAGGAAATCCAGGCTGCCTTCACCCCCCTGCCCATCCTGCGGGTGCCGATGATGCAGACGGAAGTGGTCGGCCTGCCGATGCTGGACTTGGTCGCCAACGCCGCTTTCAGCGAGGTTGATCCCGGTGCCATCCTGTTCGAAGGGCGGGTGGAGGAGGTCGCCAAGGAAGAAGACGGCTTCGTGCTCTACCTCGCCGTGGGCTTTGCCGCCAAGGACGACATCAACCTGACCCAGCGGGGCGATGAACTGACGGTCCAGGTCGGCTGGCACAAGCGCAAGGTGATTCTGCCCCGCACCCTGATGGGGCGCCCGGTGCTGGGTGCCAAGTTCGCCGGCCAGCGCCTCCGCATTCGCTTCGGCGAGCGGGCGGAGGTCGGGGCCGCCACACAGGAGGAGTGAGCCAAACATGCGCCGGGAGCAGATGCATATGGTACTCGACGTTCTGCTGGACATGGGCCAGAAACTGGCCGTCCGGCCCGTGCCGCCGGAGGCGAAACAGCACTTTAAGGCGGCTCAGAAAGAGGTGCTCCTCGGGGTGCGGGCGTTCGTTGACAACGCCATCGACCGCATGGATGAGGATTCTGTACCCTCATCCCCAAAGAGCATCAGAATTGACACGGAATAACTACACGGCCGCCCTTGACAGGCGGCCGTATCCAGTCGCATTATTAACTTACCGATCAGTAAATAACCTGTCCGTATAGGAGAAGGTGACACCATGGCACCCCGTCCGAAGAATCCGCCCCCCGACCGGCGCCAGGAGATCCTCGAAGCGGCGCTGCAGGTCTTCGCCGCCAAGGGCTACGCAGCCGCAACGAACGCCGACATCGCCCGTGAGGCCGGCGTTACAGCCGCCGCACTCTACTACTATTTCCCGAGCAAGGCCGATCTGTTCAAGGCGGTTCTGACGCAGCGCCGGTCAGCCATTCTGCCCAACGTGGCCGAAATGGCAGACCAACTGCTCGAACTGCCACCGGAAATGGTCCTGCCCAACGTCGTGCAGATGATGACCAACTTCCTGTCCGACGAGCGCACGGTGGCCATTATCCGGATTGTCCTGGCGGAGTCCAGCACACATCCCGAGGTGCGGGAGGTCTACCAGACGCAGGTGATGGGCGAAATCGCCCCGTTGATGCTGAAGTACTTCAAGCACCAAATGGAACTGGGCCGCATGCGGGAGATGGACCCGCGGCTCATGGCCGTGCTCATCATCGGCCCGATCATTGCCGGACTGATCCTGCGAGATGTCATCAAGGTCGACCTCGCCCAGGACGTAACCACGGAAATGCTGGCTGGGGGCATCATCGACACACTTCTGCCCGGAATCATCGTCTCCCAAAAGGAGTGACCCTTCATGCTACAACGCCTGCTTGCTCTCGCCCAGAAGGAGTTCATTCAGATCCGCCGCGACCGCCGGACTCTCGCCATGATGATCGCCCTGCCTATGCTGTGGCTGCTCATGTTCGGCTATGCCTTCAGCTTCGACGTGCAGGAAGTGACGGTGGCGGTGGTCGACAACAGCGGCACCGAGATCGGCGGCCTTGTCGCCGATGCGTTCAAGTCCTATGACCGCTTCATCCAGACCGACCTGTCCGAGCCGAGCGAGGCCGGCATTCGCGACGCCATGTACCGCGACGAACTGCAAATGGGCATCATCATCCCCAAAGGGTATGCCGATCCCGGCAACAACGATCAGATTCAGGTACTGGTGGATGGCTCTGACCTGTTTGCCGCCCAAACGGGCGCCCGCCTGCTCCAGTCCGCGCTGGAGCCCGCGCAGGGGAAAATCAAGGCGAACCTGGAGGCCCGGACCAAGGCCGACGTGCAGGCCCGGTTGACCAAAGAGCTGGAGGCCCGCCGCAACGCCCTGCTCAGCCAGGTGCCGGCGCCCATGAAGGCCCAGGTTGAGCAGCAGTTCGGCAGCGCCATGGCAATTTCGCCTGAGGCGCTCGACCTGACGCCGCCCGCGGCGCCGCAGCTTATCCCGAATCTGACGGTCCTCTACAACCCGGAGCTGAAGAGCGCCAACGTCATGATTCCCGGCCTGCTCGGCCTGGTTGTCATGTTCATCACGACGATGATGACCGCCATGGGCGTCGTGCGGGAGCGGGAATACGGCACCATGGAGCAACTGGTCGTCACGCCAATCAAGCCGTTCGAGCTGATGCTCGGCAAGTTGCTGCCCTATCTGCTGGTCGGCGCCCTGGACTTCCTGCTCGTCTACCTCGCGGGCAAGTACCTGTTCAGCCTGACCTTTATGGGCAACCTGCCGCTCTTCCTGGGCCTCAGCCTCCTGCTGGTCTTTACCACGCTGGGCCTGGGCCTGCTCCTCTCGACCGTGGCCCAGAACCAACAGCAGGCGATGCAGCTGGCCCTCTTCGTCATTCTGCCGCAGATTCTGCTGTCGGGGCTCATCTTCCCGCTCTCTTCGCTGCCGGATGTGATTCGGTACGTGGCCTACCTGCTGCCCTTCACGCATTACGTGCCCATTGCCCGGGGCATGTTCATCAAGGGGCAGGGGCTTGATTTGCTGTGGCCGCAGGCCGTCATTCTGGCTGGATACGCGGTGGCGGTGGTAACGCTGGCTTCGCTGCGGTTCCGCAAGCGGATCGCGTAGGAGGTGGACCTTACCATGGAATTCGCCATCAAACTGACAAACGTCAGCAAGCACTTCGGCGCCCACGGGGCGGTCGAGTCGGTCAGCCTGACCGTCGCCCCGGGCGAGTTGGTCGGCATTGTCGGACCAGACGGGGCCGGCAAGACGACGCTGGCCCGGCTGGCGGCCGGGGTGCTGGCCCCGAGCGGGGGCACCGTTGAGCCCGAGTCCCGCGGGCGGGTGGGCTACCTGTCAGGCCGCTTCAGCCTGTACCCCGAGCTGACCGTGCTTGAGAACCTGGCCTTCTTCGCCAAGGTCTATGGCATGACCGCCCGTGAGACCGCGGCAGAGACCGAGCGCCTGCTGGATTGGGTGGGACTGCTGCCGTTCAAGACCCGCCTGGCGGGCGCCCTGTCCGGGGGCATGCGGCAGAAGCTGGCCCTGGCCTGCGCGGTCATCCACCAACCCCCGACGCTTATTCTGGATGAACCGACCACCGCCGTGGACCCGGTCGCCCGGGTCGATTTCTGGGTGCTGCTGCAGGACCAGGCCCGGGCCGGGCGGGCCGTGCTGGTCACTACTCCCTACATGGACGAGGCCGAGAACTGCGACCGGGTGGTGCTGCTGCACCAGGGCCGTGTGCTGGCGACGGGGTCGTCCTCTGAATTGAAAGCACAGTTGCCGTATCAAATGGCGCTGCTGATCCCGACGGAGGGAACCACCCCTTCCCGAGCCGACATGGCCGCCGCCGCCGAAGCCCTCCCAGGGCGCCGCTGGGCCATTCCCCTGGGCGCCGGGGTCCGGGTCGCCCTCGACCCGGGCGCCCCGCTCGCGGCACCCCCCGGCTATGCCCTCACCCCGGTCCCGACCAACCTGGAAGACGCCTACATCTGGCTGTCGGGCGCCGCCGAGGAGGTGCCAGCCCAATGAAAAATGCGATTGAAACCCGCGGCCTGACCCGCCGTTTCGGGGACTTCGTCGCCGTGGACAACGTCAGCCTCGCCGTACCGGAAGGCGCCGTCATGGGCCTGCTCGGTGCCAACGGCGCCGGCAAGACCACGCTCATCCGCATGCTGCTCGGCGTACTTGCTCCCACGGACGGCAGCGGCCAGGTCCTGGGCCACGACCTCGCCACCGACGCCGAGGCCATCCGGCAAAAAGTCGGCTACATGTCCCAGCGCTTCAGCCTCTACCACGATCTGACCGTGGAAGAGAACCTGGTCTTCTACGGCAAGGTCTACGGCCTCAAAGGCAGCGACCTGCAAAGCCGCAAGGATGACCTGCTCGCCTGGGCCGGCCTGACCGACCAGCGCCGCCTGGTCACCGGCCAACTCGGCGGCGGCCTCCGCCAGCGGCTGGCCTTCGCCTGCGCCATCCTCCATCGCCCCCGGCTGCTCCTGCTTGATGAGGCGACTTCCGGCGTCGACCCCGTCTCCCGCCGGAAATTCTGGGACCTCATATACGGCCTTTCCGATCAGGGCACCACCGTGCTGGTCACCACGCACTACATGGACGAAGCCGAACACTGCGACCGCCTCGCCATGATGAACGCCGGGCACCTCGTCGCCACCGGCACCCCGGCCGACCTCCGGGCCGAGTACGCCGGAGGCGGCAGCCTCGACCAGGTCTTCGTCACCCTCGCCAAGCGCGGCTAACCACAGGAAGTTCTAAGACCCCGCCCCTTCGTATTTGCGCAGGCCCGACCGCCACGCCAGGGCGCCCGCCCCCAGCAGGCACGCCGCCGCCACCGCCGCACCCATCGCACTGCCCAGGAACCCGCCACCGCCAAACGCAAGCTCCGCCGCCGGATAATGCGAAGCGAACGTAACCGGCAGCACCCAAGTAATTGCAGCCCGCAGCCAGAGCGGGTAGATCGTCGCCGGATACCGCGCCAGCCCGGCGACCCCTTCGGCGCCGCGCATCAACCCGTTGTACGGCACCCAGAACGAAAGTGCGTACAGCACGGTAAGGAACCCTAGCAGCAGTCCCGTGCCGCAGACGACCGCAACCAGCGCGTATAGTGCCGTCACCGGAGTCCACTGCACACCGGCCGGCCCGGCGACCGCCAGCAGAATGACCACGGCCACCGCCACATCACCGAGGGCCGAGAGATTCAGCCTGGGCAGCAGCCGCACATACGGGCTCATGGGCAGAATCAGCACCGAATCCAACTCCCCCTGCATCACCAGCGCGGGCAACTCGCGCAGGCCGCTGCCCAGGAAGGTGGCCAGGCCCCAGGTCAGGCTGAAGAAGGCGTAGAGGAGCGTCGCCGGATACGGTCCCCACCCGCCCAGGGAAGATACCTGACCATAAACCAGCCAGAGCACGGCCAGCGCTGCCCCGTGCTGCAGCATCGAGGCACAGATGCCAACCCAAAAGTCGAGCCGGAAGTAGCTGAGCGCCACCAACTGGAGGCGCAGCTGGTCGAAGTAGAGCGCGGCGTTCCGCATCGGTTATCCCCCCGAAATGGTGACTCGGCGCAGGCTGAAGACAAAAAACCGGTCGGCCAGGATCAGCAAAACGACCGCCCAGAACAGCTGCAGCGCCAGCGCCTGCCAAAGGTCGGCCCCGTGCAGCTGCCCCAAGTAGATCGCAGTGGGTACATGGACCCCAGCCTGAAAGGGCAAGTAGCCAACCAGCGTCCGCAGCCAGGCCGGAAAGAGTGACAGCGGGATCATCGCCCCACTGGTAAAGGCAAGCAGCACCCCCTTGGCCGTCGAGAGCCCCCAGGTGGAGCCGTCGGTCCAGAAGGCCAGGCCCCCTACAAAGAAGCTGATCCCAAAGCTGATGCTCACGGCCAGCAGCAGGCTGATGACCAGTGCGGGCAGGTGCACCAAAGACGGCAGCTGTACC
>Ga0196970_1001226_pt1 | contig 18863 bp, 20 predicted proteins | sample S1v_513CmetaG_FD_148672 | JGI IMG/M metagenome (GOLD analysis project Ga0196970, IMG submission 148672) | Soil microbial communities from Anza Borrego desert, Southern California, United States - S1+v_5-13C | ecosystem: Environmental > Terrestrial > Soil > Desert | place: USA: California...
CCTGCTTTCAATCTCCGTTGTGCCCGTGGGCCTGACCCGCTTCCGGCAGGGGCTCTACCCGGTGCGGTCGTACCGTCCGAATGAGGCCGCTGCGATGATCGATCAGATCGAAGCCTGGCAGCGGAAGCTGGAGCCCGAGTGGGGCACGGTCCTCGTGCACGCATCCGACGAATGGTATGTGGTCGCGGGGCGTGAAGCGCCGCCGGCCGAGGTCTACGAGAACTACGACCAGCTTGAGAACGGCGTCGGCATGATCCGTCTCTTCCTCGAGCAGATGAAGGCGACCACCGAGCGCCTGCCCGCCGAGCTGCCAGCGCCCCGCAAGGTGACGGTGGCCACCGGCGTGCTGGCCACCCGGACGCTCCGCACGGCCGCCGAATGGCTGATGGAGCATGTCAAGGGTCTGACTGTCGAAGTGGTCACCATCGAAAATGAGTTTTACGGCCCCACTGTCACCGTGGCCGGCCTCATTTTGGGGCAGGACTACGTGTCCCAACTGCGGCCTCGGACGGATTTGGGCGACCTTGTCATTCTGCCTGCCGTAGGTTTCCGGGAAACCGATTTCAAGTCGTTGGACAACATGACGTTAGACGATATCGGCGCGCTGCTCGGGGGTGTGCCGGTCACCATCGCCGCCACGCCGGCTGAGTTGGCCGACAAGGCAACGGGCGGGCTGCTGGCCCCGGAGAAGAAGAAGCGCCGCCTGCGCTCGCTGCGTCTTACCCACTACGGCGAAGCCGCGGTGGTCAACATGGAAAAGGACCCCCTGGGCCGCTGCGAGCGGTCGCCGGGGCTGAAGTCGCCCCTGGGCGAGTAGAGTTCCGTACCCGCCGCAGATGCCGGGTGAAACACATATTTTACCACAGATATCACAGATGACACAGATACCGGGTGAAGCCGTTCCAGGTCATTATCCAATAGAATCATGGCCAAGAATGACGAACCCAGTATCAGTGACATCTGTGTCATCTGTGGTAGAAACATGTATCCAACATGCCCCTGCTCAATCTGCGTCATCTGCGGCGAAAACCGCTTCCCTCACACCGTACATACGGAGGAACCAAAACATGAAATCGATTGTTGCGATTGTCGGACGGCCCAACGTGGGCAAGTCTACCCTGTTTAACCGGCTCACGCAGTCCCGGCAGGCCATTGTGGAAGATTTCCCGGGCGTCACGCGCGACCGGCTCTACGCCCAGTGCGATTGGAACGGCAAGGAGTTTACCCTGGTCGACACCGGCGGCATTGTGCTCGACAAGGAAGGCGACACCATCGAGGCGCACGTCACCAGGCAGGCCGAACTGGCCATCGAAGAAGCAGACGTGATCATTTTCGTCTGCGATGTGACCCACGGCGTGACCGCATCGGACCAGGAAGTGGCCGAAAAGCTGCGCCGCGTGCGCAAGCCGGTGCTGCTGGCGGTCAACAAGGTGGAGAACCTCAAGCGCGACGAAGAGGCCCTCGAGTTCTGGTCCCTGGGCCTTGATACCATGATTCCCGTTTCCGCGGAGCATGGCATGGGCACCGGCGACCTGCTGGACGCGGTGGTCGAAAACCTGCCGGCGCCCGAAGAGATGCATGAGGAAGACGAAGATCTGATCAAGGTTGCCGTCATCGGCCGGCCCAACGTGGGCAAGTCGTCGCTGGTCAATGCGATCCTCGGCGAAGAGCGCGTGATCGTCTCCAATGTGGCGGGCACCACGCGCGATGCCATCGACGTGCTGATCGAAAAGGGCGAAGACCGTTTCCTGCTCATCGATACCGCCGGCATGCGCAAGCGCGGCAAGGTGGAGGAAGGGGTCGAGCGGTACAGCGTCATGCGTGCCCTGCGGGCCGTTGAGCGTGCCAACGTCGTGCTGATGGTCATCGACGCCGAGGACGGCGTGACCGACCAGGATCAGAAGATCGTCGGCTATGCCAACGAAAATGGCAAGGCCTGTATTGTCGTCATCAACAAATGGGATCTGGTCGAGAAAGACGAGAAGACCATGGAGAAGTTCACAGACAAGGTCCGGGTCCGCCTGGCCTTCATGGACTACGCCGTGCTGGCCTTCCTGTCCGCCAAGACCCGGGCCCGGGTGCATAAGCTTCTGCCGCTCATTCGGAAGGTGGCAGAAAACCACGCCCGCCGCATCTCGACGGCCGAGCTGAACGACCTGATCCGCGAGGCTTACTCGCTCAACCCGCCGCCCTCTGACAAGGGGCGCCGCCTGAAGATCTTCTTCGGGACGCAGCCGCACGCGGCCCCGCCCGGGTTTGTCTTCTTTGTCAACGACAGGGAACTGCTTCACTTCTCCTACAAGCGCTATTTGGAGAACCGGCTGCGTGAGACCTACGACTTCGAGGGCACGCCCATCCGACTCTATTTCCGCAACAAGGCGAAGGTCGATCTGAAGGTTGACCGGCCCATCCGGGTGCGGCGAATTCTGGCCGTGTCAGGCAAGAAGCGCACGGTCCGCCGGGCCGCACGCAAGCTGACCACCGAGTAGCCCCGTCCCACAAATTCCGCAATATTAGAACCTAGTCCTAAAACCAGGAATAACCCCGGGTGTGGCGAATATTCCCTTTCGTAAGGGACGGGCCAGTGGGGCCGGTCCCCGCAAAGGAGGACTCGTACCGTGCTGGAACTGGCTGCAGCCGCACTGATTGGCTATCTGCTGGGCTCTATACCCGTCGGCTTCCTGGTTGCCAAGTCCAAAGGGCTCGACATCCGAAAGTATGGCAGCGGAGCCACCGGCGGCACCAACGTCCTGCGCACGTTGGGCGCGGGGCCAGCGCTTGCCACAGGCGTCACCGATCTGCTCAAAGGCCTTCTTGGGGCATATATCGGCAGCCGGCTGGGCGGCGACTGGGGCTATGCGGTGGGTGGGTTCTTTGCTGTTGTCGGCCACTCTTACCCGGTCTGGCTCAAGTTCAAGGGGGGCAAATCGGTCGCCACCGGCGCCGGTTCGCTGGTTCTGCATCATCCTTGGGGCTTCCTGGGGGGCCTCGCGGCGGCGATCGCGACCATCGCACCGACCCGCTACGTCTCGCTCGGCTCCCTGGTTGGTGCCGTCGTCTTCACAGCGATTGTGGTCTTCACGCCAGGCACACCCATGGCAGACAAGGTCCTGGCCGTTGGGGCCACGTTGGTGATCTACATTCGCCACTGGGAGAATATTAAGCGGCTGGCCGCCGGCAATGAGAATAAGCTGGGGCAGAAGGCCCGGCCCCGGCCCCAGGCGTAGGAGGGACGCGGCTTGAAAGGCTATAGAATCGCCATCGTACCGGCTGGGGCGTGGGGAACGGCCCTTGCCGTGCCTGCCGCCGCGGGCGGCCACCGGGTGGCGCTGTGGCGCAGGAGCTGGGAAGGCGACGGCCTGGCCCACCCGGCCCTGCCGGGAATCCAGTTGCCCGCGAACGTACACAGCGTAACCGATATCGCTGAAGCGGTGGCAGACGCAGACCTGGTCATCCTTGCCCCCGCCAGCGTCATCCTGCGGCAGACGTGCCGGGCAATCCGTGCCCATCTCCGGCCGGATGCCGTGCTTCTGAGCGTCACCAAGGGCATCGACCCCGAGACCTACGTACGCATGAGCGAAGTGGTGGCGGAGGAGATTCCCTCGCACGCGGGGCGCATCGCAGCGCTGTCGGGGCCCAACTTCGCCCACGAAGTCGCCATGCAGATGCCCACCGGGACCGTGGTCGCCTGCCCGGACATCAGCATTGCAGAGTTCGTGCAGGAATTGCTCATGACGCCCCGGTTCCGCATCTACACCAACCCGGATATTGTAGGGGTGGAGCTGGCAGGGGCGCTCAAGAACGTCATGGCCCTGGGCGTCGGCCTGTCGGACGGGCTGGGCCTGGGTGACAACGCCCGCGCCGCCCTGATCACCCGTGGCCTGACGGAGATGGCCCGCCTGGGCATGACCTTTGGTGCCAACGTGCTTACCTTTGCCGGCCTCGCCGGTATGGGCGACCTGGTGCTCACCTGTACCAGCGATTCCTCCCGCAACCGGCGGGCGGGCCTGGCCATCGGGCGGGGACAGTCGGCCAGCGAGTTTGCCAGCGCCAGCCATTTAACGGTGGAAGGGATTCCGACCACCCGGGCAGCCTGGAACTTGGCGCAGAAGGCCGGCGTGACCATGCCAATCACCGAGCAGATCTACCGGGTGCTCTACGAGGGCCTGCCCGGTGTGCAGGGCATGGAGAATCTGATGGGGCGGGAAAAGACCCACGAAGTGGAGGAGGTCCTGCGCCAATCCTTCACCGTGGATCTGCCATAGCGAACTTGGCCAACGGGGCGGACCCAAACCCGCCTCGTTTTTGGTCTGGCCTTTTGCGGCGGTATCCTTTAAGATAACTAAGTATGCTTTATTACGGAACACGGCAGGAGTGGAGAGCTGCGTGAGCATCCTTGAAGTGAACAAACTCGGCATGGGTTTCGGCGCTCGGACCCTGTTCCAGGACGTCTCTTTCCGCCTGCTGCGCGGCGAGCATGTCGGCCTGGTCGGCTCCAACGGCACCGGCAAGTCGACTTTTATTGAGATCATCACCGGTCAGACCCAGCCGGACGAAGGGACGATTCAGTGGTCCAAGCACGCCTCGGTGGGCTACCTGGACCAGCACGCCCGGCTCGTCGCCGGTCTGACCGTGCGCGACGTGCTGCGCACCGCCTTCCAGGGCCTTTTTGAACTGGAAGAAGAGATGGGCCGCATCGGTGAAGCGATGGCCACGGCCGACCCGGATGAAATGGAAAAGCTGCTCGAAGAGATGGGCGACATTCAGGACCATCTGGAGACGAGCGGCTTCTATATGATCGACGCAAAGATTGAAGAAGTGGCCAAGGGCCTGGGCGTGACGGCTTTCGGCCTGGATAAAGACGTGACCGAGCTGTCGGGCGGCCAGCGGACGAAGGTCCTGCTGGCGAAGCTGCTGCTCCAGCAGCCGAACGTCCTGATTCTGGACGAGCCGACCAACTACCTGGACGAAGAGCATATTAACTGGCTGACGGAGTATCTGCAGAACTATCCCTACGCCTTTATGTTGGTCAGCCACGACACGTTCTTTATGAACGATGTGGTCAACCTGATCTATCACCTTGAGGGCGGTCAGTTGACCCGTTACTCGGGCAACTACGAGGCGTTCCTGCGGGTCTATGAGCAGCGGCGCATGCAGCAGGAGAACGCCTTCGAGCGGCAGCAGGCCGAAATCGCCCGGGTAGAGGATTTTATCGCCCGGAACAAGGCCCGGGTGGCGACCCGGGGCATGGCCAACTCCCGCCAGAAGATGCTCGACCGCATGGAGCGGATCGAAAAGCCTGTGGAGTACCCGCGGCCGACCTTCAACTTCCCGCAGGGCAAGCTTTCCGGCAAGCTGGTCTGCAAGCTGGACGGCCTGGAGATCGGCTACAGCTATCCGCTGCTGCCGCCCATGTCGATTACCCTGGAGCGGGGCCAGAAGATCGCCATTACGGGCATGAACGGCATTGGCAAGTCGACGCTGCTGAAGACGATTCTGGGCCTGGTCCAGCCGCTCGGCGGCGCCGTGGTCCACGGCGACAGCCTGCTGAAGGGGTACTTTGCCCAGGAAGAGACGATGGACGATGAGCGGACGCCGCTTGAAGAGCTGTGGGATGCGTACCCCTGGCTTTCGAATAACGAGGTGCGGGGCCGGCTCTCTTCCAGCGGTCTGACGGCGGAGCATATCAACAACAAAATGTTCAACCTCTCGGGCGGCGAGCAGGCAAAGGTGCGCCTGGCGAAGCTGCAGGTGGAGGAGACGAACTGGCTGGTGATGGACGAGCCGACCAACCACCTGGATGTGGCTGCGAAGGAAGAGCTGGCTGCGGCGCTCAAGAAGTACAAGGGTACGCTGCTGCTGGTCTGCCACGAGCCCGAGTTCTACCGCGATTGGATTACCGACGTCTGGAACGTCGAAGCGTGGGCAAAGAAGAGCGCAAAGTAGGGCCAAATTGAGAACCCCGGGAACGCTGCGAGGCGTTTGCCGGGGTTTTTGGCATCTACTTTTGTGGTTCCTGCACACGCACGGGCAGGCTGAACCGTTCGACGATCTGTCTGGCGACCTCGTCTGGCGTCAGGTCTGTGTTGTCGATGAAGAGGTGACGGTCAGGGTAGGGGAAGTCGCCGTCCGAGTTCAGTTTGTACCTGCGGTCCGTGTTCTCGACGTTCCGCCTGGACCAGGCGAGGTTGCGCTTAGACGGCTTCTCGGAGAGGCGAAGCTCGGTCTCGTTCCGCCGCAGGCGTTCTTCCAGCGGGCTGGAGAGCTCCACATAGCAGACTTCGGCGCCACGGGATCTGAAAATCGCCGTGACCCGATCGAGGAACTCTTTATCCTCCGGCACGTCGAACGCCCAGACGTAAGTAAAGATCATCCCCGGCAGGTCGCTGGCGGCCACCTCTTCAAAGATGCGTGTCCGGAACTCGTTGTTGAGCCGGGCGAAGGGCGGGCTGCCGTAGGGAAAGTAGCGCAGGAGCGGTTCGATGGTCATATGGTTGTGGAAGAGCGGCATACCCGTCAGTCGTTCCAGAGCGAACCCGACGGTCATCTTGCCGACGGCCGGGGGGCCAAAGATCATCACCAGTTGCATCGCTTATCCCTCCGGTAGAGTCGCAAGTGGTACTCGCCATCTGCCCAGGCGGTCAGCACCTTTGCCAGCTAAGGTGGAACAGATTTGACGCCAGGATGGCGAATCCCTCCACAGCAACCTCCCGGCACCCCCTTTCCTTCCGGCGCGTAAGATAACGGCGTAAGAGGGGGTGCTCTGTGCATGAACACGCTGTCGCTCGCCTTGCTCGCCCTCGCACTCAGCCTGGACTCCCTCACGGTCGGGCTGCTGTACGGTGTGCGGGGCATTAAGCTCCCGTGGACGGCCATGGCGGTTGTGAGCGGGGCGTCGGGACTCCTTTTGGCCGGCGCCATGAGCGGCGGCCGGATGCTCAGCGAGCTTCTGCCGGCCGGTGTCGCCGGGCGCCTTGGGGCGCTTCTGCTGGTCGGGGTGGGGCTCTGGATCTCCTACCAGACCTGGCGCAGCCACAAGCGTCCGGGCGCACAGCCTCCCGAGCCGACCCCGGCCCCTGCCCCCGGCGGCCCCCTGAAAGTCTGGCGGCTTCGGCTGGGCTCCATCGGCATCGTCATCGAGATCCTGCGGGAACCGGGCGCAGCCGACCTCGATCACTCGGGACACATCAGCCTGTCTGAAGCCTGCTTCTTGGGCGTCGCCCTGGCCCTGGATTCGGTGGCAGCAGGCCTCGGCGCCGCCATGGCCGGCTTCTCGCCGGTGGGCCTGCCCCTGGCCGCAGCCGGCGGCTCCCTGGGGCTCATGCTCCTCGGTTCCCGGGCCGCCCGTCTCCTGCCGTTCAAGCTGGAGGGCCCCTGGGCGATGCTGCACGGGGTTGTACTTGTCGCCTTGGGCCTATATCGGATGGTTTCGTAGGGAGGGTGACAACCCTCCCGAACTTTTTTGGAATATAGGAGGCAAGTCCCCCATAGAAATGGCCTTGAGACAAGGGACTTCCACCATACGAACGTAGCCCCACGCGCCTGCATCCCGGGCGGGAGGAGGGGGCCCGGGCGAGGATGGAACCTAGGGAGGGAACTGCGTGGAGAAGTTTGACATCTTTGAGGACGTAGCCAAGCGTACCGGTGGGGACATCTACATCGGCGTCGTCGGTCCCGTGCGTTCCGGCAAGTCCACGTTCATCCGCCGCTTTGCGGAGCAGGTCGTCCTGCCCAACATCGCAGACGAGTACGAGCAGGCCCGCATTCGCGATGAACTGCCCCAGTCGGGCGGCGGCAAGACGATCATGACCGTGGAACCGAAGTTTATCCCCGCCGATGCCATTGAGGTCAACGTCAAGGAAGGGCTGACTGTCCGCATCCGTCTGGTCGACTCCGTGGGCTACGCTGTCGAAGGCGCCCTGGGCTACCTCGACGAAACCGGCCAGCCCCGCATGGTGCAGACCCCGTGGTTTGAGCAGCCCATCGCCTTCCATGAAGCCGCTGAACTGGGCACCCGTAAGGTGATTGCTGACCACTCAACAATCGGCCTGGTCGTCACCACCGACGGCTCGGTCACCGACCTCGCCAGGGGCAAGTACCTGGAGGCCGAGGAGCGGGTTATCAGCGAAATGCAGGCCCTTGGCAAGCCGTTCGTGGTCCTGCTTAACTCCACCCGCCCCTTCGAGCAGGCGACCATGGAACTGGCCGGCGAGCTGGAAGTGAAGTACGGCGCCCCCGTCATTCCCGTGGATGCCAGCGAACTGTCGCAGGACGATGTCCACCTGATCATGGAGCAGGCGCTCTTCGAATTCCCCGTCCGTGAAGCGCACATCAACCTGCCCCGCTGGGTCGAAGAACTGGACCGGTCCCATCCGCTCCGGTCGCAGTTCGAGGAGGCCATCGCTGAGGCGCTGCAGGGCATTCAGAAGATCCGCGATGTGGACGCCGCCGTGGAGAAGCTGGGCACCTATGACTTCATGGAGCCCGCGACCCTGCGGACCATCGACATGGGGACCGGCGTCGCCCACGTGGATACCAACGCCCGTGACGATCTGTACTATCAGACCCTTGAAGAGATCACGGGTGTGCCGCTGGAAGGGAAGCATACCATGGTCCGCCTGTTGCGTGACTATGCGCATGCCAAGGCGGAGTATGACAAGGTGAAGGATGCCCTGGCCGAAGTGCGCAGCACGGGCTACGGCATGGTGCAGCCCCACATGTCGGAAATGACCTTCGAGGAGCCGGAACTGGTCCGCCAGGGCATTATGTACGGTGTCAAGCTGCGGGCAAACGCTCCGTCGCTCCACTTTATCCGGGCGGATATTACCGCCGAAGTGACCCCGATCATCGGCACCGCCAAGCAGGGCGAGGAGCTGGTGCAGTACCTGCTTGACAAGTTCGAGGACGATCCCCAGAAGCTCTGGGAGTTTGACATCTTCGGCAAGAGCCTGCATGAGCTGGTCCAGGAAGGGATTCAGAGCAAGCTGTACAAAATGCCCGAAGACGCCCAGCACAAGCTGCAGGAGACCCTCACCAGGATCATCAACGAAGGGTCGGGCGGGTTGATCTGCATCATTATCTAGCGTCCAGTCCATGGCACTGGCTCCCGTGCGGGGCCAGTGCCTGGCCTTTTGTGGCCCGAAAGAACTGCCGCGATAAGCCGTACGTCATACGGAACAAATTCGTTGTAGATCTTTCTCGCTATATCGGTGAACTTTTTTAGCGCCAAAGCTTCTATTTTGAATCGACTGGTTTCTGGAACCTTGCTCCCCTGTACCGCACATGTTACACTTTGACCGAACCGAGGGCGAAGTACCAACGTCAAATGCACTGGGTTATATAATAAAGGGAGGCATCATGACAATGGGAACCCTTGTTACCTTTCGTCCCCGGGCCGAAGACGCAGCCGCCAAAACCGAAGCCATCTTAAGCAAAATCGGCGAGCTGTATCAGAAGAAAGTCAAGGCCAAGGAAGCGCTGCCCGGCGTATTGGCCACCATGATCGAGCACGGCGAGCACGAGTTTGTCATTCGGGCCGTCATGCTCTGGGGCTCCGGTGAAATGGAGGCCCACGAAGTGATGGCCATGTGCGAAGAGTACGCTGCCGTTGCTGGCATTACCCTGGTAGGAAATCGGCCGTTTTAGGCCGTAGGCATGGCGCCCTGCGTGGGGCGCCTTTTGTTTTCGATGCCGCTTGACACTCGTTGGGGCGCATGTTATGATCCGTAACAATTAAATATCAGAACTCCGGTTGGGGAACCAGCCGGGGCTCTTATCCAGAGAGGTGGAGGGAACTGGCCCGATGAAACCCGGCAACCCAGGGGTGCTCATGTGCACTCCAAGGGTGCCAATTCCACCGGCGGGCTGCGGGTCACGCCGGGAGATAAGAGGGCAGGTTCTGTTCCGTCCAACTGTGCGACGCAACGGCCGCTCCCTCGTGGGAGCGGTCTTTTTTGTGAGGTGACTTCATACGTGGCCGCAGCCGAACTTCCATTGCGCTTGACCCGGCGGCAGTACGCCGTGGTCGCCACACCGGCCAACCCGCTGCCGCTCGATTCTGGGCGGGAACTGCACGACGTGACGCTCTGCTACGAAACCTTCGGCGCCCTGAATGCCGCAGGCGACAACGCCGTGCTGATTTGCCACGCCCTGACCGGCGACAGCCACGCGGCGGGCAAATACGACCCCGGCGACCGAAAACCGGGCTGGTGGGACCAGGCGGTAGGGCCGGGCAAAGCGATCGACACCGAGCGGTACTTTGTGATTTGCACCAACGTGCTGGGCGGCTGCCAGGGCTCCACGGGCCCGGCCTCGTTCAACCCGGCAACGGGCCAGCCATACGGGCCGGATTTTCCCCTGGTGACGGTTCGGGACATGGTGCGGGCCCAGGCCAGGCTCATGGACCTGCTGGGGATACAGACGCTGCACGCTGTGCTGGGCGGCTCCCTGGGCGGCATGCAGACCTTGCAGTGGGCCGTGACGTACCCGGACCGGGTGCGGGCCATTATCCCCATAGGCGGGGCGGGGCGGTTCCACCCGCAGGGCATCGCTTTTAATGAAGTGCAGCGGCAGGCGATTCTGACCGACCCGGGCTACCAGGGCGGACGCTACTACGGCGGCCCAGGGCCGGTCCAGGGGCTGGCTACGGCACGTATGCTCGGCATGATTACGTACCGGTCCGACGAGTCGATGTGGCAGCAGTTTGGCCGCCAGGTCCGCGCCGGTCACACCGAACTGCCAACTGAAGCCAACTTCGGGTCCATTACCTATGAAGTGGAGTCCTACCTGCGCTACCAGGGCGATGCGCTGGTCCGCCGCTTTGATGCCAATTCTTACCTGTACCTGACCAAGGCGATGGATCTGCAGGACATTGGGCGGGGCTTTGCCAGTTACGAAGCTGCCCATGCGGCGATCCGGGCGAAGGTGCTCTCCATCGGGATTCGGTCGGACCTGCTCTTTCCCACCTACCTGCAGCGGGAGACGGCCGACCTGGTCCGTGCCGCCGGCGGGGAAGCTGCGTACATTGAGATGGACTCACCGTGGGGTCACGACGCATTCCTGGTCGACTTCCACCTGATCGCCGAACCAGTAAAATCCTTTCTGGAACATAACTAAACCGTTCCGGAGAACGATGGACGTAGCGGCTGCGCTCAGTGTATAATCGTGCGTATTATGGCGCCCCCGAACTGCGGGATGACCTGTAAACGAGCCAATACAGAGGAGGATCAGGCGCCCTTGGGAATTGTTGTACAGAAGTATGGTGGCTCCTCGGTGGCCAACGCCGAGAAGTTTCGCCGTGTGGCCAGGCGGATCGCCTGGAAGCGACAGCAAGGTCATGATGTGGTCGTGGTTGTCAGCGCCCCAGGCGACACCACCGACGACCTGCTCGATAAGGCTTCGGAACTGACCAAGAACGCCAGCGCCCGTGAAATGGACGTGCTGCTCTCCACCGGCGAGCAGATCTCCATCGCGCTGCTGGCCATGGCCCTGCAGGAGATTGGCTGCCCGGCGATCTCCCTGACGGGACCGCAGGCGGGCTTCCAGACCGATGACACCCACCGGGCGGCGAAGATCCAGAATATCGATACCAAGCGGGTCCGGCAGGAGTTGGCGCTGGGCAAGGTCGTGATTGTTGCTGGCTTCCAGGGCCTGGACGCCAACGGCGATATTACCACGCTCGGCCGTGGCGGCTCGGATGCGTCTGCCATCGCCCTGGCAGCGTACCTCGAAGCAGAAGCCTGCCAGATTTTCACCGATGTTGACGGCGTATATACGTCTGACCCGCGGCTGGTGCCGACCGCCGCACGGCTGGACGAAATCAGCTATGATGAGATTCTCGAACTCGCAGCGGCCGGTGCGCAGGTAATGCAGCTGCGCTCTGTCGAATTTGCCAAGCAGTACGGCGTGGAGTTTGAAGTGCTGAGTTCTCTGGCTCCCCTGCCCAGCGAGGGCGGAATTGAGAAGGGTACGAAGGTGGTGGCAGCATTGAGCCCGAACAACAATCGCGTCGTTTCCGGCGTTGCCGTTGACTCCAAAGTGGCCCGTATTACCATTCTGAGCCTGCCTGACCGGCCGGGTGTGGCTGCTAAGGTCTTCGGCGCCCTGGGCAAGGCCAAGGTCAACGTTGACATGATCGTCCAGTCGGCCGGCGTAGTGGCCGGCGGCATTCCCACGGCCGATATCGCTTTTACCTGCGCTCGGGATGATCTGGACCTGGCTCTGGACGTGTGCCAGGAAGTGCTGACCGCCCTGGCCGGCACGCAGCTGATTTACGATATCGACGTGGCGAAGGTCTCCATTGTCGGCTCCGGCGTGGCCTCCAACTACGGCGTCGCTGCTAAGATGTTCGAGGCGCTGGCCGAGCGGGGCGTCAACATCGAGCTGATTACGGGTTCGGAAATTAAGATTTCGTGCCTGGTGCGGGCCTCGCAGGCCGTGGAGGCCGTGCGTGCCGTGCACGACAAGTTCGAACTGGGCAAGACCGCCGCGGGAGCGGAAGTCAAGTAAGGGTAACAGGGAGCCACCTCACGCAGGTGGCTCCTTTTTCATGGCGCGCAGGTTGATGATGATCAGCCCTGCTGCGAAGAGCCCCGCTATGGCCACAAAGCCCCACCAGATTATCGCTGCCAGGTCAAGGAAGGCAGCCATCCGTCCGTGATCCACCAAATCCCTCCCGCTGCTCAATACGAGTTCGCCAGGCGAAAGGTTCGGCAGGCTGGGAAACAAAGATAGTTGCGCGAGACGTATCTTTGATGGAGAATAGAGAGAAGGAGTCTCGGATCCACAGAGACTCACGTTTACAATAAGGAGGTGCGGGCCTTTGCCCGGTGAAAGCACCGTCATGGTGACCAGTCCGAAGGGTCGGGTATTCCGAATCGATCTGGCCGAGCCGGATGCGATCTCCGTGTTTGATATGGCGGGGCGCCGCATGCTGCGGGTCAATCTAAAAGGCATCGGCGCAAAAGCGATGCTCAAGCGGATTCAGGAGAACATCAGCACCGGTGCGCCGGCCTATCTGGCGGCCTGGCCGCCCAAGGATGTCGACCGTATTCTGACCTGCCATGCGATCGCATGTGAACGATATATCTGATCATCAGGCGAGGGGCTGAACCCTCGCCTGCTTGCGCGTCAATCCACCGGGAGGTGCCCGTCGTATGCTCTGGGCTCTTGGGACCGGGCTGCTCTGTTACCTGATCGGAGCGATTCCCTTTCCCGTGATCGTCAGCCGCTACGCCCGTGGCATCGACCTGCGCCAGCACGGCTCCGGCAACATGGGCGCCGCCAACGCCGGCCGCGTGCTGGGGAAGCGGTGGTTTGTGGTCGTTTTCCTGCTCGATTTTCTCAAGGGCGCTGCTGCTACATACCTGGCCCGACTGCTGCTGCCCGAATATGCGGCAGCGGACGGGCTGCTGGCTGCGGCCATCGGCGCGGCCATCGCCGTTGCGGGCCACTGTTTCCCGGTATACGTGGGGTTCAAGGGCGGTCTCGGCCTGGCCGCCAGCGCCGGCGCCCTGGTCATCATCAGCCCGTGGCTGCTGGTGACGGTGGGCGCATCGATTCTGGTCTTCTGGGCGCTGGCCCGGAACATGTACGTGGGCACCGCCACCGCCGTGGCCCTGGGGCCGGTCTATGCGCATCTGCTCATGGGCAGGTGGGATGTGACCTTGACCGTCGCGCTCTGGGCCGCCTTGATCGTCGCCCTGCACATGAAGGATGTGCGGGCCTGGTGGGCCGTCCGCCGTGCAGCGTAGCCATGCGCAAGTCGGCCATGATTCCGGGTAACCCCTGGACGTTGCTCATTACGCTCGATGAGGACCCCGACAGCCTGGGCTGCGTGGTGCGGGTGCAGCAACTGACGCTGGACGGCACAACGTCGGACTTCTGGGAAGTCCGGTACAGCCACATCGAAGAAGCGCTGCGAGAGATGGAGATGGCTTATGGGATCGGACCGAACGATTGGCTTGACCTCGGGTAAGGGGGAAGGCCTTTGGGCGCGCCTGCGCCCCTGGCTGGACTGGGCGTTCCTGCTGGCCTGGATGGCCCTGATTTACCGGCTCTCCGCCACGCCGGACCTGAAGACGGTGCCGCTGGCGCAGCGGTTTCACTTACTGCCCGCGGCCATCGGGGTGGAACTGACCAACCTGCTGGAACTGCTGCTGCGCAAGGCGGCCCACATGGCCGCTTTTGGTCTGTTGGCGTGGCTGGGGCACCGGGCGCTGGCCGGGACCTTCCGGACCTGGTCCCGGGCCCGCCTGCTGGCTGCCGCCCTCGCCCTGACCGTGCTTTACGCCATCTCCGACGAGTGGCACCAGACCTTCGTCCCGACCCGCTATGGCTCGCCACGCGACGTCGCCATCGACACGGCCGGCGCCCTTATTGCCCTGGCCTCCATCTGGTTCCGTAGCCGCCGCCGCCCCGCTTCCTGAGCCGATCCGCACTTCACAAAGCAGGTGTTACCGATGCTCCAGGCGCTCCTGATTCAAGGTGAACATCGTACGGTGATCAACTGGCCGGAGGACCGTGCGAAGTGGGACAGCGGCGGCGGTCTTCTCTGGCTCGACCTGCAGGCACCTTCCGAACAGGCCATGCAGGAACTGACGAAAGAGTTGGACCTGCACCCCATGGTGGTGCGGGCCTGTCTGCACCCCGAGCACCGCGGCCGCCTCCGGGAGTTTACCAGCCAGATGCTGCTGGTGCTCAACGCCGTGGGGCGCAGTTCGGAAGGCGGCAAGGTGGACGTCGGGCGGTGGCGGACGCTGGAACTGAACGTAATCGTAGGGCGGCGGTTTGTGCTGACGGTTCACCCCGAAATGGTGCCGGCGGTGGCGGCGCTCTTCGCACGCTGGAAGAAGGCCGGCGAAGGCAAGCCAACCCTGGAATACCTGCTCTTCAGTCTGTGCGACTCCGTGGTCGCCGGGTATTACGTGGTACTGGACCGGCTGGATAAGTACATCGATGACGCCGAAACGTCGATCTTTAACGGCGAAGTCTCACGGCACGTGCTGGACCGGATCTTTGCCCTGAAGAAACACATTCTCTACCTGCGCCGCGTGCTGGGGCCCCAGCGGGACGCCCTGGGCGCCCTGATGCGCCGGGAGTTCGACTTCCTCTCGCCCGAAATGCGGCCCTACTTCGTGGATGTGTACGAGCACACGCTGCGGATCATCGATCTGCTCGATACCTACCGTGACATGATCTCCACGGCGCTGGACGCCTATTTGTCGACGGTGAACAACCGCATGAACCAGATCATGAAGATGCTGACCATCGTCTCGACGGTGATGCTGCCGCTGACGCTAATTTCGGGCATCTTCGGGATGAACTTCGCCCACATGCCCCTGGTGGGTTCGCCGGCGGGCTTCTGGATTACCGTGGGCGGCATGGTTGTTCTAGGCGGAGGCATGTGGACCTACTTCCGGCACAAGAAGTGGATGTAGATGAAACGGCTCACGCTCCCGCAGGGGATCGTGAGCCGTTGGTTTTAGTCGTACACGCCAGCCTCGACGTAGTACCACATCTCGCCCTTGCGGGCGTGGAACCAGGCCATCGTGTCATTGCCTGCGGGGTTGAACATGGCGGGCTCGCAGCACCTGTAATGCATGACCTCATCGTACTCGGCGCCCTGATGCCGGCCGTCGTAGCTGATGCCGATCTTACCGCCGGTGCGGTAGAAGTAGAAGGGTTTTCCGTCGATTAACTGCCAGCCGAAGACCTCGTCGTAGCCGTGCTGCTCCTTCAGGCTCTTGCCTTCGATGATCACATCTCCTAACAGTTCCAGTACCCACTGGCCATTCCAGCCGAAGAAGCCCTTCACCGGCAGATCAACCCTTGTCGGGTCCAGATCGCCCTGGTAGACCTGCCTCCCATTGCGTAGGATGGCGAACCGGCTGCGACCTTCACCCAGTTGCGTGAACTCCACGAGGTCGCTCCCGGCGAAGACCGGTCGCGTGTAGATGTGCGCCTGCACATCCCAGGGCGTGAAACCGCCGGACCGGACCAGCACCCCGCCCTTGCCGTCACCGGCCACGATAGCGAAGTCCCGGCCGTCGTCGCTGACGGCCACGTCGTAAACCTCGGACAACCCGCTCCGGACCAACGCATCGCCTTTGTACAGGTCGAAGGTGTTGGTGTTGGCGTCGACCTCCACCAGCTTGTACCCCGTGGGCGCCAGCTTCTTGTTCAGGTAGACGACCCGGTGGCCGCCGGTCACGTCGCGCCACTTGGCCCGCTTCGCCATGATCTCCTCAGTCAGGCGGTCGTTGTACTCGAAGTGGCCCGGCTGATCCACACTCCGCTCCACGATCGGGTACTCTTCGATCGTCAGCGGGGCGCCAGGCCCAACCGCCAACTCGGTATGTCGGGGCATGTTACGCAGCACGCCCAGCCCCACCAGCCCTAGAATGAGCAGCAGCGCCGCCGCCACTTCCAGCTTGGCGCCGACCCGCAGCCGCCGCCAGAGGCCAGGCCCACGCTGCTCAGGTCCGCTCACCGGCATCGGCAAGCCCGCCTGCAGCCGGTTCCACACATCCGGCGGCACAGCCAGCACCTCGGACTGCTCGACCAACGTCTCCCGAATCAGCTCATCGACCTTCTCAGGCATGCGGCTCACCTCCATCCACGCCGGCGGGTTCACCGATCAGACGGCCCAATTGCGTTCTCGCCCGATGCAACCACGACTTGACCGTCCCTTCTGGCACCTCCATCAACGCGGCGATCTCGGCGACAGATCGGTCATGATAGTAATAGAAGACGATCACCGTGCGCATCTGCTCGGGCAACGCCCCGATGGCATCCCACAGCACCTGCCGCAGGACCGCCCGATCCTGTGAATCCGGCACGACGGTCGGTTCGTCCGTCATCACATCCGCCAGATGGTGCTGCGCCCACTCCCGGCCGGCAACGCGGCGAGCCTGCCGGACCACCATCCGATACAGCCAGGTGGAGAAGGCGGCCGGCTCCCGCAGGCTGCCGATGGCCCGGAAAGTCTGGGCAAACGCCTCCTGCATCACCTCTTCGGCGACGGTGCGATTGCCGATGATCAGGTACGCCGTCTGATAGACCTTGCGGGCGTAGTGCTGATATAAGGTTGCAAAGGCCGTACCATCACCTGACTGGCAGCGCCTGATCAGCGCCTCATGATCCACCGGTCATCACCTCCTGCTTATATAGAGACGCGCCAGGCGCATCTGGTTGCAGGCTTGTCCAACAAATAGCCCATATGAACCGCTCGCCTTGCCAAAAGGATACCGCTTCGCTACAATATTTGGGGTGTGGGACCCCGTACATAGGTAGGAGAGGGGAATTTTTCGATGGAACGCAGTTTCGTCATGGTCAAGCCCGATGGTGTGCAGCGCGGTCTCGTCGGTGAAGTGATTTCGCGCTTTGAGCGCCGCGGCCTGAAGCTTGTTGCTGCCAAGCTGATGACCGTCTCCCGGGAACTGGCTGAGGAGCATTACGGTGAGCACAAGGCAAAGCCCTTCTTTCCCAGCCTGGTGAACTTCATCACCTCCGGCCCCGTCATGGCCATGGTCTGGGAAGGCCCGAACGCCATTGCCATGATCCGCAAGACGATGGGCGCGACCAACCCGGCCAACGCCGAACCGGGCACCATCCGGGCGGACCTGGCCTGCGACATGTCCTATAACATCGTGCACGGCTCCGACGGCGTCGAGAGCGCCGCCCGTGAAATCGGCCTCTGGTTCGGCGAAGTCGGCCCGTCCTACGAGAAGACTGTCGACAAGTGGGTTACCGGCAAGTAGGAGCGCTCTTAGAGGCCCGGTGGTCCGCCACCGGGCCAACGTTTACCCCTGCGGCCCCGCCGGCGGCGGTTGCTGCGGCTGCGGCTGTGCCTTCACAGCGCGGGGTCCCGGAATGATCAACACTTGGCCCGGCGTGAGTTGGTAGGGCTCCGTCAGTTTGTTCGCCCTGGCAACCGCCCCGGGCGAGGTGTTGAACTTTTTGGCCAGCCGCCAGAGGCTGTCGCCCCGGCGCACCGTGTAAATCACCTGCGACTGTTTTGGCAGCAGCGCACAGGGAACGAATACATCGACATACCCGTCCTTGGTGCCGGCGGCCATCTCGCCGGATGTCGTCGGGCGGGCGCTGATCAGCCCGCCAATATAGACCCGTCCCAACTCTTCGAGCCGGCTGTCATTGCCGACAGCCAATACTTGATACACATACATGGTCTGCGCCCCAGATGCTGCTGCGATCACTTCGCCCCGGCCGTCGCCGTTCACATCATCAAGCGAGATGCTGCGAAAATAGGCGTTCGGATAGAGAAGGGTCTGGCATAATAGGGAGAGGCCCCCTTGTGTCCAGGCGTAAATCAGCACGTTGTCGCGCGTGCCGACGATCACCATGGTCGGTCCGGTAGGGTCGATCTGTCCGACCACCACCGAGAGGCCGTCCTTGGGGAGCGTCTCTTCCCAGCCCAGTGCGTAAGTGTCGCCCGTCCAATCATAGACTTTCAGTTCACGGCCGGCGCAGGCGACGATTTCGGGCAGGCCGTCGCCGTCGACATCGCCGGTCTCGACTAACACCAGGCGGCCCAGGCCGCCCCCGCGCCAACGGCGGTGATACTGGCTGACTGAACCCCCTTCGCCCTGGCCACCGTGATCGTTCATCTGTGCCCACCTCGGTCTGCTTCCTATGTCACCAGCTTATGTAACCTGAAAGGCAGGCGTGAATCAAATGACCTCAACGGACTCAGGTAAGGTCCGGTTGGCCATCATCGGCGGAACCGGCGTCTATGATCCCCGCATCCTGGCCGACATCCGCGAAGAGTCGGTCTCGACGCCGTATGGCGATGTCAACCTGCGCGTCGGCACCTATGAAGGGGAGGAGGTCGCGTTCCTGCCTCG
>Ga0196970_1001227_pt1 | contig 18839 bp, 12 predicted proteins | sample S1v_513CmetaG_FD_148672 | JGI IMG/M metagenome (GOLD analysis project Ga0196970, IMG submission 148672) | Soil microbial communities from Anza Borrego desert, Southern California, United States - S1+v_5-13C | ecosystem: Environmental > Terrestrial > Soil > Desert | place: USA: California...
AGCACCTGATACACGGACTAAAATATAAAGGAAAAGAACAGAATGGTCTTTTCCTGGGCAAGGAGCTTGGTAAGGCCATTAACCCCCTGGACTGGGGCATAGAAGCTATTGTACCAGTACCATTATTCAGGAAGAAGGAATTCAGCAGAGGCTATAATCAGAGCTTAATGATTGCCGAAGGAATAGGTGAAGTACTTGGTGTGCCTGTTTATTCCAAAGCAATTGTTAGGGTGAGACACACCGAGAGTCAGACTGAAAAGAGCAGAGAGGAGCGGGTGGACAATGTAAAGGGCGCTTTTCAGGTCAGAGATGAAGCACAACTCAGAGGTAAGCACATACTCGTTGTGGATGATGTGCTCACCACGGGAGCAACCATTGAAGCATGTGCGTTGACCATACTGGATATTCAGGATACACGGGTGAGCATTGCGACAGCCGGTATAGCGATGGGTTAGCACAACCTTCTGTATACTCCAGTGCCGTACCAGCGCATCAAAAAAGCCCCTGCTACTGCAAGGGCTCGTATAACATAAAGATTGTTGTGCTTACTTATTCATTACGGCGAGGAACTCTTCATTGCTCTTTGTACCGCGCATCTGCCCCAGGAGGAACTGCATCGCCTCATCCGTATTCATATCGGAAGTATGGTTGCGGAGGATCCACATCTTGTTGAGCGTGTCCTTATCCAGAAGCAAGTCATCCCTACGGGTAGAAGAAGACGTAATATCAATCGCCGGGAATACCCGCTTGTTCGCAAGACGGCGATCCAGCTGAAGCTCCATGTTACCAGTACCCTTGAACTCTTCAAAGATAACTTCGTCCATCTTAGAACCAGTATCAATAAGGGCAGTAGCAAGAATGGTAAGTGAACCTCCGTTCTCAATCTTACGGGCTGCACCGAAGAACTGCTTTGGCTTTTGCATCGCATTTGCTTCCACACCACCACTTAATACTTTACCGGATGCAGGAGCTACCGTGTTATGCGCTCGCGCCAGACGCGTAATAGAATCGAGCAGGATGACGACATCATGACCTACCTCTACCAGGCGCTTTGCTTTTTGCAGTGCAATGGTAGACACCTTAACGTGCTTATCAGCAGGTTCATCGAAGGTAGAGGCAATAACCTCAGCCCTTACACTTCTTTGCATATCGGTAACCTCTTCCGGACGCTCATCAACAAGAACGATCATCAGATAACACTCAGGATGGTTGGCAGCGATTGCATTAGCTACTTCCTTCAGCAGCATCGTCTTACCAGTCTTTGGCTGGGCAACGATCAGTCCGCGCTGACCCTTTCCTATCGGAGTAAAGAGGTCAATAATACGAACACTGGTGCTGCTGCCGGGCTTGGCAAGGTTTAGCTTTTCAAACGGAAATAACGGTGTGAGATAGTCGAAAGGAACGCGGTCGCGGATCTCGTCAGGAAGGCGGCCATTAATAGTCTCTACTTTAAGCAGGGCGAAGTACTTCTCGCCCTCTTTGGGAGGACGTACACTACCCTTTACGGTATCACCTGTCTTCAGGCCGAAAAGCTTGATCTGGGAAGGCGAAACATAGATATCATCTGGTGAACTCAGGTAGTTGTAGTCGCTACTGCGGAGGAAGCCATAGCCGTCCGGCATCATTTCAAGCACGCCTTCGCTGACTACTATACCATCAAACTCGATATTGAAACCTCCGTACTGATTATCTCTGCGGGGGCGGTTTTGCTGCTGGTGCTGTTGCGGTGCTGGCTTCTCAGGCGTTGAATGTTCCTGTGGCTGCTGCACATCGCTCTCTTCTGCAGGAGGCATTATGATGCCAGATTCTTCTGCTGGCTCGAGCTCTGCCGTTACCTCTACATTCTTCTTATCAGGGGTCTCATCAATGTTGTTCATTAGTTCAGACCAGCCGGCTGGAACAGCAACATCTTCCTTAGATTTAGCGGGCTCCTCAGTACGGAATTCAGCACGTGGCTTCCTGGTACGCTGCTTCTTAGCTTCTGTTGTCTGGTTATCTGTATTTGCTGCAGGTGCTGCTTTAGCAGCATCAGGTTTTGTTGGTTTCTCTGCTCGTGGAGCGGCAGCCGATTCTTCAGCCTTCGTTTCCTTTGGTTTACGTCCGCGGCGCTTCTTGTCTTCGCCTCCGGCGACACCGTTATCTCCTCCACTGTTATCCAGAGCTTGCTGGTCAAGAATTTTATAAATAAGTGATTGTTTGTCCATTGTACGGGGATTGTTGATCTTGAGGTTTTCTGCGACGTCTATGAGCTCGGGAACGAGCATATCGTTTAGTTGCAAAATGTCGTAAGGCATGTTATGCTATTTTCGAAAAGAGTATTGTACAGTTACTATTGATTTGTTTCTTAAAACAGATGGACTCTCAATTAAATGACTGGGAAATCTGTTTACGGAAAAGTTGAAAGGAGGGAACAACAACGGTTCCTGAAGCAACATTACAAATGTTTTTGTTAATAAACCAAAAAATTATTCTTTGTTAGTTTCCATCTCAGATTTAAATACAGCAGCCATTCTCCGGACAGTGGAGTCGATGCTGGAATAGGTGAACCTGGGCAGAAATCGAGGCAACTTACCAGCATTATAAAAAGCCTGTCTCTGGGAGCTGCGTGCGGTTTCCCGCGTTATGGTAGCGGTTTCTCCAAAGAGCCGCGACCGGAAAATGCTCCACCGCCAAACCAGGCTAGTCAGTAATCCACCCGCCCTGATGTGCGGCGGCTTTTTGCCCAATGCCTCAGCCATACGGGTGAATATCTCCCTATAGGAGTAATTACCAGCGCTGAGTATAAAACGCTCACCAGATATGTTACTATCCATTAACTGAACCATTGCTCTTATTACGTCTGCTACATCGACCCAGGCATTGATACCACTGGTGTAAAAAGGAAACTCCTTATAAACAACCTTCATTAACCTTGCGGAACCTTCGTTCCAGTTACCCTCTCCTAAAATAATGCCAGGGTTGACCACTACGCCGTCCAGCCCTTCGGCGAATCCGCGCCATACCTCCATTTCAGCAAGCTGCTTACTGAAACCATAACGGGAATTGTACTTACTTTCCTCCCATTGTTCCTCTTCAGTGATCTCCTTTTGGTTTTCTGCCCTGCCCAATGCTGCTACGGAGCTAACAAACAGCAGCTTCTTTACGCCTCTGACGAGTGCTTCGTTGACAACGTTTGTTGTACTCTCTACATTGAAATGGATCATCCGATCCCTATGGGAAGCATCGAAAGAGACTATAGCGGCACAGTGATAAACGTGGGTGACATCAGCCAAAGCATCTTCTACCTGGAAGATATCCAGCAGATCACATTGAAGCCATTCAACACCAGCAAGATTTTTCAATGCATCATCAGGAGGCGTGTTGTTATACAATGCCCTTATGGTTTTGCCTTGCTGTGACAAATACTTTATGAGGTGTCTGCCAAGGAAACCACTGGCGCCTGTGACCAGCGTGAGTTCTCCACTGGCGGAACCTGACCGTTCGCGAGTTGCCTCCGGCCCGACGTGTGCAGGCGGAGTGGTAAAATCAAAGTTATCTGGAGGTGAATCGCTGAACGCCATCTGGCTTATGGTAGACTTTCAAATTGCCGTAGGAAACGAACGTCGTTCTGGGAATAGAGGCGAAGGTCGTTTACCTGGAACTTGATCTGTGTGATACGCTCGACACCCATACCGAAGGCGAAGCCGGTATACACTTCAGGATCGATATTGAAGTTCCGTAACATATTCGGATGCACCATACCGCACCCGAGAATTTCCACCCAACCGGTGTGCTTGCAAAGGCTGCAGCCGCTTCCGCTGCATACGGTACAGGAGATATCCATTTCTGCACTTGGCTCAGTGAAGGGGAAGTAGGATGGACGGAAACGAACCTTGGTGCCCTCTCCAAACATCTCTGTTACAAAATAATATAAGGTCTGCTTCAGATCAGCGAATGAGACATCCTTATCTATATACAAGCCCTCGCACTGATGGAAAAAGCAGTGAGCGCGAGCAGAGATAGTCTCATTTCTATAGACACGACCAGGACAAATGACCCTTACGGGAAGATTACCCTCTTCCATTATACGCGACTGTACGGACGAAGTGTGTGTACGAAGCACCCAGTCAGGGTTTTGCGATACATAAAATGTATCCTGCATGTCCCGGGCGGGGTGATGCTCGGGCATGTTCAGCGAAGTGAAATTATGCCAGTCGTCCTCGATCTCTGGACCGGTAGCCACGCTAAAGCCTATCTTTTCGAAGATGGATACGATCTGGTTCTCCACCATGCGGAGCGGGTGACGCGTACCCATTGGAATAGGAGTACCCGGCAGGGTAACATCAATAGCAGGACCTTTACCTGCGGTAGCCGACTGCAAAGAACTGAACTCCTCATACTTTGCCTCTGCAAGCAGCTTGAAAGAATTGAGCAACTGTCCGGCTTCCTTTTTCTGATCATTGGGAACATTGCGCATCTCGCCAAATATCTGCTTCACAATGCCCTTGGTACCGAGGTACTTAATTCGATAAGCCTCCAGCTCAGCGGCATCCTTTGGCTGGAAAGAGTTGATCTCAGCCTCGTGAAGTTTTATCTGCTCCTGTAATCCTTGCATAGGGGGCAAAGATAATTGATTGGCTGTATTCCCTACGCTTTTGTACCAGCGGGCTCTTCTGGCACTGTTTTTTCCTTGGCCATAATACATAAATCAAGCACGATGACAAGACTGTATACAATAATGGCAATCCTTCTTTGCAGCAGCATGCTGTTTTCCTGCGTAGGCAAAAAGAAGTATCTGGCTGCCAACAGGAATATAGCCACCCTGAGAATGGATAGTGCAAGACTAGCACGGCAGATAAATGAGATGGAGAACAAGGTAGACCAGATGGAGGCGGCCAACCGCTCCACAACGAATGAACTGGAGAACACAACCGCCCAACTAAACCAGAGCCAGGAAGAGGTGGAGGCACAGCGAAGGAGACTTCAGCAACTACAATCCTTGATAGACCAGCAGAGGAGAAATACCGAAGCGCTGCGAAAGAAGATATCAGATGCGTTGGTGAACTTTGGGTCGAATGAGCTGTCAGTGAGCATGAAGAACGGGAAGGTGTATGTGAGTATGCAGGAGAGCCTGCTGTTCCCCTCAGGTAGTGCTACAGTGAACCCCAGGGGAAAGGAAGCACTAGGTACGCTGGCTAAGGCATTGAACCAGAATCCTGATATCACGGTGGAGGTAGAAGGACATACAGACTCTATCCCGATCAGCAGGACATATAAGGATAACTGGGACCTGAGCGTGGCGAGATCTACAAGTATCGCCAGGATACTTATCAAAGAATACTATGTTCACCCTGCCAGAATAACTGCCAGCGGGAGGGGAGAATTTAACCCTATAGCTACCAACAGCACGCCAGAGGGACGGCAGCAGAACAGAAGGACGGAGATAATACTGGAGCCGAAACTGGATGAACTGATGCAGCTAATACGGGAGTCTCAATAAACATGTAGGGCCTATTGCCTGTAAGGGCGGAGATTGACAACAAGATGAGGCGGCAGACTGGTTAGCTACTGGTTGGGTACTGGTTGGATACTGGTTGGATACTGGTTGGATACTTGCTGGGAGCCTTATGGCGTTTTCTCATGTATAGAAGAGGGGAAACGAATGGGTAGACGGATAATGTGCGGGTGTGACATTGTTAAGATTTATCATGCCTGAGACGGGAGGTGATTCTTTTTCGATAAATTGTGTTGGTTAAACCGAATATAGATGAATCGACCTGTTCGAAAGGTAGCAGTGGTAGGAAGTGGCGTGATGGGGAGTCGTATTGCATGTCATTTTGCCGGGATAGGCGTTGAGGTATTACTGCTGGATATAGTGCCACGGGAGCTAAATCCCGCGGAGCAGAAGAAGGGACTGACGCTGGAGGATAAGGCCGTGCGAAACAGGGTAGTGAATGAGGCGCTTCAGGCGGCACTAAAGGCCAAACCTTCCGCAGTTTACTCCAAAGACGTCTCTCAACGAATAAAGACGGGCAATATAGAAGATAACCTGAAGGACATAGGCGACTGTGACTGGGTGATGGAAGTGGTGGTGGAAAGGCTGGATATCAAACAAAAAGTATTTGAACAAATAGAGCAATATAGAAAGCCAGGCAGCCTTATTACCTCCAATACTTCAGGCATACCCATACACCTGATGAGTGAAGGCAGAAGCCAGGACTTCCAGGAACATTTTTGCGGAACACACTTTTTTAACCCTCCAAGATATTTAAGACTACTGGAGATCATACCAGCCCCTAATACAAAGAAGGAAGTTATAGACTTCCTGATGGAATATGGGGACAGGCACCTGGGAAAGACCACCGTACTATGTAAAGACACACCCGCTTTTATAGCTAACCGGGTAGGTGTGTTTGGGTTTATGGCGGTGTTTCATTCGATGCAGCAACTGGACCTGAACGTGGACGAAATAGATGCGCTTACCGGTCCGGTGCTGGGCCGACCTAAATCTGCCACCTTCAGGACAGGCGATGTGGTGGGGCTGGACACGCTGGTGCATGTGGCGAAAGCGCTACCGGAGAACGCACCTGACGACGAAGCAAAGGAAATTTTTAAGATGCCGCCATTCCTGGAAAAGATGGTGGAGAATCAATGGCTGGGTGAAAAGACCGGTCAGGGATTTTACAAGAAAGTAACCCTCCCGGTTTCCCCGGAAGGAGGAGCTGGTGTTGGTCCAGAAAAGGAAGCTAATCTGGCGGATCGTGGATCTGCAATGCAGTATAGCAACAGAGATACGGACTCAAGTAAGGCAAAGGCTGAGAACGCCACCTTCACGACATCGCCAGAGAACAGGGGAGATGAAAGAAAGAGTGAGCCAATAGGAGGGGCGAAGGGGAAGACGGAAATACTGACGCTTAACCTCCAGACAATGGAGTACGAGCCGAAGAAGAGGTCAAGGTTCGCCACGCTGGAAGCAGCTAAGCAGATAGATGATCTGAGTGCCAGGCTGAAGGTGCTGTACAACGGACAGGACAAAGCAGGTGCATTCTACAGGCAGTTTCACCACATGCTGTTTGCCTATATCTCGCACCGTATACCGGAAATATCAGACGAGCTGTACAAAATAGATGATGCATTGAAGGCAGGGTTTGGATGGGAGATAGGAGCCTTTGAAAGCTGGGACACACTGGGGGTTGAGAAGACGCTGGCGAAGATGAACGAGGAAGGAGTGACTGTGGCGCCATGGGTGAAGGAGATGCTGGAGAGCGGCGCGAAGAGTTTTTATAAAATAGAAAAAGGAGAACGCAGATATTACGACCAGAACTCTAAATCCTACCAGCCAATACCCGGAGCGGGAGCATACATTATACTGGAACACCTGCAGGAGAAAGTGGTGTGGAAGAATAGTGCCTGCACGTTGTATGACATAGGCGACGATGTGGTGGCGCTAAGGTGGAACACTAAGATGAACACCATAGGCGGTGAGGTGCTGGAGGGAGTGAACAAGGCTATAGGGATAGCCGAGGAACGGTATAAGGGACTGGTAATAGCCAATAGCGGAGCAAACTTTAGCGCCGGAGCAAACGTGGGATTGATCTTCATGTTTGCAATAGAACAGGAGTATGACGAACTGGACTTTGCGGTAAGGCAGTTTCAGAACACAACGATGCGCCTTAGGTATAGCAGTGTGCCGGTGGTGGTAGCACCACATGGACTGACGCTGGGCGGCGGCTGTGAGATGTGTCTGCACGCAGATGCAGTGCAGGCATCGGCAGAAAGCTATATCGGACTGGTGGAAATGGGCGTAGGGCTTATACCTGGTGGAGGAGGAACGAAAGAACTGGTAGTGCGTGCATCGGACAGGAACATAAAAGAAGACGTGGAGCTAAACTACCTGCAGCACCTGTTCATCAATATAGGTACAGCGAAGGTGGGTACATCGGCGCATGAAGCATTTGAACTATCTATCCTGAGAAAGGGAATTGACAGCATAAGCATGAACCCTGACCGCAGAATTGCAGATGCAAAGAGAAAAGTACTGGCGATGCACGAAGAGGGCTATACGCAACCCGCGAAGAGAACAAATATAAAGGTGCAGGGCAGAACGGGCATGGGACCTTTGCTGGCAGGCGTACATGGAATGAGAATGGGCAACTACATTAGTGACTACGACAAATTTATCGCTGAGAAGCTGGCTTATGTGATGTGCGGCGGAGACCTTAGCCAGCCGACAATGGTATCAGAGCAATACCTGCTGGACCTGGAGCGGGAGACATTTCTGAGCCTGTGTGGCCAAAAGAAAACACTGGAACGTTTGCAGAGTATATTGCAGACTGGTAAACCATTGAGAAACTAGCAACAGAGGAGTTTGCACCAAATGAAAGAAAGAACATTGATCAAGACCCTTTTCCTATGCCTGGCACTAACCGCCTCAGGATATAGCGTGTACGCCCAAACGGACCCTATAGTTCAGGCGAGAATGCACGTGGACATGAAGGACTACGAGAAGGCAAAAGAAGCATATAAAAAGCTATACGAACAATCTCCCCGCGATGCGGACGTGTACAGCGAATATCTGGATGTATTGATATTGGTAAAAGACTATAAGGAAGCAGAGAAACTGGCGGAGCGGCAGATAAGCAGCAACAAGAGTAATCCTATGCCGCTGATAGACCTCGGTAAGGTGTACCTGGCTAGTGGTAAGGAAAGGAAAGCGCAGGAGCAATTTGAAAAAGCAGTGCAACTGGTGAATGGAGATGACCTGCTGACCACGAGGATGGCAAATACATTTTCCGCTATCAACCAGGACAAGTATGCGATAAAAACCTACGAAAAAGCCGTGGATCTGCTGAGGAACGGATACCTCTACAGCACTCCGCTTGCTAAGCTGTACGCTAAAACGGGAGATATAGACAAAGCTCTGAACGCTATGCTGATGGCTGGTCCGGTACAAATGCCCGGTGCAGACGACACGAAGGCTACTATGATGGAACTGCTGGGCACTGACGAAAAGAAGCTGCAGATGGCGCAGAAAGCGCTGATAAAGAAAATAAATGAGCAGCCTGAAAACATCTGGTACATAGAACTACTCACCTGGCTGTACACACAGAAAGATGACTGGGAAGGCGCACTGATACAGATACAGGCAGTGGATGAGCGGAACAGGGAGAACGGACAGCGGCTTCTGGAATTTGCCCGGACTGCAAGACGGGAAAAGAAATATGACATTGCAATCAAAGCACTGGAATCAGTAATAGAAAGAGGTAAGAACCAGCCTATGTACGGCGTTGCGAAAGCGGAGCGAGTGAACATAATGATGGCGCAACTGGAAGATAATCCATTCTTTAAACCGGAAGACATAACCAGGCTGGAGCAAGAATATGCTGCATTCTTTGAAGAGTTTCCCCAGTACTACAACACAGAGACATTAAGAGACTACGCCACCCTGGAAGCACAATATGCCAATAAGCCTGACACGGCGATAGCACTGCTGAAGAAGGCAATAGCCACCCCAAGTGCGCGGAAAGACTTTAACGGATGGGCGAAGCTGCAACTGGGCGACTACTACCTGCTCACAGGCAAAATATGGGATGCGTCTCTGACATATAGCCAGGTGGACAAGGACTTCAGAGAGGATATGCTGGGAGAAGAGGCGAGATTCAGGAATGCAAAGCTAGCCTATTACAGGGGTGATTTTGAATGGGCACAAGGACAACTGAATGTATTGAAAGCATCTACCTCTGAGCTTATTGCCAATGATGCACTTTATCTCTCAGTACTTATAACTGAAAACATACCCCCGGATAGTGTGATGGTGCCGCTGGAGCGCTATGCATATGCCGACCTGCTGCTGTTTCAGAACAAGGACAAAGAGGCAGAGACATTGCTGGACAGTATCTCGACCGCTTTCCCGCAACACCCGCTAAGTGATGATATACTTATGCTACGCTCGAGGATAGCCCATAAACACAGGGAGTACAACAAAGCGCTGGAATACCTGAAGCAGGTGTATGACCCCTGCAAGGACTGCGGGAAAGATGACCTGCTGCGGGATGATGCACTATTCAGGACAGCGGAGATCCATGAAAAGTTCCTGAAACAGCCAGCGAAAGCACGGGAATTTTACGAGCGCCTGATAATGGACTATCCCGGAAGTACCTTTGTGCAGTCGGCGAGGGTCAAGCTTGCCGAGCTGGAGAAGGAAGCCACGATAGTTCCCTAAGCGTAAGTCTCAGACACAGTTCGTATTTTAGCGCCCCTCATTTATGAGTCGCTGGAATACCTCTAGATCCTGGTTCTGGGAAGAAGCACCATTCTTCCGTCTGCTAATACCATTGATTGTTGCCATTGCGTGTTATGACCGTGGCATTCTACCAGCTATTGAAGGATGGCATTATCTCTGGGTCCTGCCTCCCCTGACGGTACTTATAGCAACTTCTTCGGCAGGCTACAGGCATAATCGCGTATCTCCCTTCAGGTTCGTCGGCTATGTTAGCCTTGTCTTCATTGGAGGGTGGATCTGTTGTTCACAATATGACATCAGGAACGACACACAGTGGTATGGTCATACCGCAGAGAAAACAGAAGCATTTAGCGTAACCGTTTTAGAACATCCAAAAGAAACGGAAAAGACATGGAAGCTGAAGGTGGGCGTTACCTCTGCAATCCGAAACGATCGTGTGCTCACTACCACCGGTGAAGGTTTTGTATACATCTACAAGAGTGACAGAAAGCCGCAAATAGCATTGGGTGATGAACTTTTGCTGCCCAATAAGTGGGCGGCGATTACTAACCCCGGGAACCCTTACGAGTTTGACTATGCTACCTTCTGCAAGCGAAGCAATATCTTCCATTCCATGTTCTTAAGTGAGCAGGAGCTGAAAGTGGTGCGTGAAAATAAAACCGCCAGTTCACCCGCACAGCGCACTCACGACTGGGGTATGGATGTATTGGCCACCTATGTGAGCGACACGGCAGCCCTGGGACTAATGCAGGCAATGCTACTGGGTGATGAAGTGAACTTCTCTGACGAGCTACGGACTACCTATGCTGATACCGGTATCATACATATTGTAGCAATTTCCGGTTCTCATGTGGCCATCTTCTTCTTCCTGACCACCGGACTACTATTTTGGGTAAGCAAGAGAAAGGAGTATCTGAAGTACCTCATTGCTATTCCCTTTATATGGTTTTATGTGGTGGTAGCCGGATCGTCTTCTTCAGCCGTGCGCGCAGGGATGATGTTTACATTGATTGGAGTAGGACTTGCCTTCAGAAGAGGGCAAAACCCGTTGAATATACTCTTCGCTTCCGGATTCCTGATGCTGCTGGTCAACCCCATGTGGCTGTTTGCCATAGGCTTTCAGTTGTCCTTTATTGCAGTGCTCTCTCTGATACTATTCTACCAGCGGATATACCGAATGGTGTATGTAAAAAACTTCTTCCTGAAGAAGCTATGGCAAACGGCAGCAGCGAGTATTGCAGCGGAAATATTGGTTGCTCCACTTGTGTTGTACTATTTCCACCTGTTGCCTGCCACCTTCCTTGTGGCTAATGTTCTCGCTTATGTGTTCATGAGTGTGCTACTCATCATGGGGCTGGTGCTTGTCGCTACCGGGTCAATTCCTGTCATTGCTGGTGTTGTTGGGGTGCTGATATCCACTATTGTAAGCAAGTTCAACTTGCTGATAGAACACCTTCAAGACCTGAACCCTCCCACCCTCAGCTACATCTACCTTCCTTTCCATGAACTGTTCCTTGCCTATTTGATGATCGCGGGATTGGCGGTTTACCTAATCAGAAAACAAGCGGTTGGTCTGATTACAGCCCTTGCCTGTCTAAGTCTGCTGCTGGTGAGTAACCTTGTTTTGAAGATTCGAACCCAACAAAGAGAAGACCTGGTGGTGTATAATATATCCGGAGTTAACTACATAGAGAAGTTGAAAGGTGAAAAGTACATACCGCTGACGGCTACTGCAGGACTAACTGAAAAGAAGCGCAACTATGCCACCAGAGAGCTGCATGTGACCGCCGGTGCCTGGAAAGGGGGGAGACAGGAGGCCAGTGAAGTTCTTTGTGTTGACGGAAGGAAGATATTGATCCTGAACCATCCACTTAGCTGCTTTGATTCATTAGCACCTTCTTTTGACTATGTTGTCATCAACTATCCTATGAAGACCTTTGAGGGGTCAGCACTCCTGAAGACATTCAACCCGAAGCAACTGATAATCGGGAGTAATCAGAAGCGGTACCATGCACAGCGCTGGAAGGACAGTTGTGCGAAACATCAAATACCTGCACATTTTACCCAATTCGACGGGGCTTTCCTGCTCTCGCGTAATTAACCTTTTCCACATACATTAGTAAACCTTCCTATCTTCGCGGCGAATTTCAATAAAGATGAACCGCAAGATAAAATCCGCACTGATCTCAGTGTTTTATAAAGATGGGCTGGAGCCTATTGTGCAGAAACTTCATGAACTGGGTGTACAGCTATACTCGACAGGTGGTACCCAGGAGTTTATAGTAAAGACCGGCATCCCCTGCACAGCAGTGGAAGATGTTACCAGCTATCCATCAATACTAGGTGGCAGGGTAAAGACGCTTCACCCAAAGGTGTTTGGCGGAATACTCGCCCGGCGCGACTATGAGGATGATCAGCAGAATGTGCTTGACTTTGATATACCACTGCTTGACCTGGTGATCGTTGACCTCTATCCTTTTGAGGAAACGGTGAAAGCGACCCAGGACGAGAAAGCTATTATAGAAAAGATTGACATCGGCGGTGTTTCCCTGATACGCGCTGCTGCCAAGAACTTTAAGGACGTCGTGATCGTTGCTTCCCGTAACCAGTACAGTGGCTTGAAGCAATTACTAGAGCAGAAGCAGGGCGAAACCTCGATAGAAGACCGGAAGAAGTATGCCGCTGCGGCGTTTGCTGAGTGCGCACATTATGATGTTGCCATTGCATCTTACTTCAACCAGGGCGACGCTGATAGCTTCCACCTTTCGATATCTGAGAAGCAATCGTTGAGGTATGGAGAGAACCCACACCAAAATGCTACCTTCTATGGCGATATCAACGCTTTGTTTGAAAAGCTCAATGGCAAGGAGCTTAGCTATAACAACCTGGTGGACGTAGACGCAGCCTGCCAGATAGTAAAAGACCTTTCTACTCTGGATAATGCTTCAATTTCGGGTAAAGCAGCTTTCGCTATCATTAAACATACGAATGTGTGCGGAGTAGCAGTAGCTGAAAATGTAACTGACGCCTGGACCAATGCTCTTGCGGGTGATCCTGAAAGTGCCTTTGGCGGTGTGCTTATCACTAACCAGGCGATCACCCGGGAAGTTGCTCAGAAAATAAACGAACTATTCTTTGAGATACTTATTGCTTCTGCTTATGATGCGGAAGCGCTCACTTTGCTGAAAGGAAAGAAGAACCGTATCCTGCTGCTGCAGAAACAACCATTTTCCCCTACCCGCGAATACAAACGCATATTGGATGGCGTACTTGTACAGGACGCAGACGCAACCAACTATGCGGCATGGAAGGAAAGCGGTGCCCGTCCCTGCACTGAGGCAGAGAAGAAGGACCTGGAGTTCGGCAACCTGGTGTGCAAGCACCTGAAGTCGAATGCCATTGCCCTGGTAAAGGATAATAAGCTTATAGGAAAGGGCTGCGGACAAACATCGAGGATTGATGCGCTTCGCCAGGCGATAGACAAAGCACGCCACTTTGGTTTCGATCTGTCGGGCGCTGCGCTAGCATCTGATGCGTTCTTCCCGTTTGACGACTGTGCCCGCATGGCACACGAGGCAGGCATTACCGCTATCATTCAGCCAGGTGGCTCTGTTCGCGACAATGACACCATCAGCTATTGCAAGGACAACGACATTGCGCTGGTGCTAACAGAAACCAGGCATTTCAAGCATTAATGAATTGTGCGGTTGGTTCGCTATTTTAGTTGCCTTAGCAGCCGCACAATATGATATCCATTCAAGTTTCTGATAACCTGCTCCTCCGCACTCTTTATAAAGAAGATGCGGAGGAGTTGTTTTTGCTGGTAGACGCTAACCGACAACACCTGCGCCACTGGCTCAACTGGATCGACTCCAATACCACGATAGAGCACACTGTTCAGTTTATTGAGCACACATTACTACAGCAGGAGACCCAGGAAGGTTTTGTTCTAGGAATTTTCCTGGACAATAAGCTGATTGGTGAGCTGGGCATGAGTAACTGGAATCACTCACTGAAGAAAGCACAGATAGGTTATTGGCTCGCGAACGAGTGCGAGGGCAAAGGAATCCTCAGTCGATGCCTGGCGAAGTTCCTGGATTTCCTTTTCGACAATGTTGGTCTAAACAAAGTAGAGATACATTTCATTCAGCAGAACATACGCAGCGCTAAAGTTGCAGAGAGGATTGGGTGCAAGATTGAAGGGCTGCTGCGGCAGAGTTATTTGCGCCATGGCCAGCTCGAAGACCTCGTAATTGCGGGTTTGTTGCGGAGCGATTGGATGCAACAGCGGACCGCTACTTCTGTGAGCACTTAGTTCTGGCCGTTGCTCATCAGTTTTTCCCACATGGCTGGTATGCGCTTTATCCAGTTCAGCTCTTTCATCTTTGTCATTGCATCCTCCACCGGGCTTCCGAAGTACACCTTTCCGCCATCGATACTGGCAGGCACCCCGCTTTGTGCATACACCACCGCTCCCTTGCCTATGGTGAGATCTTTACTGACACCTACCTGCCCCCATAGTATTACTTCGTCTTCTATAATTGCCTTACCACCAATGCCCACCTGCGCAGCAAACAGACAGTTCTTCCCTATCACCGCACCGTGGCCAATATGTACATGATTGTCCATCTTGGTACCCTGACCTATGATGGTATCTCCACTCACGCCTTTATCAATAGTACAGCAGGCACCTATTTCCACATCGTCGTGAATGATCACACGGCCGCTGCTTTCCAGTTTGTCATATTGTGATGCACGTTCCTTCCTTCGCTTAAAATAGAAAGCATCAGCACCCAATACAGCGCCGGCGTGAATGATCACATTGTCTCCTATTTGAGTATGGTCGTAGATGGTCACGTGCGGATGTATAAGGCAGTTCTTTCCGATCTTCACATGGTTGCCTACAAACACATTGGGCTGCAGGTGAGTACCCTCACCGATCTGCGCTGTTTCACTTACCATTCTTGCAGACCGCTCAAATCCTTTAAAATGCTTCACCAGACTTACGTACGCACTGAATGGATCACTGTGCACCAGTAGTGTTTTACCTGCAGGGCACGCCACTTCTTTATTGATGATGATAATGGTAGCGGCGCTTTGCAGACACTTGTTGTAATACTTCTCAAAGTCCACAAACGAAATATCACCACGCTCCACCTTGTGTATCTCATTCAATCCGGTCACCAGTTGCGCTGCATCTCCTACCAGCTTCGCATTGATAAAATCCGCTACCCATTGTACAGGAACAGGTTGTTCCAGCTTCATACTCAGTAAGTTTCCGCAAAAATACAGAGAGAAAACCCTTGAAGAGAATGTATTTTTATGAGCTCACAGCACGAAGTTTGATCTACGCGAACATCAATGGCACTATACTTCCTGAAGAAGCTGCAACCACTCACCTGTTGCAGTTGCAGCAAAATGCACCCACAGGTCTGCTGGAGACAATGCTTTTCGTTGATGGTACCATACAGCTAAGTCATCTGCACTGGGAGCGTCTGCAGCAAGGCAGCGGGGTCATGAACCTACAAATCACGTCCGTTGCGCTTATCGAGTCTGAAGTTCTTGCCCTCGTCCGGCGTAATGGGCTTATGCCGCTTTGTCGCGTTAGACTTCTTGTGTCGCCTGTGTTACATTCATCCTCTGTTCAGTACACCATTCAGTGCATACCGATCTCTCCTGAACTGCCACGATACAACCTCACGGGTCTCACTATAGGCATTGCGGGACATCTTACGAAGCCATCCGGGCCCTATTGCAACCTAAAGACATCTGACCTGGCTTTGTATCAGGAAGCAGCTTCTTTCGCCACCGAGCAAACATGGGACGATGCACTCATTTTGAATGAGTCCGGCTCCGTCATCGAGAGTAGCATAGGCAATCTCTTTGTGGTTCATGGCTCCATCATCTCTACTCCACCACTCATAGATGGTTGTGTCAGCGGTGTATTCCGAAAGTATTTACTGAATGTGCTACATGGCCTGGGCTTCACTGTTCAGGAAACCTCCGTCACCCCAGCCTCATTATTAACCGCAGATGAAGTATTCCTCACCAATGCCATCAGGCGTATCAAATGGGTGCAAAGCATCAGTACACGCACGTATGACAACACTCTTTCAAGCACAATCCATTCGCTTTTATACCCTTAACAGACTGCCTCCTTCTGTTAATATTTCTTTAACGTGGGGTGCCTCGTCTTGGCATAGTTTCTATCATATCGGTTATTAAATCAAATGCTATGAAAAGATTAATATTATTACTCAGCATGGGTGTTTTATGTGCTACGCAGTCACAGGCGCAGTGGGTGCGCATAGGCCCGGAGGTAGGTGTTAATTTCCAGAAGTTCAATGTAGAAGACGAGATATATGACGACGACTATGATATGCGTGCAGGTCTTAAGGTAGGTGGTATAGTAGACATCGGAGTTGATCGTATGTTCTCTGTACAGCCTGGTCTTTTCTACTCCCAAAAGGGCACGAAACAGAAGTATGTAGAATCCGTAGCTGCAGGCTTTCGCAATCACGTAAAGAATGACATTAAAATAAACTACCTGGAGATCCCGCTTAACCTGCAGCTTAAGTTTGGTACGCCACACGGACCTATGTTCTTCATTGGCGCGGGCCCTTACCTGGGCTTTGCTATTGGAGGCGAGGTAGAGCAGGAGATTACCACCCGTTACCCCGATGGCTCCCTGTATGATCGCGACCGCGACGACTACGACCTTGAGTTCGGCGACGATGCTGATGACGATAATTATAAAGGTTCTGACGCCGGCATTAACCTTAACCTGGGCTTTATGACGCGCAGTGGTTTCTTCCTACGCGGTAACATGGGCATCGGACTCAAGGATATAGTACCAGATGGAGTTGACTCCTATTCAGCTAAGAACTTTGGCCTCGGTATCTCAGCAGGCTTCCTGTTTGGGAAATAATGTAGTGCTGCCCTGAAGGTTCCAGCCAGTCGTAGCGGAGTATCAGCGGAGTACCCCCGGAGTTAGTGTACTGCAGATGTGCTATACCTGTGCTACACTTGTGCTACAACTGTGCTATAGCTCGTACCCTGTTTTGGCACAAAAAAGCAGTCAGACAGATAGACCTCAACTATTCAAGGCCCTTTTCCGAGGGCCTTGTTCATTTTATTACTATCGGCCTACTGAGTACCTTTGTCACCTTATGAGTAATGTCCGAGTTCGTTTTGCTCCAAGTCCCACCGGTGGTTTGCACCTGGGTGGTGTACGTACAGTTCTTTTCAACTATTTATTCGCAAAGCATCATGGAGGCGAGTTCGTCCTTCGTATAGAAGATACCGATCAGACCCGCTTTGTAGAGGGTGCTGAGGACTACATAGTTCAGTGCTTAAGGTGGTGCGGCATTGAGCCGGATGAGAGTCCGGAAAAGGGTGGCCCCTACCCTCCTTACCGCCAAAGCGAACGTAAACATCTATATTACCAGCATGCACAACAACTCATAGACGCTGGTCATGCGTATTATGCTTTCGACACTCCGGAGGAGCTGGAGGATATGCGTCAGCGCTTCCGGAATGACATCACACCAAACCCACAGTACGACCATATTGTCCGCACAAAGATGCGCAACTCCCTCACCCTTCCGCCGGAGGAAGTTGTTGACCTGCTCGCAAAAGGCACCCCGCACGTCATCCGAATTAAGATGCCGGCCAACACGGTTGTGCAGTTCAATGATATGATACGCGGCACCGTCGAGTTTGATGCAGGTCTGGTAGACGACAAGGTATTGATGAAAGTAGATGGTATGCCTACCTACCACCTTGCTGTGGTTGTAGATGATTACCTCATGAAGATCACACATGCATTTCGTGGCGAGGAATGGCTGTCTAGTTCCCCTGTTCACATTCTGCTATGGAGATATCTCGGCTGGGAGAAACAGATGCCGCAATGGGCTCATTTGCCGCTTATACTCAAACCAGACGGACACGGTAAGCTGAGCAAGCGCGATGGGGATCGACTGGGCTTCCCGGTATTCGCTATGGACTGGCACGATCCCCGCACAGGTGAGACAACTACCGGCTTTCGTGAGCGCGGCTTTCTTCCTGAGGCATTTGTAAATAGCCTCGCTGTGCTGGGATGGAATAACGGCACAGAGCAGGAAATATTCAACATGGACGAGCTGATAGAAAAGTTCACCATAGAACGGGTACACAAAGGGGGCGCCAAGTTCGACTATGAAAAGGCAAAGTGGTTCAACCACCAGTACATCCTTCGCAAATCAGACAGCGAGCTTGTACCACTGGTGAAGCCGTTTATCCAAAAGCATGTTTCAGATGTTGATGAAACCCGCCTGCAGGTCATCATCAGCCTGATCAAAGAACGCTGCCACCTGCTTTCTGACTTCTGGGATCAAGGGCACTTCTTCTTCCAGGCGCCTGAGACGTACAATACTGCACCAGTTGCCGACAAATGGGATGACCAAAAAGCAGCTTTCTTCAAAGCCTGGCTGGATAACCTCTCCTCAGTGTCCTCATGGGCTCATGCTGATATTGAAGCACACTTCAACGAACACCTCGCCTCCTCAGGACTGAAGAAAGGCGACGTATTGCTACCACTGCGCATCATGCTGGTCGGCGATAAATATGGCCCAGGCGT